>ERZ1673744.5-NODE-5-length-355501-cov-28.609851_pt1 | contig 355501 bp, 325 predicted proteins | sample MGYA00580207_ERZ1673744 | MGnify/ENA primary metagenome ERZ1673744 (study PRJEB41218, sample SAMN15661751) | gut metagenome | host: Homo sapiens | place: Canada: London | collected 2015-08-20/2019-03-30 | study: EMG produced TPA metagenomics assembly of... | reverse complement strand
CGGTCCTAAGGTAGCGAAATTCCTTGTCGGGTAAGTTCCGACCTGCACGAATGGCGTAACGACTTCCCCGCTGTCTCCAACATAGGCTCAGCGAAATTGAACTCTGAGTTAAGATGCTCAGTACCCGCGGTTAGACGGAAAGACCCCGTGAACCTTTACTATAGCTTTGCAGTGGTATTAGGTAAGACATGTGTAGGATAGGTGGGATGCTATGAAGGTAGGACGCTAGTTTTACTGGAGCAGACGTTGAAATACCACCCTTGTGTTATTTGATATCTAACCTACTTCCGTAAACCGGAAGAGGGACCCTGCATGGTGGGTAGTTTGACTGGGGCGGTCGCCTCCCAAAGAGTAACGGAGGCGCGCGAAGGTTGGCTCAGATTGGTCGGAAATCAATCGTTGAGTGCAATGGCATAAGCCAGCCTGACTGCGAGAGCGACGGTTCGAGCAGAGACGAAAGTCGGTCATAGTGATCCGGTGGTCCCGAGTGGAAGGGCCATCGCTCAACGGATAAAAGGTACTCCGGGGATAACAGGCTGATTCCGCCCAAGAGTTCACATCGACGGCGGAGTTTGGCACCTCGATGTCGGCTCATCACATCCTGGGGCTGGAGAAGGTCCCAAGGGTTCGGCTGTTCGCCGATTAAAGTGGTACGCGAGCTGGGTTTAGAACGTCGTGAGACAGTTCGGTCCCTATCTGCCGTGGGTGTAGGATACTTGAGAGGATTTGTCCTTAGTACGAGAGGACCGGGATGAACATACCTCTGGTGTACCAGTTGTAACGCCAGTTGCAGCGCTGGGTAGCTAAGTATGGAAGGGATAACCGCTGAATGCATCTAAGCGGGAAACCCACCTCAAAACTAGGTATCCCCATTAAGATCGTGGTAGACCACCACGTTGATAGGTCAGGTGTGTAAGCACAGCAATGTGTTTAGCTAACTGATACTAATAATCTGATTGGCTTGATAACTTAACGTATAAATAATTTGCTTTATTATGAGCAGACTTCAGTTTTATAATAAACAGTAATTAGACGAACTGGTGGTAATAGCGAAGGTGTCCCACCCGATCCCATTCCGAACTCGGCCGTTAAACCCTTCATCGCCCATGGTACTTCGTCTTAAGGCGCGGGAGAGTAGGTAGCTGCCAGTTCTTCTAATTACTGTTTATTGTAACTCCCTTTCTCCTCCTCCTTAAACCCTCCGGTTCTCCGGAGGGTTTATTTTTTGCTTTCAATTTGTTATATGTTTCGAAATATTGCCGGTCTGTATTAACGCTGATGTATAATATTATATAATATATTATAGTAAAACGATTATTGCAAAAAAAAATAAACTATAAAGAATAAAATCATTGAAATTATAAATATTATGATATATACTAAAGTATAAACAATAAATGCTAACTTGCTATATAAGGAAAATAATATGACGGATGAAAATCTTGCTGCCTTGAAACGTCTGGAACTTATCCATGAGTATATTTATAACGAATGCGAAGGAAATATCTTTTATCCTCCCGAGCATAACCGTGTAATCTTTCTGCGTATTAAAAATGCTGCCGATATGCTGCTTAATAAAGCTGTTAAAATACTGAAACAGCAAAGGCTGCCGCATTATGACAATTCCGGCGAACTCTCTGTCAATACAATAGACCAAATTATGATGCTCATTTATAATACGCTTACGCAGCCGGATTTACCCGATAATCTTGAGCGGAAAATACGTGATGCTATCGTGCAGCTTGGTATTAATCCCGATGATTTGCTGCGTCTGTACCCGTGGCAGCAGAATTGAAAGCCCGTTTCTAAACGTTTCCTCTGATGCTTAAAGCCGAAACGATAAAACTTCTCTTTCTTGCTGCAAAAAATATGGATATCGCAGTCGGCTTAATCTCCGGCTTAATGTCCTTGCGCCGCAATCTTCCTTGCCCCTGCCGCAAAACGATATACCGCACACTCTGCCTCAGCTGGTACTCAGCGACCATTCTTCCTGTACCCGGCATGCACGTAAGACCGCCCGTATAGCCTCCCGCTGCGAACTACAACTACTATGCTTCCTAAGTTATGCAGGATTGCTCCACTCATGGGACCTAAAATTCCATAAAAAGATAACACAATACCAATAAAATTTAACATCATTGAAATAAAAATGTTGCTTTTAATGGTTCTAATCGTTAACTGAGACAGCCATTTAAGGTAAGGAAGGCTGGAAATATTATCATTAATAAAAGTTATATCCGCTGCATCAATTGCAATATCCGTACCAATAGTTCCCATTGCAATTCCGACATTTGCAGTTTTAAGCGCAGGAGCATCGTTAATACCGTCTCCAATCATACAGATATGCCTGCCAGTTGTTTGAAGCTCTTTTATTTTTGCAACTTTGTTTTCTGGAAGCAGGTCTGCATAAATATGCTTAATACCGGACTTTTGAGCAAAATAACGGGCAGAAGCAGAATTATCTCCGGTCAAGACTATTACATCAGTGTTATTACGTTGAAGTTCATTAAGCATCTGCGGGACATCAGTTCTTACTGCGTCAGACAGCGCAATAACGCCAATAACTTTATCTGACAAAGCAACAATTACTAATGCCTTTCCCTGATCTTGCAGACTATGAAGCTGCCGTATATTGGCATCAGAAAAAACAATTTTGCGTTCTTGCAGGAATTTGACGTTCCCGGCACATAATATATGTTTATCTGTTGTCCCGCACACCCCTTTTCCGGGAAATAAGGTAAAATTGTCAATTTGCGGAAGTTTAATGTTTAAGTCTGCCGCTTTGCGAACAATAGCTTTTGCTAGCGCATGCTCTGAATATTGTTCCAAACCCGCAGTTAATGCCAGCAGCTCTTCGGCTGAAATCTGCTCATTAAAAGAAATAATATCGGCAATTTGTATATTGCCTGTGGTCAATGTCCCCGTTTTATCAAAAACAACCGTATCGACTTTACCCATTTCTTCTAAAGCGGAACCGGATTTAATTAAAACGCCGTTTTTTGCAGCATGACCGATAGCCGCCATAATGGCAGTAGGCGTAGCCAATACAAGGGCACACGGGCAAAAGACAACCAAAACCGTAACTGCACGTAAAATATCCCCGGTAAACAAATAAGCAAGAAAAGCCGTAACTAAAGCCGAAGGAACTAAAATTGACGCCCATTTGTCAACAATCATTTGCGTAGGAGCTTTATTTTCTTGAGCTTCTTTAACCAGATTAATCATTTTTTGCAAATAGGTATCATGTACGGTTTTTACTTCAATATCGACAGTTCCAAAGCAGTTAATAGTTCCTGCCATAACTTCGTCGCCGATGGTTTTGTCAACAGGAAGGGATTCTCCGGTAATGGCAGCTTGGTTAATAGAAGTATTGCCCTTGACGATAATGCCGTCAGCCGGAACAGTTTCTCCCGGAAGTATTCTGAGAATATCGCCGCCGACTACATCTTGCAGATGAACCTTTTGCTCACCGGTTGCCGTAAGTTTGCGCCCGGTTGCCGGCGTAAGCGCCAATAGGCGTCCTAAACCGCTCCGGGCTTTGTCAACGGTAATATCTTCAAGTATTTCTCCGACAGCCATAATCAAAGCAACTTCTCCGGCAGCAAACAATTCCCCGACAGCAATTGCGGCAAACATCGCTGTTGTAATCAAAAGAGGGGATGAAATACAGCGGCAGAAAAAAAGTTTTTTTAAAGCTTTATAGATAATCGGCGTTCCGGATATAAAAATTGTTCCCCAGACAGGATCTGGAAAAGCCTTGGTTCCGGTCAGCATAAAGCATAGGCTTGCTAACAAAAAGAAGGCCGATATTACAGTCATTTTAGTTCCGGATAAAAATTCCATAAAGTCTTTGAGCATAGTATTTCCTCTTCAACTGCATTATAATTTATTATACTATATACCCTATATGGTATAATGTCAAGAAAAAATCATCACACACGCTCACATGATACATATATCAATCAATGAACAGGGATTATATGCATTATATATTGGAAAAACGCTCAATAGCCTTGGCAAATTGCTTTATTGTTTCGTCAGCATCTCCATGCTGAATTCCTTCGCGGACACAACAACGCATATGACCTTCAAGTACCATTTGTCCCGCTTTGTGCAAAGCTGATTTCGCAGCATTAATCTGGATTAAAATATCTTCACAGGCGGTTCCGTCATCAATCATCCGGTTGATGGCATTAATTTGCCCGATAATGCGATTAAGTCTGTTGTGCAAAGCTTTAGAGTCAACACATTGGTTCATTGAATTACTCCTCTATGTTCATTCAACCGGTTCGTAATTTATCTCGGATTCTTCAGTGGTTGTTTCCAGCTTAAAAATAACCGGACGCAGCCCGTCATTACAGCTGCAAATTGCCACCCCGGGCTTTTTAATCCAGTCGCCATAATAAAAGACCTGATTTCCGGCACCATGAGCTAAAGCGAAAACATATTGGTATATAGCTTTCCACGCCTCATCGCAAAAACCTTCCGGCTTGGCGTAGTCGGCATAAAACACTTGCCCTACTCTTAACATTGGACAGGAAGTCAGGCCGTCTGCGCCATATTCTTTCGCAAGCTCTTCGTCAAAAGTTTTTTTTAAGACCGTTATTTTCACTTTTTTCATGTATGCCCTTCCACTTAAGTATGTCTTAATATGAGACATAAAGATATTTTTTGCAAGCAGAATAAATATGAATAAAATTATTCGGTCGGCAAAAGGTTATGGCTTTCGGCAATCAAAGATGTTCTTTTAGCGCGGAGAGATTTTTACTGCAAAGATACGGGATCAAACTGTCGATTTCTGCTTCGCTACGGTCATATATTTTCAAAGCCAGCAGTTCGTCAACAGTTTTGTCATCAAATCTTTTTTTAATGACAACGGCCGGATTGCCACCGACAATGCAATATGGCTCAACATCTTTGGTTACAACCGAATTTGCTGCAATAACGGCTCCTTCGCCAATCTTAACGCCGGGCATAATCATGGCGCGCATGCCAATCCATACCCCGTCGCCGATAACCGTATCGCCTTTGCTGATATACGCTTCTTTAATCTTTTCCATAAAAGGGTAGCAGGAAAACCAATCCATACGGTGTGTATTATTGCCGCCCATCAGGATAACGGTTTCGGCGCCGATACACACATAATTGCCGATATAAAGCTTGTCATATTCCCACAATGGTTCAAAATGTGTGCGAGAATATTCGTCTCCGTACAGATAGCGCACGACATAATCTTCAAAATCCGGCGTATAAGCATTACTGTAGTAACTCTTAGTACCTTTAATGACAATATTCGGATTTTTAACTGTTTCATACAGGTATTCGACTTTGGACCAGTGTTTCTCTTTCATGTTTTTCCTCGTTGCCGCAGATAAGGAGTATGTTCTCTCCGGTAATGATGTTTTTACACCACAAATATTTATTTTAAATTAAAAATTTTCTAATTGACATGCCTTGCTTTTTTACCTATACCCTAAACATAAATAATATCATTATGGTAAACATTATTAAATTTTATTCTTATGATTGATTTACAATTTTCGTCATCTTTTGCCTGCAATCTGCTAAACAGCAGTATGCGGCGTTTTTTTGCGGTAAGAAGCAGTAAATGGAATGAAAATGGTCCGTGGCGCATCCCGTCTGTCTGCTATACGTTGGAGCATAAACTGGCCTTTCTGGAAAAGGAACATTACCTGACAGGGCATTATTCCGTAAGAGGGATTGTTCACGATTGGGAAAAACCGTTTCTTTACCTTTGCCCGTGGATAGACAGCGAGAAAAAAATTCAGGAAATGCACCGCAGGTTCAGTCCGCATCATGTCGGTTGTCCGAAAACGTCAAAAGTTGAACATCTGATAGAGATGTACATTGACTGGGATTGTGCGGCAATAACCAAACCGGATAAGCCTTTGAATGCATTTGAAACCTTGGTCCATTTTTATCCTGAATATATTAATGTAATGCTTCCCGTTTGTCTGGTGTTTGATATTGAGGCCGTTAAGCCCCGGATTTACCTGCACCCTTGGCATAAGTTGGTGAAAGAACCGGAATACAATCGGGAAATATTTGCCAAGGTCTGCCTGACGCTGAATCATATTATTGAAACTCTGCCTCAGACAAGAAACGATTTTCGGAAAATAACCGGTAAATATCAAAAACTGCGTAACATTACATTATGCAGCCCTGCGGAAATTTTTATTTTGACGCTGAAAAAGCAGCAGGAAAGCCTCGGTATTGACATAGATATGGAAAAATTGCGGCAGCTGTTGAAAGAAGTCAGAAACGGTTTTTTTATCCGGAAAATATTTACGCATTGTCCGCATGATGAAATTGCGCACAACTGTAAAAAGGTAAAGAAATATCCATTTGCTGTGTAAAAAAAAGCGTAAAGAAAAAAGCACGTTTTCTATAAGAAAATGTGCTTTTTTCTTATCAAAACGGCAGTTCCGAAAACAATCTCATTCACGGCATTGGCCGCATTGTGAACAGCCGTTGCATAAAATGCGATAGCCGCAGGTTTGACAATAATCGCTGAAAAATTTAATATGCTTGTCCTCGTCATCGAATAATCCGGCCTGTTCGCAGGAAGAAAGTTTAAAATCAATCGGCTTCCCGGAAAATTGCAAGCCTGATTTATAAGCCATGATGCTTTGTGTTCTTTTGCTTGGCATATGGTATGTCTTGCCGTCTTTGATAAAATTGGTTCCGGTTTCCATAAAACAGAATGTTATGTCGGCGCCGACACATTCATCATAAAGCTGTTTTACCCATTCATAGTTTAACGGGCGTGAACCGTCATAATTTTCTCCGCCGGCAATAACCTGTTCAATTTGTCCGGCCGGAATATATTCTTTAATACTGACCGAACCGATGAAAGGAGCGGCAACAATGCCCTTGTGTTTAAATGGCAGATTAAACAAAATCGGAATACGTTCGTCTGCTCGTTGTTGGTTTTCACATGTTACGTTTAGCTGCACATTCTCATAGCCGTCGCCCCAGTCTGAAGGGAGAACCTGTGCAATTCGTTCGGGTCGTTTCGTAATCAAAATAAAAACGACATCAGAACGTTTATGCATAATTTTCCAAGCGTCTTCACGCCATTTATCAGCTTCTTCCAAAAAGAAATCGGAAGTCATGCATACGCGGATATGTTCACCGCTTTTAATCTTATAACGGCCGTTTTTGTCTTTGCTGAGAGGATATTCGAAATTATTTTTGACCTTATAAATACGGCTTCCGTCGCCTCCCCGCTGTTTATCCAGAAAGTACATATAACAATGTTTACAGCCTTCGCTTTTCTTTGTGCAGCCGTGCCAAGGATTCCAGATGTCATGCATAGGTTATTTACCCTAAGTTTCGGTTAAATGTGAGGGATACAAAAAAAGCAGTCTCAAGAGACTGCTTTTACAACTGGCGGGAGCGACGGGGCTCGAACCCGCGACCCCATGCGTGACAGGCATGTATTCTAACCAGCTGAACTACGCCCCCATCAGAACAAAAACACTTATAGCCAACAAAAAATATAAATGCAAGAGTTTTTTTATCTTTTTTGTGATTATTTTTCAAGAAGCAGGGCGGTCTTAAGCTTTAAAGGCAATTTAATTCCTCTAACTTCTGGATTTTGCTTAATAAAATTATCCCAATCTGGAGAGGATCCGATGGAAATCTTACTACGTTGTTCCCGTATAATCCACAATCTCATATCGTAACGGAGAATAAGGCATCCGCCTAAAGTATGGCTTTCAAAATCAGGATTTTCTGTTTCGGAAATAAGGGATAAAAGACTCTCTGCTTCGGGAGTATAATCGCTTTCACCCAATTCTCGGATTAATTTTCCCAGAATGTGAAATTGAAGCTCTGAATGCCAGCTTAAGTATTCCGCATAGTCAAAAGAATATCCGCTGTTTTTCCATTTGTGGATTTTAGTGCTTATAATAGTTTGCGCCGTATCTTCTAAAAATGATTTCGTCCTCTGCAAGTTGCGGACGGCTGTGCAGATTTTTACGGCGCTGATGCCGGTTCTTGCTTCCATATCAGGTAAAAAAGACCGTATACGAGCTCTGAGAAAGTCTTGGCACTGATTCGATTCGTCCTCTATCCATTTGATATTTTTTTGTATTAGGTATTCTTTCAAAACATCAGGATGAACATCAAGCAAAGGGCGTAAAATACAAACATCATTGCATTGGCAGACGTCATTCATTGCCGCTAAGCCTTTTACACCGCTTCCGCGCTGCAGCCGCATTAAAAAAGTCTCAGCTTGGTCGAACAGATGGTGGGCTATAGCCAAATGAGTGATGTCGTGTTGTCGGCACCAGCCGCACAAAAGTTCATATCGCGCCCTGCGGGCTTTTTCTTCAATTCCGGTTAACGGCTTAGCGCCTTGCCAAACAAGGATATGGTGTTCAATTTTATGAGCTTTCATAACAGAAGCGACGTATTCGGCTTCTTGCCGTGAGGTTGGGCGCAGTCCGTGGTCAACGGTAAGGGCGACAAGACGCAAATCAGGGAATTCTTGTCTGAACATTAAAGCCATAGCCAAAGAATCTGCTCCGCCGGACACACCCAAGGCATAAGCCGGCGAAACAATATGATTTTTTTGCAGAAAATCCTTGATTATTTGCAATCTAAGGCCTCAGCTTCTTTTTTTGCACGAGCAGCAATATCTGCGTTTACCTTGTCAAAAACGGTGGGCAAATTGACAAATGCCGTGCAGGCTTCCTCTTTCTTTCCCAACGCTTTCATTGACAATCCCAATTTCAAGAGGCAGTCTGCGCCTTTAGCGCCTTGGGGATATTTGCTGTATCCGTCTTTAAACGCAACGGCCGCTTTGGCAAAATTCTGTTGTTTGTAATAAACTTCTCCCAGCCAATATTGGGCATTTCCGACCAGTGTCTCTTTGGGATAAGAGGTTAAAAACTGGTTTAATTTCGTTTCGGCATCTGTGAGCTTGTTATTTTTCAAATCGGTGAGTGCCGCTTCATACAAATCTTTCGGTGCAATGCCTTTAGGTGCCTGAACTGCCGGCTTTGCCAAAGGTTTGGCCGCGGCTTTTTGCCCGTTTTTTCCCTGTCCGGAAACTGAAACGGCCGTCATCTGTTTTTTTATCTGTTCGAAACGAAGGTCAATATCTTTGTCAAATGTTTCCAGCTTTTTTTCCAATGTCTTTAATCTGTATTCAACATTTTCAACTTTTCCGTTCATGTCTCTAATCATCTGATCGTATTCACCAAGACGTACCTGAAAATTTGACACGGATTCCTTAGGAGCCGTTGTATCGCTTTTTTCACGGTATAACTGTCGCTGGATAACAACTATATCGCTCTTAATCTGATCAATTTCATCCTGTAGGTAAGAATCTGCCGCCTTCGCCGGAAGAGATGAAAAGAAAACAGCCGCATTTAACGCAAGAAAACAAAATTTTTTCATTATTTCCCTCAACAAAAAAACAAACCTGACATAAAATATAGGCTAAATAATTTAGAACTCAACAAAAAAAACGTATTCTTGCGAATACGTTTTTCAAAAAGCCTGTTTAAGTTAAATTATTTGCTTAATTCAACAACAGTTACACCACGGCGGCTCTTAGCATAAGCTTCTTCGGTGTCACCCGGGAAAGCATATTCTTTACCGTAAGATACGGTGGCAATTCTTGAAGCGCAGATACCCTGCGATACCAGATACTGTTTAACGGCATCGGCACGGCGTTCACCCAGAGCCAGGTTGTATTCGGCAGTACCTCTCTTGTCGCAGTAGCCCTGAATAACAACGTTAACTTTCGGATTTTTCTTCAGCCACGCAATCTGAGAATCCAAAGCCGAAACGGCTTCAGCAGACAAAGCAGAGCTGTCGAAAGCAAAATAAACTGTCGTGTTGGCATTTTCAGCAAATTCACGGGCAAGTTTAGACTGGCAATCGCTACCACCAAACCAACTACTTGTCGTAGAACAGCCTGATAATAAAACAACTGCACAAAGCAAGCTTAAAAGTTTTTTCATTTATTTTCTCCATATGGTTAAAAAAACTTGGTTGTTTATTGAGTAACCCCATAATCAACTAGACACGTCTAACTTAAGTAACAAAAGTAAATTTTTCAATAACAAACTATACTATTTGTGTATAAACTATTTATTTATCGGCGGTTTTGTTTAAAACGTTAGTCGTGGCTGTTATAACTTTTGAGTACGGTCATTCTTTGTGTATCTAAATCATAATTAGGGCGGATATTGAGCTGCGGAGCGATTCGGGTGATAATCTTTCCGCCTGTCGGCACGGCGTTCCAGCCAGAAGTATTAAAGCCGAATGTTTCTTTTAAAGATTTGGGAGAATCTAAAACCACAATCATTGCATATTTGGGAGCCGATATCGGAAAAGCAGCAACAAAAGAGGTCATATTCTTGCCTTTAACATAGCGTCCCTGTTCGATTTTGTTTGCCGTACCGGTTTTTCCGGCAACTTCATAACCGTCAATATTGGCGTTTTTGGCGGAGCCGTAAATCACGACATCACGCAGCAGTTTGCGCATATCCATAGAAGTTTGTGTAGAGATAACCCGCCGGCTTTTCCTGTTTCCTGGTTCAGAAATCAGGGTAGGGGGGGTATAAATTCCGCCGTTAAGAACTGCAGAAAAGGCTGTCAGGATATGAATGGGCGTAACCGAGATGCCATAGCCGTAGGCCGTCGTTGCCACGGTGTCGTCCTGCCAATATCTTTCGCTGCGGTGGAGCGGCCGCCCTTTTTCGTATATTTCCAGGTTTTCAATTTTATCAAATAGGCCTAAATTTTTTAGAAATTTGATTTGCAGTTCTTTGCCGACTTTGAGAGCCATCAGTGCTGAAGCTATATTGGAGGAGTGAATAAGGGTTTCGCCGACAGTCAGCCATTTTGCGGGAACTCTGTAGTCGGTGATGCGATGCCTTCCCATTTTCAGCGGTTTTGTAGCGTCGAAACTGTCGGTAATTTTTATTTTTCCGCTGTCCAGCCCCAAAGCGGTATTGAATACCTTAAAAACGGATCCGGCTTCATAGACACCGAGCGTTGCAAAGTTGAATTTAATGTCTTTGTCCTTAAAATCCCGCCGGTTTAAATCATAATCGGGAACAGAAGCCAGTGCAATGATTTCGGAGGTATTGATATCCATAACAACGGCAGTAGCGCGTTCTGCTTTAAATTTCTCTTTTGCTTTCAGCAGTTCGTCGCGAACAGCATATTGAACCCCAAGATCTATTGTCAGTTTCAAATCTTTGGTAGAAGAGCTCAAACGGTCGTTTAAGGATTTTTCCAGTCCGGCAATTCCCTCGTTGTCAATGTCTGTATTGCCCAAAACATGTGCCAACAGCTCTTTTTGCGGGTAAACCCTGATTTCGCTGGGCTGAAATTCCAGTTCAGGGAAACCAAGCGCATTGACTCTGGCCTGTTGCTGCGGGGAAATGTTGCGCTTTAAATAAACAAAGCTGGACTTTCGGGTCAATTTAATCAAAAAGTCTTCATAACTTGTGTCATCAAAAATTTCTGCAAGTTTCTGTGCTACAAGTTTGGCATTGCTTACTTTTTTGGGGTTGGTAAAAAGGTTGACAGTTGGCAGATTGGTCGCAACGACGACTCCGTTTCTGTCAGTAATGTTGGCGCGGTGTACGGGAAAGACCAAACCAGTACGAGGACGATAATAAGAAATAGCTTCCCTGTCCAGCTGGATGCCGTCAACCAGACAGACATTAAAAATTCGTATCACAATTACAGCATAGATAAGCAGAAACAAGCCGATAATAACCATAATACGGTTGCGGCAGACGTTAACCGCCTCATCATCTGTTTCCCAGCCGAAAGTTCCGGCGGAAAAATAAATTTCTTGCCCCGGCGTATAGGGATATGTGCTTTTTTTTCTTGATAAACTGACCTTTAACACCTTGCTACCATTAAGCTTATTATCTTTCCGAGTTGGCGAGACGTCTCAATCCTCTGCTGTTTTTTGCAAACATTGTCGGATTCTCAATAATCTCTCCTTCTAATGGTAGAGCAGAATAGTTAATAATTTGTTCAGGCTTGATAAAATCCAGCGAAATATATTTTCCGGCTAAAACTTTCAGGCGTTCGGGATTGTTAAGTTCGCTCCAGTCTGCTTCCAGAATGTGAATGTCGCGAATATCGTTTTCAATGTCGCGGTTAATTTGAGCCAGCTCTTTTTCAAGATTTTGCACGTCATTGGTTAAGACGAAATAATAAGAACCGATAACGACGGTAAATAAAAACCATAAAATAGAAATAGCCGTTTTTACGTTACTCATTGTTTTGTTCCTTTCTTTTTATCGCATATCTTAACTTTGCGGAATGGGATCTGGGGTTTTCCCTGCATTCTCGTTCTGAAGGCAGGATGGCTTTTGAAGAAAAGCTGAATGCAGTTTGCGCAGTAGTTTTATCAGTGTCGGGTTCTTTGTAGCGTGAAACATGAACTTTTTTAGCGGTATTGGCGGCAAAAAAGTTTTTAACGATTCTGTCTTCAAGCGAATGAAAGTCGACAACAACAATTCGTCCGTCTGCCCGAAGAATATTCAAAGCTCCCCAAAGGCCCGCTTCCAGCTGATATAATTCGTCGTTAACGGCAATGCGTAAAGCCTGAAACGTGCGCGTTGCAGGGTCGGTCTGGCCTTTCCGGGGCGGAATAATACCATAAATCAATTCGGCCAGTTCTGTTGTTGTTCGGATTTCCCCAGTTTCACGCCGCGCTGCAATTGCCCGGGCAATCTGGCGCGATTTTCGTTCTTCTCCGTACTGGTAAATTAAATCGGCCAGTTCTTTTTCCGGCAGGGTATTGACAATGTCTTTGGCGGATATTCCCTCTTGCGACATCCGCATATCCAAATCAGCCTCTTTTGCGTATGAAAATCCCCGTTCTCCTTCGTCAATCTGCATAGATGAAACGCCGATGTCAAAAACCACGCCGTCAACCGGCTGCTTAATCAGCTGGGCAATATCGCCGAAAGTTCCGGTGATAAATTCAAAACGGTTGCCGTATAGTTTTTTTATTTCCTCTGCCCGTGTTCTGACCGTCGGGTCCCGGTCAATCGCAATGACGGTGCAGTTTGCGGTTTTTAAAATAGCCTCGCTGTATCCGCCGTTTCCGAATGTTGCGTCAATATATATTTTTCCTGCTTCGGGTTTAAGTGTGTCCAAAACCTCATTCAGCATAACCGGAATGTGGCGGGGGAAATTCATTGCCGACCCTCCTCGTTCTTTAATGACGGACGGTTTTGCCGGACTTTTTCTCTCAGGCGCTCCTCTTCTTTAGCCCAGTTTTCTTCGCTCCATATTTGGAATTTACGCCCTTTGCCGACAAAAACGGCTGTATCGGTTATCTCCGCGTGCTTAATCAGTTTTTCTGTCAGCATAATCCTGCCGGTACTGTCAAATGTAAATCTCTTGGCATCGCCGAAAATAAGATTGGTCAAATCGTCCTGCGTCTCTGAAAAAAAGTCAGTGCTGTTTTCAATGTCCGTAGCCAGTTTCTCCAAAAGGTCTTCTGTACAGCCTTCAATACAAGGAGATGTTAAACTTCTGTAACAAACGATTTCTGTTGAGAGTTCTTTAACGATTGCGCGGTAATCTGCCGGCAGGGAAACGCGGCCTTTGGCGTCCACTTTATTGGCAATTGTATCTAAAAACAAAAAAGTTTTGCGCATTGTTTATTTCTCTCGTGTATACATTAACTGTGGTATAACATGGTATTTTATGGGAATCAATGGAAAAATGTATGTTTTTATCAAAAAATTAACTTTTTTGTGCTTTCACGGCCCAAAACAGCTGTTTCAGCAATTTAAATGTGGATAAACCTGTTAATAAAATCTAAAAGACAGAGTCGGGAACTCTGTCTTTTTTACGAATCTGAGTAACTTATTTCTTGTGAATTGACAAATTAAAAGCGCCGCCTCATCCTCATAAGAGCCGGCGCTTTCTGATTGCTTGTACGCGCTGGGCAATGTATTAAATCATCGCCATGCCGCCATTAACGTGCAGTGTCTGGCCTGTAATGTACTGTGCTTCATCGGAAGCCAGAAAAGCTACGGCATTGGCAATATCCTGAGCTTCGCCCAGTTTGCCTTCCGGAATTTTGTTCAGAAGCTGTGCTTTAACATCATCAGGCAGAACATCAGTCATCGGTGTTCTGATAAAGCCCGGAGCAATGGAGTTAACGGTAATGCCGCGTGAGCCGACTTCCTGTGCCAGGCATTTGTTCATGGCAATCATGCCTGCTTTGGACGCGGAATAGTTAGCCTGTCCGGCATTTCCCATAACGCCGACAACCGAGGCGATGCCGATAATGCGGCCATATCTTCTCTTCATCATGCCGCGGATGGCTGCTTTGGCCAGTTTGAAACCTGCTGACAGGTTAACGTCCAAAACCAGCTGCCAGTCTTCGTCGCTCATGCGCATAAACAAATTGTCGCGGGTTAATCCTGCATTGTTGACAAGGATGTCGATACGCCCCATCTTTTCTTCAACCTCTTTGACGAGATTGTGAACATCGTCGGAGTTTGTCAGGTTAGCCGTAAAGCATTCAACGCGGGAACCCAGTTCAGCCTTTAATTTTTCCATCGGTTCGGCACGCATATCCGTCAAAGCCAATGTTGCTCCCTGAGCGTGCAGGGTGCGGGCGATTTTATCTCCAAGTCCTCCGGCAGCACCGGTAATTAATGCAATTTTACCATCTAAATTAAACATATTGTTGTCCTTTTCTTCAAAAAGTTACAGATTTTTTGCCAGTTCTTCAATTTCCTGTACGGAGCAGACTGAAACGGAATTTACCTCTTTAAGGCTCCGTTTGGCAATGCCGGAGAGAACTTTTCCGGCGCCGAGTTCTACAAGGTCTGTAACGCCGTTGGCGCCAAAGAAAGCCATTGTTTCTCTCCATCTGACGGTGCCGGTAACTTGTTCAATCAAGTTTTTGATGATTTCTTTCTTTTCTGTTTCCGGAGCAGCCAAAACGTTGGCTACAATCGGAATAAACGCATTATGCGCATCAACTTCCATAAACGCCCGAGCCATGGTTTCTGCGGCAGGCTGCATCAGCGGGCTGTGGAAAGGTGCGGAAACCGGAAGTTTTAAACATCTTTTCGCGCCGAATTCCGAAGCGATTTCTACAGCTTTTTCAATTGCCTGAATGTGCCCGGACAAAACGACCTGCCCGTCGGAATTGTCATTTGCAGCCACACAGTAATGGGCTTCGTCATTACATGCATCAACCAAAGCGCCGACATCTTTGTAAGACAAGCCGAGAACGGCAGCCATGCCGCCGACGCCGACAGGAACAGCCTGTTGCATAGCGTTGCCGCGAATGCGCAACAGTTTCGCCGTGTCAGAAAGGGAAAATACTCCCGCGGCACAAGCGGCAGAATATTCGCCGAGCGAATGTCCGGCCACAAATGCAGCCTTGTCTTTCAAACTGATATTGAATTCTTTTTCCAAAACCCTCGTCACAGCCATGGAAACAGCCATCAACGCAGGTTGGGTATTAGCCGTGAGCGTCAACTCGGAATCAGGCCCTTCGGTCATAACCTTATACAAATCCTGCCCCAGAGCCTGATTGACTTCCTCAAACACCTCTTTAGCAGAATTAAAATTTTCGGCCAGTTCTTTTCCCATGCCCACAAACTGTGAACCTTGCCCCGGAAAAACAAATGCATATTTCATTTATGGTTAACTCCAAATTTGTTTTTTTCTGCCCATAAGCTAAAGGACTGCCCGATAAAGTCAAGTTTAAATCCGTGTTGTGTGCATAGGTTGGATAGTATGAAAGATATGTGCATAGCCGCAATTGTTAAGATTTTATTTAAAAATTGACGCTAATATCTGCAAAAGAAAACTTTAATTACAAAGAGGCGGCAATGGCAAAAAAAAGCAGAAAAAAAGAAAGCAAAAATGAAACAAAAAGCTGGGGAACCAAAATTCTGGGAGTTTTGTCAGGTACAGCACTGATTGTTTTTTGCATCTGCCTGATATTGGCAATGGCAGGATATAATCCGTCCGACGAATCCTTTAACGTTTCCAATTCGGAGAAAATCAGCAATTTTATGGGGCGTTTCGGTTCATACAGTGCTGATTTTATCGTCAACAGTTATGGCTTGGCGGTTTTTGTTTTTCTTATCCCCGTTTTGATTTGGGGATACCTGTTGATAAGGCATCAGAAAATCATAGAATTTAAAATCCGCCTTTTCGCACTGCTTTTAGGGATTGTATCGCTTGGCGGCGTACTTGACCGTTTGTTTGCCGCTCCGTTGGAAAAAATAAATTTATTGGGAAAATTCAGCCACTTGCTTCCGGAAGCGCTGGCTGGTATGTTTAAAAGCTGGGGATTATCCGGTTATGAAAACGCCGCCGTTTTGGCTTTGTTATCCCTAATGGCTTTAATGTCGTTTAACCTTGCGGCGGGTATCACATTTAAACACTGGTCAAGAGCATTGCGGGCAATAGGAGCGTGCATATATGCTGTTGGTTTGGGTATCTATGGTTTTGCCCGCCGGTTGGGAGCTCCTCGTGCGCTTGCCGAACCCCGGATGGAAAACACAGTTTCCAAAACTAAAGAAAAATCAAGAAAAGAGCCGACACTGTCGTCAGCTCCGGCCTCTGAAAAAGAAAAAGCCCGTCCGGCTCAAAATACCTCGGCAGAGGTTATTGCCTTTACCGGTCGGAAAGGGAACGGCAACGGTGGCTATCAATATCCTGACATTAACCTGCTAAAACGGCCGAAAGAAAAAATCGGTTTAAGCATTAGCGAAAAGGAACTGAACGAAACTGCCCGTGCGCTGGAAGGCGTTTTGGAAGAGTTTGGCGTTCACGGTGAAATCGTCAAAATCCGTCCCGGTCCGGTCGTTACGCTGTTTGAACTGGAACCTGCACCGGGGACAAAAACCTCGCGGGTAATAAGCCTTGCCGACGATATTGCCCGTTCCATGTCTGCCGTTTCCGTCCGTATAGCCGTTGTTCCCGGTTCCAATACCATTGGTATTGAAATTCCGAATGCCAAACGCGAAATAGTCTGGCTGCGCGATTTGTTGGAAGACAGTAACTTTGTTGACAGCAAAAATGCTTTGAATGTCGTTTTGGGTAAAGATATCGGCGGCAAAAACATTTATGCCGATTTGACCAAGATGCCGCACTTATTGGTTGCGGGAACGACCGGTTCCGGCAAATCCGTCGGTGTCAATGCGATGATTCTCTCTTTATTGTACCGCATGACGCCCGAAGAGTGCAAATTTATCCTGATTGACCCGAAAATGCTGGAATTTTCCATGTATAACGGTATTCCGCATTTATTGACACCGGTCATTACCGATCCTGCGAAAGCTGTTATCGGTTTGAAATGGGCCGTGCGCGAAATGGAAGAGCGTTACCGCGCGATGGCCTGTCTGTCGGTACGCAACATTAACGGCTATAACCTGAAACTAAAAGAGTTGCGTGAAAAAGGCGAGAAGCCGATGCGTACCATTCAGGTCGGTTTTGACCCAGAAACCGGCAAGCCGAAATACGAGCAGCAGATGCTGGATACCACGCCGTTGCCGTATATCGTTATTGTCGTTGATGAAATGGCGGATTTGATGCTGGTTGCGGGCAAGGAAGTGGAGGCCGCCATTCAGCGCTTGGCGCAAATGGCGCGTGCGGCGGGCATCCATTTGATTATGTCCACACAGCGCCCGTCGGTTGACGTTATCACCGGTACGATTAAGTCCAACTTCCCGACTCGTATCAGTTTTCAGGTAACGTCAAAGATTGACAGCCGTACCATTTTGGGCGAACAGGGGGCTGAGCAGCTGCTCGGCAAAGGCGATATGCTCTATATGCCTGCCGGTTTGCGCCCGCAGCGTATTCATGCCGGATTTGTAGAAGATGCGGAAGTTGAAGCGGTGGTCGAGTTTTTGAAGTCGCAGCGTCAACCGGAATATGTTGAAGGCATCACCGAAGGCGAACTGGAGATGAAAGGCAAAGATGCCGGCGCCTTGTTTGACCGCACGGCAATGGGCGGCGCTTCAAACGGAAAAGACGACCTCTATGAACAGGCAGTGGCAATCGTACGAAACGATAAGAAAGCTTCAACCAGCTATATCCAGCGCCGGCTCGGTATTGGCTATAATAAAGCGGCTTCTTTGATTGAGCGTATGGAAGATGAAGGCGTCATAACTCCGGCTGATCACGTCGGCCGTCGCGAAGTGATTTAGAACCGGATAAGCCGCTGGAAGCCAAAAGTAACATCAGCGTCCGTCAGAGCCTTGGGTTAAGATTATGTCTGAAGCAGATAATGTCTGTCGGGAAGCAGACATAGATTTGGTAGCATCTTCTTTGTCTGTCCGGCGGTATTTTTCATCATGTTCGGAACGCAAAACCTGTCCCCCATTAAGGTGAAGTTCCTCGTTCAGCTCCGCTTCATAGCCGCCGGAAACCGCCAGTTTCTTGCCCAAAACAACTATCTCGTTCGGCTGGTCGCGCCAATCCCGTTCTTTATCAAATACGGTCAGCACCACATCTTTGAACTGCCCTTGTTCCTCTTTGGGAAATGCAGCAATAAGCTTCAGCAGGTCGCGCATAAACGGCGGCGCATTGGTGATATCAACGATAGCACGGGCTTTCTCCGGTGTAAACGGCTGACCGTCCTTCCCCGCCGGATAAAAATCCTTATCATTTCCGAAACCGCTGACATAATTGCTGAAATAACGGTTGCGAATCGCAAGACGCGACAACGTTTCCGTAAATTCTTTTTGTGCTTCCATTTCTTTGGCGAAATGCGTTTGCAGATAATTATACATTGCCGTATTGGCAAAATTGCCGTCATATTTCTCCTTCATATCAAATTGAATTCCTGCAAACAGCGCTTGTCTTGAAACCCACATGCCTTTAGGGTCCATCAGCCATTCTATCGGCTGAACCTCAAACCAATACGCCTGACCTTTCTGAACCGATGTGCCGTCGGACAGGATAGAATCGTTGTCATAAGGCTTACCCTCGATACGGACATATTTTTTGCCCGCAAAACTGTACTCCGCACAGTTTCGCGGGGTAAAACCGGTACTGTTATAGGCATTCAGCTCCGCCGAATCAAAAGTATAAGTTTTGCCGGTGGTTTTAAGGGCATTTTTCTGGTACTGGGCTTCCAATTCCTGGCTGACAGACTTGGGCGCCACGGTTTGCGGATAGGCTCCGTATTCGCAAATTTGTACCGCCTTGCCGTTGGCAAGACGCATTGCTCCCACGTTGTCCGGACGAATTTTAGATGTTGTTGAGAACGGCAAAGCAGGACACCCGGCAACTCGCCGTTCGCTAGGGTTATCGCAGTTCTTGTCGCCGTGAGAATTGACGGTGCGGACGTCTTCATATTCGTAGGAAGACATCGACCAAGCTAAACCAGAAGCCACACCGGCACTGTTTTTGGTGCCGCTGCCCATCATCGTTCCCAAGGCAATTGCAACATCCGAAATGCCTACGGCGGTGCCATACGCCTGTATCACTTCCAACGCATCATTGCCCCAGATGTCTTCTTCCCTCAAAAACGTTACTTCCATAGCTGTTTCTCCAGGTGGCCTTGTATAATAAACAGTTTAACAGATTTTTCGCGCCTGCGCAATGAAAAAATGTTTTCAGCATAGCAACACCGTGAACAGTAAGGCGTCTGTATACCCAAATAGTTTTTTATACCGACGATGCTGTTCCGTTATAATCGACCGTGCCACGGCATGGTTGTACGGTACTTTTTGAGTTTGTCTTTTATGAATTCATTGTGCCGGCCTCTGAAGGCAATTGCAAACAGCGAAAAGCAGCCTAAGCCCGCCACGCTTTCATCACTTTGTCCATACTGCTGTTAACAATCGAAATTTCCTGTTGCAGCTTTTTATTTTCATAGATTTTAAGCGCCGATTGATAGTAGTCGATAGCCTCGGCAAAAGCTTTTTTGTCCCTGCTGTTTTTTCCGATGTTATAATAAACGTTGGCAATGTTTTCCTGAATTTTCGCCCACATTACCGGATAAAGCTCTTTGCGGTAAACCTGCTGCTTGTTTTTGTAGCTGCGGATTGCCAGCATCGAAATATCGTTGCTTTTGGAAAACAACCCCAGCAGCGACAGATAAAAACCGAGATATCCCTCAATTTTAGACCACAATTCGGGAAAAGTAATCTGCGTGTAGGTTTTTTCTGCCTCGCGCAGAAAATAAACAGCATCTCGCAGCGCCTGAATATCGTTGCTAAACTTCCAGTATTGGAAATATAATTGCGACAATTTGAATGAGATTAGCGCAAAATCGTATGGATAATTGTAGTGGTCAAGATACCGCTGCGCCGTACGGTAATTGGTAATCGCCTCGCGGAACAACAGCCAGTATCCGCCCAAATCCTGTTTGAGCGCCAGCTCGTAAAGCTGTGCCAGATTTTTGTATATGCAGCCGAGATGGACATTCTGCATAATCTGGTTTTTATAGGAAAGCGCATTCATAAAAAGCTCTTTTGCCGTATTGAACGTCTTCTGGCTGAGCTCTTTTTGCGAAAAGCTGAGATATATCAGCCCCACCGTATTCATAACGTAAGGCGAATACATCAAGCTGCCGTTCTCTGACGGCCCGTCATTATTAAAATTATTGATAACGCCTTTGAGCAATTTTTGTTTTAGGTGGCGTAAATCGATTCTTTGCTCGCTTATAGAAGCGGCGATAATGCCGGTAATCAGGTTGGCCAGTATTTCCGGGAAAAAGTTGATATGCTCAAAATATTCCGCCGGAACGAACAAGCTTTCCAAGATGGAACTGGAAACATTGTCCCAGTCGGAATAAGCGTTTGCCGTCTGAAAATTCAGACGGATGTTCTCGTTTTCCTGATATCCCCAAACGATAACATCGGCGTTAAGCTTTTGCAAAATCATATTGCCGGCGTCAACCAAGTCAAAAAAATTCCGCCCCTGCAGGTTTAAAAAGCTTTTATTGAAAGGTTCGTCAAAATAGCGGACGTTGAAACTGGGATTTTTCTGCAAAAGGCGCGTCATAGCCAGACCGAAACCGTAATTGCCGTATTCGACAAACTCGACCACAACAATCTTCAACGTTTCTACCTTTGGCAGAATTCGCTTGCTCCCGGTGTTCTTTCCGAACAAAAATTTGATAAAATTTGCCATCAGTGTCGCCCGATTCCCGTTTTATCAGTTTTCCTTCTGCCTTTTCTTCTTTTTATTTTCGCCTTTTTTATCCAAAATTCCTTTTACAGTATTTTTACTCCATCTTGAAAAAGATAACAACTCTTCTGGTTTTGTATCCCCAGATAAGATTGATAAAAACCACAGATTAATGGCCGTGGCAAAGACAGGGAGGGCCAGTCGTTCATGCGCAGCCATTTGAATCAGGGCCAAAACCGCGTCGACAATAAAGATTTTCAAAACGCTGTAGACGACGGCAGGCTCATAAACGCCGTTTTCCGACAAACGGTAGTAGGATGTGTACATAAACGCGCGTTCTTCGCGGTTTCTTTTTATAATGCGGTTGTATAAAGCAATTCCGATTTCAACGGCCATATAGGAAACGGCGATAAACATCGATGCTTCTGAAAATTCGATTGCGGCATTAAGCATAAAGCATCCCAAAATAAATCCGAGCGAAGCAAAAGCGCCGTCACTCATGACAAGCTTTTCCGGTGGCCAGCTTAAGAAGGCAAACGCCAGCATAACGCCGGCATAAGCAAGGGCAAGCGCTCCCGTAAGCTGCGGAAGAATGCCGAAATAGGCCAAAATAGCCGATACCGCCATAACGGTAATGAACTGCATGGAAGCAATGGCGCCAAGACCGTTCATCAGCCCCAGCCCTTTGGAAATTGCAATTAATATCGCCGCAACGGCAATCTTGTCTTCAGTTGGCGAAAGATATTCGGGAAACAGACGGAAATCGTCGGGTTGCATAAAGCTGATAAGCAGAGAAGCCCCTGCGGTAATTGCCCATGTCAGCCACGAAACGTCCAGCAGGTAAGAAAAATAAAGCAGAGCGGCCAAAGCAAAAGGAACCGTAAAATCTGTATAGCCGTAATCTTTGACGGTATCGTAATAAACCGGTAAGAAATGAAAAATGAGCAACCCGGAAACAAAAAGCAAGCCAAAGACATACCAAAACGGATCAAGCTTGAATTCGTAGTCTTCGGGATAAACGTCCGTTTGAATTCTGCTTAAGAAAAAGGTTCCTGCCGTAAAGCAAATCAGCAGCGCGCCGATTCCGTACAAAAAAGCTTCATTCATCTGTTCCTCCTTCGATTCTTAAGGCTTATGCCAATACCATAACATAATTTTATTAAATCTTTCTTTGCAAACAAGCAATAAAAAATCCGTCTGCGCCAGCCATATTTTCTGCCATCAAGCCTGCTCTCGCCATGTCTTTTCCGGTTTGGTCTGCATCCGGCATATTTTTTTTCGTCAGGTTTGGTCTGCCCATATTTTTCTCAGTCATGTTTTCATCTGTGTTTGGTTGTTTGGGCAGAAAACGTTGCGGCAGAACCCTGATAAAGCCTTCTTTGGTTCGTAAATTTTCGGTTCCGGCAAGGGTAATGGGGAAAACTGCAAATTCCTGATGTTCTGTGATAAAATGCTTTATTTGCCGTTCGCCTTCCGCCTTGGCCAGCGAACAAGTGGCATAAAGCAGCATACCGCCCGGTGTCAAAAAATTCGCGGCATGCTGTAAGATACTCCGTTGCAATTTTTCCTGTCGCCGGACGTCTTCAGCCGTTTTAGTATGCATAATTTCCGGATGGCGGCGAAATGTGCCGGTTGCCGAGCATGGTGCGTCAATCAGAATAATGTCAAACTTTTCTGAGGGCGTGTATGATAACGCGTCGGCGCAAACGGTGGTCAGATTTTGCATTAACTTTAACCGCATCATGTTTTCCCGCAAAACGTCCAGTCGTTGTTCCGAAATGTCAACGGCCGTTACGACGGCTCCGCCCGCCAACAGCTGTGCCGTTTTGCCTCCCGGTGCGGCACATATGTCAAGGACATTTTTTCCTTTTATTTCAGGCAGGCATTTGACGGCAAGTGCCGAAGCCGCATCCTGCACCCACCATTTCCCCTCTTCATATCCGGGAAGCTCTGTAACTTTTACGTTGGAAGGCATCCTGACTGTACCGGTAAAGAGGACTTGCCCGTCGTTCAGCGGGTTTACTGTCTGGTCTTTAAGCGTAATGTCAAGCGGAGGTTCATATTCAGCAAATTTTTCCATTGCCGAAATTTCATCCGGGGTATAATCTTGTTTGAGAATTTTCAAAAAATCATGGCTGAAATATTTGTCCCGAGGCAGGGAAAGCAAGCCCCCCTTATTGCGCAGGATATTGCGCAAAACGGCATTGACGAAGTTGGCGCCGAATTTCCCGTTCAGTTTTTTTGCCGCTTCGGCGTAGGAGTTTAAAACCGCGTATGCCGGAGTGCCCATAAACAAAAGTTCAGTCGTTCCCAAATATAAAATACATTCTAAAATCTGCTGCTTCTGCGGCACTTTTTTCTTTATGAAACGTGGTAAAACCGTTTCCTTAATAAAGGTCAGCCGCCGCAGGGCAGTCATAAAAAGCATATTGAAAAAGCCTCTTTTTTCCGCGGGAATACTTTGTTTCAACAAGCTGAACGAAGTATCTCCGTTCAAAATCCGCTGCAGGAATTCTGCATATTCGGTTCTGTTATCAGCCATAAAAAATCCTTTAAATATAAGACATTGCCGTATCTTGTTAAATGTTTGTTAAAAAATAATGTTCTACGTTTAACGCAAGTTTTGACGGATGTAAAGGATAAAAAAGATGGCCGGTCGGCGTTTGTTGTTGTCGATGTTTCTGGGGACAGTTCTGTTTACGGGAAAAGCCGGAGCGTGGGATGTTTTTAACGTATATGCTGCCAAGGCGCCGGAAGGATGTCTGGATAAAAATATTGCTGTAACCAAAGAAGTGTCGCTGATTGATTTGATTAAGATTGGTATTTGCAATAACCCCGGGTTGAATGTTGATTATATGAGCCTGAAAGGGGCTGAGGCGGATTTAGGTTCAGCCAGGTCGGAATATTTTCCAAATATAAATCTGTCGGCGGGAGTCGGTAAAAATACCACAAAGCTTCAGGGCGATAACAGTACAGAAAACAGTCCCTATAATTTAAATGCCGGTCTGTCGTTACTTTTATATGATTTTGGCGGTCGGTCGGCGCGGATAGACAGTTTTCGAGCTTATCTTGCCGGCGCCGGTTTTAATTACAACAGCGCGCTGCAGGATTTGATATTGTCGATTAATACCGCTTATTTTAAGCTTTTAGGCGCCGGTGAAGATTTGAAAAGCGCCCGGGCAAATGAGGCTATGTACAAAAAATCGTATGACGAGGCCAGCCGCAAATATGAAGTGGGAATGGCTGCATTGAACGATAAGCTCCAGACACAGACCAGTTATGAGCAATCCAAGCTTAAAGTTATTGAAATGGAAAATGCGGTAAAGCAGTATGAGGGGGATTTGGCAACAATCCTTAATTTGCCTCCGCAAACCAAATTTAAATTAAAACGCCCGCCGACTGACCGGGATTTGACGGCGCTCGGAAAGCGCGATACGCTTGATAAAATGATAGAGATAGCCTCGCGCGAACGGGATGAAATCAAAGCGCAGGAAATGAACGTCAATGCCGCCAATGCTTCTCTGCGTGAATTACGTGCTTCGCGCTACGGTTCGTTTTCGCTGTCTGCGGAAAGCGGTTACAACAACAGTTGGAAACCCGAGCGTTCTTATACTCGTGATAATTCTATAGGCATTAACTACAAACTGCCGTTGTTTACCGGATTTGATACCAGTTATAAAATTGCCGCTGCAAAATTCAAGCGTGAACAGGAAAGGTACGCTTTGGAAGAAAAGCGCAACGATATAAGAAATGAAGTGTGGGGAGCGTATCATGATTATCAGACGTCCGTAAAATCATACGAGGTCAGTAAAAAAGTTTTAAAAAGCGCGGAAGAAAATGAAAAAGTAGCGTTTACCTCCTATGAAATCGGCAAAACGGATATTATAAACCTGTTAACGGCAGAATCGCAGCTGGCTGATGCCCGTGATGCTCTGGTCAATGCGTTCTATACGGTTTTAATCAATAAAGCGGCCTTGTATCGGTCTATCGGGAGATTTTAATGTTAAACAAAAAGCAGATATCGGGAAAAAAGTTATTCGCAATAGCCGTTGTATTGGGCATTGCTTCTTATTTTTTCCTGAAAGGTAACGGCAGCGAGAGCCTGAAACCGGAAAATTTTGAGATGAGCGAAGTCCGCCGCGGAACGCTGACTTATGAAGTAACCGCAACGGGGACGATTAACCCGATTAATACCGTAACGGTTGGTACGCAGGTTTCCGGCATTGTGGAAACGGTTCTGGCCGACTATAATGACGACGTTAAAAAAGGGCAGGTCCTGGCATTACTTGATGCTTCAACACTGAAGGAAACGATGGAAAAATCCTATGCGAGCTATGAACTGGCACAGGCTAAGGAACGTAAGGCCAAATTAAATTATGACCGTATTAAAAAGCTTTATCAGGACAAACTGACGTCTTCCGCTTCGCTGGAAGATGCCGAAATTGAATATAAGGAAGCGTCGGCCAATGTCTTGAGCGCCAAGGCGGACTATAACATAGCCAAAAAGAACTTTGAATATGCGACGATTACCTCTCCCGTTTCCGGTACCGTTATTTCCAAGGAAATAGAACAGGGACAGACCGTTGCCGCAAGCTTTGAAACGCCGACTTTGTTTGAAGTTGCGGAAGACTTGTCGAAAATGCAGATTGAGGCAAGCGTTTCCGAGGCAGATATCGGCTATATAAAGCCGGATATGCCGGTGCTTTTTACTGTTGACGCTTATCCGAACGACACTTTTGCCGGCACAATCCGTCAGGTTCGTCTGTCGCCGACCGAAGACGAAAACGTCGTTATGTACACCGTGATTATTGAAATCGACAATTCCTCGCGCAAATTGCTTCCGGGAATGACGGCGTCGGTTACGGTCAAGGCCGACGAAGCCAAAGACGTGCTGATGATTTCGGCAATGGCTCTGCAATATAAGCCGTCAGCAGCTGTCAAAGCCGCAATGGATGTCAAGAAGATTGACGACATCGCAGAAAATCAGGACATAGTTTATTTGTTTGAAAACGGCAAAATCGTGCCCCGTATCGTAACTAAAGGGTTGTCCGATATGACCAATATAGAAATCAAAGAAGGGCTGAAACAGGGCGAAAAAGTCATTGTTGAAGCGCTCTTCCAGCCGGGGCGCAGATAATGGCGGAAAAAACGGTAATTGACGTTCGGAACGTATGCAAGACCTACTTTATGGACGGCGGTACCAGCCAGTCCGTTTTGAAAGATATTAACTTTCAAATCAAATCCGGGGAATTCGTCGCCATAATGGGGCCGTCCGGTTCCGGTAAGTCAACGCTGATGAATATTCTGGGCTGCCTGGATAAACCGACGAGCGGAAAGTATATTCTGGAAGGGTATGACATCGCCGCCAAAGATGATAACGAACTGGCGGCCATTCGCGGCAAAACCATCGGGTTTGTTTTCCAAAATTTTAACCTGATGATGAAGCGCACTATCGCCGATAATGTGTCTTTGCCGTTAATTTATCAGAAAGTCGGCGAGGACGAACGTTATAAAAGGGCACTGGAAATGTTGGACAAAGTCAACCTGGCCGGATATCAGGACCGTCCGCCGTCACAGATTTCCGGCGGTATGCAGCAGCGTGTCGCCATCGCCCGCGCATTGATAAACAATCCGGCGATTATCTTTGCCGACGAACCGACCGGTAATCTGGACAGCAAAACTTCTGACGAAATAATGGACTTGTTTACGTTTTTAAACCGGCAGGGCATAACGATTGTTCTGGTAACGCACGAAGACGATGTTGCGGACTATGCCACGCGGATGATAAAAATCAGCGACGGGCGGAAAGTGTATGACGGTTTACGCAAAGATTACAGCAAGGAAAAGGAAATAAGATGCTGACAGCGATTTTGAAAGAAGCCTGGATATCCATTGCCTCCTATAAGCTGAGAACGTTTCTGACCATGCTCGGCATAATGATAGGCGTGGCGGCGGTGGTAATGATGGTGTCCGCCGGGCAGGCCGTTCAAAACCGCATCACCGAAACTTTTGCATCTATGGGCAGCAACCTGATTTTAATCGGGCCGGCAGAACTCGTAACCGGCGGCGTCCGCGGGGGCAGGGGGTTGCCCAGCGTAACGGTGGCTGACGTAGCGGCACTGAAAAGCCTGAAAGATGTTGAGGCCACGTCGTACCTTATGAATGCCGCCGTTCAGGCCGTTTACGGCTCCAGCAACTACGGCGTCAGCGTTAAGGGAACTAACCCTGAATATCTAATTGTCAATAACTGGGAAATAGAAGACGGCGTGATGTTTACGGAAAAGGATGTCCGCGCCGCCAAACCCTATGCCGTTATCGGCCAGACGGTGGTGGACGAGCTTTTCGGACTGCAAAATCCGCTGGGGAAGACAATTCGTCTGAAAGGCAAACCGTTTACCGTTATCGGTACGCTGAAAGAAAAAGGCGACGGTCTGATGGGTGATGATCAGGACAACATTATTCTGATGCCTTCAACCACCGTCCGTCAGCGCCTTGCCGGATCCCCGCGTCCGCAATATACAGGCATCGCTTTTGTTAAGGCGACATCGGAAGATAAAATGGAACTGGTTGCCAAACGGGTTGAATATATGCTGCGCACGCGCCATCGCTTAAAGGACGGGGTGAAAAATGATTTTACCGTCCGTTTGATGACCGAAATGGTAGAGAAGGTTCGCAGTGTCGGTTTTGTTCTTTCGGCATTGCTGGCGGCGATTGCTTCAATTTCTCTGATAGTCGGCAGTATCGGGATTATGAATATGATGCTGGTTTCCGTAACCGAGCGCACGCGGGAAATCGGAACCCGCAAGGCTTTAGGGGCGCCGAATTCCTGGATAATGATGCAGTTTTTGGCAGAGTCGGTTTTAATTTCTTTTATCGGCAGTTTCGTCGGTATGGTCTTCGGTATCGCCTTTTCGCAAATAGGCGGCCATCTGATGGGATATAATGTGCCGATATCCATATGGTCGGTTGTCGTTTCGGTAACCGTTGCCGTTATCGTCGGCATTGTTTCCGGATTAATGCCGGCGCTAAAAGCCATGCGCCTGAATCCGATAGATGCGCTGAGATACCAGTAAAATCAAACCGGGTACATTCACTAACCGCTTCTGACCCTGATTCAGGCCCTAATCCAAACGCTTACCTTTTCTCTTGTATGAGGGAGTTTCAGGCTCGCTCGCCTTTTAGTCTTTTATATGCTTTTTCATAGCCGATGAGCGGCAGCAATGTTTTCAATTCCGGCCCGTCCGCCAGTCCGGTCAACGCCATGCGTATCGGGTGAAACAAATCTTTCCCCTTGCGCCCGCTTGCCGTTTTAACCGCGTTAATCCACGCGCCGAACGTCGCCTCGTTAAATTCGCCTGGCGGCAGCAGTTTCGCAGCTTGCGCCAAAAATGCCGCATCTTCCATAATCGGTTCAATCTCTTTGTTGCAGATATTGTCCCACAATAAAACGTCTTTCGCCACTTCCAAGTTGCCTTTAACGTCATTCCAAAACGTTTCGCTGACCCCGAAATTGTCTTTCAACGCTGTATACGGCATATTATGCACCAGTTTGGTATTAAACTTTTTCAGCTCCTCTTCGTCAAACTTCGGCTGAGCATGGCCGATTTTTTCAAAGTCCAGCGTTTGGGCCAGCTCCTCAAGCGTATAAAACGGTTCGATTGCTTCCGATGTGCCGAGTTTGGCCAAAAAGGAACAAATAGCCATAGCTTCAATTCCCTCTTCGCGCAACTCCCGAACGCCAAGGCTGCCAAGGCGTTTAGAAAGTTTTCCTTCCTTTCCTGTCAAAAGCGGCAGATGGGCAAAAGTAGGTATTTTTCCGCCGACTGCCTGGAACATTTGTATTTGCGCAGCTGTATTCGTAACATGGTCTTCACCGCGGACAATGTGTGTAATGGCAAAGTCAACATCGTCAATAACTGACGGCAGATGGTACAAATAACTCCCGTCTTCACGGATAATGACCGGATCGCTCAATTTGTCTGCATCATACCGGCAAATTCCGCGCACAACGTCATGCCAGACAATTTCGCCGCTTTCAAGTTTAAAACGGTAATGAGGCTTCCTGCCTTCAGCAGTAAAACGGGAAAGGTCCTCCACCGTATAACGGAGAGCCTGCCGGTCATAAATCGGCGGCAAACCTTTTGCCAGCAGTCTTTTGCGTTTGAATTCAAGTTCTTCCGGTGTATCATAACAAGCATAAATCCGCCCGGCTTGTTTCAGCTTTCCAACCACTTCGTCATAACGGGAAAATCTTGCAGATTGCCTCGCTTCCTCGTCCCAGCGGATACCGAGCCATGTCAGTGCATCTCTTATGCCTTCTTCATATTCCTTCTTTGAGCGAAGTTTATCGGTGTCGTCTATTCTGAGCAGAAGTTTCCCGCCCATTTTTTGTGTCCAAAGGTAGTTAAAAAGGGCAGTACGCGTATTTCCGATGTGCATCCACCCCGTCGGACTGGGGGCAAATCTGACTTTTACATTGTTCATGATAACCTCAGTTTAGCTTATTAAGCGCTGTTATTTAGCTTATTTAGACGCCATCATACTGTTAAATTTTATAATTTCAATCTTAAATTAACGAAAATACGCTCGATAACTTATTTTTTGCTTGCATTTAATGTATATTGCATATAAAAACGCAGATGATAAAGAATTTAATTTTTAGGAGATAACAATATGCCTTCAGTTGTTAATGGAGACCTGTGCATCAAATGCGGAACCTGCGCCGGTGTTTGCCCTGTTGAAGCGTTTCACGTTTGTGATGAACAGTATGTCGTAGACCCTGATACGTGCATTGATTGCGGCGTATGCATTTCGGAATGCCCGCAAAGTGCAATTACGTCTGATGACGAAGCGGAAGAAAAATGGGTTAAGGTAAATGCCGAACAGGCAAAATCCTGCCCGAACGCTTAAGAGGAACTGGAAAAGTTTCGGGGCTTAAAAAGGGGGAACCTTTTTAAGCCTTTTGTTTTAAGGGATAGTATGGAAAAAGAAAATTCGTATACAAACGATTACCTCTTGGACAGGCAGGTTAAAATTTTACAGCCGGTTGATGGTTACCGCGCGTCGACCGATGCGGTTTTTTTGTCTTCGCTGGTAGACGGAAAAAAAATAAAAGAAAATGCCGCCGTGCTGGATGTCGGTTCCGGGACAGGAGCGGTTTCGTTATGTTTGGCAGCCAGACTGTCTGAGAAAAAGCTAAAAATTACCGGGCTGGATATTCAGGCGGATTTGGTAAAACTTTCAAATCAAAGTTCCGTGGCGAATGGATTTGCGGATTTTCTGCATTATGAATATGCCGATATACGGAACGGGGTTTCGCTTGTGCCCGGAAGTTTCGATGTTGTTATAACCAATCCGCCCTATAGCGACCATGATATGCCGTCGCCGAATACAGGCAAACAGCTGGCGCACAATCTCCAAAATTTCAGCCTGTTTGAATGGCTTGTATTTTGCCTGAAAATGCTGAAACCCAAGGGAGAAGTGTTTGTAATTAACAGGGCTGAAGCCGTAAATGAAATTCTTGCAGCACTGCACAATAGGGCAGGGGAAGTCCGACTGCTTCCGATATATTCAAAATCCGGCAGAGAAGCAAAACGGATAGCTGTAATCGCTAAAAAAGGAACGCGCGGAATTACCAGAATTTTGCCGCCGTTCTATGTCCACAACGAAGATGGAAGTTATGCGGAAACAGCTGAAAAAATTCTGCGAAAAGGCTGCGGATATTTTGATTAACGCACCGTGTCTGAATGTCTTTACAAAAATCGGATTATAAGATATAATAAACAAAAGGCTAAAAGGAATATGACCCGATGAGTGATGAATATGTCGTAGAGATAACGGAACCTTTAAATCCGATAAAATGTGCTAATTTGATGCATCCGTACCTGAAAAAAGGAGAACCTGTAACGCCGGAATTTTGCCGTCAGCTTCTAAGGTCAAGCAATCATCGGAAAATTATGCGGGATATGCTGACGCTCATTGATGTCCGGCTGGAAAAAAATCCTGATGACTATTGGGTTTATCGCGAAATTTTATATGGCGTATTCTGCGGCCGCAGGCAAATAGACGAGATAATAAACAAAACAGCGGAAATAACGGTGAAATACATTAATTTGGCAAAAGCCGATAAAACCGACAGGGCGTTGATTGCAGATTTGGCAAAAGAAAACTTATCGGCAGAAAATATGCTTCGAGTAAAGAGGCTGGCTGAAAAAATTTATCAGAAGATTCCTGTAGATATTGATAAGGTCGCTGCGGATATGGTGGAACAAATTATTGAAAATAAATGGGGAAATAAAGAAACCGCCGCAGAACTCAGCGCTTACGCCTTGTCAGAAGTTCCTGAGCGGAACAAAAATAATGTTTTTCTCCAATTATATCATAAAATCAGGGGGAGAGGATGATAAAATTCGAGAAATACCGCATAGAATTAAATGCGTTGCAGAATCCCTTGGCGTGTTATAACAGGCTGCATCCGTATAAAGTAGGGGAAAAGGAAATTTCTCCCCGTTTTTGCCGGGATATTTTGTCCGCGACGGATAATCCCAAAGTTGTAACAGAATTACTTGAATTGGTCAGTCAAAAACTTGAAGATGCACCCGAAAAATACGCCGAATATAGGCCAATGCTTATCGGCAGTTTGTTGGAACGGCGCCATGCTGAAAAAATAAGTCCAAAAATCAGAAAAATTCAAGCTCGGAATATAGTTTCCGATGCGGTAGCAGCAAATGCATCGCCGGAAGATTATTTTTTATTTTTACTCAGCAGCAATAATACTGAAGAAAAGCAGCCCCTTGAAATTATAAGGCTGAAAGAGAAACTTATTGCTCGCGATATCGCAAATATTCGCAATTATTGTCAGTCAATAATAGTTCGTAAAATGCAGGAAGCCGCTTTTCAAAAAATGGAAGTTTCTGCGGAAAACGTAAAAAAGGTTTTTTGCACGCCATATAACGAGCTTGAAACGGAACTATGCGTCAAAAACGCGGATTTTGCTCCGTATGCCGGGTTATACATAAAAACAGCGCCGCAGACCAAAACATTGAAGTTTGATGCATGCAAAAATATTCCGCAATGTAATAATATACACGAATGCGGCGGTATCAAAAATTTTAATCTGCGCAATATGGACTATGGGCATAAAATTTTACGGCTTCCCGAAACTGTCAGCGACATATATCTGGAAAACTGCCGTAATTTTTCCAAAAATATAGATTTTTCCAATTTACCGAATTTATGGCGCGTTGTGCTGGATAATTCTGATTTTCAGGGTGTTGATAATATTTATTTTCCTCAGGGTGGCAAAATCGGCCTGCTAAGTCTTAATAATATTGCGCATTTTCCTGAAAATTTTGATTTGTCTGCGTTTGGCAGTGTTGGCTATTTAAGTGCCGACGGCTCTTTCTTTGCCAGAAACAGAATGTTGCCGGAAAAGGTATCAACCATTGTTGTAAATCGTTATCGGAACAGTTCAAGGATACTTGACTTTAGCTCCGTAACAGAGGCCAAAGAAGTCAGGTTTGTTCTGTCAAATCTTGAATATTTGCAACAAATAAAATTTCCAGAAAAAGTTGAGCGCATTGTTTTTGAAGAATGTGTTGGTTTGCCTGAAAAACTGGATTTAAATATCCCAGGATTGGAAAATGTAACATTCAGGCGTTCTGACAATTACGGAACTTTGCGTGAACTTTTTCTTCCCCCTGAAATGAAAGGGCAGCCTGTAGATGCAGTTCTGCAAAATTCAAAAGTAAAAATATATTACGGTGCAAAGCCCGTATCAACCGCTGCTCGCATTTTTAACCGGATAAAAGAAAAAATCGGAAGGTAAATTTTTAATTTCCTTATAGAACACTCGGAATTGATAATTTCTTAATCGGATGTTCTCCTCTTTTTTCATAAAACGATTCAAATATATTAAATTTTTTCAGCTGAATAGGAATTCTATATGCAAAAACACTTTTATATGAAGAAGCAATTCTGCATACAAAAACAGCTCTGTACAAAGAAACTTTATAAAAGAAAGCCCCTGCAATATAGACAGGGGCTGAGACTTATTTTTTTTTACGCATTCAATATTGCATATATTTCATCTGTGGAACGAGCCTTCCTGAGTTTGTCGCAACTGCCCTCGGTCTTCAAGATTCGGGAAAGAACAGCCAAAGCAGTCAGGTGATCAGCTCCGCTGTTTTCCGGACTGATGAGCATAAAAACCAAATCAACCGGCTTGCCGTCCAAAGAATCAAAATCAACCGGTTCCTCCAGTCGCGCAAACATGCCGCAGACTTTCTCCAGCCCTTCAATTCTGGCATGCGGAAAAGCAACACCTTCGCCGTATCCGGTAGAGCCTAAATTTTCACGCTCCCATACGGCATCAAAAACGGCACGCTCATCTAATCCTGAAAGAGCAGCAATACGCTCTGACAAGCTTTGTACCAATTCACGTTTGCTTGCCGCCTGAACATTATCAAGCACCGCGCTTTTAGAAATTATGTCTGCAATATTCATCTGCGTATTCCTTAAAAATTAGTTGTCTGCTTTCGGCTCAACCCAACCGATATTTCCGTCTTTGCGGCGGTATACCATGCTGATATGGTTGTTTGCGCTGTTACGGAACATCTGGGCGCATTCATTGCCTAAATCCATCAGCATAACGGCTTCGCTAACCGTACATACCGGAATGTTGGCATCGGTTTCAGCAATTGTCAACGGAGCGTCTTCATTCACGTCGACTTCTTCATCTTGCTCAACCAACGGAAGAACTGCGGAATAAGCTAATTCCGCCAAACCAATTTTGCTCTTGTGTGCACTCAGCTTCGTTTTGTGGCGGCGTAAACGAGTCGCAATATGCTCGTTAGCATTATCAAACGCCGAATACGGATCTGCCGCGGAACCCGAACCTTTCAAAACAATGTTTTTTGCCGGATGGACAGTGATTTCAGTACTGAAATCCTCTCCTTCCTTGGAAAAAGCTACGGAGCAACTGATAGGCGCGCTGAAATATTTATCCACGGAAGCGGAAACGCCGTCTTCAACGTGTTTGCGCAGTTTATCGCTGATATCTACCTGTTTTCCTGATAATGTAACTTTCATATCATTTCCCTTCAATTATTACTGTTTTTCTTTCTAAATCATATCCCGAAAAGCAATAAAAAGTCAACAAAAAAGCCGTTTATATTGAAAAATTATCGCCAAGATATACTTTTCTGACTTCTTCGCTGGCAACGATTTCTGCCGGCGTTCCTTCCATCAGGACGGCTCCGCCGTGCAAAATATATGCACGGTCAATAATATCCAGCGTCTCGCGAACATTATGATCGGTAATAAGAACGCCGAGTCCACGATTCTTTAACTGTGAAACAAGTTCACGTATTTCACCGACGGCAATCGGGTCAATTCCGGCCAACGGCTCGTCGAGAAGAATATAATGCGGCTGCCCGGCCAATGCACGGGCAATTTCAAGCCGGCGTCTTTCGCCGCCGGACAGAGCAATAGACGGAGATTTTCGCAAATGGGCAATGGAAAACTCGTTCAAAAGCTCTTCCAGCATAACCTCGCGTTTTTCTTTGTCGTCAACAACGATTTCCAGAACAGCTTTAATGTTGTCTTCAACGCTTAAATTTCTGAATATGGAAGCTTCCTGCGGCAAATAGCCGATTCCCATGCGAGCCCGTTTATACATCGGCATATAAGTGATATCCTGACCGTCAATATGAACGTCGCCGTAATCAGGCGTAATCAGTCCGGTAACACAATAAAAACAGGTTGTTTTGCCTGCACCGTTGGGCCCAAGCAAACCGACGGCTTCACCTCTACGGACATTCAGGGAAACATTTCGCAAAACGCTTCTGTTTTTATATCTCTTTCCGATATTGAATACTTCCAGAATAGAATTTTGACTGTCTGTGCAATTCGTCATTTTACTTATCCTTTTTGTCTTTCAGAGTACTCTCAATTAACTTGCCTGAGATGCGGCCTCCCTTTTTAGCTACCAGCCTGCTTTTGGAGGTGTTAAAGTCCGAAATGGCTTTATCGCCCCGGACAACGTTGCCGTCTTTGGTTATAACGACATTATGCTCAAGTTCGGCAATGTTCTTTTTGATAAAATAAACGCCGCTCAACGCTGTCGCCGTATTGCCGTCCTGCGTCACCTTGACGTCATCATAAAATCTGAATTCGTCTTTTTGTTGGAAATAAATAGCCTTAGGTGCTGTAATAACATTGTTGCCTTTATCGATTCGGACGTTATTAAGCAGGGTAAACGTCTTGTTGTTTAAGTCGTATATGCCGTTTTTGGCAACGGCCGTATAACCGCTTTTGTCTTTAACTTTAACATTGTTTTGCAGGGTAAATGTTTTTTTTGTACTGCTGTAAATACCGATATCGGCTGTCGCGGTGTAACCGCTTGCATCAATAATCTTAACATTGTCGAAAAGCTTGACCAGTCCTGTCTTCGCTTCATATTCTCCTCTGTCGGCAAAAGCTTTTTTGCCTTCGGAGCGTATTTCCGTATGTCCATTGCTGAATGCCCGGTCAATTTCAAAACGTTTGGTGTCTTTAAAAAATGCCGTAATCGTATCGCCTTTTAACGTATCATTTCCTTTTTTTACTGTAGCGTTTGCCGAAACGAATTTGTTTTCATTCATAAACATAACGGCTTTATCCGGGGTACGCAGTTCCGTGTCGCCGCTTTTCATATATACGTTGTTTATCAGGGTAATAATGCCTTTCGGCTTACTGAATGTAAACTTGTCCGCTTCAAAATAACCCTTTTCTCCGTTTCCGATAACTTTCTCATTGCCGTACCCGTACTCCGTAGCAAAATTATAGGTGGCACTGCTGGTTTTTATCTCCATTTGATGGTTATAATTGGAAACAACATCTGTTTTTAAATCTAAAATCTGTTTATTCTGATTGTATTTTCCGTTTCTGGCCGTCAGGGTAATGACTTTGCCATTGTCCAAAGTTTTGGCGTCAGGATTAACCAGATTATACATTTTTTTGCCCGGTTCGGTTTCTTCAACAATATCGGCTTTGAGTGTGCTAAACTGGTTGTCTTTTTCCGTAATTTCAAATACGGTATTTTTCATTCTGAACTTTTCAAAATAAATTTTCTCGTCATCGGCTAAAGCTATGGTCGTATCATTATTCGTTTCAAAATCAAACAGAACCACACCAACTCCCAGCAATAAAGCCGTCAGGCATGGCAAAAACAGCTTTAGGAAACGGACAACCCGGGTTCGTCGGCTGATGAAAATCTTTTCTTCCTCGTCAAGAAGATTTTTTTCTCCGCTGAAAAAACTGTCTATTTTTTGAGTTTCAAACACTCTTAGGCAACTCCGGCTTTCAGGCAGTCATGAATATGGATAACGCCGACGGGCTTCCCTTCTTGGACGACAAACAGGTTAGTAATGCCGCGTCCGGTGTTGTTCATCATGTTAACAGCATCGACAATCAGTGCATCAGGACCGATAACCTTAGGATTTTTCGTCATGACCTTTGATACTTTTTCGGTAATAATACTCGGAGACATCCACCGTCTTAAGTCGCCGTCGGTAATGATGCCGGACAAATGCCCGTCATTGTCGACAATGCCCACGCATCCCAGCATCTTTTCACTCATGACAAGCAACGCATCCTGCATAATGGCATCTTCTTTCAATAGCGGAACATCATCTCCCTTGTGCATAATGTCGGAAACTTTGCAAAGAATGGCGCCGAGCTTTCCTCCCGGATGGCGTTGTCTGAAGTCTGTTGCAGAAAATCCTCTTCTTTCCATCAAATCAACGGCCAGAACATCTCCCAACACGATTGTTGCCGTTGTCGACGATGTAGGAGCCAGCCCAAGCGGACAGGCCTCGCCGTTGTCAGGCAGTTTAAGAACCAAAGACGAATTTTTCCCCAGTGCACTTTGCGGATTTCTGGTAATGGCAATAAGCGGGATATTATGGCGTTTGGCATAAATCAGAATGTCTGATAGTTCTTTCGATTCGCCGCTGTAAGAAATGGCGATAATAACGTCGTCATCGGAAATCATGCCTAAATCGCCATGGCTTGCTTCTGCCGGGTGTACAAAGAAAGAAACCGTTCCGGTTGAAGCAAAGGTCGCCGCCATTTTTCGGGCAATATGTCCGGACTTTCCCATCCCCGTAACAATAACCCGGCCTTTGGTATTCTGCAACAAATCCAGTGCCTTTGAAAGGTTTCCATCCAGATTGTTTTTCAAAATTTCAAGTGTTTCTATTTCGCGGTCAATCGTTTCAACCGCATGTTTCAAATCGTCATATTTAAAACTGTCGTTTGATGCCTGCAGATTTGACATATCATATCCCCTGAAAAATATTTATATGGCGAAATACTGTCATAGATTTTCTAATTGTGCAAGCCTTATTTCTGAATAATGCGTCTGTATTCCGCTTATCCGGTGGTTCAATTTGTACAACAAAAGGACAAAGCCCCGTATACGTCCGTATATAAACTTTTATATGTACGGTTTTGCAAATTGCAAAGAATGTCCGGCATCCCTTATGCCTTTTGTTCAAATACTCCTCGGTCATTCTGTTGCCAATAATGCAGTTCCCCGTCAAGGGCTTTTATCTGTTTCCAATAGGCACGGGCATTGTTTAGGGCAGTTTCATCATTGCCGTCAAAAATATTCAGAATACGCTCATATTGTTTCAACGTTTCTGTATCGGGCATAGCCCCGTCAGCCAAAATAAGCAGAGATGCATTATTGGCATTATCTTCATTTGCCGATATAAAAATAGGCTGTTCTTCGGCAAAACCGTCTTTTTTACTGCCGTGCGGCAAAAAAGACTCTTCGTTGTATGTCCACAAAAGCGAGTTGATAAATTCGACCCTTTCTTCTGTTCCGAGCAAGATTTTGATTCGCTTGCCCGTAGCATAAGCCTTTTCGCACAATTTCGGCAAAACTTGCTCCAGCGGAGCTCTCTGCAAATGGTAAAAGTCAACTCTAATCATTTTCCGGCGCCAATTCTATCGTTGAATAAAAAGTGTTGTCTATTCCCTGAATAAGCAGGGATATCGGACGAAAATCATCAATAATGGCATTGCGGATGTTGTCAAGCAGATTATCGGCGGAAAAAATATCCGTCCGGTCAGCTTCAAGGATAATGTCGCCTTCTTTAATCCCTTTGCCATACAGCGGCGATTTCGATTCTATGCCGGTAATTATCAGTCCTCTCGGATTTGCTTCTTTGACGGCAATCTTCAACTCGGAAATATAAAAAACGTCTTTGTCTGAACTTTGGTGATAATATTTGCTGTTTTCGCTGAGCGCGCGATTTGTAACGTCTTTTAATTCTTCAGCCGGCATTTCCTGAATCCTGACCACGTTTCTGATTTCTTCGCCAAAACTGAGTGTCTTCAGGCGCAGTGCCTGCCCGGGCTCCATTGTTTCCGTAAAGCGCTTGAACTCGGCAATATCTGTTGCAGGCTTATCGTTATAGGCGATGATAATATCCCCCGCTCGCAATCCTTCTTTGAACGCGGAAGAATCTTCACTGATTTCTGTAATAACAAAGCCGGGCTTATCCGTGTATCTGTCAATACCGTTGGAAACGGTGATGCCCAGCCAGCCTCTGCGAACCTTGCCGTTGGTTATCAGTTGCCCCGATACCCAGTTTGCAATGTTGGAAGGAAGAGAAAAACCCACACCGCTTGCGCCTCTGGCCGTGAATATTGCCGCATTGACTCCTATGACTTCTCCGTCCGTATTAAACATCGGTCCTCCGGAATTCCCTTGGTTGATGGCGGCATCTGTTTGCAGATATTGCTGTTCGCCTAAGCCGATATTGCGTGATTTGGCTGAAATTATTCCCTCGGAAACGCTGACGCCCAAGCCGTAAGGGTTTCCGAATGTCAGAACTTTGTCGCCGATTCGCGCGTCATCGGCATTGCCGAAAATGACAGGTTTAAATTTTGCCGGCTTTTCATCTAGCCCTGCTTTTTCCATGGAAGCTGAGGATATATTGTTTTGCCTGTTTTCTTCAATTTTCAAAACAGCCAAATCGCTCGGCTTATCGGTTCCGACAATTTTTGCCTCATAAATTTCATCATCGTTCGTAATGACGGAAATCTTCTTTGCTCCGTTAATAACATGGTTGTTCGTCAGAATGTATCCGTCGTCCCTGATAAAGAAACCGGAGCCAAGCGATTCTCTCCCTTCCAATGCAGGGTTAACCATCATATTGTCAACCATTTCTTCATCTGTTGCAATTGTATTGCGCTCAGTCGAAATATTGACAACCGACGGCATAAGCCGTTCAACCATATCCGCATAGGAATCTACGGCTCTCGCCATATAAACGGGAGGTAAAAAGAAAACTGCGCTCAAAAGGAAAACGCGCATCATCAAACCCTTACTATTGCGCATCGCCCAATCCTTATTTTAAAGACTTTCCAAAATAACTGAAGAACTCGCCCTCCGGTGCCAGCACCAGCGATGTTTCCTCGTCGAAAGAGTTGCGGTATGCTTCAAGGGAACGATAAAATGCATAAAATTCAGGGTCAACACCTGTTGCTTTGTTCCAGATTTCCGTCGCTTTTTTGTCGCCCTCGCCTTTAATCTGCTGTGCTTCCTTTTCGGCTGTAGCCACTGTTATGGTTGCTTGCTTGTCTGCAGTTGCACGGATTTCCTGCGCAGTCTTTTCCCCGTCGGCCCGATATCCTTTTGCTTCGCGGATCCTTTCAGTCTTCATACGGTCATTAATTGCCTGAGACACTTGCACCGGCAAATCGGCGCGGCGGATACGGACATCGGCAACCTCAACGCCAAGCTGGGCTGCATCGGCTTTTACGGCATCGCTGATTTGCTTCATGATTTCTGTTCTTTTTTCCGACAGGAGTTCTTTCAGCGTAAATGTAGCCAGCACATTTCGTGCTGAAGAATTGACGATTTCCTGCAGCCTGTTCTGTGCCTGATATTCGTTTCTGACTGTTTTGTAAAATGTCAGCGGCTCAACAATTCTGTATCTGGAAAAAGTATCGACATCCAAACGCTTTTTGTCTTTCAGTACGACTTCCTGCGCCGGCGGTTCCAGATTTAACAAACGTTTATCATAAAAGACGACATTTTGGATAAACGGCATTTTTATTTTCAGTCCCGGTTCCTGTATCAGCCGCACCGGATTGCCGAATTGCAAAACGATGGCCTGCTCGGGCTGTTGAACAATATACAGCGACTGGGATGCCAATACCAGCAAAACGGCAGCGCCGACTAAAATCAAATGTAAGTTTTTTTTCATCTTCAACTCCGTCTTCTCGTTATTTTAAAGGCAAAATCGGCATCATATTGGAACTTTTTTGTCCGGGCTCCATAATGACCTTTTTTGATTTCTGTAACACGTCTTCCATCGTTTCAAGATAAAGGCGCTTGGATGTTACCAGCTTTCCTGTTTTATAAGCATCATAAACGGAAGAAAAACGCTGGGCTTCGCCTTCTGCTTTACTGATAACGGCTTCCTTGTAGGCTTCAGCTTCCTGCTTGCGCTTAATCGCTTCACCTTCGGCTTTCGGCAAAACCTCGTTTGCATAAGCTTCCGCTTCATTTTTAAAGCGTTCGGCATCGGTTTTTGCGCGCTGTACTTCATTAAAGGCGTCGACAACCTGTTTCGGCGGGTCGGCCTTTTGCAATTTGACACGGACGATGTTCACGCCGGTTTGAAAACCGTCCAGGAGGCTCTGCAACTCTTTTTTCGTATCATTTTCAATTTTGTTGCGGTCGCCTGTAATGACGTCTTCCATTTTGGATTGTCCGATAATTTCCCGCAAAACCGACTGCGCTGCGACTTTGACAGTCGATTCTGGGGTTCTTGTCTTAAACAGGAAATCATTGGCGTTTTTAATATTCCAGACAACAGTCAGATTAATATCGACAATATTTTCGTCGCCCGTCAGCATATGGCTTTCCGTCAGCTCGCTTGAATCACGGTAGCTGTTTTCGTTGACGCCCAGATTGATGCTGCGTTCTTTGCTGATGTCGACAATATAAACCTGCTCAAACGGGTAGGGCAGGTGATAATGCAGTCCGGCATCTGTCGTTTCGGCATACTTTCCCAGCCGCAGCACAACGCCCTGCTCGCTCGGCTGAACCTGATAAAAGCCGGAAATAAGCCATAAAAACAACAAGATGCCGATGATAATTTTATAAAATCCGTTAAAGTTGTCTCCGGCATTTTGCATTTTCGCTATTTTGGTCGTAAAATCCACAACTTTCGCTTTCGGTGCCGGCGATTCATCCGCCGTATCCCAAGGATTGGTGTCCAAAACTGTTGATTTGTCTGTCATAAAAACCTCTGGTACGATAAAAAATGATAAAACTTATATATTTATTGTAGAAAAATAATATAAAGCTTGTATAAAAACAATATTGAAAAAATTATATCCACATTAGGGAAATATGCTATGTCAGACAATAAAAACCAGGCTTTGGCCGCAAAATATTTTAAGCCGGAGGAAATTGCTTCCGTAAAAGAACTGGGGGGGCGGTTGATTGTAACGCTGAAGACCGATGAAAACGCTGAATGTGCGCAACAGTTGAAAGCTGAACTTGAACAGGAAAATCCTGATAAAAAAGTTAGTGTCGTTTTTGTTAAAGACCGTGTTGAGGCGCCTGCAGCTTCGGATAAATGGCAGATAAAAGGTGTAAAACATATTATCGCCGTGGCGTCTGGCAAAGGCGGCGTCGGCAAGTCGACAACATCTGTTAATCTTGCGCTTGCGCTGGCAAACCTGAATTTGAACGTGGCGCTTTTTGACGCCGACATTTATGGTCCTTCCGTACCGACAATGCTTGGATATGACAAGATGCCGCCTTCGTCATATGACGGAGTAACATTTCAGCCGTTTATGGAATGCGGCATTAAGTCTATGTCTATCGGTAGTATGGTGGCCGGAGATACGGCATTAATCTGGCGCGGAGCCAAAGCCTGCGGAGCAATTGAACAGCTGTTGACGCAGACGGCGTGGGGCGAAGTGGATATTATGGTTATAGACATGCCGCCGGGAACGGGGGATATTCAGATTACTATGTCGCAGAAAATCGACTTTTCCGGTGCGGTGATTGTTTCCACGCCGCAGGATATAGCTTTGATTGACGCGGTAAAGGGGTTGAACTTGTTTAATAAAATAGGCGTTCCTGTTTTAGGAGTTGTTGAAAATATGAGTTACTATATCTGCGAAAAATGCGGACATCGCGCTGATATTTTCGGACATGCCGGCGCAGAAAAGACTGCGGAAAAGTACGGAGTCGATTTCCTTGGAGAGATACCTCTGCATTATGATATCCGGGCTAACGCAGATAATGGGACGCCGATTGTCCAGAGCGCCCCTGACAGCAGCTATGCAAAAGCATATGAAAATATTGCGGTCCGGATTGCTGCAAAATTAAAACTTCGATAAAAACGCCGGACGGCTTGTTTGCCGTTTTAATATCTACTTGTTGGCTTTATAAAATTCCTTGCGGTCTTTGCGGCTCATGCTCCATAAGTTGCCGAACCCGTTAATCGGCTGCACGCTGTACAGGGATTGGAAGTTAAAATCCCTGCTCAAAAAGACGGATGTCGTTTTGGTATAAACGTTCATTGGGCAAAAGCCGTAAAAATCAACTTGGATAAGGTTGCCGTTTTTCAGAGAAGCAACGGCGTCCGCATATTCTTTGCTGGTGTTAATGCGGTCGCTGTCGTCCAGGATGATAATGCCGCCTTGGTTTAAAGCTTTCAGCGCTGTGCGGGCACAATCGGCGCGGCGTTTTCCGTCGACGACAATGATGTCGTATTTTTTGCCGTCTTCAAATATGGCATTATAATATCCTTCGCCTTCGTCTCGCCAGCGAATGTCCAAATTCGGTCGGTTAAAACTTTTCTGCCATTTGGCAAACCAGTCTGGATTGTCTTCAATGCTGGTAACCAGTCTGGCTCTGTCCGCCCAGAATAGGGAGGAATTTCCGCAGCCGAACTCAAAGACATCCTTATCGGTAACATCAAATTGCGACAGATATTCAATTGCCGGATAGGTATACCAGGGGATGGGATTCCCGTCTCTGTCTATACAGATTTTTTCATTAATCGTTCGTTCGATGGCAAACTCTTTTTGCCACATTTCAATGAATTTTATAAATTTTTCACTGTACATCTCTTAATCCGTCTTCAGATGCCGATAACCCTATGGCGCCTCTTGGAATATTTCAAATAAGCGTTGTTGATAAAATAATACAAACAAAAAGACGCACCGGACAGAACCGGTACGCCTTAGATGTCATTTTTCGAAACAAAACATAATTAACTCTTAAAGCTTTTTACCGGGTTTTACATAAGCTACGGCAGCATGTTCCTCGCAATATGTCTGTCCGGTCTTTACCCTTTTGCCGCAAAAACAGAAATCATCGTCACGAGGATCGCCCAAAGGCCAGCGGCATGTGTGATTGTCTAGCTTGACCAATGGAATATTCGTTTCTTCAATCGCAGTGGATTCCTTGGAAGGGACTCTTTCCGCAAGTCTGTTTTCTGCGGAAATCTTATGCTCTTCTTTTACCGTTTTGACTGTTTTTTCATTTTTTCCAGTCTTTATATTTTTTTCAATCTTAGCCGCTTTCTTTTCGTTTTTGGTTTCCGGTGCCTTTTTTATAGGAGAAGGCCTCGCCGTCAGACATAAACGGTGTACTTTGCCGATAATTGAATTTTTCGTAACATTGAGAGCTTTGGCTATCTGCCCGGTGGTCATTCCACGATCCCACATTCTTTTTAGTTCTTCGACGGCTTCATCGGTCCAAATCATAATTCTTTCTCCATTAATTGGTTGCGGCCTGTTTACTGAAACCATAATCCAAACAGATTTAAAATGCAAGTATAACGTTTTTTTAAATTATTTTTTCTAAAGTGAAAATAAGCTATTAAAATAGCTTAAGATTCAATCATCTGTAATATCAAGGAATAAAAATGGTCAGATTTTTCTTTTTCATAATATCGGGATTGCTGCTATCGGAAACGGTATGGGCTGCAGCAGCGGATTATGACCGTTATTTTAAAGTTGACATGAAAATGGAAGTTCCTGATATCAACACCTATATTAAAAAACTTGATACAATGGATCAGTTTTATGACAAAGGGTATGAATCCCGGTTCAAAATGGGACGCAAATTCAAACAGGAGTTCAGTCGGACAATCCGTTTTTACGGTTTGAGCGAGGGAAGATTAAAAAACAATTATGAAGACGAACTGTTGGAAATAATCGGCTGGCTGCCCCGGGATTCCTATCAGTACATTGGTCCGATGCTGCATCAGATTCCCGGAATGTCCGAAAAAATATTAAATCTGCCGGGAATAAAGGAAACCAAAAACAAATTTCCCGAAAAAATACCTGACCGCCTTAAAGGAATTGAAAATTTGGAATTTATGTCGCCGGCGCTGTATTTTTTGTTGATGCCGGAAATTTGGGGCGAAAAAAAGCCGGAAGACCTCGACAGGCCGAAAACCGTCCGCGTTAAAAAGCCGAAAATTGATACAGAACTGCCTGATTTTCTAAAAGATAAGGCCGAGTTTCCCGAAAAAAATGCGGAAAAGAAAAAGGCTTCGTCTGTCCGAAAGGCAAAGCCGGCCTTTGCTTTGTCTCTGCGGACGATTGCGCCGACCCTGACTTCTCCGTTGACCTCAAAAGACGTTGCCGCATTTACGGCGACCATTGATGATGTTATGGAATTTGGAACCAGAGATAATATGCGTAATTATTCCAAACTGATTGTCGGAGAGGCGCTGCTTGATATCTGGGAACAGGAAAACGGAACCGCTCTGAAGCAAAACAGCCTGAAAGATATCGTCAACCCTTGTCAGCGCCTTGTCCTGAAAACGCGTTTTGCCGGAATATACGATGAATTTGCATCTGTAGTTGTCAAGCAGGGGTTCAGCCCGGAAGAATGGGCATATACCTGCGATCGTACCATTAAGGCGTTTCGTGTTGCCGAGGCAAATCAGGCGACGGCATACGCCGTTCGGTTTCACCGTCGCGGATATTATGACAATTATATCCGCCGGCTGCCTAAAAAATGGCAGGATGAAATGTACGCAGTCGAAGCGGCCATCATAAAAATGTATACGGCTTTGAAAGAGGATGTAGAAGCGGTGCGGCCGCATCAGCGGGAACTGGCAGAAAAGATGATTAAAATCAGAGGGGTAATGCTGACAGCGCCGATATTTTATTAAAGTTTTTCAAAAAAATAGTTGCATTTCCGAGATGTCTTGTGTATAAACTCTCACAAAGTGTAAAAACAAATTTAAAAGGTGGTCAAAATGGCACGTGTAACAGTTGAAGACTGTGTTGAAAAGATTCCCAACCGCTATGAGTTGCTTTTGGTGGCGGCGCAGCGGGCAAAAGATATAGAGTCCGGCTCCCCGATTAAGGTTGACAGAGATAATGATAAAAACTCCGTAGTTGCCTTGCGTGAAATCGCCGAAGGTAAAGCCGATATTGAAGATTTGCAGAAATCTTTGGTTATGGGGCTTCAGAAATATGTTGAAGTTGAAGAGCCGGAAGAAGAAGAGCTGGAAATTCTTGCTGCCGAAAAAGAATTGTCTGAGTTGGATTCGCAATTTGACGGTGATACAATTTTGGATGCCGCTTTGGCTGACAATATGCAAATTCAGGATACGGACGGCGAAACGCTTGATGTTGATGGCGATGACTTGTCCCTTGACGATAGCGATGCGGATTTGGACGACGAATTGCTGGACGGTAAAGACGATTTTTCCGATGATATGGAAGATTTGGAAGAATAAATTTTCTTTTTCATAAAATTTAAGGATTCATAAAGCAAGATATTGGTAAACATATCTTGCTTTTTTGTAATTTATGCGCTATAACTAAAGAATGTGGGTAAAATAAAGAGGTCGCATGTTAAGACAGTATGAATTAGTTGATTTGGTTAAATCTTATGACCCTAACGCAGACGAAGATGCACTGAACCGTGCATACGTTTTTGCAATGAAAAAACACGGAGCCCAGCTCCGGACTTCCGGCGACCCGTACTATTCCCACCCGATTGAAGTCGCAGGGATTCTGACTAAGTTTCGTTTGGACTGTAACTCGATTATTGCCGGATTGCTGCACGATACGGTAGAAGATACCGATACGACGGTGGAAGAGATTAAAGAGTTGTTTGGCCCGCAGGTTGCAGCTATTGTGGACGGTGTAACCAAATTGGCGATTATTGAACAGAAATCAGGTTCAAGCAAACAGGCGGAAAATTTTCGCAAACTGCTGCTGGCAATGTCGGAAGATATCCGCGTGCTGCTGATAAAGCTGGCTGACCGTCTTCATAACATCAGAACCTTACATTTCTGTCCTGAAGAAAAGCGTAAAAGGATAGCTAAGGAAACGCTGGATATTTATGCTCCTTTGGCCGAACGTATCGGTATGCAGGAGATTAAAACCGAGCTGGAAGAAATCGCATTTGCCGAGTTGCACAAAGAGGCTCACGATTCTATTGTAGCACGGTTGAATTTTTTGCGTGAACAAGGCAGCAATCTGGTGCCGAAAATAATCAGCCAACTGGAAAAAGATATGGCCGAAAACGGCATAAAGGCATCTGTTACCGGCCGTGAAAAGTCGCCGTATTCCATCTGGCGCAAAATGCAGTTGAAAAATGCTTCGTTTGAGCAATTGTCGGATATCATGGCTTTTCGGATATGCGTTGACGATATTGCCGCCTGCTATCAGGCTTTAGGTGTTATTCACAGTAAGTACCACATGGTTCCTCGCCGTTTTAAAGACTATATCTCCACGCCGAAGCCGAACGGCTATCAGTCAATTCATACTGGTGTTATCGGGCCGGAGAATACGCGCATCGAAATTCAGATTCGCACCCATGAAATGCATGAAATAAATGAAAAAGGCGTCGCGGCGCACTGGGCGTATAAACAGGGGCAAAAAGTTGAAGGGAAAAGTTTCCGCTGGCTTCGTGAGCTTCTGGAAATTTTGGAACAGGCGCAGAATCCTGATGAGTTTTTGGAAAATACCAAGCTGGAAATGTATAATGATCAGGTATTCTGTTTTACGCCGAAAGGGGATTTAATCGGGTTGCCCTATGGGTCGACGCCGGTTGACTTTGCCTATGCTGTGCATTCCAGCGTCGGAGATAAATGCGTCGGCGCAAAAATTAACGGGGAAATAAAGCCTTTGCGCAGTGTTCTGCAAAACGGGGATCAGGTAGAAGTCTTGACTTCAAAGGCTCAGCACCCGTCTACCGAGTGGGAACGTTTTGTCGTAACCGGAAAAGCCAAAGCAGCCATTCGCCGCTATGTTCGCGCCTGCAAACGCGAACAGTTTTTGTCTTTGGGAAAAGATATTTTGGAGAAACTGTTTAAGCAGGAAAATCTGGAGTTTAATGAAAAGGCTGTATATGCTACGCTGCCGCATTTTGAAAGCGAAAGTCTGGAAGATTTATATGCCAAGGTTGGAGAAGGGCTGGTTACCGGCTGGGATGTTTTGCGAACCGTCTATCCTGCATATAAGCAGTCCAAGATAACTCAGGTTGTCAATTCGATAAAATTATCAAAACCGAAAAAGAAAAAAAGCGGCGCGTTGAAAATTGAAGGGTTGATAACCGGTATGGCAGTTCATTTTGCCGGTTGCTGCCACCCGATTCCCGGTGACAGAATTGTCGGGATTGTAACGACGGGAAAAGGTGTTGCCGTGCATTCTTTGGCGTGTAAGGCGCTGGAAAAATATGCCGATGAACCGGAACGCTGGTTGGATATATCCTGGGGGAGCGATGCCGAGACGGAAAATCATACGGCTCGTATCAAGGTTATGATTAGCAATGAACCGGGAACACTGGGCGAGCTGTCTAACCTGATAGCCCGGCAAAATGCCAATATCACCAACTTGAATATCGTGTACCGGACGATTAGTTATTTTGAGATACTTGTTGATGTGGATGTAAAAAACACCGGTCATCTGAACGATATTATTGCGGCGTTAAGGGCTTCAAAGGTCGTCAGTTTTGTTGCCAGAGTGTAATAATCTCTTTTATTGTCGCCGGCAATCGGCAGGAACTTCCCGTAAGCAGTTTTTTAGGGGCGGAATATTGCAATATGCAGTTTGGAACCGGGAGCCAGGGAGAAGGCAATGTTTTCGTTGGAAAAAGTGGGGCGCAGGCTGCGGGGTTTATATCTGAAAATTTTGCGGAAGCTCGATTCGCTGAAAGGGACGCCTCGGGAAATTGCCAATGGATTTGCTACCGGGGTAGCAATGTCTTTTACACCCTTTGTCGGATTTCATTTGCTGTTAAGCCTTGCTGTTGCCAGGCTTTCCGGGCAAAACGGAATTGCTGCGGCTCTCGGAACTATAGCGGGAAATCCGTGGACGTTTCCTCTGATTTGGTATATAACGCTGCATATCGGCCTTTTTGTGCTGGGAGCAGATGCGCCGCAGCTGCCGGTAGATTTTAAGGCATTGTTTACGGAGTTGTTTCACACTGTGATTGGTCTTGACTTTAGTGCTTTTTTAGAGGATATTTGGCCTGTGTTCTATCCGATGCTGATTGGGAGCATACCTCTGTATATAGTTGTGTGGTGGAGCATCAGCCGTATGGCTTGGCGCGTTCTGTTGAATAATCCTGCAAAAAACGAAAGGGATAAAGATGATACTGGGGCTGGGATGTGATATTGTGCAAGTCTCGCGTTTTTCTAAAAATGAAGCGTTTCTGCTGCGTTTTATAAAAAAATACTTTACGTTCGGGGAAATTGCAGAACTTGAAGTTCGCACAACGGGACAGGACTTGTCGCGGTTGGTATTGGCTGTTGCCACCAGGTTTGCAGCTAAAGAAGCCGTATCAAAAGCTTTGGGAAGCGGATTTCGGGAAGGGATAACTCTTAAAGATGTGGAAATTGTTCACGATTCCTTAGGATGCCCCAAAGTCAACTTATATGGAAAAGCTTTAACCCGGGCTTATTTTATTTCAAAAAATCAAAATTTTAATATGCATCTGACGCTTTCTAATGAACGGGAGTACGTGAACGCCGTTGCCGTTATGGAAAGTCTGTAATCAGGCTTAATTCCGCATCGCTAAAATATACTTATAAAAAAACCGGACTCAAAAGCCCGGCTTTAAACTATAATACGTCTCAATTAACCTTGACGAGCCTTATACTTAGGTTCTCTCTTGTTAATTACATAAAGGCGACCCTTGCGGCGAACAAGCTTACAACCTCTCACACGCGCCTTCTTAGACTTCAAAGAGCTATATACTTTCATTTTTCTTATTCCTTACACAAAAGTTTGAGCGAACCATACGATAATTGTTTTAATTTGTCAAATCATTTTTTCGCTTGAATTAGATTTATTTGCCGTTATAATGCCAAAAACGAAGAAACACGGGCGATTGAAAGAAATGAAATTTATTGCAGCCATCTGTATTATCGTATGCTTGGCGGTTTTTCCTGCCGCGGCGGCTACCTATCTGGAAGATGTCAGAAACCTTGGTTATGTATCAGGCGAAGGGCTGGCTTGCGGCGCCGAAAGATATCCGTCTTATGAGCTTATTGCGAGGGCATATTTGGTGTCAAAAGCAAGATCGGATAGTGAGCAGGCGGATGGCATGTATGAATACAATAAAGCCAAAGCGACGGCATTTATGGAAAAGCGGGGCGATGGTTATTTTGGTTGCGATGAGGTCAACCGCCGTTTTAATAACCAGAAAATCTTTAAATCGACCTTATACAAAAACGGCACGATAAAATTTCCGGACGGAAAGGTAATCAAACCCAGGCGAGCGTATAACGTAAATCTGGTGTATAACCGTAATGAAAACGAGCGGGAAAAGCTGAATGCTTATTATGACAGGGTAATGGCCAAAAAAAAGCAGCGTGCCGCACGAGAAGGCATTTATCAGAAAATTAAGCAGGAAGAAATAAAAGCGCGTCAGCGTTGATTTGATTTTAATTACATAATATAATTCCGGTGAATAATCGTTAAACAGTAAAGGAAAAAACAGTATGGCTTCATATCAATATATCTATGTTATGCAAAATTTAAGCAAAGTCTTTCCGGGAGGAAAAGAACTGTTCAAAAACATCAGCTTGTCCTTTTTTCCCGGTGCAAAAATCGGTGTTCTGGGCGTTAACGGGGCCGGTAAGTCGACATTGCTGAAAATTATGGCCGGCGTAGACAAAGAATTTAACGGAGAAGCATGGGCTGCCGAAGGGGTAAAAGTCGGTTATTTGGAACAGGAACCGAAACTTGATCCGTCCAAGAACGTTATGGAAAATGTAATGGATGGGCTGGGGGAAACCGTCGCTTTGTTAAAACGTTTTGAAGAAGTCTCAATGAAGTTTGCCGAACCGATGTCAGATGATGAGATGAATGCGCTGATTGAAGAACAGGCAGCTTTGCAGGAAAAAATAGATGCGGCTAACGGCTGGGATATTGAACGGACGGTGCAAATAGCCATGGATGCGCTGCGTTGTCCGCCGGCTGATGCCGATGTTACCAAATTATCGGGTGGGGAAAAACGCCGCGTGGCATTATGTCGTCTTTTGTTGTCCAAGCCTGATATGCTTTTGCTTGACGAACCGACCAACCATCTTGATGCCGAGTCGGTGGCATGGTTGGAACACCACCTGCGCGATTATAAGGGAACGGTGGTAATGGTAACGCACGACCGCTATTTTCTTGATAACGTAACCGGCTGGATACTTGAGTTGGATCGCGGGCAGGGGATACCTTATGAAGGGAACTATACGTCTTGGCTGGAACAAAAACAGAAGCGTATTGAACAGGAAGCCCGCGAAGAGAGCGCCCGGCAGAAGACGCTGGCCAATGAGCTGGAATGGATTCGCAAAAATCCCAAAGCTCGTCAGGCCAAATCCAAGGCTCGTATCAATGCTTATGAAGAATTGCTTTCGGAAGCTTCAAAAGAGCAGATTACGCAGGCTTATATCAATATTCCGATGACGGATCGTCTGGGAGATTTGGTCATTGAGGCGAAAAATATTTCCAAGTCTTTTGGCGACCGCGTATTGATTGACAACCTGTCTTTCAAAATTCCGAAGGGGGCGATTGTCGGTATTATCGGGCCGAACGGTGCCGGAAAGACAACTTTGTTCAAAATGATTACCGGGCAGGAAAAGCCGGATTCGGGAGAAATTATTATCGGTGAAACCGTAGATTTGGGTTATGTAGACCAAAGCCGCGATGAACTTTCTGCCGATAAGACGATTTGGGAAGAAATTTCCGACGGGTTGGACATTATCGAGTTGGGTAAAAAACAAATGCCGTCCCGAGCCTATGTCGGTCAGTTTAACTTTAAGGGAACCGACCAGCAGAAAAAAATCGGCCAGCTGTCCGGCGGTGAGCGCAATCGCGTCCATTTGGCAAAGATGCTGAAAAAAGGCGCCAACGTTATTCTGCTTGACGAACCGACAAATGATTTAGATGTTGATACGCTCCGCTCCTTGGAAGAGGGTATCAGTAACTATCCGGGGTGCGTATTGGTAACATCTCACGACCGTTGGTTTTTAGACCGTTTGGCAACCCATATTTTGGCGTATGAAGATGAAGGGCATGTCGAATGGTTTGAAGGCAACTTTGAGGATTATGAAAAGGATAAAATCCGTCGCCTCGGTGAAGAGGCCTGCCGTCCGCATCGGGTCAGATATAAAAAACTTGAACGCTGAAGCAAAAAATGAAAAGCCGGAATAATTTTCCGGCTTTTTTATTGTCTTTTGCTCAACAGACGTCAAATCTTGTTGGGAACCGAGTTATCTGAAATAACATCATAATACGTATCCGGAAATGATTTTCCCCTTATCGGAATTAATTTTGAAAAACCATCCGTCATAAAGAAGGCTGCTCTCCTGTAAACGTTTTACCGCATCGCTGTTAACGAGTCCCTCTCTGTCCAGTCGGACGGAAAGCCAGTACTTGTCGCTGTGATTATATATGTCCACCCTGTAAATAATACCGTTCAACAGGGTGATGTCAAAGTGTTTCGCCTTTTTGTAATTTTCAGTTTTAAAATTGGCGGCATGCTTAATTTCATCAGCTCCCAAGTACCAGAAATTACTGATAAGCCCCTGAATATGCGGTTGTGTTTCGCCGGATTCTGCCGACCTTAATTCTTCGGCCGGAAAACGGCGGTAGACTTCAAAATTATCAGTTTTGATTCTTTTTATTTGTTTACCGTCCCAAGCAAATAAAGGCATTTGTACCCAGTCCATGACGTTAGGAGACAATGCAAAATCTCCGGTCAATTGGTACAGAAAACCGTCATTGTTCAAAGTTGCATAATAATAGGGCCTTTTCTGTGGCTGTACGGTGCCGTAGACTGTGCCGGAAGCATTGCTGCCTTGCTTGGAAACAGTAGTCTGCCCGATTATATCGCTTTTTGCCGCAATGGCTGTTTTTTCGTCAGTGTTACTTTGTATCGCAATGGTCGCTTTATCAACAATACCGCCAAGAGTATCTTTGCTGGTTATGACAATATGCTTTGTTCTGTCGGAAAAAACGGCATCGTTTTTTCGTATTGGGTCAGCCCGGTAAATAACCGTATTGCGAATCAAACTGGTTAAGGCGTTAATTTTTGCAAAAGAGGCGAAATAGTCGTCAGCTTCTGCTATCCGCCAAAAATCATCCTTCTTTTCAATAGTAACGGTGTGCCCGTCTGGAAAAGAAATGCTGATGGAAGCAATATCGGCTCGTCTGCGGGTCTGTTCAAAGAAATAGTTGCCTTTGGACAGCATATGGAATTGTTTTCCGTTGCGCAAAATTCCCGAAATTGTCAGAGGAACCAACAGAATTAAAAGTAAAACCGCAATTTTAAGATGTTTTTGCAGCATCAGCCAGCCTCCTGATTTTCTTTTGTTTATATTTTGCAAAAAAGAAAGTTCCCAGTCCCAGAATGACAAGCAATATTGCCGGAACGGCCAAAATCAGCAAAATGGTCACGCCCATAATCATTGTCTGGTAATCTTGTGCAATTTCAGACTTTATTTTATAAAGCCGGGTTTCATTTTCGTCAATATTCTGTTCAATGCTGCCGATATCGCCGATATTTCTTATTGATGCATATCCTTGCATATTCAGAACATCATAAAAGTTATCTCTGCGCTGTTTATACAGATTGATATTGTTTTCCAGCTGCCTGATTTCATCTTCGTAGTATTTATTGATATTTGCCAATATGGCATTGCCGATACTCGATTTGTTAAGGGCATAGTGCCTGTAAGAAAGATGTCTCTCAATATCGCCATTGGCAGCATAATCCACCAACCTTAGTAAAAACAGTAAATTGTCGGCAGCCGGGATAATCTGATAAAAGTTAAATCCCTTGGATTCTTCTGACACATAGAGATAGTCTTTCAGTAGATCACTGTCATAAATAAAAATAACCTTCCCTTCTTTTAGAGAAGCCGGCTCGATATGCCTGTCCTGCACGGCAAAATTCAGATAGTTTGAAAAATATTTTCCGGAAGAAAGAGCCGCAATCGTTTTGTCGGTATACTTCAGTACGGGCAACGTCTGGTATCCGTCTGCGTTTTTAAGGTCAATGCTTCCAGCTCCGTTAAACAGAACTGAACGGATATTCTTGTTAGTTGCGGGATGGGATGCTTCGGCTGCACCGGCTTCTGTCTCCATATTATCGGAAATATATGAAATTGTTTCTTCCGCAATAGGGGTAATACCGAAATTTTTTAAAAACGATATAATGGGCTGGCCGCTGCTTTTGCCTGTAAGTTTTGGTTCGCTGAAAATGATGAGTGAACCTCCGTTGAGAACATATTGTTCCATAGCCAGCAAAGTTTCGGTTGAGAGCTGCGTAGGGTTGATAATAATTGCAGCAGCGTATTCATTAGGAATAAAAACCGGTTTTTCTTCAAGGTATTGAACATCATAGAATTCATCTAAAATCCCTCTGAAAGCCTGCATTTCTTCCATATCTTCTTTTGAGGCGGCAACGGCAATGCGCTTTTGCGGTTGGCCAAACCGCCTGATAGTGCGTATAAGGTCAGTTTCCAGCAGGTTTTGCCGCAAATTGCCAAAATACGGAATAATGAGCCGGTTGCCTTCATTGTCAGAAAGTTCCGCTGCCATGAAAGTTTTTTGCCCGAATTTATCTTCTTCAAACCATATATGGTCATCTCTGGTAAGTCGGTGTTCCAACTGGCTGAAAGGTTCAACCATAACCGTTTCAATCCGCACGGCGCCGTTAGATTGCCGTTCAATAAGCTTAAGTATCTTTTCTGCGAATTCGGCATATACGGCGTACCCTGAGTTGGCTTCCATCCGTTTGCTGCCCGCTTCATAAAGCGTAATGTTTATACGTTTGTCAAGAGCTTTAAGGAAAGCAGTATCCTCGTCTGATAAAGTAAATTTTTTCTCATCGGTAAAGTCAAACTGCCGGTTGAAAAAAAATCCGGCGCTTAAAGCACTGCACGCAAAAACGGCGGCCATCAGAAGAGTCAGGGCGGCGAATTGCTTTTTACCTGCGGTGGAAACGTCTCTCTTGCATTCAACAGCAGCCGTATTTAGCCAGAGGCAGATGCAGGTTCCGATAATAAAATAGGCCAAATTACTCCAAGTTAAGATACCGCTGAGAAAAGCCTTGTAATTGTCTTCAAAGTTTAATCCCCTGAGCGAAAAGACATAAATTCCCGAACCGGCCGAGGTGAATTCCACTTGTGTCAGAAAGAAAAGGACAAAAATTGCCGCAATATAACTTAAAATATTATTGCGGCTGAGGGCCGATACCAGGCACCCTGCAGCCGTAAATAACGCTCCGCAAAGCAAAAGCCCCGCATATCCGGACAAAGTCAAACCGGTATCAAGGATAGAAAGCCTGTCGGAAACAAAAAATAAAAATAATGACATTGCCGCCATCAGGAAGAAAAAGGCGTATGCGGCAAAAAATTTGGCAAGCACAAGTTTGAAATAGCCGATGGGCTGGGTTAGCAGCAATTCCAACGTTCCGCTTTTGGCTTCGTCTGCCCAAGTACGCATGGTTGTCGCCGGAATAACTAAAGTTAAAATGACCGGCTGCATGATGAAGTAGGCGTTCATAATCTCCGATTCCCGCAAAAAATAATCGCCGAGATACAAGGCGGAAAAAAACGAGAGGATATAATAGGCCGCAATGATAATGTAGGCGCTGAAACCGTTGAAATTAGCCCTGAATTCTTTATTGAACTGTGTAAGAAACTGTTTCATTTTTTTCCCTTTGCTGGTTTACGGATAGAGGGAGCCGGGTTTGGGGAGTATTTTTTGCTGATGGTTTCGGCGGTTTCCGTTTTGGCTGCTTCGCTGATAATCCGGAATGCCTCGCTGATATCTCTGTTGCGGGAAACCTTTTTAAAAGTTTCTATATCCGTATCTCGGACAAGTCGCCCATGCGATAACATAATCACACGATTCGCCATATCGGCATCTTCCAGAACGTGAGTGGAAACCAATACCGTATTGTTGCGGGCATATTGTTTCATAAATTCTCTGATGTCATGCTTTTGATTAGGGTCAAGCCCGTCAGTAGGTTCGTCCAGAATAAGGAGTTTCGGTTCATGCAGCAGGGCAGAGGCAATCTCAACTCTTTTTTTATACCCCTTGGAAAGATTTTCAATCTTTTCTGCCAATACGTCATTTATCTGCATTTGTTTTGCCGCTATGAAAATGGCTCGATTCTTGTCGGAAATGTTCCAGATGCCGGCAATCCATGCCAAAAAATCATAAACAGTCATTTCACCGTAAAGGGAGGAAATTTCAGGAACATACCCAATATATGATAAAGCTTTAATTCTGTCCTTTTCTGTGTTATGCCCGAAAATATTGACACTTCCCGTATCAGGATGCAGATAGCCGCACATAACGCGCATCAGGGTAGATTTCCCCGCGCCGTTTTCGCCGATAAGAGCCGCAATTTCTCCCGGATAAAGAGTGATGTTTATATTATCGAGAGCCTTCTTGCTGCCGAACAGTTTTGAAATATTTTTTATTTCAATCATGAAAACGCCTTAAACTGTATAATTTACTGTTTGTTGCATACCAGAAAATGTTTAAAATTTTCACAATTTGATTTAAATAGTGAAAACATTGATGACAAAAAATTATTTATGGGCTATAACACACATAAATTGAATATAACAAAAAGTTATTCGAGATATAACGTTGCGTTATAACGGCAGAAAGCGGAGGTATAAATTGGAAGAGATGTATTCAAAAGAAGAAACGCGGTCAATCCGTACGGGAATAACTGCTCTTCTTGTAATTTTGGTTGCCGTTTTTATAACGGTTTCGCACAATGCTTCCATACGGGGCAGAGGATTGGGCGGAACATATAATATTTATGCAAGTTTCGGCCGTACCGATGGATTGAATATCGGAGACGCTGTCAGACTGTCCGGAGTAAATATTGGCCGCGTTACGGCGGCAGAGCTTGATAAAAACTTCAATACCAGATTGACAATGGAAATCAGCGAAAAGTATAAAATACCGGATGACAGCAGCGCCTCGATTGTCAGCTTTGGTCTGATCGGCGGAAAATATGTGGAAATTGAAGTCGGAGGATCTGAGGATTTTATTCCCCGGGACGGTAACGTAAGCTACACACAGGATGCGATGGTTTTGGAAGAACTTCTTGACCGGATAATATCCATGGGGAAAAGCCGTCGTAGTAATGAAATAAAGGTAGAGCCGGCAGACGCAGGCAAAATGAAGATAGAACACAAAGGAGAAAACGATGAATAAGAAACCGGTTGAAACAATAATGGGGCTGGTCGTTTTGGCTGTAGCCGCCTTGTTTATGGTATTTGCATACAGGGTTTCTGATTTGCAGGTAGTTAAAGGGTATGAAATTAATGCCCGATTCTTAAAAGTCGGAGGGCTGAATACGGGGGCCGATGTCCGCATTAACGGAATCAAAGTCGGTACGGTATTGTCGCAGTCGATAAACCCCGCCGATTATATGGTTGACGTCAAAATGAGCTTGCGTCCGGATATATCGCTGCCTGCCGACAGTGCCGTAATGATTGCCGGAGACGGCCTGATGGGGGACAAGTTTATTAAAATAGAACCGGGAACTTCGGCAGACAGGCTGCTGCCCGGAGGAACGGCGGAAAATACCAAAGATGCAAAGTCTCTGGAGGATATGGTTGGCGAAATTATCTTTATGGTGACCGGAAATGAAGAAAAGAACTAGTCTCGTCGCAATATGTGCAGCTGTAGCCGGAATGGCGGCGGCACCTGTTTTTGCTGCTGAAATATCTACCAATGCTGCATTGATGCAGGCAATGGACAAGGTAACCGGACGTGTAAATAAGATTACGGTTCCGGTCAATTCCAAAATCGCATTTGGCGATTTTTCCCTGGTGCTGCGAGCCTGTAAAAAGCGCCCGGCAGAAGAAACTCCGGAGAATTTTGCCTTTGTAGATGTTGCCGATAAAAGTTTCGGTACAGATGAATACAGTATCTTTCGCGGGTGGATGCTTTCATCTGCGCCGGGAATGAACGCTATTGAACATCCGATTTATGACGTGTGGCTGCTGGAATGCATTGATACTGACGTAGATGCATCGAAATTACTGACGTCGGAAGAATTGGCGCAACGGGATAATTTGCCAGATAAAGATGTTGTGCTAGGCAAAGCCGAACCAAAGATTATTGAGGAAAAAGAGGATGTACCGTCTGCCGCTGAACCGGAAAAAATAATACGCATTCAGGAATTTATGCAGCAGGACAGAGATATTGAAAAGGATATCAGAAATGTTCCGGCATATATTTCCGAGCCTTCTGCGTCGTATGTCAGTGATGTGGAAGAAGGGGAAGAACCGCAAAATTTACTGCAGTTTACCAAAATGCAGGAAGTAAAAAAATCTTCTGCTGAAATGCCGGAAACAGAAAATACAGCAGAGAAAGTCCGAAATTTCGGTAGTGATGCGGAAAGCAGAAAAGAAAACGTTCGTCAAATGAACGGCTATCATCGGATAAATAACCCGGACGATGATTTATCTGCAGCGATTGATGCGGAAATCAAGGGGCTAGAGCAGTACTGACTACAGTCTGTATGTATGAACGCTGAAGCAAATATTGCTATAGACCGTACAAATAAATAAAAATGCTGGAGCAAGTATTGACTATAGCCCGTACACATAAATAAAAGCGCTTAACAGGGCATAAAGAAGGGCAACAACAGGCAAGAAGTTTGCTGCTGCTTTTTGCCATATATGTGTAGGAAATGAGCTTTTTCTGCAACCGGAACGTAAAATACGGGCTGCACATAAACATAAAATCGCCGTTTCCGGAAGAATAAGCTGGGCAAACAGACGGTAATCCGTTGAACAGGCATATGGATAATCCATGGCATATTTAAAACTATATCCCCAAAGTGTAATGTATAAGACAATGAAGAACCAAACAAAAGGTTTATTCCGGGACGATTTGTCTGTAGCTGCCTGATGAAGCAGATAAAGTATACCGGCTACCGTACAAATTTTTAGAAAGATGTTTAACAGATAAAGTAATTTTGCCGGAACGTAAATAAAAACATTTCCGATGCTCATATCCCACTCGCCGAAAAGCTCGGTTTTTATCATTGCCAGCCAGATATTTGCGTCAACGGCCGTTGGTGCATTAATAAAAGGTTTTGATATTTGCGAAAAGTCAAAAATCCTTTCTCCTAAAGTCTGGTACTTAAAGTTTTGTCCCCAAGGCGACGTATCAGGAATGTTGTAAAATTGCATATCGTACAGAATATGGTTACGAATGACCCAGCCAAGCGACAGGGGAACGGCAATAATGACAAACAGGCATAAATCGGCAAAAATGTCGGTTCGCTTTCCTTCTGATGTTGATATTTTGCAAAGAAAAAGGCTGATAATCGCCGGAACAGCCATCAGCACGGAAAGTTTGGTCAGTACGCCAAAGCCAAATCCGGCTGCAGCAGCCAAAATATAAAGGCTTTTTTCCGTTTTATACCAGCGAAAAAGAAAATATACGGCTATGATGCTCCACATCATGGCCGGCGTATCGTCCGAGATATAGCCGGAAAAAAGAAACAGGGTCGGATTAAACATAAACAACAGAATGCCTGCATAAAATATCTTTTGGGGCAGGCGCAGTTCTCTCAGGATAAATGCGGCAAAAACGGAAGCTGTCGTGACATAAAACAAAGATAGGTATTGCAGTCCCTCTGCTGCTGCCGCCGTAGATTCCCACAACGCAGAACCCGTAAGATAAAGATAACTGGCAACAATAAAATGCAGAGGCTGATGAAATAAATAATACATATGCCACGGATTAAAATCAATCCCGTTAAATCCGTGCTGTGTAATTTGCCGCATATAAAGAAAAATACCGCTTAAATCGTGCTGTCTGACATCAACAGGCGTTTGTTGAACATAAAACAAGTGGCACAGAAAAGCAGCACCTGTAATACCGATGAGCAGTGTGGATTTGTCCTTTCTTTCCGCATATAAAACTATGGCCGTCAGAAACAGTTCCGCCAGCAGCAAAATATCTGCATTGCCTTGAGTTATGATATGGTATAAAAACAGCAGTAAAGCGCAAAGAAAAAATATAATCTGGCAGACATACCCCTGTGCGCAGGCAGCGACAATCCCTGCAATGAGAAGATAGGTTGCCTCTCCCGGTTCCATAAATGCGGCATTGAAAAATATGCCTGCTGCCAAATATGACAGCAGACACATAACAAAATTAAAGCTGAATGGATGTTGAGCAATAATTTGTAACACGCAAAGCTCCTTGAACCGATATCTTAAATGTCTCCTTTGGCGCAGGGAGTACCCGGAGTGCATTTATGGTAGACTTTTGCCCTTCTGTATCCGGTCAGTCCCTTATATTCCATTGTCTGGATATAAATGTTGTCCACGGTAATCGTAAAACTCAAAACAGCTGAATTTCCGGATTTGTCCATAGCATATACCTTGATTTTATGGCTGCCTTCATCGTCAATAGTCGGCCGTCCGCTGAATGTATGCGTTTTTTCGTCATATTTCAACCACGAGGGCAATCCTGCATCATCAAGAGAGCCTGCTACTGTTGTATATTCCCCGTTCCAGTCGACGGCATCAAATACTTCATCGGGAATCTTTATATTAACGTCTGAACCAGTCCCGACGACAACATTCGGCACCAGCGTACTCGAAGAAATGTCCACCGGAGGTTTTCTCGCCGACAGCGTGGCCGAAGCTCCTTTGGGAGAGGTTATAAATATGCCGTCTTTCCATTTATCCAAAGTTTCCCTTATCTGAATAGCCAAAACTGACGGGCTGTCATTCAACATATCGGCCGGAACGGCATCCATGCCGACGCTGGCATATAATTTGCCGATAGCTTCTTGTACATCAATGTATGACAGGAACGCATTGGCTTCGTCAATAATAGCTTTTGCCGATTCCAGATGGCTGATAGCTTTATTGGCACCTTCTCTGCCTGTAATATCCTCGGCAATGTCTTCAGATGTTGACGCAACGCTCATATTGAGCAGATAATCCTCAACTGCCGATTGATACAAAGCCCAAGACAGATAAACCTGATTAAGTATAATATTTGTCATGCGCTGTCTTGCCAGAGAGTTATATGTTCCCGCCCCCTGATGGCGTACTTCTTCAAAAACAGTCATTGACAAATCGTTAGATTCTCTAGCCCATTTTCTGTTGTAATAATTCGGATCCTGACGGTAATCACTGTTGTCTACCGTATCAAAATCTTTAATGACCAACTCAAGCTCTTCTTTGGATGTCCCGTTGTCAAAAGCTCTCAATTCCGGTCTGTTTGTCAGAGCCAGCCATTCCAATTGCTGAATTTTTGCTCTCATCGACGGAATGGCAAAGTTGCCGTATTCCGCACCGGCCAGCTTGATTTCCGTTGAGGGATACATGCCGAGCAGTCCGGCAAATTCGGCTTGCGCCGTATCAAGTTTGCGTCGCAGGTTGGCAAGCTGTTTAATGCTTTCCAAATATCTTCTTTTTTTCAACAACAAATTGGTCGATGGCGTTTTTCCTTCCTTAATCATTTCGTTGGATCGCGCATTCAGTTCGTCAACAACGCGAACCAGATATTCGTTCATGTCGTCAATTACCGGAATCAGCCTTTGTGAGGCTAAAGCTTTCCAATAAAGGGTACGCGTTTCCTGCAGGATATTGTTGACAACTTTTCTGCTTTGCTCTTGTGCGGCAATTTCAGGCGAAGCAAAACCATTCTGATAAACGAGGGAAGATAAATCAAGCAAGTTCCAGGACATTTTCAAATCTGCCGGAACAGCGGACGAATTTGTGGCGTTGTCATAGCCTAAGTTTTCGGCCATAGTCGGAAGTGTTGCCGGGGAAATGTTCCCTTTGACCAAATTCTCCTGATATGTGGCAAGGCGTCTGGTATAGTTGTATTTCAGCGCCAGCGCCATAGCCATATACATATCAATCGGCCTTGTAATTTTTGACGGAGTTCCGATATACATATTCTGCATGTCAACGTCAGCACGTACCGCCCGATCCCAGTCGGAATAATAAGCGGACATTACCGGTGCTTCCGTTACCTGTTGTTGTGAAGTTGTTGTTGAGCACGCAGCCAAAAGTCCGGCGAAAGCTCCCAGAAAACAGATAAATTTTTTCATCAAACCATCCCTCAAACATTATTGTTTAACTAAATGTCTACACTAATTATTTTTTAATTGATAGTATTTTATTTGATTTTATACAACTTTCATGTAAAATATATTCATATAGCAATTTATCGGGGTGGGTGTTTAAATGTTTAATCTTTTTTATACGCTGTTTAAATATAAGGAAAAAGCCCAAAAAGACGAACTTGGGTATTATCCGGAAAAGGTAGATGTAAAAGCCTTCCCCGAAAGGCGCTTTCTCTGGACTTCCCGCTTTTTTGTCGTCATGTCCTGCTTAAGCCTCTGCTTTAGTATGATACTGGGCGGAATTTTATGTTTGATGATACCGCTGAAAAAGACAAAAATTATGCCGTTGCAGATAGACTACAACCGTTATCAGATTACGCGTATGGAAGCATCGGAAAGTGAGGCGTTTGCCGGAGATTTGGTGACGGAAAGTATTTTGGCCGAATATATTACCAAACGCTATACTATCGGGGACAGTCTTCAGGAAATGCAGCAGCGCCTCGGCATAAATGAATTTGTTCATCTTGCGTCCAGCGATGAAGTGTATAAGACGTTTATGAATACGGAATATCCGTATTTTGAAATGCTGCAAAAGCAAGGCATTCGCCGTGAAGTGGAAATGACGATGATTTATCCGGTATCGTTCGACTTCTGGCAAACGCGGTTTAACATTATCGAAAAAATTCCCGGCCGGGAAGAGCCCGTTGTCAGCTATTGGATTGCAACGTTGAGAATGCAGTTTGATTTTGCCAAATTTGATAACAAAGACTTGGGGCTGATTAATCCGTTCGGCATAACGATTATCACGTATGACTTGTCGTATATGGGCAATAACATTAAAAGCAAGAGAGAATAGACGCAATGATAAAAAAATATGGAAAACTCTTGCGTTTATTTACTATTTGTTGAATATATAGCATATAGGATGACAAAAGTAATATAATTTAAATTTAAGGATTTAATACAAATGAGTAAAAGTGCATTGGAAGTTTTTGACAATACTCTGGTACCGATGGTCATTGAACAGACCTCCAGAGGCGAGCGTTCTTTTGATATTTTTTCCCGGCTTTTAAAAGAACGCATCATCTTTCTGACCGGAGAAGTAAACGATGAAGTATCTTCTCTGGTGTGTGCGCAGTTGCTCTTTTTGGAATCTGAAAATCCCAAAAAAGATATTTTTCTGTATATTAATTCTCCCGGTGGCGTCGTTACTTCCGGAATGGCAATGTATGATACGATGAAATATATCTCCTGTGACGTAGCAACGCTGTGTATCGGTCAGGCTTGTTCAATGGGGTCTTTTCTTTTAGCCGGCGGTACAAAAGGCAAACGTTATTCCCTGCCAAATTCCCGCATCATGATTCACCAGCCCTCTGGAGGTGCCCGCGGTATGGCTTCGGATATAGAAATTCAGGCACGCGAAATATTGGAATTAAGAAAGCGGCTGAATAAGATTTATGCGGAAAATACCGGCAATAAACTGGCGGTGATTGAAAAGGCTATGGACCGGGATAACTTTATGAACCCTGAAGAAGCCAAGGAGTTCGGCTTGATTGACCATATTGTAAAAAACCGTTTGGAAGTAATTATATAGGAAAGAAAGAATGACTGACAGAACAGATGAAGACAAGGTGTTGCATTGTTCCTTCTGCGGCAAAAGCCAGAATGAAGTAAAGAAGTTGATTGCCGGTCGCGGCGTGTATATCTGCGACGAATGCATTGACGTATGTATCAACATCGTTTCGCAGGAGGTAAAAGAGGAGCGGAAAGCGGAAGAGGCTGCAGTTCATGAACATCTGCCGACCCCGTCCAAGATCAAGGAGTTTCTTGATCAGTATGTCATTGGCCAGGAGTTTGCCAAACGGGTATTGTCGGTTGCTGTCTATAACCACTACAAGCGTCTGAACAATAAGCAGCAGAATCCGGAAATAGAGATTTCCAAATCGAATGTTATTTTAATCGGTTCGACAGGTTCCGGCAAAACTTTGCTGGCTCAAACTTTGGCCAAAGTTCTGGATGTGCCTTTTGCGATTGCGGACGCCACAACGCTGACCGAAGCCGGTTACGTCGGGGAAGACGTGGAAAATATCGTTCTGAAATTGGTGCAGGCCGCTAACTATGATATTGAAAAAGCAGAGCGTGGCATTGTCTATATTGATGAAATTGATAAAATTACCCGCAAGACCGACGGCCCGTCGATTACGCGCGATGTATCAGGTGAAGGCGTTCAGCAGGCTCTCCTGAAAATTATTGAGGGAACAGTTGCGAATATCCCGCCGCAGGGGGGGAGAAAACATCCTCAACAGGAATTTTTGCACGTTGATACGACAAATATCCTGTTTATATGCGGCGGTGCTTTTGCTGGTCTGGAAAAGATTATCGGCCGTCGCGGGCAGGAAACATCTATCGGTTTTGGGGCGCAGATAAAAGATGCGGAAGAAAAAACGCTTGGCGAAATTTATAAACAGGTTCAGCCGGAAGATTTGTTAAAATACGGACTGATTCCCGAGTTTGTCGGCCGTTTGCCTGTTATTGCCACATTGGATGACCTTAACGAAGAAGCTCTGGTAAAAGTTCTGACTGAACCTAAAAATGCGCTTCTTAAGCAATACAAGACCTTGTTTGAAATGGAAGACGTAAAATTGACCATAACCGATGATGCGTTGAAGGCAATTGCCAAGAAAGCGATTGAACGAAAGACAGGTGCCCGCGGGCTGCGTGCGATTATGGAAGAAAACCTGCTGGATTTGATGTATGATATTCCGGATAAAAAAGATGTTACCGAAATTATAATTGATGCAGAAGTAATCAATAACGGTAGCGCGCCGGAATATATCCGTAAAAAACATAAGAAAAGCGCATAGGGCAGGGATAGGTACCCAATCCTAAAAAAGCGGATGAGTTTTCATCCGCTTTTTTAGAATATATAGCAAAGCTAAATTCCAGTCGTCAACTGCTGAAATTCAGCGAAACCTTTTGACCCCATTGGCGATTCGCATAACCGTAAAGCTTGCGGCCTGTTCAGCCGGAAAATCCGTTGTTTTGCATTCTCTTTCCGTTTGATACAATAGTGCCAGCGCATTCATTATCCGCATCCGGTTCCATATCCGAAGCTGGCTTAAAAAGGCATTCTTGCGGAAAAACATCAGTGGCGGCCGCATTCCGAAGACAACTTTGTCGGCAGTTTCGCCTTTTTCCATTTTAACGGCACAGTCGAGGAGTTTCATAAAATGATAACTGAGCGTTCGGATAAGGCTGATAGGCTGCTCGCCTTCAAATACCAAACGATTGTATGAAGCTACAGCTTTCTCCGTAAATCCTTGGGCAACAAAGTAACACAAATCTTCCTGCGAGGAGGCTGAGGTATCGCTGATAACCGTTTGAATGTCAGATATGTCTATATTTTTTTTATTTCCCATGTAGGTAATCAGTTTATCCAGTTCATTGGCACTGATTTTTCGATCGTTGGAAAGGCGGGAACACAAGAGTTGAAATGTGGCATTGTCAATACTGAAACCGTTCTTACTCATAAATTTAGAGGCAAACGTGGCAATATCTTCATCACGGTCGTCATAACAGCCAATCCCATAGAAATCACTTTCATCTTTTGCCATAACTGCCAGCGAGTCTTTTGTTTTCAAAGAAGACGATGTAATAACCAGCAGACTGTCCGACCGGCTGGAGGAGAGCATCTCTTTCAGCGGTTTGGTCAAAAGGTTTGTCGCCTCTTTAATAACAACCACCCTGCGTCCGCCCATGAGCGACTGCGCATTATATTCGGCATATAGCGTTCCCACATCGGAAGAAATGTCAGACATCTCTAAATAGCTGACGTGAAAAGCGTCATAAACGTCCGGAGAAACCGCTTTGACAAATTGTTGGGAGAGTGTAGAAATCATCCCCTCATTGCTGCCGTAAATAACCACTCCGCGTATTTGCGGCGGCAGCGATTTGAGGATGCCTTCGACCTGTTCCGGTTTAATATTCATCCGGATCGCCCCGTTTGGTCTGCAGAGAATGGAAATATGCCCCGAGACGCAGCGAAATATCATTTGCTATGATTTTTGCGGCATTTTTTTCAACTTTCTTTTGGGCAAAAGTTGTTGAATACGGGTCGCGCAGAATATCATATCCCGTATAGGCGACACTTGTGCCGTTAATCAGAGTCTTCCTTTCGGGATTCCGCAAAACATATGTTACCTTGTAAATAACCTTTTTGCGGGTAGCCGTAATATCATTGCGCAGAGCCTGGTCAATTTCCTGCTTGTTAATGCTTGTAACGCTTAAAATATATTTGGCATGTTTAGGCTCGCCTTTTGGGGAAAGCTTGTCAAGAAGGTCATTGCGGATAAGCTGGCCGATTCTGTCCTGAATCAGCTCGACTTTAACACTGGCCATTTCCTCTTTGATACCGGTATCAAATTTATTATCATAATACCATTGGCCGGAAGATTTTTTCTCCACGTATAATGGCTCAAACCCGCAGGCAGAAACAAGCATCAAAGCAGCAACGGGTATAATATTTCTCTTTTTACAAAACAATGTTTACAATCCTATTTGGTACAACAATGATTTTTTTCGGTTCGGTTTCAGTCAGTTGACGGGCAACATTATCAAGCAGCTTGGCTGCAGCAATAACCTTTTCTTTGTCGCTGTCGCGTTCAACTTCTATGGTTCCGCGCATTTTTCCGTTAATCTGGACGGCAATTGTAACCGTATTGTCTTTTGCCAGTTCGGCATTGCCTTTCGGCCAGCTTTCTTTGACAATCAGTGTATCGTGTCCCAGCCGCGCCCACATTTCTTCGGCGATATGCGGCGCAAACGGGGAAACGAGCTTTAACAAAACCGCATACATTTCTTCGGGAACTTCGGGCAAGCCGGCCATATAGTTGACATAAGTCATCAATGCGGAAACAGCTGTGTTGAACTTCATCTGTTCAATACGCTCGCTGACATCAATAATGCATTTGTGCATTACCTGCAAATCTTTCGCCGAAGGAGCTGCTTTTGTAACTTTGTTAAACAGCGTAAATATTTTATTTACAAAACGATAAACACCGTTCAAACTTTCATCGGACCACATCGCAACCTGATCAAACGGGCCGATAAACATTTCATACATTCTGAAAGCGTCCGCACCGTAAGCATCAATTACTTCGTCCGGATTGATTACATTCCCGCGCGATTTTGACATTTTCTCGCCGTTTTCCGCCAAAATCATTCCGTGGGAAGTCCTCTTGTTATACGGTTCCTTGGTCGGAACATAACCGCAGTCATACAGGAATTTATGCCAGAAACGGGAGTAAAGCAGGTGCAGTGTCGTATGTTCCATGCCTCCGTTATACCAATCAACGTTCATCCAATAGTCGAGAGCCTCTTTTGAAGCAAATTCCTTGTCATTATGCGGGTCGCAGTATCTCAGGAAATACCATGAAGAACCGGCCCAGTTCGGCATAACATCCGTTTCGCGTCTGGCATGTCCGCCGCATTTAGGGCAGGTCGTATTAACCCAGTCTGTTGCCTTGGCCAGCGGAGAATCGCCGTTGTCGTTTGGCAGAAAATCAGAAATTTCCGGTAACTTTAGCGGCAGTTCATCCTCCGGTATTGGTTGCCAGCCGCAGTGTTCGCAGTAAACCATTGGAATAGGTTCGCCCCAATAACGCTGACGGGAGAAAACCCAGTCGCGCAGTTTGAAGTTGATTTTTGCTTCGCCGAACCCTTTTTCCTTAGCGTAATCAATTGCCGCTTTAATGCCGTCTTCTTTGCCCATGCCGTTCAAAAAGCCGGAATTGATATGTGCGCCGTCTTCTTCAAATGCCTTTTCGGAAATGTCTCCGCCTTCCAGAACCTGAATAATCGGCAGGTTAAACACTTTGGCGAAATCATAGTCGCGTTGGTCATGTGCCGGCACCGCCATAATTGCACCCGTACCGTAACCGGTCAAAACATAGTCAGAGATAAAAATCGGAATAAGAGCATCATTGAAAGGATTCTTTGCCTTAATTCCTCTTAATTCAACGCCGGTTTTCGAGTCGTTTGCCGTTCTCTGCAAGTCAGACTTTTTGGCTGCTTCCGCAACATACGCAACAATTTCGTTCCAGTTCTCAAATTTCTCTGCCAGTTCTTTAATATATTGGTGTTCCGGCGCCATAACCATATAAGTTACGCCGAAAGCCGTATCCGGGCGGGTTGTAAATACCTTTAGTTTGCGTCCCAAGCTTTCGCCGTTATTGTCGGTAATTTCAAAATCTAGTTCAGCGCCATGCGAACGTCCAATCCAGTTTATCTGCTGTGACTTAACTCTGTCAATAAAATCAACGTCTTTCAAATCATCAATCAGGCGGTCGGCATATTTTGTAATGGCAATCATCCATTGTTCTTTGTCTTTGCGTACCACTTCGGCACCGCAGCGTTCGCAACACCCGTTAACGACTTCTTCATTTGCCAGGCCGACTTTGCAGGAAGGACACCAGTTGATTGCAATTTTAGATTTGTAGGCCAGCCCCTTTTCATAAAATTTCAGGAACATCCACTGCGTCCATTTGTAATATTCCGGGTCGCAGGTATTGAAGCATCTGTCCCAGTCGAACGAAAAACCGATGGATTTCAACTGACGTGTAAAGTTGGCAATGTTCGCTTTGGTAGAAATTGCCGGATGAATGCCGGTTTTTACCGCGTAATTTTCCGCTGGCAGACCAAACGCGTCAAACCCCATCGGATACAAAACATTCAATCCCTCCATACGCTTTTTGCGTGCAATGACGTCCAAGGCCGTGTAAGAGCGGGGATGCCCGACATGGAGGCCTGCGCCGGACGGGTACGGAAATTCCACCAGAGCATAAAATTTCTCTTTTTCCGGGTCGATATCTACTTTGTATGCTTTCTCATCTTCCCAGATTTTCTGCCATTTGCTCTCAATTGTTTTAAAATTATAGCGTTCTTCCAGCTCCCAGTCTTTTTTCCATTCTTCAAAAGAGGCTTTTCCGTTATATCTGGCATTTTCTACCATTTCTAAAATCCTTATATTTGTAAGTTTTGTCCTGAAAATTGCTTTTACCTTAACATAATGAAAAAAAAATACAACGCTATTTTAAAATTTTTAAGCAAAACTTGTCCGGAAAATTTTAATCGTTTCCCGTCAATCAGCAAATTACCGGAAACCGCAATGCCGTAAAATGTTTATATGCCTGCATTTTTGTAAAAGGCTTTTTCGTTAGCTAAAACTTTGTCGTTAAACTTATCTAAAAACCAGTTCATGTCCTCATCTTCATCTCGTATCATCCGGTAAAATTGCTTGCGGTATTCAACAACCAGACTGACTTCGGAAATTTCAACGTCAACGGCCTGGATACGATTGCTGGCTCCGCGGATAAGCTTAAACTTAACCGGGATTTTTTGCGGCTCAAGATTTTTAAATTCCGCCATCAGCCGGGTAGGGTCGACCGTACAGTTGACCGTTGTAAAATTAGGGTGTTCAACCACATTGTCGATGGAAAAGTCTATGGCTCCCGCATCAAAATTAAGGTTGATTTGCTTATAAAGGCTCAAAACATAACGGTGGAATAAGTCGCTGTACCGGGCTTGCTGTTCCCGGTTCATTAATCTGGCATATTTCCCGATGACAAATTTGGAGATATAATCCAAATTGACGTCTTCGGTCAGCATCTTATCCAGTTTGGAGTATTTGGATATCGGGTCAGATTCGGACAATGCCTGCAAAAGTTCCTGCCCTTTGGTATTTGCCCAAATTTTTGCTTCTTGGCTGTCTACGGCGACAGTTGATGCAAGGGCCGGAGCCAGTGCAAACCATAAGCCGAAAACAATTCCTGTTATTACCTTAATCATCAAATATTCCTTTTGTCGTATTTTGCATAAGTATACCACAAAAAGAATTAAAAATAAATTACTTTAATACGGCCAGGTTTTCAAATGGTGTTTTCTCGTAAAGTTCCCACACCAGTTCGGGAATAAAGGTCTGGGCGAACCTGCTTTCGCCATAAGTCCTGTATGCCCTGAGGTCGGGATAATTTTGCACATAAATAAATTTCGGGCGGTATTTTACGATAAAGGCATTGACGTCGGGCTTTGCTTTAATGTCATATTCCAATTCCATAATCGGCAGCAGCATATCCAGCCCGAACCAGTAATAACTGACATCAGGCCGGTAAATGTTGAAATTTTTGTCATATCCGTTCATTAGATAATCGTCAGGCTGCGAATTTTTATGAACATAATCGGCCAACAGAAAGTGTTTATAGCTGTTATGTTTGACGGAAGTGGTATCCACTGTGTTAAACAACAATCCCAGCCTTGCAAACAGCAGGATAATCAGAAACAGTCCGAAAAGCTTGTGCCGGGGCAGAATGCGGGAAACCGCAGGTGCAAAAACCATTGCCGCCAGCATGGTTAGTAACGTATAATAATTCGGATGCGGCGCAAAATAAAAATGACGCATCATAAACTCTGCTCCGTAAATCCATGCAAGAGCCCGGAAATAGATATTTTCCTGCCGGTAGAAAAGGATGGCAGCCAGCAAGGCCAGTCCGTAAAAAGAAAACAATAGGTTTCCATACCAAAAGGAGCCTCTGTCAAAGTAAGCAACCATAGCCCGGTTAAAATGGAGGTTTAGTTCAATATAGTCCGCAAATGCACCCTGCTGATACAGAAAAAGCAGAAAAACGGCAGCCGCGCCCAAAGACGGAAACGCCGCCAGCGTAATGTCTTTAAAGGACATTTTTTTGCCAAAGGCCATAATGAGTATCAGACATTCAACGGCAATAAGCAACAGGGAGATTTTCTGCAAAAACAGGGCTGAAAAGGTAAAGCCCAGAAAAGACAGGACGAGCGACTTCAATTGCCGGCTCTTCATGTAACAAAACCAATAATAAATGCCGATGATAAAGCAGCAGTTCATAAAATTGTCGGGGCGGTACTGGCTGAAATTATAAACGGTGATAATGTTTCCAAGTGTAAGCGCAACGGCCAGCCACGCTCCGCTCTTGGATGCATAAAGCAAAACGGTTTTGTAAATAAAGAACAGAGTCAACACGGAAATGCCTGCACTGACGCCGCGCATAACGTAAAAGATAACGGCATTGTCGTAGAATAAACTGACCAGCGGCGCGCTCAGATACCACAGCAGGGGATTATGATGTTCAAAAAAATCTTTATACGGAACTTTTCCCGTGCTGACCAGCCAAGAGGCATGCAGATGTTCAAATTCGTCGACGATTTGGAAACCCGAAAAGAAAAAGGCGTAAAGAAGCACCAGAGCCGCAGCTGCCGAAAAAAGTTTAAAGATACGGATAAGAGCCTTGTCATCAAAATCTCTTAACTGCTTTTCCATAAATTTGTGCATATTATAAAACTTTCATAAAAGCTGCGGGTTTGTCTGAGCAAAAGGCAGGTCTCTTTACCGGTCGTAACAAAACGAAGAATGCAGGAAACTGTAGCACGTAAAATCTTATAAAAATTGCGGCAGCAGTTTCAAGCAGTTTTGTTCAGGATTGAGCCGAAATCTTTGCCGATGACGAGTCGGCCTTTTCTTCATGGTAATCCGCTTCAGTGTTGACCGACCATATTTCCTCGCGGTCATTGCATTCGCCGAGAATAAAGTCTACGGTCTTCATCGCTGCCAACGTTGAATGATCCATATTGTTATAACGGTGCATGCCGTTCCTGCCGACAAGATAGAGATTGTCAATGGTATTCACGTAATCTTTGATATCTCCGAATTTGTCATAGGTTCCGAAGTAAGCCGGATAAGCTTTCTTGACACGGTGCGTATAGGCATCTAAAACGTCAGCCTTGTCAAAAATGCCTATTTGAGATGCTTCTTCTATGGCAAATTTAATAAAAGTATCGTCATCATCCGTCCATATTTTATCCTGTTCGTTGCAGAAATATTCCAGACCGATCCAGACGGTATTTTCAAAGTCGTTAACCATATACGGGCTCCAGTTGTTGAATATTTGCAGCCGCCCGAGTTTTACGTCGCGTTCCTGAATGTAAATCCAAGTATCCGGTACAATATTATTGACGGTTTTGAAACGGGTCGTGTTTTTAAGTTTTAATTTGTTTAAAAGGATTCCGACCGTGCGGAAATCCCGGTACATAAGCCCGTCAGCAATCTTTTTGATTTTTGCGGGAACATCGGTCATGCTGGCAATCAAATCCTTGACAGGCATTGTAGAAATGAAAATATCCCCTTCAAAAACCCGTAACTTCCCTTTATCGTCAAGAGCTTCGACAGAAGTAATCCTGCCGTTCTTTTTAACCACGCGAATGACTTTATGCTTGCATAATATCTTTCCGCCTTTTTCTTCCACCAGTCCGGCAACGCTTTGCCACATATGACCCGGTCCGAATTTGGGGTAAAAGAAACTGTCTATAAAACTGGTTTCTACGGCACCGCCTTTGTTGCCGCTGATATTTTTCGCCATTTGTTTCAGAACTTTTAAAATAGAAATTCCCTTAATCCTCTGTGCTCCCCATTCGGCGGAAATTTTGGAACAGTCAATTCCCCAGAGCTTTTCTGTATAGTCTTTGAAAAAGGTCAGATACAATTCCCGGCCGAACCGGTTAATCATAAAATCCTGAAGCGATTTCTCGTTTTTAATAGGGAAAGCCAGAGCTTTAAGATAAGAGCAGCCGATTTTGCACATACGCCATAATCCCAGTCCTTTTATCGTATCCATATTCAGGCTGACCGGATAGCTGAAAAACGTTTTCAGGTAATATATACGGGAAAGGCGGTGGCGTTTAAGCATAACCTTGTCAGTTTTTTCCGGGTCCGGTGCATCGGCAGCTGAAGACAGTTCAACTTCTCGAGCTAACAAAATATCGTCTTTGGCCGGTTTTCCCTGCAAAGGGAGAATACTCAGCCACCAATCCATAACCCGTTCCGATTTAGAGAAGAAGCGGTGTCCGCCCATGTCGATTTTATTATGTTTATAATCCAGTGTGGCACTGATGCCGCCGACAAAATCGTTTTCTTCCAGAATGACCGGCTCAATATCGGTTCTCGTCAATAATTCGTAAGCGGCTGTCAGGCCGGCCGGTCCTGCACCGATAATGATTGCTTTTTTTGCCATGTTATCCTCCCGAAGTATAATTTTGCGCAAACGGTATACTGTTCCGGATAAATATATACCGCTTAGTTTAGTACTTTGCAATGTCGACAGTATATGCTGTTAATATTAAGAAACTTTAAAAATTATTTTGCAATATAAAAAAAGAGGATTCATTTCTGAATCCTCCCGCGGTAAATCCCTGTTATTCTGATTAGAACAGAACTTTTACATGGGCACCAGCTGTATAAGCATAATCCAAGTCTTTGTCATATGAGCCGTCTATACGATAGCTTCCGTAAATGCCGACAGCGATGTTTTCCTTAACATAGTAATCTGCGGCAGCTTCGGCCCACAAATCATTGTAGCTTCCGTTGTACAGGCTGTGTCCGCCGTCTGTGCTGAAGTTATAACGCAGACCCAAATCAAGGGCATATTTTCCGGCATATTTATGAATACCGGCTTTGACCGACTGATCCAAATCTCTGTTGCTGTCATCAATATTTCCGGAAATATTGTAAGAAGCATAAGGAGTCAGGCCGTTGCCGAGGTCATAACCGAGTTTGACTTCGCCGTCCAGCCTCTTATACCACTTGTTTGAAGCTTCGTTTCCATAAAAGGACTGCGGTTCAAATGTCATATAATTAGCCGCAACCTGGAACAAAACTTTGTCGCAGTTAGTGTTATATTTTGCACCGATTTGATATGCAAAGTTATGATCGTTATTATACGCGCCCTGAGTGTCAAACATATTGGCGATAGTGCCGTTGATGCTGAACTTGTCGGTAATTCCGTATTCCAACGTTTCTGCTGCATAATAGCCTTCCGCAACGCCGCCGTCATGCTTTGCTTTGACACGGTAATAGCCAACGTTTGTATCGGAAGTGATTTGTCCCTGGCCCGGCGTAAAGAACGGGTTGGTCAAATCTGCAGCCATTGCCTGAGAGCTGAAGAGCGCCGCAGCAGTTGCTAATAACATAGTTCTGTAGTTCATGATAAACTCCTCTATCTTGTTTCGGAATATAACACTATGTGTTATGTAAAAAAGTTTATAAGCCAAAATATTAAAAGCAAGTAAAAATATATACTCAAAAGTATGGATAGTATGAAAAAAATATTACAAAATATTATAATATAAAAAAACAGAGACAAAATAGCATCTTGTCTCTGTTTTTTATTTTACCGTGATTTCTGGTTATTTTGCAAGTACAGCAACGCCAGGAAGCTCTTTGCCTTCCATCCATTCCAGAAACGCGCCGCCGGCCGTCGAAATGTAGGTAAATTTGTCGGCAACGCCGGCATTGTCAAGAGCCGAAACGGTATCGCCGCCGCCGGCAACAGACGTCAGCTTGCCTTCCTGTGTCAACTCGGCTGCATGCTGTGCCACCTTGTTTGTTGCATTGTCAAACGGTTTCATTTCAAATACGCCGAGAGGACCGTTCCATACCAAAGTTTTGCATTCGTCAAGTTTGGCATTGATAGCGGCAATAGTCTTTTCCCCTACGTCGAGCAGGCTCCAACCCTCCGCCGGAATATGTTCCAAATCGACAGTTTTATGCTCGGCCATCGGTTTGAATTCCTTGGATACGACAACATCTGTCGGCAGAATGATTTCACAGTTGTTGCTTTTGGCTGTGGCCATAATCTCTTTGGCCGTATCCAACATATCCATCTGTACCAGAGAGTTGTTTTCATTAATGGTATCAATGCCGTTGGCTTTCATAAAAGTATGCGCCATGCCGCCGGAAATGACCAGTTTGTTAACCTTCTTAACCAGATTGTTCAGCAGGTCAAGCTTGGTAGAAACTTTGGAACCGCCGACAATTGCAATCAGCGGGCGAACCGGGTTGTTCAAGCCGGTAGACAACGCATTGACTTCTTCTTCCATTAACAGCCCCATTGCAGACGGCAAAAGCTTTGCAGCTGCAACCATGGAAGCGTGAGCGCGGTGAGCGGTGGAAAATGCATCTGAAACATAAACGTCGGCAGGTTTGACCAATTCTTTGGCAAAATTTTCGTCGCCCTTTTTCTCTTCGTTATAAAAACGCAGGTTTTCTAACAATAGAACTTCGTCATTTTTCATATTTTTGACAGCATCTTCAACTTTCGAACCGATACAGTCGTCAACAAATACGACATGTTTTCCCAGTGCTTTTTCTAAATCTTTGACAATATGGGACAAAGAATTTTTCATATCGCCTTTGCCTTCAGGTCTGCCGAAATGCGAAATTACGACAACTTTTGCACCTTTTTCCATCAATGTTTTAATTGTCGGAACGGTTCTGTCAATTCTTGCCGTATTGGTAACGTTGAAATTTTCGTCCATCGGAACATTCAAATCTGCACGCAGCATGACAACTTTTCCGTTCAAGTCGCCTAAATCTTTAATCGTTTTGTATTCGGTCATTCGTATTTTCCTCAATCTAAAAAAACAATCCCCGCAGCCTATCCGTTTGTACCGTTAACAACGGTACCTACTTCAAAGCGGCGGGGAAAGGTAAAATTATCCGTTTACTTTAGCCATATGGGCAACGAGGTCAAGAACCTTGTTGGAGTAGCCCCATTCGTTGTCATACCAGCTGACAACCTTAACAAAAGTCGGTGTAAGCTGAATACCGGCTTTGGCGTCAAAAATGGAAGTACGAGCGTCACCAAGGAAGTCGGAAGAAACGACCTGATCCTCGGTATAACCCAAAATGCCCTTCAATTCGCCTTCGGATGCTTTCTTCATTGCTGCGCAAATTTCTTCATAGGTAGCCGGCTTAGCCAGGTTTGCGGTCAAATCGACAACCGAAACGTCCAGTGTCGGAACGCGGAAAGACATACCGGTCAGTTTGCCGTTCAGGGTCGGAATAACTTTGCCGACAGCTTTGGCTGCACCTGTCGAAGACGGAATAATGTTGCCGGAAGCGGCACGTCCGCCTCTCCAGTCTTTCATCGACGGACCGTCAACGGTTTTCTGGGTTGCTGTGGTGGAGTGAACAGTGGTCATCAAACCGTCTGTAATGCCGAACGCATCATTCAAAACCTTGGCAATCGGAGCCAGGCAGTTCGTGGTGCAGGAAGCATTGGAAACAAACTGTGTTCCTTTAACATAAGAGTCGGTGTTGACACCGCAGACAAACATCGGCGTGTCATCTTTTGACGGAGCAGACATAACGACATATTTTGCACCAGCGTCAATATGTCCCTGAGCTTTTTCTTTCGTCAGGAACAAACCGGTAGATTCAACAACATATTCGGCGCCGACTTCATCCCATTTCAAATCGGCCGGGTTCTTTTCGGCTGTAACGCGGATAGCTTTTCCGTTAACAACCAATTTGCCGTCTTTAACTTCAATCGTACCGTCAAACTGGCCGTGCATGGTGTCATATCTGAGCATATAAGCCATATATTCAACATCAATCAAATCATTGATGCCGACAATTTCAATGTCGTTTCTTTTCTGAGCAGCACGAAATACCAGACGACCGATACGTCCAAATCCGTTAATACCGACGCGAATAGTCATATTATTATCCTTCCAAAATATCAGAGTGCGGACAGCCCCGCACGGCATATATCATAAAATCGAGCATAAATTAACACCAATTCTGCTTTTTTCAAGCAAAATTTTAAAAAGAGAGCTGATATAGGGGAAAGTTATCCCCAATTTATTAAACTTTTGATACAGATATGCTGTTTTCTTTATCTCCGGTTTATGAATGCGGTTTAGCAATGTTTGAGGAAAAAGAAAACGCCGGCAGTTTATACCGGCGTTTAAATGCAAGGCTCCAATCAGCCATTATTGTCTGTATGTTTCATTTGCCCATTTTATCAAAGCCGGGTTGGTGAGCTTGCTCGGATCCCGTCCGCTTTCCCTGAGTGCGGCTGCGGCTTCGGGAGAGAGTTTCAGAGTACCGCTTTCGACAGCTGCCTGTGCAACTCTTTTACCGACTTTTTTCGAAACACGCTGTTTGGCTTCTTCTGCCGCTGCCTCGTTTGCGGAAACCTCAGTCGGAGCTTGTTCCGAGCCGATTACAACTTCGACATTGTCTGCACGGACAGAGGAAATATCGTCGGCATTGGCTGTACCGATAACTTTTCCTTCATCAAGATTATTGGCTTGAATAACCTTAATTTGGGGATCAACGACAGTTTCGGCAACTTGTACTCTTTCAACAACCCGGCTGGTTCCTTCAATTTCTTCAAAAACCGGTTCCGGAGATGTATTCCACATTTTTTTGAAGAAACGTTTGAATTTGTTGCCGGACGGCTGTGTAATTTCACTTGTAGCCGTGGTTTCATTGATGGCGTAAGTGCCGTGTTCGCCGCAGTCGTTGGCTTGAAAGTACCTGACTACTTTGTTTGTCGAACCCGTAACGCCGTCGATAGTGCCGTTTTCGTTAACTTTGTCGATAACGGTTTTAATGGCGCCGGATTCCGAAACGGTAATAGTATCCTTACATTCCCCTTTAAGGTATTCAATCATCGTTGAAATTTCGTTGGCAAATGCTCCGTGCTGGTCATTGGACCATGCAGTCATCTGCTGGACAGAGTACAATGCCTGAGCTTTGCTTAATCCCTCAAACATACCGCCTTTGGCACGCATATCGTCTGTAATTCTGTTCATATAGTCATCGAAAGCGTTTTCGCCGAATTTATTTTTGAAAAATGTTTCTGTCCGATGGTACTGGGCTTCGGTCAAACCGGTGTTTTGATACCCGCCGCGTTCGGGAACGTTGTCAGCGGCAGGCGTGCCGGCGGCAATTTCGTCTGAATCGGCAACAATCTGCTCGGTAACTCCTGCGGCCGGGGCATCGGTCTGCATTATATCCTCATTTCTAAGACCGGAACTCTTTATTTCGGTACCTGTCTCAGGAGTTACAACCCTGCTTGAACCCTGTACTTCTTCAAAAGTATATTCCTCTGTCAAAACCGCAGCCGTTGCATCGCTTTTGTCTGAAAGTGTGATTGTTTCGCCGAAAACGCTGCTGCTGTCGGTTACTTGCGTTGTGGTTCCCGGAATCTCGGTGAAAGTAAATTCATCTTCTGCGACTGCTCTTGCTCCGGACGTAGAGGTATCATCGGCTGTTGCAACTCCGGTTCTTTCTTCCGCGATACCGTCGCCAGTTTGTCCGATAACGACTTGGACATTGTCAGGTTTCACGCCGCTGACGGCATCAGGTGACGTTTCGCCGATAACTTTTCCGCTATTGAGGTTGTTTGCCTGAACAATTTTGACGCCGGTACCAGAGCCGTTTGCATTTTCCTGTACGCTTTCTCTGACAACCGTAACTGAAGAGCCAGGAACTTCCTCAAAGCTGTAATCCTGCGCGGCCTGAACGGAAACTTTTTCCGTTTTGGCGTGATTTGCAGGCACATTTTCATCGCATCCGCAGTCAACACGGACGTCGTGTCTGACGGCTTCTTCGCCGCAATTGATGTCAATGCCGGTTGTTCTGATGCATTTTGTTCCGTCCACATCTCTGATGGCACCGTTGGACAATACGTCATCAAGCGATTTGGCATCATCTGCCGTAAGCATAATCCGTTCCTCGCCGTCGCAGCCGAAAAATGAGTCCATGCGTCTGATAACTTCCTGATACTGGGTCAGATTCCATGAAGATAAACGTTCATATTTAAACAAAACCTGCTCACGGGTCATCCCCTCAAAGATACCGCCTTTTTCAAGCATATCATCGCTTATCTTTTTATAAAAAGTTTCATATTGCTCCTTGCCTCCCCAGAAACTTTGCAGCCTTTCCCATTGGTTTTCGGTGATTCCCATATTGCTTTCCCAATTTTCGGGAACACTTATGGTTGGAGTCGTCTCGACAACGGCCTGAACTGTCTGCCGTTGAACTGTATTGGTCGTATCTGCCACAGCCTGTGTTTTGTTTCCGTCTCCGGTCAAATCCGGCATTCCGCCGTTATTTTGCGGCATACGCAAAGTTTCTTCCGTATTTTCGCCACAGGAAGTCAATACGTAAGCCATAACCATTGTGCTGGCAACAGCCATTCCTTTGCCCCACCAGTTACTATCTTTTTCCTTAAGTTTTTTGACGGCATTGGTCAGACTGTTAGCCGTATAAACGGCAGTGCTGGACAAACGTTGGAAACTTTTTTGCAAAAGGACGTTGGCACCGGCACCGGAAGCTATTCCGGCGGCACCGAGGCCAAGTAATCCCGCAGCGCAGCCCCAACCTGCTTCTTTATAGTACTCTTTAGAAGAAGTAACCGTATCGGCAGATTTTTTCAGCCTGTCCCAAAACTTCATTTTGGGCGCTTTGGCATCTTTTTGAGCCAAACGTGCTTCTTTTCTGGCATGGGTTACAATCGGCCAGACCCAGGCGGATGCAGCCTTGTAAGCGCCATAGCCGATAACGGCTGTCCCGAGCCACGGTGCGGAAAGGGCTGTCGCCCCGACCAAAACGCCGGTTGCGGCCATATCCGTAACAATCTTCGGGGCGCGGTCGCGTATGTTTGCCATAAATTCGTACCGCTGTCCCCAAACCAGTTTGGCTTTTTCTGCAAAAGCCTCTTTGGCCTTGTGGGTCATTAAAGCGGCTTTTGAAAAACATTCTTTCTTTTTGCCGGTTGCCTTTTTAGCCAGGTCGGCAAGTTTTCTGGCGAATTTGTTTGTTCTGGCTTCCGATTCGGCACAAGCTGCCATAACCGAACTGGACGAAATCTTTATTTCCTTGTTCGGATTAAGGGCATTCTGAATTTTCGACAACATACTTCCCGCCTGTTTGGCGAAAAAGTTCTTGTCTTCTTTTTGTACGGCATGAACGGCATCCGGAACCTCGCGTTCTATCTGCGCAGATGTCCTGAGGTGGGCGACCGTGCTTAAAAATGAATTTTTAACCGCCGCAAACAGGCTTTTCTTTTTATCTTTGTTTTTTAAATTATGAAATTCTTTGCTTCCTGCCTGCTCGCGCCAGACGTCCAGCTTAGCCTTTTCAAACAGCATTTCAAAATGGGCGTGTTTGTCGTCTCCTTCAAGTTCAAACCGTTCTTGCGTTTCGGGATTGATATCATAAACAGGGGTGTTTTTTTCTGCTGCCTTAATTTCCTCATCGGCAAAAAAATCCTGCTGAAATTTGTCATTGCCGAATTCCTGCTTCAAAAACGAGGTGTTGTCCAGAACTTCTTCGGCACTGGCTGCGATTTCTTCTTCTTTGTCCTGTTGGGCTTTGAGAGAAGTTTCGGCTTTGCGGGCGGCTTTCAGCTCTTCGGCGAAACGGGCATCGTCGGCTTTGACCATTTCAAGGGCTTTGGCGAAAATTTCGTCATCAGCCTCAATATAGCCTCCGGCAATTTCGTATGCCGTATTTAAATCCATGCTGTCAAAAGCATTAGTCATTGTTTTTTTCTCCATAAAAAACACCATTATTTAAGGGCAGTATATATCATGTTTTTAATTATTTCAACAACTTTTTTGTCAATTTTAAATATTTTTTTAAAAAATTGTCAATAGTAAAGATGTTCTTAAAAATTGGTTGCCAAATTTCATACATTGGTTTATAAACGCGAAAAATAACAAGAGGAAAGACCATGCGCGTAGATTTATTTGATTTTAATTTGGACAAAGAATTAATTGCCAAAGAGCCGGCAAACCCGCGGGACGCGTCCCGCCTTCTGGATTTATCGGAAGAAGGTGTTACTGTTGACCGGCATTTCTATGATTTGCCGGATATTCTGCATTCCGGTGATGTTCTGGTTTTTAATGATACAAAGGTAATTCCCGCGCGCCTTTACGGAAAAAGGGGAGAAGCTGAGGTCGAAGTAACTTTGTATCATCCCGAAAATGGTCAGACATGGTGGGCATTTGTAAAAAACTCAAAGCGTCTGCATCCAGAGGACGAAATTACTTTTTATACGTCGGAAATTGCGCCGGAAAAATCATTGTTTAAAGCGCGTGTGATTGAAAAACGCGGTGAAGACGGCGTACTTCTGGAATTTCTCTGTCCGGTTGATAATCTGTCGAAAATGTTGGAAACGTATGGGATGATGCCGCTGCCGCCGTACATTAAGCGTGAAAAACCGGTTGCGGGGTTATGGAATAAATACAATGATAAAGAAAATTATCAGACTGTATATGCAAAATATGAAGGGGCAGTTGCCGCGCCTACGGCCGGATTGCATTTTACCGACAGTGTATTGAAGAAACTTGATGAAAAGGGCGTATCCAAAGTATTTCTGACCCTGCATGTCGGCGCCGGAACGTTTCTGCCCGTGAAAACGGAAGATACCAAAGACCATAAGATGCACGCCGAATACGGTATTATTACTCCCGAAGCTTGCGAAATTATCAATAAAGCCAAAAGGGACGGAAGGCGGATAATTGCTGTCGGCACAACGTCGGTGCGCCTGTTGGAAAGCGCTGCCGACGACAATGGCATATTGCATCCGTTTAATGGAGAAACGTCAATTTTTATTACGCCGGGATATAAATTTAAGGTAATTGATTATATTATTACCAACTTTCACCTGCCGAAATCAACGCTGTTTATGCTGATATGCGCCATCGCCGGAACCGAACGTATGAAGGCTGCGTATGCACATGCCGTCAAAGAACGGTATCGTTTTTATTCCTATGGCGACAGTTCAATCCTTAAATGTGTAAATAAAATTTAACTATTCCGGTTTAAACTGCCCGTATATGGCTGAGCAGAGCTTTTTTTGCCGTTGTTTGCGCAAGCGGTTCCGCGCCGGCGGATACCCGCGTCTGGTACATGGCAAAATTATGGCAATAGCAAATGGAGAGCGGATGTGTTAAAGTTGGAACTGGAATTGGAAAAAATTATAGGATATAACAAGAGTGCTTTGTTTCCGATTCTGGTATTAGGGGCTTTTCTGGTATATTTTTTTTCCATATCGGATTTTTCTGAAGAAAATTACCATGCAGTACACGGTTTTTTCGTTGGCTGCGTTGGGTTGACATTGCTGGTGATGGGGTATTTCCGGATTTTAAGTTCGGTTATGATGGCCTCAGTCATTTATACGGGGTACCTGGTTATCAACAGTCTGAGATATACATACGGCGAGGATTATATTTTTTCGGCCGGGTATAATATATGGAGTGCGCTGTTGCTTCCCGATATTTTGTTGGCATATTTTCTTTTTCACAAAAGACAGCCTCATAAATATTGGAGTTGGTTTTATATTTTTCTGTTTGCTCAGACAGCGTTGATTGAAAAACTGCAAAATCACAGCATAGATACCGATTCGTATTATTTCTACAAACATATCGGTATGTTTAATTATCCTGCTCTGAATATATCCGTTTTATGTTTGTCAGTCTTGTTTGTTTATCATGTCTGCAAAGGGCGGATATTGAGTGCGGCCGCTTTTTTTGCCGGAACTGCCATATTTATGGGTGTTTATTTTTCAGATAATTTGTTTGCGTTCAGCCTGTTTTTTCTGGCAGCTGTTCTGATACTGCTTTTATCGTCGCTGTATTATGTATATTATTCAAGGAGTCGCGACGAGGATTTGGAAATTCCCAACAGCAGGGCATTTTGCCGGGAAGCGGAAAGCAAATACCCGCTTAAATACAGTATTGCCCTGATGTATATCGACGAATACGAACGGCTGTTGAAACGTTTTGGCCGGCGAAAAATGCTGTTGCTGAAAAAAATGTTCTTAAAGCGCATAAACAAAACCAATGCCGGGATTTTGGTGTATAACTATAAGGCAGATGCGTTTATTTTGGCGTTTATGAATGCCAATGCCGCAGAAAGTTTTGAAAAAGCAGAAGAAGTCCGCCGCATTTTGGCGAAGTCCGTGTTTGTTTTTAATGAAAATAATCATCTGCAATTAACAGTATCGCAATGCGTCAGCGAAAAAAAGCGCAGTGACGCAGACGCTGCGGCGGTTTTGGTGCGAGCCGAAGAAAACTTGCAAAAGGCCTGCCGGTTTACGCGTAATATTACGATTAAGGCTTAATATTTGTCAGCGGGTAATCTGACCGCGCGGTGCAAAACAAAAAGTCCGAGTAAAAGAAACGGCAGGGACAACAGCTGTCCCATCGTAATACCGCCGGGAAGAAAGCCGATTTGCTGATCCGGTTCGCGAAAAAGTTCCATACACATTCGCGATATTGCGTAAACAATAAGAAATGCTGCGGAGATAATTCCGTTATGATTTCGGACATAAGGTCTGCGCCAGAGCAGATTGAGAATGGCAAACATCAGAAGTCCTTCCGTTGCAGCCTCATACAGCTGCGAAGGATGACGCGGCAGATATCCTCCTTCCGGAAATTTAACCGCCCAGGGAACGGTTGTAACCCGCCCCCATAACTCGCCATTGACAAAGTTGGCAAGCCTGCCCAAAAAGATTCCGATAGGAACATATAAAGCGACAATATCCGTAATCTTCAGGAACGGGAACGCGTATCTTCGCGCAAAGCAAAACAATCCCAGAATAACCCCGGCAATTCCGCCGTGAAAAGACATTCCTCCATGCCATACGGCAATAATTTCCGAAGGGTGCTTCCAAAAGTAGCCGTCTCCGTAACAGACGACATATCCGATTCTTCCCCCGAGAATAATGCCGAGTGTTGTATAGAAAACCAAATCGTCAAGCTGTTCGTTGGTGATGCCAAGATTGTACTTTGTAATATTACGTTTGGTCAGAAGCCAGGCCACAACAATACCCGCCAAATAAGCCATGGCATACCACCTGAAGGAAAAGGTACCTATCGAAAAGATAACCGGGGATATATCGGGAAAATCAATATACATACTAAAACTCCGTAAGTGGTGATGGCCAGTCTTCAACGCTTAAAGTTATATTAACAAAAAAATATAATCCACATAAAAAAAATATGATTTTAAATGTGTTTAGCTAACTATATGATAAAGCGTGATTTGTGAAAATTAAAAAAGTTACTTTTTACTTAAATAAGTGGAAAACTCCATATTGGGGTTGTCTAAGGAAGAAGGCTGCGGCAAGAATAAAACCTGTAAACGGGCAAGGCTCGGTTTGACAAAATTTTATTTTGCACCGGCAAGTTGCGTTAAGCAGGAAAATAAAAGGATAGTGCGGTAATGAATTTGGCATTGGAACAGCAAGATTTGTATAATCCGATTGATACGATAGAAGGGATATTTTCCCGCGATAACGTATCTTTTGACCGCCGCAAGGATAATGAACTGGTAGCAGAAGTTTTGGGAAAATGGGACAATATGCTGATTTTTTTTGCGTATGAGGAGCATCTGCGCTGTCTGCATATTTCCTGCCTGCTGAACATTGAAGCATCTGCGGTGGATCGCGGAAAGATGTTTGAATTGCTGGCCATGCTGAATGAAAATCTCTGGCTGGGGCATTTTTCTTACTGGAGCGAACAGAAAATGCCGATTTTTAAACATTCCCTGATTTTGCAGGATAACGAAGAACTGTTTACTCATAAAATAAGCAAAATTATAGAGCTGTCAATTATGGAATGCGAAAGGGTTTATCCGATTTTTAATGCCGTAATGCGCCAGAATGTCGAACCGGCCCAGGCACTGTATACCAGCGTTATGGTAATGTAAAAAAAACGTTATCCCCGTATCTGGGATACGGACATCATAAAATCTTCAGATAGTGCAGGATAAAGAAAATAATGCCGGCCTGAATAAAAACAGTGGCAAAAAAGGTAGCCATATATGCCTTTTTCTTATTTTTGTGATGAAAAAACTTTTGCCCGGCAATTGCGCCGATTGTGCCCCCCATCAATTCCATCGTATGCAGTTGGATTTCGGGAATGCGCCATTCTCCGCGCTGAGCGCTTCGCTTGTCTTTGCCGTATGCTAAAAAGGTAAAAAGGTTAATCATCGGCAGATGGAATAAGACGAAGAGCATAAATGCGGCTTTGGTAAACGGCCGTACGCGCCAGCCCAGATTGTTTTCGCAGTAATAGGCGGTCAGTACCATTGCCGTTGCATAAAGCAGAAAAATGGTGTTTTTCTGTACACCCTTGAATAAAAACAAAAAAGCAAATATAAGAGTAGCAAAAGTAATTGTCATAAAGCCTCCTTAGAGATGTTGGCTATCATAAAAAAAGCCAAAAGTAAATCAAAAACTTAAGAAAATTTTAATTGCTTTAGGCTATTAGTTATACAAACAATAATAAATTTATTAGGAGATGCCAGATGAAAAGAGTATTAAGCGTCGTTGCCTGCACTATGTTGGCTGCCTGCTCTTGCAGCGAAAATCAGTGGGAAGAGGTCGATAATGTAACGTTTGATGAAACGGTGTATGAAGATCAGGCACCGGTAATCCAGTCAGAACTGCCTCCGGCGCAGCCGGCTCCGATGGTTGTAAAACCGGAACCTGTATACATTCCTGCGCCGCAGCCTGTTTATGATTGTCCTTGCGCGGAAGTGCAGGTTCAGCCCTGCTATCAGCAGCCGTGTTATCAGCCCTGCGCCTGCCAGCCGATGCCCGTGCCGCAGCCCAAAGTAACGACAACCAAAAAAATTATTACGACAACAACGACAATGGAAGAACCCTGCGGCAAACCGGTTTGCGAACCCGTTGTAACGACACATGAAGAAGTTATCCCTGCTGAAGTAAGCTATACGGGATACAATGCGCCGGTTCAGCAGGCTCAGCCGAATGATTACGTAGAAGTAACCGTTGAACAAAATCCGTACCGTTCCGAAGTTGTCGGAATGCGGTCTTCAAATGCCAAAGTTGACGCGTCCGTTGCAGCAAAATATTCGCCCGAAGCCTACATTGTTGTAGCAACACGCGCTACGAACCGTATGCTGCAGGATACTTCGGCTATTTATGACAGCGGCAAGGCCAGAACCGTTTATATCAAAGATACAAAGCTTCTGAGCACGGATTTGCCGTACGGCAGCCATCGCCTGAAAGGGGCAACCAAAGACATTATCAGCGGTTCAAAAACCTATGAAGTCGTCAACAATGTAAATAATGCCGATTTTGTAATTGATACGTCGGCCGATTGGTACGTAGCTCCCGACAATACGACGCCGGCTCTGCAGTATAAATTGTCAATGTATGACAAGAGCGGCAAAAAGGTCAACGAATGGGTTGAAATCATCAGGCAGGTTCAGGAATAATCTGCAGAATGACAATAAAAAGTCTGGCGAAACTGTCTGTCTTTGCCTTGCTGATAAATTATATCGGCAAGGCGGAGGCGGACAGTTTTTCTTTGGCTGTCAGGGGAACTGCCTGTGCAGACGTATCGGCGGAACAGACTCGTTCAGAAATCCGCTACCGTGCGTATGACAAAGCTGTGCTTCTGGCAGTTAAAAATTCTCCGTATGTCCGGCAGGAAGCAGCCAGTATGGACGATTACGGCTATAATGTATTGGCATATCGTTTGGCGGATAAGGCGGTAAATGACATTACGGTTATCACCGTACGTGATGACAATGAAAAAATCTGCCTGGAAGTCAGCGGAGAACTGGACCAAGAGAAGACAAACGCCGTCCTTAGGACAAAGCAGCCGGAATTTAATCCGGCAAATGTCGCCCAAATCGCCGAGAAAATAAAACGGGAGCTCCCAAAATCAATGTATGAAACAGACAGCACGATACCACTGCTTTATGTTGATGATATTGAATATTATAATGGCAGTGCTTCTTCTGCTTTTACCGGCAAAATTACCGAAAAACTGGCCTTTGAACCACGGATTCTTGTAACCGAAACCCGCGAACTTGCTGACTATTTTCTTAAGCCCAGATTGCTGCTGTCCAAAATAGAACCGGTTAATGCCGAAAACAGCCGTTACAGTATGTCAGTTGTCGTCGAATTGCGAAAAAGCGACGGCAGTCTTGTCGATTCGGAAGAACAAAATCGCTATATTATCGTCAATAATAATGAAAATATGCAGGAAACCGCTCAAAAACTTCTGACAAAGCTGCTGGAAGATGCCCTGACGGCTCTTTCAGGCAAATTAAACAGTCTTTTAAAGTATTAATTACTTCTCCAGCCAAAATGTAGACGGTCCGTCATTAATAAGTTTAACTTTCATTTCCGCCTGAAAAATGCCGGTTTGCGGTTCAATCCCCTTTTGCGCCAGAATACTGTTAAAATAATCGTACATTGCTTTGGCTTTCTCAGGCAGCTCCGCTTTGTCAAATCCCGGACGGTTTCCGCGCGAAACATCGGCGGCCAGCGTAAATTGGGAAACGACCAGAATGCCGCCCCGGATATCCTGTACGGAGAGGTTCATCTTGCCGTCAGCATCTTCAAAAATCCGGAGATTAACCAGTTTATTGGCAAGATAATCGGCCTGTTTGGATTCGTCGCCTTTCTCTACGCCCAAAAAGACCAACAGTCCCTGTCCGATTTTTCCGACGGTTTTGCCGTTGACCTCCACGCTCGCTTCCAAAACCCGCTGTACTAAAAGTTTCATTTGTTTTCTCCGTATTTTCTTTAATATTTAATGCAGCCCTTTCCAGTTTTTTACCGGGTATAAAACATATAGGAAAAGAAAATAGCTGCTCCGATGCCTGCCAAATCTGACAGCAAAGCATATTTGAGCGCATATCTCGTTTTGGCAATGTTAACCGCTCCGAAATATACCGTCAAGACATAAAAAGTTGTTTCCGTTGAACCTTGTACCACAGAAGCCGTAAAGGCGGCAAAACTGTCTGCGCCGTAGTTCTGCATTGTTTCAATCATCATTGCCCGGGCACCGCTGCCTGACAAAGGCTTCATCAAAGCCGTAGGCAGTGCATCGGCAAAGCTGTTGTCAATTCCGCTCCATTGACAGGCGGATTTAACCGCACCGACCAATGCGTCCAAAATGCCGGAAGCGCGGAAAACGCCGATAGCCGCCAGCATGGCCAAAAGATAGGGCAAAATCCGCAAAGCTACGCCAAATCCTTCTTTGGCTCCGTCGACAAAAGCTTCGTAGCATTTAACCTTGTGTCGCATCGCAACAATAATAACCAGGCCGAGAAGCAAAATCAGGATAATATTGCCGAGGGCAGATGATATCGCCAGCCGCCGGTCATATTCAATAGCGCAGAAACCGCCGCAGAGCCCGCAGATAATAAAGATAAAACCTGCCAGCCATTTAATCAGTATTTTATTGCGAAGGTCGATTTTCTGCCGAATTGCCGTAAGCAGAAATCCAACCAGAGTTGAAACTGATGTTGCCAGCAAAATCGGAATGAAAACCTCTGTCGGACGGCTGGCTCCCATTTGTGCCCGGTACATAAAAATCGTGATAGGAATTAGAGTAACCGAAGAGGCATTTAATATCATAAACAGGATTTGCGCATCGCTTGCCGTATCTTTTTGCGGATTATGCTCCTGCAGTTGTTCCATGGCTTTCAGGCCCATTGGCGTTGCGGCATTGTCCAACCCCAGGAAATTGGCAGCCATATTCAGGACGACAGTAGATATTGCCGGGCTGTTTTCCGGAATGTCTTTCATAAGAACTTTAAACAGCGGAGTCAGCTTACGGGATATTTTTTCAGCGATTCCTGCTTCTTCAATCAGTTTAAGCATACCAAGCCAGAAACTTAAAATTCCGGCCAGCCCGATACAGATTTCTACGGCATTTCGCGCATTTTGGAAAATGGCCTCTGTCAGAAGGGAAAAGCTGCCGCTGTCCTGATAAACGGCAAGATTCCACAAAGCTGCGACGATTGCCGCAAGAAACATGCCGGCCCATAAAAAATTTATCATAAAGTCCCCGTTTAGCAAATATTTAAGATGTTAAAGCCATAATAAACCGTAAAGTTTAAGATTTGCCAAAGGAAAAGCGCTATGAAAAAGAATTCAAAAATTTTTTTCGCGCCGGAATATATTACTGCTAAAAACAAGTTTTCCGCGTATTATGCTGAAAATATTCTTCCGGTGTTGCACCGTATTGAACAGCGCCGGAAAAAATACCTCTGTATATTTTTGCTGTTGTGCTGTTTTGTTGCCTCATGGCTCGGGTATGTGTTTTTCCGCCTGCAGAGCGGCCTGACGGATGTATCGGGTACAGTGGCGGAAGAAAACGGCGTATACGGCGCGATTGGCTGTTTGCTTGTATTGTTTGCCTGTTGGCCGATGTTCAGCTATTATAAATATGGCAAGGAAAATCTTTTGCCGCTTTTGGCACGTTTTTTCGGCGAATTTTCTTATTCGTTCTGCCCGGATCTTCCCGAAACTCTGTTGGATCGGTCACAGCTGTTTAAAGGGTATGATAAGATTACCGGCGATGACGGTTTTAACGGTGTATACGACGGGATTGCTGTCAATATTGCCGAATACAGTGCCAGCAGGCTGCGGCATCAGAGAGACAGCAGGTCGGGGCGGATTCGCAATGTGTATGTTCCGGCTGGCCGCGGCATAATATTCTATGCGCAGATGAATAAAAATTTTGCCGGGCAGACAATTGTCGTCAAAGATAAAGGCCTGTTCAACAAACTGACGCGTTATAAAAATTTAGAGAGGGCAGGGCTGGAATCGCCGGAATTTGAAAAGGTTTTTGAGGTTTATACCGACAATCAGGTCGAGGCCCGCTATATTCTGACCACTGTCATGCTGGAATATATGATAGAACTCAGGCAGTCTTTTCCCAAAATTGAATTCAGCTTTTTCTCCAGCCATGTTCTGGTAAAGATTGAAACACTGAAAAATATGTTCGAATGCAGCAGTTTCTTTCGCTCGGCAATTAATCGACGAAGGATTGAAGAAAGTTTTACAGAACTCTATTTGCTGTTTTCCATAATAACTACCCTCCGGCTCAACCAAAACCGTATGTTGTAAATTATCGTTTTGCTGTTACCGGCAATAGCGGAGAGGCTAAGCCTGTTTGTCCAGCTGTTTGATGGTCTTTACGGCCTCTTCGTACAAGACTTTGTTTTCACGGATAGACAGCCGGATGTTTGATTTTGCCAGCTCCTCGTTAGTCCCGCAGTCATAGCGTTCGGCGTTGGCTAAAACGCCGTGGAGCGGGCAGCCTCTGCGGGCGGCAAGGTTAATCGCATCCGTCAGGTTGATTTCGCCGTTGCTGCCTTTGGTTACTTCCGGAAGCAAGTCAAGGATGAGATTCGGTAGAACATACGGTCCCATGCTGGCAAAATCGGATTCTATCTGCTCGAGTTTCGGTTTTTCCACCACGCCGGTCGCCGCAACAACATTGCCGTTTTGCTTGGCTCCGGTCAGAACGCCGTAGCGGGAAAGCTGGTCTTTGGGAAATTTAATGATATTTTCAACCATTCCGCCGAAACGTTCATAGACGTCAAGCAACTGCGATAAAATCCCTTTGCCGCGGCAGACATAAACGTCGTCAACCCACATGACCATAAAATCGCGTTTTCCGATAATATCTTTGGCGCAAAGTATGGCATGCCCGTTTCCTTTGGGTTCCGGCTGGCATGCGAACGAAAACTTGACGCCGGCGGGAACGGTTCTTTTCAAAGCTTCCCACAGTTCAAGCTTGTCACTTCTGAGCAGCCGTTCTTCAAGTTGTTTATTGGGAGAAAAATAATGTTCGTACATACTCTTGTTAGTGTCGTCGCTGTAGATAAAGACAATTTCCTTAACGCCGGCTTCGGCACAGGCGTCAACCGCATATTGAATAATCGGCAGGTTATTCAGGCACAGGAAACCTTTATGCATGGCTTTGGTAGCAGGCAGGTTGCGGGTAGAAAGCCCGGCAACGGGCAAAACGACAACTTCTGGTCTTGCAAACATGATGATGCTCCTTGTTAAAAACGGTAACTTACACTGAGTATAATCATGGCAGATGGTTTTGGCAATTATAAAAGCAGTATTTCACAGCCCGTTATGCTGTATTACATATCGGTAACGGAATTTCGTTTGGAAATCGTTCCGCTGAAAACGTTTTTTCCCTGTGTATTTGCGGCATATAAATAATGTTTTTTTAGATTAAGGTTTTGCGGCTGTCCGGAAAACTTTCCTTTAAGCATTGATTTTCCGGCAATGCCGCTTGCCTCTTTCACATACGGGGAACGGACGGAAAAAACATACAAATTTTGTTTTTTTACAGGTTCAAAAGATGTTTCAACGGCAACCAATGCGTCATCCGTAATATGTTCTCCGGCAAAAGGTGCAAATGTAATGTCATTTTCGGCAAATAAATGTTGTAAAATGCTGGTGTTCCGTTTTTCGGCATTTTGAACAGGAGAAAAATCCGAGCTGGAAGCAGGAGACGGAATTTTAAAGTCCGGCTGTACCTGGCTGGCGGATTTTTGCTGCCGGGCGGAAGGGGCGAAGTCTTTATTCTGTGTTGCGTCAGCGGTCTTAAGGGCTTGTTGTTTGTTGTTCTGCTTTTTATTAAACGCAAATTTTTGCCGTTTGCCGATACTGTCTGATATGGTAAGAACTGGCTGGGAAGAGTCTTTCTTGCCGATGTTCAGGGCAACCACCGGATTGATTTTCATTGAGGATTTCGTTTCGGCGGCAGAAGCTTTTTCTTCCGTAATTTTTATGTCAGCAGCTGCTGTTTTTATATCTTTTTTGCCAGAAAGCTTTATATCCGTAACTGCCGTTTCTACATCCTTTTTGTCAGAAAGCTTTATATTTGCAGCCGCCGCTTCTGTTTTCTTTTTGCCTGAGTGCTTTATGCCGGCAATTAAATTTTCTTTGCTTTCTTTTTTTGCTATCGTCGTCTTTGCGGTTTTAACCTGCGCAATATCTTCCTTTTTGTTTACCTTTGCGCTTGTAGTGTCGGCTGCGCTGATATCGTTATAAGCCATAACGTTTTTTTCCAAATCCTTTTCGGCTTGCTGCAGTTTAGCCATAATTTTAGATATAGCGGCTTTGGTTTTTGTAAGAATATTTTCTCCGGCATCCTTAGGTGAAGGAGTAGGAGCAGCCGAAACGGTAATGGCCGGAGTAAGGACTGGAACGTCCGGCAGAGTTTTAACTGAAAATTGCGGAGCATTGCTTTTAAGAATTTGTGACAATCCGCCGAATTCAGCGGTAGAGGCAGTTTCTATTGTCTGTCGGGATGCTTTTTCATCTTCAATTTTGTTAAATAAATTAAAAAGTCCTCCGGGCGTTTCGGTTAAAACCATATTGTACGCTTTTTGCCTTTGGGAAGCCTGACTGCTGGAAAGGGGGTTATTTGCTTCAGCGCTTTCACTCTTGGCTTGGGTATCTTTATTTTTTATTTCGTCAGTAATAGAAGGAAGAGCTGTTTTCGAGTTGCTATCAGGCATTGTTTCATTGTTTGTTATTGTGTTGGAAACGTCTGGATGTCCGGTATTTGCCTTCTGAACAGATTCAGAGGCCGGTTGCCCGGCCTGAGAAGAAGAGAGTTCTTTTTGCTGTTTTGCAGCCCCGACCGGAGCTTTTTCCTGCGGGGAGGGCGTCTCTTCAGGTTCGGCAGAACGTAAGTCTGAAGAACCTGACGCGGAAGAAGGAGCTGTTCCTCCTCCCGTTTTTACGGTCGGTTTGGTTACATCAATTTCTTCAATCGTTTCCGGCGGGTAAACCATATATTCGTCATAATCTCTGGCATTAATCCCCAATACGGCTCGGAACAAATCGATATTTGCAATAATATCCTCGTCCAGCTGTTTTGTATATGTCAGCATGGTTTTAAGCGCCTGCGTTGCAATTTCGTTGTTTTCCTTCATTTCCGAAATTTTCGAAGAATCGATTATATTAAGATAATTATCACGGATTTTGGCATGCAGGCCGCCGATATTGTCCATCACCTCTTTTGTCTTGTCAATACCTGCCTGCAATTCTTGTATCTTATCTTCCGCAATTGGGTTTTCGCTCGTCTTGAGCAGTTCAATTTGCGCCATATAGACATCGGTCAGCCCGGTATGGTAAGCGGAATTGTTTTGGGCAAGATTATACATCCATGCAATTTTGTTAAACGTGTCGTCAAAAATATATTTGCTGTCAACAATAAAGTTTTCCTCCAAAACTTTGGGAATAAATTTAAGTTTTGCCTTTTCCGCGCCAAGGTCGGCTTCAATCGACATAAGCGTTTCTTCTTCGGGATAATTGTTGAGCATATCTTTCATTTTTTTGATATTGATTTCGGCATTGCGAATAGTTTTCAGATTTTCTTCATAGACGTTGACCACGTTGTCGTTTTGGGTAACCGGCTTAAAGCGGACAACTTCCAGTGTCAGGCGATTGATGTCCTGCAAGGCGCCGTCAACGGCTCTTTGTAAAGATTTCAACTTGCCGCCGATACGCTCCATTTTTTCCTTTTCCTTATAATGGCGGGCATTTTTTATGCGGTCTTCAAGCTCGCTTATGCGTTTAATGGTTTCGCTCAGATCTGTTTTGACCGTCGGGTTTGCCAGATTGCCGCCGAATGTGAATTTAAATATATCGGAAAACGATGCGTTATGATATACGGCGTTAAAGACAGCCGTAAACAGCCAGTCGCTCAGATTAAGGTCAAATTTCATATTCATATTGACAACCGGAGATTCCCAGATAACGCTTTCGGCAACAGCCAGTCCTTTGCTGATATTATATGTTCCGCGGATTTTTGAAAAACTGCTTTTCCCTGATTTCAAACTGTTAAGAACAGAATTTTCAAAACCGGATACGGATTTTCTCTGCTCAAACTCAAATTTGATAATATCCAAATCCCATCCGCGAACAGCCGTGTTAGCCAGAGAAAATTTGCCTTTTGAATTAAGATTGTCAAAAAATTCTTTCTGTGAGCCTGCCAGGGAATTGAACGTGCCCTCCGCCGTCAGCCAGCCGCTTTCCAATGCATAGACAGAGCCGCCGAATTCAGGCGTTTTAAGGTTTTTGACATTAAAATAGCCGTTAACTTTGGCAATGCCGTTGCTGTCTAAAATAAAGCGTAAGTTGACATGGCTTTTGTCTTGGGAAGCATCAAACGATACGACATTGAGAATACTGTCTTTTAATTGCATTTCCGTTGCTGCCGATGTATAATTTTTTCCGTTGCAGCTAAGTTGTTTTGCAGTAGCCCTGATGTCAAAATCGATTTTGCCGAGCCGCGAATAATCAATTTTACTGTTCCATGCCGGTTCTGCGATAAAAGTAGCCTGATTGTTTTTTGCCGCTTGGGCTGAAGCTTTTTTGGCAAGATTGAACCATCTGTCGGCTTCAAATTTGTCAAAGTTAATTTCAGCGGCAAGCTTGGGTTTGGCTGCGGTATTGTCAAATTGGAGATTTCCGCTGATGGCATTGGCTCCGAGATAGGCTTTGATGCCATCTAACGCAAAAAGATCAGCGTTCCCTTTAATTTTTGAAGCCAGAGTGAAAGTTGTAACCGGCATATCCGGAGTATAATCTATATTCAGAGCCTTGATAAATGATGAGAAATTATTGGTTTTCATTTCCCAGTCGCCGTTAACTGCCGCTCCTCCTTTGGAATTGTTGGCTACAACGCCTGTATAGGAAAACTCTGTGTCGCCGAATTTCTGGACGGAACTGAGACTGAACTCGGACAATGTGCCGCTCATGGCACCTTGTGCGGCAAAGATTTTTCTTTTAAACAGGTTTTTGCTGCCCGTATCAATGCCCAGCGTCGATGCGAACAACGGGAAATTGTCCGTTTTGATGTCGTAGCTCAATTCATTGAAATATGGAGCCGAAAAGATTTTGTCTGCGTTCATGCTCAAAGACAGGCTGGCGCCGGCAATGTTGTCAACCGAAAACTTCTTAACGTCCATATGTTCTTGGTTTGTGTTGATATGCAGATAGATTTTTTCTAACGGAATATCATTATACACGGCGCTGGCAATATTGACTTCTGCATCAACATCAAGATCACGGTTCCAGGGGATTAAATTCATCTGGTAGATAAATTTGTCTTGGACAGACGCTTGTTTAAGCTGTTCGGGAACTGCCTGCAGGTATCTGTCAAAAATAATCTTGGAAGTGTCGATATCAGCCAGTACATAAACTTTTTCTTTTTTAACGAAGCCTATATTCCCTCTCAATGCCGTTGAGTCGATAACGGCTCTGGGAAAAGAAATTTTAAGGCTGTCTAAATTCCCGTCAATCTTGATTTCGGCCTGCGCCCGTTTAAAGATAGATTTTTTATTCTCGGCCGCGGCAAGTTTGGCCAGGTCAATGCCGAAAACAGAGACAAATGTTCTGAGGTCTTTCGAGTCCGCAGCTTGGTTAAAGATATAGTCTACACCGTTATTCAGGTTAATCCGGCCGACAGTTTTAATTGTTGTGTCGCCCGGCATAATGACGCCAAAACGCGTAATATCAATAACATTGTCTTGCAAGGTTACGCCAAGGCTGAGGTTTTGTGCCTCAACATTATTATACCATGCCGTTCCCGCTTTTACGGAAAGGTTCAGGTTATAGCCGGCAAAAGCGCTGTCCGCAAATTTCTTTCCGCCTTTATTCTGAGCTATAATGTCTTTGCTCAGTCCTTCCAAAATGCCTAAATCAAATTTGGCCATATCGAAATCGGCATTTATGCCCGTGCTGTCTTGATTGTTTTTAATAATAACCGTTCCGCTTCCGGCTGTATTCTTGTCGTATTTAGCCGTAAAATTGTCGAGTTTTGCCATACCCTTTTCATAATCGTACTGAAAAGAAAAATAGAGCGGCTTATTGTACCATTCGGATATGCTTGCATTTCCGAAAACGACATTGGAAACATCCAGCAGGCTTTGCGTGTCAAACGTAACATTTCCCTTGGCTTTTGCTCCAAGCGTGCCTTCAATGGTTGCAAATGTGCCGCTGGATATGTTGTTAAGTGCCATTTTCAAAGTCAGGCTGCTGTCTTTTATGATATCGCCTTTAAATTGCACTTCGCTGTTATTATGGATAAATTTACCGCTTGTCTTATACGGTCCTTTCAGGGAAGGGGCACTGATGTTGGCGGAAACGTTGTGAATTTCAAATTCATTCTTGTCTTCCAGATTTTTATAGCTCAGGGTAGATTTGTTGACGCGGACGTCATTAAACGAAACTTCGACATTGCCGGATTTTGTATTGCTGTTTTGCCCGACGCCGTCCCAGTTTAAGACACCTTTTTCATCAATTTCGACATAGGCCGTCGCATCGGTTAAAGTCATTGACTTAACGATAAAATTGTTGTCAAGCAATGGCATCAGGTCGACGGAAGCTCTGATTTCGTTGACAACGACCAGCGGTGATTTTCCGCCGTTGTTTTTGAAAAACTTAACCTTGCTGGCAGAAAATTCAGGAGAAGGGAACAGCTTGACCTCAAGATTGCCGTCAATAACGGCTTTTAATCCCGTAATTTGCGAGAAACGCTGTGCCACAACGGCTTTATGTTTATTCCAGTCCAGCGTATAAAGGTATATGCCGCCTGCTGTTGCAGCCAGAATCACAAAGCATAAAATACCTATAATAACTTTTTTTAGCACGTTTTTCTCCTAAAATAAAAAATAAGCTTTGCTAAATTTTTTTGTCATTGTATATTATAAAAAATTAACGAAACGATAACATTGGCATATTTTTTGCAAAATTGTTAAAAGGAGGGCGTTTATGGATATAAAGCGGGAGTTGTTTGAAAAGGCAAAGCAGGCCGGGGAAAATGCGTATGCGCCTTATTCCGGCTATAAGGTAGGGGCGGCGCTTTGCACGCCGGAGGGAGAAATTTATGCGTCATGCAATGTTGAAAACATTTCTTTTCCCTGCGGCACCTGTGCTGAGGCAGGGGCAATAGCGGCAATGGCCTCTGCCGGCGGACGGCAGATAAAGGCGCTGCTTGTTGTCGCCGGAGGGGAAGATTTGGTATATCCTTGCGGTGCCTGTTTGCAGCGGATTGCCGAGTTTGCAGAACCGGAAACGGCGATATATCTGGCATCTCCGGGGGGAATACGCCGGGAATACCGGCTGAAAGAGCTGCTGCCTTGCGCTTTTAAATCTTCGGAGGTCAGACATGGCTGAAAACAGTGATATTAAAAATACTGCATCTTTTATCCGCAAAAAACTGCAGCTTGAAAAGCCCCGTACCGCAGTCATCTTAGGATCTGGGCTGAGTGGTTTTGCCGCCGAGCTGGAAAATGTATCGGTTTTGGCTTATAAGGATATTCCCGGTTTTCCGCAAAGTACGGTTTCGGGGCATAAAGGCCAGCTTATCCGAGGGTTTCTGCATGGCCGGGAGCTTATCTGCCTGAACGGGCGTTTTCATCTTTATGAAGGGCACGATGCGGCTGTAATAGCCCAAGTCGTCCGGCTGTTGCGGGAACTCGGCATAGACCGCCTGATTGTAACCAATGCAGCCGGCTCGCTTAATAAGGAATTGGCACCCGGAACATTGATGCTGATAAAAGACCATATTAATTTTAGCGGCAGGAATCCCCTGGTCGGTCTAAACGACGAGGCGTATGGCCCCCGTTTTCCGTCAATGAATAACGCCTATGCCGAGCTTCTTCGCCGCAAATGCCGGAAGATAGCCGAAAAGCAGGGAATAAAACTTGCCGAAGGAGTATATTTGATGGTGCTGGGGCCAAATTTTGAAACCGCCGCGGAAGTCCGCGCTTTTGCACTGCTCGGAGCCGATGCCGTCGGTATGTCGACGGTGCCAGAGGTTATTGCCGCCGTCCATTGCGGTATGGAAGTTTTAGGTATTTCCGTTATTACCAACTATGCCGCTGGTTTAATGGACAATACGCCGTCGCATCAGGAAACGTTGGCTGAGGCAGACAAAGCTTCGGCAAAGATGACGGCTCTTTTAACCGCATTTATCAGAGAGGAGGAATAAGATGCTGCCACAGGAAATTATTCGTAAAACCCGCAGCCATGAAAAGCTGACGGCTGAAGAAATAGAGTTTTTTATCCGCGGACTGAGCCGGGGAGATATTGCGGATATTCAGGCCGCTTCGTTTACGATGGCGGTTTTCTTAAACGGGCTGAGCCGAGAGGAAACGCTGGCGTTGACGCTGGCGATGAGGGATTCCGGCGAAAAATTGAGTTGGAAAGAACTGCGGGACAAACCGATTGTCGACAAACATTCGACCGGCGGCGTCGGCGATAAAGTCAGCCTGATGCTGGCACCGATGCTGGCAGCCTGTGGCGCGTATGTGCCTATGATTGCGGGCAGGGGGCTCGGGCATACCGGCGGAACGCTGGATAAACTCGATTCTATGTCTGGCTACAATACCGGCGTGGATATCGCAACGTTTAAAAAAACAGTAAAAGAGGCAGGCTGTGCCATAATCGGGCAAACGGCGGATTTGGCGCCGGCAGATAAAAAATTGTATGCCATCCGCGATGTTTGTGCAACTGTTGAATCTATTCCGCTGATTACGGCATCTATCTTGTCCAAAAAGCTGGCGGCAGGGCTGCAGTATCTGGTTATGGACATCAAATGCGGCAACGGCGCTTTTATGGAAAATATGCAGCGGGCATCGGACTTGGCATATTCAATTGTTGAAGCCGCCAATGGTGCCGGGACCAAAACCTCGGCGATTTTGACCGATATGGACAGCGTTTTGGGAACAACCGTCGGCAATGCGCTGGAATTGGGCGAAGCATTAGCTTATCTTAAAGGGGAAAAGCCGGATGCCCGCCTGAATGAAGTAACAATGGCCTTGTGTTCCGAATTGCTGATAAACAGCGGTTTGGCTAAAGATGCGTTGGAGGCAGAAATCAAACTCCGTCATAGCATATCTTCCGGTGCGGCTTATGAGCATTTTGTCAAAATGGCATCACTTCTTGGTGCTGACACCCGCGTTCTTGAAAATTATGACTTACTGCAGCCCAAAGCACCGTATATAGAACCGGTATATCCGGAAATGTCCGGATATGTTTCCGCCGTCAATACCAGAGAAGTCGGGCTGGGGGTGATTATGCTTGGCGGCGGCCGAACCCGCCCGGAACAGCAGATAAATTATACGACCGGCTTTACTTCGTTTTGCCAGATTGGCGACAAGGTCAATCCCAAAACTCCTTTGTGCTATGTTCATGCCGAAGACAAAGCCGCAATTGCCGAAGTTGCCGCGCTTGTCCGCCGTGCCGTAACCATAGCGCCGGAAAAACCGGAAACCAAGCCGGTTATTTTACGCAAAATTGCATAGCAGTTATTTTTGTGCAGTGCGGGCGGAAACTTGTGAATGACGGCTTGGTTTTTTCGGCTGCGGCGGCACATGGAAATCTGCCCGCGACTTATAGCGTTTTATCTTGCTGAGCAGAGTATAGTCCGGCATCCCGTCTTGCGGCAGTTTCCATTTCTTTTGCAGCTTTTTGACTTCTGCAGCTGTCTGTGCGCCAAGCCTTCCGTCTTCTTTAAGTTTTGATTTTAAAACTTTGTTGGCAAATTGCTGTACCGCCAGAATATCCTCATCGGTCAGTTTGTAATATCCGTGTTCGTCGAGCGGCATAAATTTTTGCGTGCCGCCGATGTAATCAGCCAGCCGCGCAATCGCCAGGGCATAATTTGTAGAACGGTTCCAAATCATAATCCGCCGGAAGTTACTCAGTGTTAAGTAGGCGCGTCCGCGCCGCCCGTCCGGCAGGACAATGCCGGCAGCCGCCTCGTCCGGCAGCCTGATGCCTTTGCCATTGGCGCTGATAACGCCGAGTTTTTTCCATTCTTTAACCGTTTTGTACTTTTTTGCGCCGACGAGTTTATAATCAAAATTCCACGGCAGTTTGACTTCCTGCCCCCAGGGCTCGTCAGCTTTCCAACCGAGTTTGGAAAGATAGTTGGCAGCCGAGGCGATTGCGTCGTCAAAGCTGTCCCAGATATCGGCAACGCCGTCGTCATCATAGTCAACCGCATAGGCGTTGTATGTTGACGGCATAAATTGAAAATGCCCCATGGCGCCGGCCCAAGACCCCATCATTTTATCGCCGTCCAAGTCGTACATATCCATAATTTGCAAAACGTTATACAGTTCTTTCTTAAAAAAAGCCGACCGCCGGTTTTTGTAACTGAGGTTTGTTAAACCGTCAATCAGGTGATATTTTCCCTTGTTGTAGCCAAAATGCGTTTCAATTGCCCAGAATGCAACCAGATAATTAAGCGGGACGCCGTATTCAGTGCTGATTTTCTGATATTTGGGCTTTAATTTTTTATACTGTTCGCGCGCTTTGCTGACTTTTCCCTGATTAACCAGCCGGTTGATGTATTTGTCGGAAGTAAGGATAAATTCTGCCTGCTTTTTGTCTTGCAGCTCAACTTCTTTAATTTCATGAAAATAATCTTCTTTGTAGGCTTCGTTTATCGTTTTTTTTGAAATGCCTTTGTCTGCCATTTCCTCTTTCAGTTGTTCCAGCCACTTGTTCCATTCGGCGCGTTGTTCCTCCACACTCTTGACTTTTGCCTGCGCTGCTCCGCAGACAAATCCGATGCTGATGATAATAAAGAGAATTTTTTTCCACATGTCTGCCGCCGTTATTGCTGATGTTACGCCCAAATTAAATTCATGCTGCCGTTGTTTCTGAAGTTATGCTCAAGTGCATGTTGCCGTTAATGCCAATAATAATATAAAGTATAATATCTTTACTTTCTCCTAACATTCAACTGTTTACATCAAAATTTTTTTGTGTTAGAAGAGAGAAAAGGAGCTAAAATGAATATTAAAGAGTTTAAGACTGGACTTCCCGTTCGCAAAGCCGTATTAGGCATAGATTACGGTTCCAAACGAATGGGACTGGCTGTTTCCGATTTGTCTCGTACCATTGCCACGCCTTATAAAATTCTTTATCGTCGGGAAATTTCTGCCGATATGGCAGAACTGCGGAAAATTATGGCTGAAAAGGAAATTGGCGCCGTCGTTATGGGACTGCCGTTGCAAATGAATGGCGAAGAAGGGGAAATAGCCGCCGAAGTCCGCAAATTTGCTGCAATTCTGGAAGAAAATTTTAAGTTTCCGGTGTTGCTGTGGGATGAACGTCTGTCCTCTTCGGCAATGGAAAATTTTCTTATTAAGGAGGTTGACCTCTCGCGCAAAAAGCGCGCTAAAGTTTTGGATGCATCTGCTGCCGCCTATATTCTCCAGGGTGCGCTTGATGCCTTGAAATATGCATAAATCCTGAAATGCGCGCAATATATAATATCTCCAAAATTTTAATTGACAATTATTGCACCCTAAAGTAGCCTGAAACCGCATAAGATGATAACTTGTGTGAGGTTTGAAAGCCTCTTGGGTGTTGCTTGATATAAGCGTAAAAACTGCCTTTTGGTCTGTCGACCGGAAGGCAGTTAATAAGGTATATTATATTGATACTATACCGAATACACTGCACATTTCACTCAAATGCTTTCAACTTCCGGTCGCCTTCATCAAGCGGCTTTTTTTGCAACTGTTTAAGGAGATGAATATGAAAAAATATATCTTAATCGGGATGTTATTTTTCACCGCTTGCAAGAGTATAACATATCAAGATGTAAATCCGGAAATTAATCCTAACGAAAATCTATTGCCTGCATTGGAGAGTATTGTTGATATGAACAATCTTGAAGCAACATATACAGTTGGTTCATATAATGCGACAGCTAATAATATGGGGACAGGATTTGGTGGTAATAGTTGGGCGCAGACAACTTATATGAATGGAACTACATATAAAGATATAAGAGTTAAGGATGTGATAAATGTTTTTGATAAAGAAATCAAAGAAAATATCACAACTCCTTATGGTTCTAAAAAAGGGTATATTGTCTTAAAATTAGGATATAGAGGAGTTGATGGTTCAATAGTTTACCCATTGGTATCATTGGCAACATTAATGACAATAAATTGTCTGGGATTCCCAGCAGGTGAAATATCTCAGTCGTTGGAGGTAGAAGTTGAAATATGGAATAAAAATAAAGAACTGATAAAGCGTTATGTCGAAAATGTCGAGGATACTGAATATGTAGCCATGTATTGGGGGTATCATAATGTAACAATTGGGCGTAAACTTGCCGCAGATAATATAAAACAGGCAATGAAAAATATTAGGCAGAGAATAAATAATGATGTGCCTTATATAAAAACACAGCTTCATTAACAAAAATAAAGGGAGCCGATAAGCTCCCTTTTGTTTCTTTCTGTATTTCGCCGGGGTGTTTATGCCGCCTTAACAACGTCAAAACGGATTTTTGCGCCGCCGAGTTCGTCAACGGTCGGTTCTGACAGATTGCTATTTTCGGCAATCTCCAGCGCCAGAACCTGCTCCTTGATGTAATCGGCGTATTCGGCAATTGCGGTTTTAACCGTCGTATCGTCGGAGGTATATGCCAGTTTAATCCGATCGGAGATGTCAAAGTCCTTACTTTTGCGCAAAGCCTGAATCATCCGCACAAAATCGCGGGCAATCCCTTCTTTTTCCAACTCCGCATCAACCGTCGTATCCAAGATGACCACGGCCGTATTGTCAGGCAAAGCCTGTCCGCTCATACCGTCCTTGATAACCAGGCGTAGTTCGTATTCTTCGGCGAACAGCGTCTGCCCGGCAATCGCCAGCGTCCCGTCTTCGTTCTGCGACCACTCGCCTGACTTGGATTTTGCCATAATGTCTTTCATCGCGCCGCCGAGCCTCTTGCCGATAAGCGGCGTCTTGAGGTAGAGAAAGCGTTCGGCAACATCGGCAATATCCGATTTCAAGACAATATTCTTGACGTTGACCTCGTCCTTCAGAGCTTCGGCAAAGTCTTGCAGCATTCCTGCGTTATCGCCTGCAATCGTCATCGACCGCAACGGCAGACGGTTGCGGAGCTTGTGCTCCTCACGGATAGCTTTGGCAACCGAAGAAATCGCCCGTACCATATCCATCTGTGCAATCAAACCGTCATTGCCGGCGATTGCGCTCAAAGTGGGAACGTCTTCCAAATGTACCGATTCGCCGCCGGTCAGCCCTTTGTAAACGAATTCACTCATAAACGGCATTAACGGCGCGGCAATTTTTGCGACGTTAACCAAAACGGTATACAGTGTGTTAAAGGCGCTCATGTCATTTCCGTCCCAGAACCGGGCGCGGGAACGGCGGATGTACCAGTTGTTGAGAATTTCCAGAAAATCCTCAACTTCCGCACAGGCTCGTGCGATTTCGTATGCCGCCATGTCTTTGCGGACAACGTCAGCCAGCGCTTTAAGCTTTGCCAGAATATAGCTGTCTAACACGTCATCGGATTGTGAAATTTCTTCTGCTCTAATCCCTTCCGCATTGGCGTACAGCGTAAAGAAGTAATAAGCGTTCCAAAACGGTATCAAAGCTTTGCGTGCCGCTTTGGCAATTTCTTTGCCCTCTTTGTCTACCGCAACATTGCCGCCTTTCAGAACCGGAGAAGAAATAAGGAACCAGCGCAAAGCGTCAGAGCCTATTGTTTCCAGAATTTCGTTCGGATCCGGATAATTCTTCAGACGCTTGGAGAGCTTTTGCCCACCCTCTGCCATCAGCAGTCCGGTGCAAATGCAGTTCTTAAACGCCGGCCTGTTGTGCAACGCAGTGGAAAGCACCGTCAGCGTATAAAACCAGCCGCGGGTTTGGTCAATTGCTTCCACGATGAAATCTGCCGGAAAATGCTTGTCAAACCATTCCTTGTTTTCAAACGGGTAGTGGATTTGCGCATACGGCATGGAACCGCTTTCAAACCAGCAATCGAACACGTCGCTGACCCGGTGCATCATTGTTTTGCCCGATGGATCGTCCGGATTCGGATAAACGACATCGTCAATGTAAGGCTTGTGCAAATCGGTTACGTCAGCGCCGGTCTTTTCCTTAATCTCGGCAATGGAACCGAAGACGTCAATCCGCGGAAATTTCGGATTATCGGATTTCCAAACCGGAATCGGCGTTCCCCAGAAACGGTTGCGGGAGATAGACCAGTCACGTGCTCCCTCCAGCCATTTGCCGAAGCGTCCGTCTTTGATATGCCCCGGAATCCAGTTGATTTCCTGATTGTTCTTAACCATGTCGTCGCGGAAGTCCGTTACCTTGACAAACCAGGAAGACATCGCCTTGTAAATCAACGGCGTGTCCGTGCGCCAGCAGAACGGGTAGGTATGCTTATACTGTTCTTTTTTAACCAGCAGCCCGTTGGTTTTCAGCCACAGCATAATCGGCTCGTTGGTATCAAAGACCTGCTGCCCTTCATAGTCGGGAACTTCTGCAGTGAATTTTCCCGCCTCGTCAACCGGGCAAACCACCGGGAAATTCTCGTCATACGCGCGGCAAGCCTCAAAGTCGTCCTGCCCGAAACCCGGTGCAATGTGAACCACACCGGTACCGTCTTCGGTCGAAACAAACTCGCCGGCCAATACTCTAAAAGCGCCTTTGTCTTTTAAATGCTGAAAATACGGGAACATCGGCTCATAGCTTATGCCGACCAGCTCCGAACCTTTCATCTTCCTGACCAAAGTTGCGTTTTCAAGCTGTTTTTTATAGCTGCCGAGCCGCGCTTCCGCAAGAATATACTCTTGTCCGTTTTCGTTCATGACCACATAGTCGATGTCATTGCCGACCGCCAGCATCAAATTGGAAGGCAGTGTCCACGGTGTCGTTGTCCACACGAGGATTTTCTGCCCGTTCGCAAGTTTGAACATGACCGTAATGGCATTATCGACCTTTTCTTGGTAGCCAAGGTTGACTTCAAAGTTGGAAAGCGGAGTTTCTGCTGCCCAAGAATATGGCAAAACGCGGTAATCTTCATAAACCAGCCCTTTGTCGTACAGTTCCTTAAAATTATGGATAACGCTTTCCATAAATGGCAGGTTCATCGTTTTGTAATCGTGGCTGAAATCAACCCAGCGCCCGATGCGCTTAAACATGTCAACCCAGATGTTGGAATATTTTAAGACGTCGGTGCGGCAGAAATTGTTGAATTTTTCAATACCGTACCCCTCAATCTGCTTGCGTCCCGAAACGCCGAGCTGTTTTTCAGCCGACATTTCCGCCGGCAGTCCGTGGCAGTCCCACCCGAGGCGGCGTTCGACCTTTTTGCCGTTCATTGTCTGAAAACGGGCGACCGCATCCTTAACGTATGATACCATAATATGTCCGTAATGCGGCGTGCCGTTGGCAAACGGAGGGCCGTCGTAAAAAACGAACTCCGCGGCGCCGTCGCGATTATGCACGGATTTTTCAAAGGTCTTGTCTTCTTCCCAGAAATTCAGGATATTTTTTTCCATTTCGGGAAAATTGATTTTAGCATTCAATTCCGGATAATATTTTTTCTTTTCAGTCATCTTAAAAATTCCTAAAACTCACAAACTTTTCCAACTCTACTCATAAAAAGCTGCAAAATCAAGTCAAAATTAAAAAACGCAGAATCTTAACCGAATTTTTAAACATTTCCGCCTAAAATAAAAGCCAAAAGAGTATGTGTAACCGTTGCTGAATGTTTTGCTTATGATTAAATATATGAAAATAAAAAGAAAAATTGTTCTATTGGCTGCGGCGCTTGTCTGCGGGGTAATCGGCGTAGCAGAAGCTGCCGGCGGAAATATCAGCGTCGCCCGGGCATTTTATGAACTTGCACGGCAGAATAATACACAGAAAATTGAAACTCTGTTGGAACGCGGTTACTCTCTTGAGAGCGTTGACGAACGCGGATATAATTCGGTCTGCATTTCGGTTATCCGCCAGAACCGTCCTGCTTATAAGGTGTTGACAGGGTATGGGGCGGATAAGAGCCCGGAATGTCTGAAAAAAATTCCCGACAGCGCGTATCGCCGCTTTTTCGGTTTGTCTCCGAAACAAACTCCGGTAAAAAGTTATAAGCCGGATTCGCCGTATCTTATCGGTACGGCGGCTCTGGCGGCTGGTGCGGTAGCCGCTGCATACATTTTCCGCGGTGATACGGATGGAAGCAGCGGTGGCGGAGGGGAAAATCCCGATCCGGATCCTGACCCTGATCCGGGTGATGATTGCCCGCCGAACAGCCACTTGCAAGACGGTATCTGTATCTGCGACAGCGGTTACGGAAACTACGGAGATATGCCAAACTGCCATGCGACGGTGGCTAATTGCAGCGTGCAGGAGGCAGACCAATGCAAAACATGTAACGGCGGATATATACTGGAAAATAATGTTTGTTACGCGCAGATTGATCATTGTATTGCTCAAAGTGGTAAAACATGTTCTCAGTGCGAAACCGGATTTGGAATTCATGGTGGAGACGGAACCAAATGCTATCCGGACATAGAACACTGCAAAAACCAGTATATGGATATTTGTCAGGAATGTGAGGCAGGCTACGGTACTTATTCAGATGACAGCCGGTGCTATAAAACGGTTGAAAACTGCTTAAATCAGGTTCAGGACGTTTGTAAACAGTGTATGCCCGGCTATGACACTTTTGGTGATCCCTATAGATGTTATGACAAAAATCCGTGTGCCGCGTACCCGAATTCTGTGCCGGCGGAAGGTGGAACCACCTGTGTTTGTAATGCTGACAAGGGCTATACCGGAGACCCCTATGGCGAGGGGTGTTCCCAGACGACCGGAGGCGATTATAACGAAGGTGATGAAGATAACGAAGAATGGAATAATTACAACGAGTTGTATTGCAATTCCCACGGAAAATATGACACGGATACAAAAAGGTGTCTCTGCTATACGGGATACACCGGAGACAGCTGCTCCGAATGCAGTGCGAATTATCTGAATTTCGGCGGTATGTGTTTCCGTGATTTGGAATGCCCGCAGAAAGGGAATCATTTGGTTCAGGAAAACGATACCTGTGTCTGCGATATCGAAAACGGATATATCCCCTATTATGATGAAGGCGGAAGAATGACCTGCATGGCGCAGATAACCTGTGATTTGCACCATGAACAAATTGGGCCGGATGAATGTGTCTGCAAACCTGATTTTGACGAAAATTGCGAAAATTGTAAAGAAGGGTTTGAATATGACAGCACGTCGGACAGCTGTCTGCGTACGGAATATATCTGTGAAGAAGAATGGACAGGGGATCAATGCGACATTTGCCCTGTACAATTCAAGATAACGGTAGACAGCAGCGGCCGCCACTGCGGTTTGGAATGCGCAGATAACCGTGCGCCGATTGCCGAAAATCCGACTTGCGAAACCTGTGCTCCGGGCTATGAGTTCAGCAGTATCGATAACACCTGTATTACAACCGAGTGTACGACCGGACAGGAGGGGTACATAAAAGATGAAGAAACCGGGGCTTGCCGATGCGATACTGAAAACGGCTGGAGAATGAGTGCGGCAGGTGTTTGCGAGAAGATGGAAGGAGATTTGATAGGATCGTCAGATTCTAATATTAATAATGCCAAGATTACGGTGGCCAACGACGGCGTATTGCGCGACGTTTACGGGATGAAACCGGTATTGAACGAAGATGATGAAGGCAATATCACCTATTATGACAGTGTCTATAATGCGCTGACGTCATCCGGAACAAATCAGGGAACTATTGATATAACCAACAGCAATACCGGCGGTAATTTTGTTTATGGCATATATTCCCAGTCCGATATATATAACAGCGCCGTAATCAGCAATACGGCCGAAGAATGCGACGGATGCAACAATAGGGCAACCGGCACCATAAGCATTAAAGACGACAATACGTCTTCTGAAATTTACGGGATGTATAATTCCTCCGAAAACAACATATATAATAGTTTTTCTTTTGGAACGGGACAGGGAGCTACAAAAAATGGTTCGGACGGCTCGATAATTATCACTAAATCAGAAACGAGCAGCGGTAACATTATTGGTATGCAGGGCGGTAAAAATCTCTATAACGCTTACGCCAATACCAGTGACGGTGTAAATACCAATGTTAGAGCAGTGGGAAAAATCAATATTACCCATAATGGATATGGCGACGTTATCGGTATCAGGGGAACAAACAGCGCCGGCAAGATAAACAATGCGCTGGCATACCTGAATTCGGCCGTCTCGGATGCTGTGGCGGAAGGTTCAATCGTATTGTCAGGAAAAGGCAACGTTTACGGAATATACGGCAACGGGACGATAGCCAACAGCGAAACCCAGTTTAATAAAAACTATAATATGCTTAAGGATTTCAGTTCCCACGGCGTAATTGACGTAACCACGCGGTCTGATACGGCAGCGGCTTATGGTATTTATGCAGCGGGTGCCAAGGATACCAAAACAAGTGTATATAATGCGATGGGATACAACAGTACCGGCGATATTAAAGTTCGCAATACATCTGGCGGTAGTGCGTTTGGCATATATTCCGCGGCGCAGACCTATACCGGTGATGATGACGTCGTCTATTACAATAATACATATAATGCTTTCCGTTCGTCAGCTATCTATGGCGATAGCGTCGCTACCGGAAATATTGACATGACAATAGAGGGATACAGTTCTCTTGGTCAGCAGGTTGCAGGGATTTATGCCGCAGGCAATGCTTTTAACTCTTATGCCAATTCCGGTTCTGACGTTATGTTGGAAACGATAGGCAATATAACCATAAACGATAAAAGCGAAACCGGAAATATGAACCTTCGCGGTATTGAAAGCAACGGGGCAACGATAGCCAATGCATACAGTACGGGGCAAAATCAGAATACGGCAACAAAAGTAACCGGCAACATAAACGTAAATATTCTTGCCACCAAAAACGGTTTGTCAACGGCTTCGGGAATTTTCAGCGATTCGATAAATCCGCAGGGAACAAAGATTTATAATGCGGCTTTGGTTAATGATAAAAATAACGTTGAAGGAAACATCACTGTAAATGCTTCCAGCGGACGGGCGCCGAACCGTATGTACGGCATTTACGCGACAAGTTACAAAACCGGAGAAAACGCCGAAGATGCACAGCCCAAGACTGTATATAATGCCTATTATGAAAACGGAAGCGATGTTGCAGAAGGGAAAGTGCGCGGAAATATAAACGTCATTGCAAAAAACGCGACTACAAATTCAATGGGTGAATATTACGGCATCTATGTACAGGATGGTGCTGCTTATAATGCATACAGCTCAAACGCCAATGCCGATGTAATCGGAACTATTACGGTCGATGTTGTCGGCGGAGCTAACGGCGGCATTGCGGCAGGTATGTACGGCAGCAATGCGACATTGAACAATTCCGGTGCCGGTTCGTCCATAAATGTAACCTCAAAAGGCAAGGCCATTGCCTATGGCATGAAAGGCGATAATGCTCATATCACAAACAATGCGGAAATCAATGTCAAAAGCACCAGTGGTGCCGATGCATACGGAATATATGTCAATAAAGGGTCTGCAATTAATGATGTCAGCGGGGTAATTAACGTTACCGGAGATGGCAATAACTATGGTATCTATGCAATATCCGACGGTACGGCTTCGGGCAAGGCGACCGTTATAAACCGCGGTACGATTAATTTAACCGGGAACGGGAATAATACCGGTATTTATGCCGCCGGCGAAACGGCAACCGTCAGCAATACCGGAACAATAAATATAAACGGCGAGGGCTGCAGCGGCGGCGATTGCAACAATGGCTCGTCAATCGTTTTGGAAAATGGCGCAACGTTTGACAACAGTGGTACGACCTCCAGTACCGGCAGCATGGATTTTAACGAATGGGGCGGCAATGTCGTATTGAGCCAGGGCGGAAAATTTGAAGCCGAAGACAGTATCAGCGGCGATTTGAAAGTATCCTCAAATGTCGTAACCGATACTTTTAAAACGACATCAATGGTGGAAGACGCTCTCACGGCTGATGATGTCAGCGGTGTTAACCTGAGTTCAAAATCCTATCTCTACAATGCCGGAGTTAAAGAAAACGACAAAGGCAGCTATGATGTTGTCATGGAAATGAAAGATTTTAATGAAGTTACAAATGACGATATGGCGGCGTATCTGGAACAAAATTATGCAAATGAAAAGAACAGTGAGCTTTTCAATGCGTTGAAATCGGCCTCGACAGCCCGCGAATACCGGCAGACGGAAGCCGATGTTACCGGAACGTCGACATTGCCGAATATGGCACAGGAAAATCTGAAAGTTCAGCGCAGTCTGGACCGTACAATGATGGCACAGTTGTTTAAAGACGGCGAAGACGTCCGAAGAATGGTCGGAGCCGACGGATTGTATATCGGACGCGATGACCACGGAACACTCAGCGGATATGATATAACATCGCAGAGTATGTATGCCTTGTACGATAAAAAAATGGACAACAGCTATCGTCTCGGTCTTGGTATGAGCTTTACGCATACCGATACGGATTATAATAACGATTCGACCAGAAAGAGCTTTATGGTTCAGGGGTATGTTCCGTTAACCTATACGAACGGTAAAGGGTTGACGGCAGTTTCGATGGCTCGTCTGGGCTTTGCTGATGGCGATTATAAACGGCGGGGATACAAACATACCTATGAAGCCGATACGACCGAAATTACCTATGGCTGGCTGAACGAATTGCGCTATACGATGAATCTCGGAGTCGTAAATCTGACGCCGTTTGTCGGGTTGAATGCAGTCGGGTGGTATCAGGACGATATAGATGAGGGAAATGATGCGTTGGCATTGCAGATTGCGTCATCCCATGTCTTTTCTCTTGAAAGCGCTCTGGGACTGTATATAGACAAGGATGTGGAATTTGCACCGGATAATAAGCTGAATGTAGCATTGGGTATAGGATATTATCATGAGTTTGCCGACCCATACCGCGGTTTGGATGCACAAATTAATGATACCATCGGCTCATATAAGCTTCGTGATGTAGAACATCTTAATTCGCGTGATCGCGGCATTTTGTCGGCAAAAGTTAATTATGATTATAAAGATTTTTCAATTTACGGCGAACTGATGCAGTATCTGGAAAAGGAATATCCGATAAAAGTTGACGTTGGTCTTAAATATAAATTTTAAATAAAATGCCTTTTGTTAGGTATTTGTGCAAAAAAAATATGAATATGGATAAAAAAAGCTTTATTTTAAAATTTTTTATGTTATAAAGTTGACATAATCTTTCATAAAAACTTGAAAGTGGGGTCGAAAGCCCCGCTTTTTTGTTACTTCGGACAAGGAGAATATAATGCAGAGGCATTATTTGGCAGATATAATAGAACCGGTTGTTGACGGGGAAGGGTTTGAAACGGTCAGGATTCTGACAATGGGTGAAACCAATCAGACATTGCAGATTATGATTGAACATAAAGACCATGATAAAGAACTGACGGTAGATGACTGTGCCAAGGTCAGCCGCGCTGTTTCGGCGGCGTTGGACGAGGCGGATCCGATAGAAAACCGCTATACGCTGGAAGTCAGTTCTCCGGGGCTTGACCGTCCGTTGACCAAAGCTGAACATTTCCGCCGTTTTACAGGATACGTTGTCAAACTGGAAACTGTTGAACCGGTAGAAAAGAGAAAGCGTTTTAAAGGAATTGTAAAGGCCGTATCCTCAGACAACGTTATAACGCTTGAAATGGACGGTGCGGATTTTGATATTGCCTTTGACAATGTAGCCAAGGCAAAAATCGTATTAACCGACGAACTGTGGGAGCAGTATCTGAAATCCCGCAAATCGTCAGATGCTTGATTGTTTAACCTAACCAGAGATGGATTAACCATTAATTTATTTAACCCACATAAAAAGAGGACACTATGGAAAATATTGTTAATATGCCCAGACCGGAAATTCTTATGGTAGCCGATACCGTTGCCAGAGAAAAGAATATTGACCGTGAAGATGTTTTTAAGGCTATGGAAGAAGCTATCCAGAAGGCCGGCCGTTCCAAATACGGGTTTGAACATGATATACGGGTAAATATTAACCGCAAGACCGGTGCTATCACATTAGCTCGTTACCGTGCTGTCGTTGACGTGATAGAAAACGAAACGACGGAGCTGACACTGGCAGAAGCTCAGCGGATAAACCCGGACATAAAAGTCGGAGAATATATCATAGACCCTCTGCCGCCGATTGATTTCGGCCGTATTGCGGCTCAGACTGCCAAGCAGGTCATTATGCAAAAGGTTCGTGAGGCCGAGCGCAACAAACAATATGAAGAATATAAGGAAAAGATTGGTACGATTATCAATGGTACGGTTAAACGGGTTGAATTCGGTAATGTAATCATTGATATGGGTAAAACCGAGGCTGTTTTGCGCCGTGATGAAATCATTCCCCGGGAAAATTTCAAAAACGGCGACCGCGTTCGTGCTTATGTGCTGGATGTCCGTCGCGAAACTCGCGGACCGCAGATTTTCCTTTCTCGCACTTGTCCGGAATTTATGGCCAAGCTGTTTACGTCCGAAGTGCCGGAAATTTATGACGGTCTGGTAGAAATTATGGGTGTGGCGCGTGACCCGGGCTCAAAAGCGAAAATTGCCGTTCGCGCCAAGGATTCGTCTATTGACCCGGTAGGTGCTTGCGTAGGCTTGCGCGGCATTCGTGTTCAGGCGGTTGTAACCGAACTTCAGGGTGAAAAAATTGATATTGTGCCGTATTCTGCCGATAAGGCACAGTTTATCGTCAGCGCCTTGTCTCCGGCAGAGGTAAGCAAGGTGGTACTTGACGAAGAAAATAACCGGATTGAGGTTGTTGTTGCCGAAGACCAGTTTTCCATTGCTATCGGCCGCCGCGGCCAGAATGTCAAACTTGCGTCTCAGCTGGTCGGCTCTGATATTGACATTTTGACGGAAGAGCAGGAGCGCGAACGCCGTGCCAATGAAAACCGGATTCGCTCTGAGCGTTTCGTCTCGGCGCTTGATGTCGATGAAATGATTGCTCACGTGTTGATTTCTGAAGGCTTTTCAACGGTTGACGAGATTGCGATGGTTGATTTGTCCGAGCTTTCTTCAATTGACGGTTTTGATGAAGATTTGGCGACCGAACTGCAAAATCGCGCCAAAGCTTTTGTTCAGAAACGTAACGAGGAATTTGCCGAAAAGAGCAAGTCGCTTGGGGTTGATGACAGCCTGAAAACGATTTCCGGACTTGACCAGGATATGATTTTAAGCTTGGCCGAACACGGCGTTAAAACGCTTGATGATTTGGCAGACCTTGCTGCCGATGAACTTATTGAGATTCTCGGCGACGGCGTTATTACCGAAGTTGAAGCCAACCGAGTTATAATGGCCGCCCGCGAGCATTGGTTTGCCGACGAGGAAAAGAACTAAGCGGAGGTTCGGATGTCAAGAGAGCTGATTGAGCGCAAATGTATTGTGGAAGGAACCGTAAAGCCGGTAGCGGAGTTGCTGCGCTTTGTGGAACTGAACAATGCCCTTTTGCCGGACTTTAATAAAAAGCTTCCGGGGAAAGGAATGTATGTTACCGGCAATCGGCTCTCTCTGACGAAAGCATTGGAGAAAAAGCTCTTTAATAAGGCAAGCCGCCATAATCTGAAAATCGCCGAAGGGTTTGCCGAAATGGTTGAGGATTTAATAAAACAAAAGGCATTGGACAGTCTGAACCTGGCCCGGAAAGCCGGTGCATTGGTTACAGGTTTTGAAAAAGTGAAAGAGGCAGTCAAAAAAAACAAAGTAGATTTTATCGTGGAAGCGGCGGATGCCGGCGACGACGGGAAAGAAAAAGTGGCATTCTTTGCTAAAAGTATTGAAATATTTAATTTATTTAGTATAGATGAATTAGATATGGCTTTAAATAAAGAAAATACGGTACATCTGGCTGTTTTAAAAAGCGATATGTCCCGTATGGTTTATAATAATTTAAAAAAGTATCAAAACTTTTTATCGTAAACGGAGAAAATAACGAATGACAGAAGATAATGGCAAAAAACTAACATTATCCGGAAAATCCACCCTCACTTTGAAAAAAACGAATATGACTCTGAAACCCGAGGGCAAAAAGGTTGTTCAGGTAGAAGTCAGAAAGAAAAGGTTTGTAAATCCGCAGACGCAGTCCAAGCCGGCGGTTGAAATTGATGAAACTCTGGCACAAAAGCTGGAGCTTTTGGCTAAAGCAAAAGAACACGAAGCTAAAAGAAAACAGGAAGAAGAAGAAAAAGCTTTGCTGCGCCAGAAGCAAAAGGAAGAAGCTTTAAAAAAGCAACAGGAAGAAGCTGAGAAAGAAGCTCGTGAAAAAGCTGCGGCAGAAAAGGCTGCAGCCGAGCGTAATGAAAAAAATGCCGCTTCAGCCGTTAATTTTTCCGAAAGTGATAACAAATCCTATAATTCCAAGCATAAAAAAGATGATTATGATGAGGATGACGAGGATGATGACTACTACGCCAAAAAAGGCAAAAAGTCTTCGCCGGCAGAAAGCGGAAAACCGATAAGCCGCGAAGAGGCATTTGAACAGGAACGCAAAAAAATTCAGAAACGCAGTTTTGAAACGCCGAAACGCAATACGAAAATCAGCGTTAACTCGTATATGTTTAATGATGATGACGACGATGATTACGGTTATGGGGCACCTCGCCGTCGTTTTAAGAAAAAGGCGCCGAAACCGCAAAGCCAGCCGCAGGCTCCTCAGGAAAAAATAATCAAAGAAGTCATAATCCCTGAAATTATCACTGTGCAGGATTTGGCAAACCGTATGGCGGAAAAAAGCTCTGATGTTATCAAAAAGCTGATGTCCTTGGGCGTTATGGCGACGATTAATCAGGCGATTGATGCCGATACGGCGCAGATTGTCGTTGAAGAAATGGGGCATAAATTTAAACGCGTGGCCGAAAGCGATGTTGAGGAAGGCCTGACCGGTCCGGCTGATACCGAGGCCGATTTGCTGCCTCGTCCGCCGGTAGTAACTGTTATGGGACACGTTGACCACGGTAAAACGTCCTTGCTGGATGCACTGCGTGAAACGAATGTTGCTGCGCGTGAAGCAGGCGGTATTACGCAGCACATCGGCGCTTATCAGATTACGCTGGACAATGGCCAGAAAATTACGTTCATTGATACGCCGGGACACGAAGCATTTTCTGAAATGCGTGCCCGCGGAGCCAAGGTAACCGATATTGTCGTTTTGGTTGTTGCCGCCAATGACGGGATTAAACCGCAGACTGTTGAAGCTATCCGCCATGCTCAGGCGGCAAATGTTCCGATTGTGGTTGCGATTAATAAGATAGACTTGCCCGGTGCAGACCCGATGAAAGTCAAAACCGAGTTGTTGCAGCATGGTATTGCCGTAGAAGAAATGGGCGGCGAAAGCCTGTGCGCGGAGGTTTCGGCCAAAAAACGCATCAATATTGACAAACTTGTTGAGGCAATTTTGCTGCAGGCGGAAATTTTGGACTTAAAAGCTAATCCGAACCGTGCCGCCGAAGGTGCCGTTATTGAAGCCAAAATGGAAAAAGGGCGCGGAAATGTTGCGACAGTTCTGGTACAAAACGGAACTTTAAAAGTCGGTGAAGTATGCATTGCCGGCAAAGAGTGGGGACATGTCCGTGCCATGTTTAATGAAAACGGTAAAAAGGTGTTTGAAGCAGCACCGGCAACGCCGGTTGAGGTTTTGGGGCTGCAGGGGACGCCTTCTGCCGGTGATGATTTTATCATCGTTAAAGATGAAAACCAGGCGCGCGAAGTAACCGCTTACCGTATTCGTAAAGAACGTGAAGCCAAATTGGTCAAAAGCGCAAAATCGGCGATGGAACAAATGCTGGATAAAATTAAATCCGGTGAATCCAAGCAATTGGCCGTTATCATCAAGGCTGACGTTCAGGGTTCTATTGAAGCAATTGAAGGCACAATCAATAAATTGTCCACTGATGAAGTTTCCGTGCATATTCTGCATTCGGCAGTCGGTCCGATTTCTGAATCTGACGTAACCTTAGCCAAAGCATCAAATGCATTTATTATCGGCTTTAACGTCCGTGCCATTCCCCAGGCTAGGGACATGGCTCGCCGCGATGGAATTGATATCCGCTACTATTCCATCATTTATGATGTTGCCGATGATGTGAAAAAAGGCCTTGAAGGTTTGTTGTCGCCGGAATTGAGAGAAAAATTCCTCGGCTATGCCGAAATCCGCAATGTATTTAATATTACTGGTGTCGGCAAGGTGGGTGGCTGTATGGTTACTGAAGGTATGGTAAAGCGCGGTGCAAAAGTGCGCCTGCTTCGTGATAACGTTGTTATTCATGATGGAAATCTGGCTCAGCTGAAACGCTTTAAAGAAGACGTCAAGGAAGTTAAAGAAGGCTACGAATGCGGGATGAGTTTCGAAAATTATAATGACATTCAGGTTGGTGATTATATTGAATGTTATGAAATAGAAACAATTGCGGCAAAACTTTAAAGGGGAAAAGCCTATGATAAGCAGAAACAGCAAAGAGCCGTCGCAGCGTCAGCTCCGTATTGCTCAGGAGATAAGGAAAATTATTGCCGGCGCTCTGGAAAAAGGAGAAGTCCGCAATCCTTTAATCTTAGACAATCTGGTAACGATAACGGACGTTGACATTTCGCCGGATTTAAAATACTGCACTGTCTATTTTATGACTTTGAACGGGAAAAATCTGGGGCAGATTGAAGATGATTTGAATGCCGAAGTCTGGGGAATGAAAAAACTGATAGCTTCCAAATTAAAACTTCGCTATACGCCGGATTTGAACTTTCGGATGGATACTTCTTTTGCCGAAGTCGACAGGATTGAAAAACTGTTGCGCGACCCCAAAGTTGAGCAAGACTTGAAAAAAGAATAAAGGTTTCATCAAAGATGAGGTTCTCTGAAAGAAGAGGCAAAGAATAAATTTATTCCATATGAAAAATCCCTTTAAGCGCTTTGGCCTAAAGGGATTTCTTTTAGAAGAGTTTGCCTTCGGTAACCTTTGGGCAAACAAAGTCGGGATAAATTTGTTGGGTTTCAATCAGCGACATCACAGTTTTGTCGTTAACGTCTTTCCCCTGCTGCAGAATAGTATATTCCGTTACGCCGCCTTCAACAACAAGACAGGATTTTATACCAGCCCGGTTGGCTCCGAGAATGTCTGTTTGCAGAGTGTCGCCGACCATCAGAATGTGTTCTTTCGAAACATTTTCAAATCCTCTTAATGCCCGGTCAAAAATCTTAGGATCCGGCTTGCCGTAAATGACGGTTTTGCCCCCCATCTGCCGAAAAGCCTGACAAATAAGACCTTGCCGGACAACAAATTTACCACCTTCGTTAGCACGCAAGTCCGGATTGGCACAGACCATTTCCAAATTATGTTTGCGGATTTTTTCCAGTTCCGGAATAAAGTCATTAATATCCATTCTGTCCTCACCGTGAATCTGTGGTACGCCGCAATAGGCAAAATCAGCTTTTTCCATATCTTCTGTAACCGAATAGACCGAATCTTTAAATAAATCCGGCAGCTTGTCTTCTGGACGTTTAAAATTTGCTGTCCCAAAAACATACATTGTTGTTCCCGGAACAGGAACATCGCCGCGTTGAATGGCCTCGTATCCGAACTGGCCGGAAGTAACGACATCATCATAATATACGCCTTTGGACATGCCTTTCTTGGCATATTTGCTGACAGCATCGGCAGAACCGAAAGAAGCATTTGACAATATGATAACTATCTTTCCGTCTTCTCTCAGTGTTTTCAAAGCTTGCAAAACGGTCGGGCTAACGCCGGAACCAAAGTTGATTACCCCGTACATATCAAAGATGACGACTTTCATCTCTTTGACAATTGTTGAAAATTTTTCCATAAGAATAAAATTAATGACATAAAAATTATATTTGTCTAAAATATATCATCATTAGCCTGTTAAGTCAATATAAAATAATGGCAAAATAAAATTTTTGTATTATAATCAACCCGAAAAGAAAATTTACGATAGGAAAAAAACATGAAAAGTTTTATTGACGAATTTAAGAAATTTGCCATGCGCGGCAATGTTATTGATATGGCTGTCGGTATTATTATTGGTGCCGCATTTGGTAAAATAGTCGATTCTCTGGTAAAAGACATTATGATGCCGCCAATAGGCCTGCTATTGGGAAAAGTTGATTTTTCCGATTTGAAGCTTTATCTGACCCACGGTGAGAATCCGGTAACCGTAAACTATGGATTGTTTATCAATGCGTTGATTAGTTTTCTGATTGTAGCCTTTGCCGTATTTATTCTGATTAAGGCTATTAATAAGCTTCAGGAAAGAATGGTTAAAGAAGAAGCAGCAGCAGCTCCGGCAGAGACGGCGACAAAAATCTGTCCGTATTGCTGTTCGGAAATCTCTGCCCAAGCCTGCCGTTGTCCACACTGCACATCTGAATTGAAATAGAAAAACAGCTTGCTCCCTGTATCAACTGCAAAAATTTAAAGAGCAATGCTGGCAATGCAGCGCAACGTCGAAATTTTTGACACGGCAGAAATTTTAAGTTGATATAAGAGGTAAAGGTACGAAAGAAAACGGGCGCATCTGTTTTGACGGTAAAGTTGATGCGATTATCTTCCTTGATAAAAAGCTCTGGATATATCTGCCGGTGTTAAAATTTTGGTTTCGTTTTCTTCCTTTTGGGCTCTTTCCTTGCCTTTAGTTTGGTCATTGGCAAAATTGGAACGTTCATCCATACGGCTCAGAGCGTATGTCGTTTTTCCCAAATCGTTGGATACGGTCTGAATACCGCCTTGGTTTCTGACTTGCAGTTTGTCAGTGTAATAAATCATATTATTATCTTTGTTGCAACAGGCAAGCATAAGCTCTTTCAATTTCAGATCGGCGTCGTCAGAGCGGTTGACAATATTGGCAAATTGCGTTTTCAGATATTGGTCTTTATCTTTGTCATTTTTTAAGCCGCGCTCTTCAAGATAGCGGTCAATAGCCAAAAGTCCGTCGGTACTGGGCGAAAAGGAATTGGCGGATGCTGTTATTTGTTGGGTAATTTCTTTTTTAGGCATCATCAAAACGACACAGTCATCGGGAATGTCAATCTTTGTTCCGTAACCGATATCCAGATTTTTAGTCATATCCTTTAATATTTGCTGCTGCTCTCTTGCCGCTATGATACTGTTGACGATATTTGAGGAAGTACCTGACCTCGCCACATCGGAAAACTGTTCGGAACTGTAACCGGGGAGGTATTCTTTATCCCAATGTTCTGACGCCAGTCTTGCAATTCTGCCGATATCTTCGGGGAAAGCGGGGTTAAAACCATTTTTTTCAACAGCGTCTCTTAACCCGGGAACGATATCCATAATCTCGCCGATAGGTCTTTTCTCTCCGTTTAACTCTATTGTTTCCATTCCGGAAGCTTTGCAGTTTCTCCAAATATTGGCTAAGGTAAGACATTGCACCGTGTAAGCAGTTTTTTCCGTAACATAGTCTTTCTCAACTTTCATATCTGCTGTTTGGTACAAACGGGAATCTTCATCAATCTGTCCGCGCGCATCATGAACAAAATGCGTATTTTCATGACGTTCGGCAGCAATCTCCGCCGTCGGATTATTCGACATTAAGTGCAAATCCCAACTGTTTGGTATACGTTCGTTCAAAATATCCAATATCTCTTTGGATACGTTCCACTTGGGCATATGGACTTTTTTATCGCTTGGATCATAAAATGCCATATTGTCATAGTTATAATCTTCCTTGGTCTGAACGTTTCGTGTTTCCCGTTCTATTTCGTTTTTGGGTGATTTGAAATTCGATTTGTATTTTTTATAATCCGTATCCAGTTCCTCTTCAATAACAAATCCCGGAAAAGGACCGATGGCTGTTTCCGTTTCTGCAATTTTTTTATTGTCATCGGCAACCGGCATCTGTAATTGTTGTACTAATCGGTTGCCTTGGTCTTCCTTAACCTTGAGATATGTTTCCGGATTTTCGCGGATAAAATCGGCTCTTTTGGCGTCTTGCTTCATTTCTAAACGTACAGCCTCTTTTTCCGGCATATTCGGATGGGCTTCTTGAGCCTGCATTGCGGGAGCGCTTCCCAGCGCAATAACCATGGCAGCTGTTTTTGCTTTCTCTTTTATCTCATCAAATGTCGCCATTATGAAGCTCCGATATAACAATAATTCCCGCTGTCTGTTTCCATAATAGCAGAAAAAAGATGTAAAGTAAAGGAAAAAGGCGATTCGCTAACGCTTCTCAGCAGCAGGAGAAGCCTCTGCCTCGACAGGAGTATCGTCTTCTTTTCTGAAAGACTCATACAGCAATAACACAATACCCGATAAAACCAGCGGCAGCAGATAATAAATAATGCGGTAAGCAATCAACGCGCCGAATAAAATCGCTTGGTTGTCCTGTCCGGGAAGAATATTGGAGAAAACGAGTTCAAAGACGCCAAGCCCTCCGGGAACCTGGCTGTATACGCCAAGAACCTGAGCTATGATGAATGCTCCCATAAACGTAACAAAGTCAATCTCGACAAAACAGATTAAAACGGAGTAAAGCACCAGCGATGCCATCACGATATCAATACTGCCGATAAAAACCTGCTCAAGCGCCAGTTTAAAATTCGGCATCCGGAAATCCACTCCTTTAATAACCAAATCCTTTTTATAATAAATGCTGGCCCACAAATAAACAGCAAGACCGATAACCGACAGTATCATAGTTATAAAAGTCGACATTTTGGTGGAATCATTTCCGCCGAAAGCATGATCCGGCGTCAAAACATAACCGATAATAATCAGAAAGAAACAGGCTACAAGATAAGTAAAGCCGGAAAACGTTACCATTTTGACAATATCTCCGGGGCTTATTCCCCATCTGGAATAAAAGCGGTAGCGAACCGTACCGCCGGAAACGATGGCATGACCAGCATTGTTGCTGATGGAAAAGCCGACAAATCCGGTCAGAATCCATTTCCATGCAGCCAGTTTTCGTTGAATGTATTTTAGTGCCAGATAATCGTATGTAGATAAGGCAACATAGCCGGTAAACGAAGCGCAGAGGGCATAGAGAAGATTGTCCAGCGGAATGCTCAGCAGCGCATTTTTAAGCTCTTCCATGGAATATTTCGACAACTGCCTGTATATCATATATGCAGCCAGAACAAAGAAAAATAGTCCAAGCCAGGAAACGATTTTATTTAGTGCTGATGAAGCTTTCACCTTATTATTCTCCCGTAATTCTTAGTTAACCGTTTGCGTTGCCAAATCAGAATCCAAATTTGTATCAATGTAGACTTTCAGGCTGTTACCGAATGTCTGACGTATGAAAGAGGTAAGCTGGGAAGGGGCAGGTTTGTAGTTTTCCGCCTCAGATTGCACGGCCAGCAAATCTTCTATCCTCAAACTTTTTTCTATGTCGTCGCGCTTTTCTGCAGCTTCGCTCATACCCATAACCGAAGCGACATTATACAGGACATGGGCGTTTTTTATATTGCGCGTGTAAACCTTTCCTTCGGCCAGAATATCCGCCAGCCGCATAATGGCTTCCGGATTGCCCTGCGCAACCGACATACGCAGGTATTGTACGGCTCTGTTATAATTCTTCGGAGTTCCCCAGCCGTTGATATAAAAATCCGAAAGTACGTATTGAGCCTCGTCATACTGCGCGTCTGCTGCGGCCTTAATCAGCAGAAAAGCCTTTTTATAGTCGGGGCTGACCAAAAAGCCTTTATAGTAGGCATAACCCAGCAGAAATTTTGCCGTATTGTTTGTCGTCTGAGCCTGTTCCAGAAGCTTATATATTTTTTCAAAGTCGGCTTTGCTTTTTGTCTGCGGATCCGACCCCAGATAAATAATTGCCAGATTGACGGCCGCATCATTGCTGCCCAGTTTTGCTGCTTCGTCAAAATATTTTATGGCTGTCGGATAATCGACTTTGGTTCCGAGGCCGTTGAAATACAGGCTGCCCAGATTGTTAAGAGCGACGGCGTTCTTTTTTTCGGCCGCCTGTTCGTAATAGGCAAGAGCTTGTTTATAGTCAGCCTTAACGCCGTTGACGCCGTACAGGTACATATAGCCGAGGTCAAGCTGCGCTTCAATATCCCCGGCAGCAGCTTTCTGTTTCATTTCTTCAAGGCTGACTGTCTTTTTTTCTTTGGATTTGTCTTCGCCTCCAAACAAATCAAGCGTGTCGCCGATTGTCGAAGTAACTTTGTCTGTTTTGGTACGGGCCTGCTTTTTCTGTCCGAAATCCAGTTTTTCTTCTTTAACCGCTGCACCGGCAATGTCTTCTACCCCTAATTCCAGCTGTGCGCTCTGGGCACAGACGTCCGCCGCTGCGCAGACTGCCAGTCCGAACAAAATAAAACCGGTATTTTTCATATGATTCCGCCCCTGTTTCGAAAATATCACCAAAAAACAGCATATCGCAAAAATATATTGCTTTCAAGCCAAAATAAAGTATAAAAAACAGATTGTAAATTTTAAACCGCAAGATATCCTAACTAATCAGCAGGATAAACTGATAAAACTATAAAAAAATGATAAATGAAGCACCCGTATATACCTTAAAAGACATCAGCCTGACATTTGGCGTCCGGCCGTTGTTTACGTCTGTCAGCCTGAATATCTGCCGCGGGGACAAGATATGCCTTGTCGGTCGTAACGGCAGCGGAAAATCGACACTGCTTAAAATTATTTCCGGCGTTATGGAACCGGACGGGGGCGAGGTGTTTGTCCAGCCGGGGCTTAAAATTGCGTATATGGAACAGGCGGCTGATTTTTCAAAATACGAAACGCTTCAGGACGTCATTCTGTCGGGGCTGGATGCAGAAACAAAAGAGAGCCAGGCATACCGTGCCGATATATTGGCCGGGCAGCTTGACATAAAAAGAGAAATCAGCCCGAAAACGGCATCCGGCGGCGAACTTAAAAAGGCAGCGCTGGCCAGAGCGCTGATTGGAGAGCCGGATATCCTGCTTCTGGATGAACCGACGAACCATCTGGATATAACTACGATAGAAAAGCTTGAAGAAATCGTCAGACAGTTTTCCGGCGCCGTCGTCGTCATCAGCCATGACCGTTCTTTCTTAAACCATGTATCCAATCGTACGCTGTGGCTGGATCGGGGAATTGTCCATTCCGGCAGCCGCGGATTTGCTTTTTTTGAAGAATGGCAGGATGAAATAATCAATCAGGAAATTATTAAAGAAAAACACCTGAATAAAAAGATTGAAGAGGAAACAGAGTGGCTTCACAAGGGAGTAACGGCTCGCCGCCGTCGCAATCAGGGGCGTTTGCGCCGGTTGCAGCAGCTGCGTCAGGAGCGCCGCGAACAGGTAAAGCGGATGGGGTCGGTTGATTTGGAAATAAAAGAAGCTGCCGTTCGTTCCAAACTGGTAATGGAGGCCAAACATATCTGTAAGAAGTTTGGCGAAAGGGAAATAGTCAAAGATTTTTCCCTGCGTGTGCTGAAAGGGAACCGCATTGGCATAGTCGGTCCCAATGGTTCGGGAAAGACCACGCTGGTAAAGCTTCTGACACAGCATTTGGCGCCTGACAGCGGATTTGTCCGGTTGGGGAAAAATCTGGAAATGGCATATTTTGACCAAAACCGGGAGATGCTTGACCCGGATAAAACGCTTTGGCGGACATTGTGCGGAGAGGGGGATCATATTTATGTCCGCGGGCATTATCGCCATGTTATCGCTTATCTGAAAGATTTTCTGTTTACGCCGGATCAGGCGCAAAGTCCGGTTTCCTGTCTGTCCGGCGGTGAGAAAAACCGGCTGATGCTGGCGTTGTCGCTGGCTCGGGAGTCGAATTTCCTTGTTTTGGATGAACCGACCAATGATTTGGATATGGATACGCTGGATTTGCTGCAGGAGGTTTTGGATGAGTATGAAGGAACAATCCTGCTGGTAAGCCATGACCGCGACTTTTTAAATAAAATTACGACATCAATGCTGTATATGCGGGGAGATGGCAGCGTCATTGAGCACATCGGCAGTTATGAAGAGCTTTATGACAAATATATCGCTCGGGACGGCAGTTTTGGCAGAAAAGCGCCGGCAGAAACAAAACGCCAGCCGTATGCGGTTCCGAAATCCGGACGCTCTGTTTCTGAATCTGTACAGTCAGATTCGGCAATCGTATCTGAAAATAGCTCTCAGGCGAAAACAGTCCGCCTCAGTTACAAAGATCAGCGGCTGTATGAAATTTTGCCTGGTGAAATAGCCTCTATTGAGCAGAAAATAGCCAGTTTGGAAAAAGAATTGTCCGACCCCGGGCTTTATGCTGCGGATGAAAAAAAGTTTTACGCTTTGAGCGGGCAATTGCAACAGCTGCAAAAAGAAAAGGACGAAAAAGAAACCCAATGGCTCGAAATTGAGTTGCTAAAAAGCTCATTATAAATATATCAATAACTTAGCCTCTGCTTTAAACTGTCATGCGAGTTAAGCAGTATCGCCCTTTTAGCAAAGGAATGTAAAATGGCTAAAAAGAAAGATGTTCAATTGGCAAGTTCCGAAACAGGTCTGGCCGATATTAAATATACAAATCGTCTGTTTTTAGATTTATTATATAACTTAAGCAAATATCCCCATGCCAAAAAGTCCAAGCGCCTTGTGCGCGAAGGGCTTTTTGACTTTGAGGAAAACAATGTATTCAGAGCATCAAAAGCAAAAAAATAAACTTTGTTAATTAAGAAAAATTAACACTTTGGATTAACTCCGGGCGGACTGCCTAACTCACCTTGTCGCTGGTTGCTTTCACCGAAAGTCAACGGTCTGGCCGCCCTCAGGAAATTTCTTTCAGCTCGCCCAGACTTAAAGCAGATAGTACAGAAAAGATAAATAATTTATACGTTTACCATATAGCAAAGCAGCCCGAGAAGCACAATCGATGCGAAAATTCCGGCAAAGACGTCATCAAGCATAACGCCGTAAGCGTTTTTGATTTTTGTATCGGCATATTTGACCGGTCCCATTTTCAAAATGTCAAAAAAGCGGAAAAAGATAAATCCGGCTGCATAATAGAGCAGGCTGGACATTCCGGTCAGATATTCCGGCGCCATATAGGCCACAAAGGAAAAAGAAAGCAGCTGCCCGACCGTTTCGTCAATGACAACTTTGGAAGGGTCGCTGTCCCCGCTTTCTTCAATAACGGCTTCCGTAGCTTTCACGCCCAGTACAAACAATACCGCTGCCGCAGCCATCAAGACCCAGAATCCGCCGAAATAAATCAAAGCGTATGCAAGGGGAAGCGTCCCCAAAGAACCCATGGTTCCAGGCGCAATTTTGGACAGACCCAATCCGAAATATGTGGCAATAATGCGTGCTGATTTTTGGTTCATGGCTGTTATTCCTGTGCTGTGGTTATTTATTCCGGTCAAACCCCGTTATGGCAGAAATTCTACATTGTAACAAACATTCTCCACAACAAAGCGGTTTTACTGCAAAACGAATATATAATTTCAATTGTGTTTTACAATCGGAAAAGATTTTATCCACGAATAATTAATAAATTAGTGCTATAAAAAAACAAAAGGAGAAAATAATGTCCAAAAAAGTTTTTTACGGCATCTTTTTTTTATTGCTGGTATCCATAGCCGGCGTTGTCGGATTAATGTTGTCTTCTGCCGATATGGATTCGCCATTTAAAGCGCCGCTTCCCAAAGTTATTGCTTCGGCGCGCCTGCCGCATCCGGAGAAAATCCGTATTCAAAAAAACAAATGTCCAGCTGCTCCGGGAAAAGTAAATATCGTTCTGGTAACCGATTCCCGCTATGTAACGCCGACGGCGGTTTCCATGTATTCCGCCATAAAAAACAAATGTCCGCAAAGTACTTATAATTTTTATGTCGTCGCTGAAGAGATTACCCGCCGGGATGAAAATATGTTGCTTAATCTGCAAAAGCTGGCGCCGGGAACGGTCCATGTCAAAATTATTCCGCAGCAGGAACTGGATTTGCCTTATGAAAATATGCAGCGCTTTATGCAGTATAAAGTCGGTATGCATAAAATTTTTCTCCCGGATACCCTGAAAGAACTGGACAAAGTGATTTATATGGACGGGGATACTTTGGTTTTAAAAGATTTGCGGGAACTGTTTGATATAGATGTTTCAACGGTTTATGCCGCGGTAGCCAAAGACGGGATATTCTATCGCTTTCCTAAAGAGATGGCGGAGATAGGGCTTGATAAACGCGGATTTTATTTTAACAGCGGCGTAATGCTGTATAATCTGAAACTGCAGCGGCAGGACAATGTTGTGGCAAAGCTGGTGGAATACGTCAAAACCCATGAAGATTTCTTTGGGGATCAGGATGTTCTTAATGTCGTGTTTGGCAGTAAATTGAAACTGATGTCATACCGCTATAATTGTATCAGTACTTTTTTTGAAGAAGATGACCTTGTTTTTCTCAGCCGTTATTTTGGCGAGGAACTGCCCCGCGATACGTTTTACATATATGAAAATGCAACAGTTATCCATTATGCCGGTGACAAACCGTGGCAGGATAACTATAAGCCGGAATTTCTTAAAGAACTCTGGTTTCGCTATTTTAATGAAGTTGTGAGGTTGTGATGCCGAAAACCGCAAAATATGTTTTGCTTTTTGCTGCCGTCTTACTGGCCTCGGCCGTGTGTATCGTCCTGATGTTTCGTCCAAGAGCCGTCAATATCGTTTATATGGCAGACGCACGATACCTGCCGTATGTGATGGTTTCGTTGGAATCTGCAATTGCCAGCAAAAACAAAGGGACACAATATCATGTTCATATCATAGCCAAAGATTTTGCGCCGGAAGATACCGCCAAAATCCGGAAAATGGCTCAAGACGACGTGACGATAGAGCTGTATCCTGCCCGAGAGCCGAAACTTGATTATGCGCGGCTGGGAAGGTTTTCCTCATTTAAAATTTCGCTGCAGAAGCTGTTTATTGCCGATTATTTGCCAAGCTTGGGAAAAGTTTTGTATTTGGATGCGGATACGCTGGTACAGGCAGATTTGTCCGAAGTGTATGAAACGGATTTGCGCGGAAAATATGCCGCGGCGGTCAAAGACGGGCTGATGTATCAGTTTCCCGGGCATGTCGCCGGCATGGATTTGGGCGGCAGGGAATTTTATTTTAACAGCGGCGTAATGCTGCTAAATTTGGCTCAAATCCGTAAAGATGATATTATGCAGCGTGCGGTAATCTATTTTAATACGCATAATGAGGTTTTTGGCGATCAGGATGTTTTGAATGTCGTTTTTGGCAGCAAAGTTGTACCGCTGTCATACCGCTACAACTGCAACAGTACTTTTTTTGAAGAAAAGGATGCAGCGTTTCTGAGTAAATTTTTTAATGAAACCGTTCCGCAAAATCCGCGAGAAGTCTACGATTCTGCCGCAATTCTCCATTTTGCCGGGCATAAGCCGTGGACGCCGTGGTTCTCCCATTCGTATCTGAAGCCATTATGGTATCGTTACGCTGCCCAAGTTGCCGAAAAATATCAGATGACATTTTAAATTAGCTTGCACAAATTTGATTTACCCGTTATTATCCGTTGCAAATACGCAAGGATAATAAAAATGGTAAAAGTTGTTTCGTTCGGCTGCCGCATTAACAGCTATGAAAGTGAAATTTTTAAAGAAAAACTGCAAAAATATGATAATTTGGTCGTAGTAAATACCTGCGCCGTAACGGCTGAGGCCGAAAGGCAGTGCCGGCAGGCAATCCGTCGGCTGAAAAAAGAAAATCCAGCCGCTAAGATTGTTGTTACCGGCTGCGCTGCACAAGTCAGTACGGAACGCTTTGCCGAAATGCCGGAAGTGGATATTGTGCTGGGAAATAAGGAAAAGACCGAAATTGAAAAATATCTTGTGTCAGACCGCAAAACGGTAGTCGGAGATATCTTTTCCTTCTCTGGATATGACGCTTATATGATTACCGGTTTTGAAGGGCGCGAGAGAGCTTTTGTTGAAATCCAGCAGGGTTGCAACCATCGTTGTACTTATTGCATCGTGCCGTATGCGCGCGGAGCTAACCGGTCAGTTCCCGAAGAAAAAATTATGGCGCAGATAGCCCTGCTTTTGCAGCAGGGGTTCAAAGAAATATGCCTGACCGGTATTGATGCCTGTTCGTATGAGCCGAGTTTCAGCGGACTTGTTGCTGCGGTGCTGAAACGTTTTCCTAATCTGCCGTCGTTGCAGTTCGGCTCTCTTGACCCGGCTGCAATAAATGATGAATTCATAGAACTCGTTCGTAATTATCCGAACATTTATCCGCATTTTCATTTTTCGGTTCAGTCGGGGGATAATCTCATTTTGAAGCGGATGGGCCGCCGCCATAGTCGTGAAGATGTCATCAGTCTGTGCGGCCGCTTGCGCGAAGTCCGTCCGGAGTGTACGTTTGGTGCCGATTTTATTTGCGGTTTTCCGACGGAAACCGATGAAAATTTTGCCAATACGCTTAAATTGGTTGAAGAGGCAGGAATAGACAAACTGCACGTTTTCCCGTATTCTGAACGTCCGGGGACACCGGCGGCGCGTATGCCCCAGGTGCCTGTTCATATCCGGCGAGAACGTGCGGAAAAACTCAGAAATCTGAGAAAGGAGGACAAATGAGCAGCTTTTTTCAAAAACTCGGATTCGGGCTTAAGAAAACGTCGCTGAATTTAAGCCGCGGGATTACAGATATATTTACCAAAGAGAGCCTGTCGGAAGACGTCATAACCGATTTGGAAGAGTTATTATATACGGCGGATGTCGGGGTTAAGGCGTCTTCGGAAATTATCGGCAGGTTCAGCGCGCGCCGGTTCGAAAAAGGCAGTGATATAACACAGATAAAACAAGAGTTGTGCCGTGATATTGTCGATATCCTCAAAGTTTCCGAACAGGAGTTTATTATTGACAGATCCGGCAAACCGTTTGTAATCTTGATGGTCGGTGTCAACGGTGCCGGAAAAACGACCACCATCGGCAAATTAGGCAAAAAATTTTCCGGGCAAGGGTACCAGGTGTCGTTTATCGCTGCCGATACGTTCCGTGCCGCCGCGGTGGAGCAGCTGGCGGTGTGGGGGGCGCGCAATAACCTGCGCGTATATTCTGGGGAACCCGGCTGCGACAGTGCCGGATTGTGCTATGACGGGTTGAAAGAAGCGCAAAAGCGTGGCGACGATATTGTATTTATAGATACGGCCGGGCGGCTGCAAAATAAAAAAGGGCTGATGGACGAACTGCAGAAAATCGTACGCGTCGTCAAAAAAGTCATCCCCGAAGCACCGCACAAAACATTGATAACGATTGATGCGTCAACCGGGCAGAACGGGCTGGATCAGGTAAAGACGTTTAAGGAGCTTGTTGACGTCAACGGTGTAGTGGTTACCAAACTGGACGGTTCTTCCAAAGGGGGAATTCTGATTGCCGTTGCGGCAGAAACCGGCATTCCCGTCTATTTTGTCGGAGTTGGCGAACAGGCTGAGGATATGGATACGTTTAAGGCGGAAGAATTTGCTAAAGGATTGCTGGATTTATGATGGATTTAGCCTTTAATTTTGAGGAAGAAAAAACAATGCCGGCTGAAGCGGCAGCTGAAGGGCCGCAGCCTAAAACCGTTACGGAACTGTCAAACGAAATCAAACGCTTTGTTGAAGGAAATTTTGGCAGGGTGCTGGTGCGTGGTGAAATTTTCGGAGCCAAACGTGCCGATTCTGGGCATTGGTATCTGTCGTTAAAAGACGAAAACGCCGTCTTGTCGGCGGTTTGCTGGCGTGGCGTGGCTTCCGGTCTGAAAGTTAAAATTGAAGACGGTTTGGAAGTTATCGCTTCGGGAAAAATAACCACCTTTTCGGGGAAATCTTCATACCAGCTGGTGATAGAGAGCCTTGAGCCGGCAGGACAGGGGGCTTTGTTGAAACTGTTGGAAGAGCGCAAGCAACAGTTTATTAAAGAGGGATTGTTTGATACGGCACACAAAAAGCCGATTCCCTTTCTGCCCCGGACTATCGGTGTCGTTTCCAGTGCGTCCGGTGCGGTTATCCGCGATATTATCCACCGTATCCGCGACCGTTTTCCGAGCCATATCGTTTTGTGGCCGACACCGGTGCAGGGCGAAGGAGCGGCAGAAAAAGTGGCTGCGGCGATTCGCGGTTTTAACGCTTTAGACGGAAACGATTCCGTCAGACGTCCGGATGTAATTATTGTTGCCCGCGGCGGCGGCAGTCTGGAAGATTTGTGGCCGTTTAACGAAGAAGTCGTTATCCGCGCCGTTTATGATTCAGAAATTCCCCTTATCTCCGCCGTAGGGCATGAAACCGATACGATGCTGATAGACTATGCCGCCGATAAGAGAGCACCGACGCCGACCGGTGCTGCCGAATTTGCCGTTCCGGTAAAAGACGAGCTTGTTTCGGGGCTGAATATTTTGGATAACCGCATGCGCAGTTCAATCCGGCGGTGTCTGGAAGAATATAAAAGCCGCATAGAGGGGCTGGGGCGGGGAATTCCGAACCTGCAGCAGATACTTGAGGAAAATGTCCAGAAATTGGATTACCGTCTTGAGCGTCTGCATATTGCCATAAAGAACGTCCTGATACAGAAAAAAAGTGCTCTCGCTTTGGCCGAGATTAAACCTGTGTATGTCAAAAATCTGATTGAACGCAGCGATGAACGTTTGCAGGGATTGGCGCACCGGCTGGAAGGCGTTTCCGTGGAGTCTGTCCTGAGGCGCGGCTTCGCCTGGGTAAGGGGAAATGAAAATCAGACGATATATAATGTAACCGAGGCAAAAAAACAAACCGGCTTGACAATCAGGTTTGCTGATGGGGAAATATCAGCGGTAATGCCGCCACAGTCCGCCGTTTCGACACCGGCAACCCCGCGTTCGCGTTCCGGAAAATCAAAAAAAACTTCTTCAGAACAGGGAACATTATTTGAATTTTAACGACTTGCCTTTATACTTCTTTGGAAAAATGTGAAGTGAACAACGGTTTAGAGGGTAGGCAATGATTGATATGCATGTATTTTGGCTGGCTTTAATCCAGGGATTGACGGAATTTCTGCCGGTAAGCTCCTCAGGGCATCTGATTTTATTTGCCAAATATACTTCTTTTGCCGATCAGGGGCAGACTATTGATATTGCACTTCATATCGGTTCGTTGATAGCCGTTGTTCTCTATTTTTGGCAAACCGTAAAAAATATGTTGGTTCAGCTTTGGGAACATAAGTTTTTGCCTGATTTTAAGGTGGAAGGCGTAAGGCTTGCGTATTTTCTTTTGTTTGCAACCGTCCCGGCAATAGTCATTGGCGGCACGCTTAAATACGTCGGGATGGACTGGACACGCAGCACAAAACTTATCGGCTGGATGCTGATTGTATATTCTGCTGTCTTATGGGTGGCCGACACTAAATTTAGTACCCGAAAAACATTAAAAGACATCACCCTTTTCGACGCTTTGTGCATAGGTTTTGCCCAGTGCCTGGCATTTCTTCCCGGTACCAGCCGGTCAGGGGTAACCATTACAATGGGACGTTTTCTGGGATACAATCGTAGCGAAATAGCTAAATTTTCTATGCTTCTGTCTGTTCCGGCGATATTTGCTGCCGGCATATTGGCGCTTTATGAAATATATACCGGCGGCGAATTGGCTCAGGTTATAATGGCGTATCAGGCGGTTATCTGGTCCTTTGCGTTTTCGTTTCTTGCCATATTTTTGATGATGCAGTGGCTGCGGCATGCAACGTATCTGCCGTTTGTAATCTATAGGATAATATTGGGAATATGCCTTCTGCTTGACGCTTATGGGGTAATTTGACAAGAATATTCTGGTAAAAATTATTTTTATAAAAGGCTAAAAAAACTATTGACTAATGAAAAAAAAGCCGCTATTAAAATACCCGTTGCTCTGGTGGCGAAATTGGTAGACGCGCATGCTTCAGGTGCATGTTGCCTCAGGCAGTGGAAGTTCGAGTCTTCTCCAGAGCACCATTAAAGACCTCCGTCAGGAGGTTTTTTTATGCCGGAAAATTATCGGCTTTTTATATTTTTCAATCTCCCGAAATCAAGATATCCGCAGGGCTTGTATGAATTGCTTTGTTGATAGGCGTCCCAACGCCCGGTTTCGTTTTTGAATAAAACAACATTGCCGCTTCCGATTCCGGTCGTGTTTTTCCTTGTATCGTTTATATGTGGAAATCCGGTACTGTCAAAAACACGAATTGTTAATTCATTGTCTGTACATGATAAGATTTTATCAACAATCATAGTATGGTTTTCTTTTATATAGACTGAAGTGAAAGCAATTATATCGCCTCTCATTAAATCTGCCGGATTCGTAATTCTGAGCCAATATTGCGAATTTTTTTCAGCCTGCCTGAAAAAGATGGCAAACTCTTTTGTGTAAATGCGCTTTATGTCTTCAGGGGCAATATGTTTGCTTTGAGAAACAAAGTCTTTGATTTCCTGCAGAGCCTTTAATTGTCCTATCTTTTGCAGATAGTAGCAGGCAAAGCCAGAACAGTCCATATTCAGACACGTTACGCCGTCAGTCAATGTGATTGTATTGTCATGAGAATAGCGTGAGCTGATTTTTCCTGCGTTAATATCAGATATCAGCTGATTAGGAAAATCAAAAATATTGAAAGTTTTTCTCCTTTTTGTATAATCATTAATATTTATACTGATTTTAAATGGACGATATTTAAACAGGAAAGAAATGTCAAGCGTAAAAAGTATGGACATTTATAATAAACGGCAATAACAATATTCTATGACAAACGAAAGTATGACAAATCTGCTGCTGCAGTGGTATGAAAAAAACGGCAGGGAACTACCCTGGAGGGTAAAGGGCGGACCGCACCCTGACCCTTATGTAATTTTGGTGTCTGAATTTATGCTCCAACAGACAACGGTAAAAACGGTAATTCCTTATTTTCACCGTTTTATGGCACGCTTTCCGACTATCGGGGATTTAGCCGCTGCGGCGGAAGAGGACGTTTATCAGCTCTGGCAGGGATTGGGATACTATACTCGCGCCCGCTCGTTGCACAAAACCGCACAGATGATTGTCAATGAATTCGGTGGCAGGTTTCCTGACACCAGGGAAGGCATCTTAAAATTAAAAGGCATCGGAGCCTATACTGTTGCAAGTTTTATGGCGCTGGCATTCAATAAGCCGGAAACGGTCATTGACGGCAACGTTATGCGGATTATTGCCCGTTTGTATCATCTGACAGCACCGCTTGATGAAATCGCCGATACGATTCGCCAAAAGGCAGCACTTCTTACCAGTAAAGAAAATGCCGCAGATTATGCGTCTGCGATTATGGATTTGGGAGCAGTCGTATGTACTCCGAAAAATCCGCAATGCCTGTTATGCCCGTGGCAGGAATATTGCCGGTCACGCACCGCTTCAGATTTGGAACAGATACCGGTTCGCCGCAGACTGGAGAAGAAAGAAAAACAGGGTATTGTTCTTGTGACGGAAAACGGGCGTGGCGAATTGTTTATCCGCAAACGGACAGAAAAGGGGCTGCTTTCGGGGCTTTATGAATTTCCTTGGAATGATAAATGCTTGATTGGTGAAGGTGTCGTTGATACCGGTTTGTCCGTAACCCATATTTTTACCCATTTTAAGCTGACATTGCGGATATATAAGCTTAAAAGCGATATCGCACCTATGCCCGACGGTTTCTTTGCCAAGCCTGAAGAATTGTCTGATTATCCTTTTTCAACTTTGATGAAAAAGGTTTGGCATACTTATCTAAAAAATCCCCGCCGACCATAAAAGCCGGCAGGGAAAATAGGTCTTGGGGAGCAATTATTTGCCCGGAACAAAATTCTGTTTATTCCATTTGGAAGCCTGTTGTAAAAAGATGTTGCACTTCGCAAGAGATAAATGTCTGTCTTCACCTTTGAGCTTCCCCTCGGCATCAATAAAAAAGCACTTGCCCGGAGGAACGAGCGCGCCGATTTTATTAAGCTCGTCCATTACGTTATCAGGGGAAAGACCTCCTGCATATCCCTGATAAACATCGGCAAAAACCGGTGCGGCGCGTTGCGTGGGAGTAATTCCTTCGCCGAATGATGAATCGTACAACAAAGCATCAATCATAAAACCGCTTTTGTAAATATTCCGGATGAATTCTTTATTGCTGTCGTTGTAGGATAAAATGAATTTATGCTCCGGCTGATAACGCTTCATTGTTGCCAGCAGTGTATCCATATTCGGCGTTTTTTCCCGTCCGATTTTGAAATTAAGCTGTATTCTTTCAAAAACCGGTTTTCCATTGTGATGCCGGAATTTAAGAAAAGTTTCCAATTCGGTAGGAATTTTCCCGGCGCAGAAAGCTTCCGCCCAGTCTTTATTAAGATGCAATGCCAGGCGATTTTGAGACGAAACGTAAAAAGTGAGCGTATGAAGCCACCAATATCTGGCTGAGCCGAAAAAGGCCTTGTCTCCGGAAACCTGAATTCCTATTTCTGCAAGTTCATGTTTCCTGCCAAATTCTGCTAATGCACCGGCGTCCGTAAACTCGTTGGCACCGGATAAAACAATTTTATTTAACCTCATAATATCAAAAATTTAATGTTAATAATAAATTTGATATAAAAAGAATATAAAGGCAGCTAAAAAATGTCAACAATAAAAAAACGGATGGAATTTTCCATCCGTTTCACGTTAAGAAAAGACTGTCAAAAATCTCCGAGAACGATAAAACGCTCCGGCTTAAGCTGAATATTCTGCCCCTGCGGTATTTTTTGCTGCAAAATTCGGGAACTTTCCGTCAGATATTCTGCCAAAGTAGGGTAAGACCAACCTCTGTGGAAAAAATGCCTAGGTCTAGCAGAAACAATTCCATCACTGATAACATAAGGCAGGGCTAAAATAAAATCGCTGAAATCCGGAGATTCGGTTTTGTAAAATAGCGTTTCAATTACCCCGCCGTCGTTAATTGATATGTGTTTTTCTCGGCTTAGATATGCGCCGTAATAATAAACGGCGTGTTTGGCCAGGTTTTCCGCCACATGGTTAACCAAAGGCCGTTTAGCTTCGGGAATATCTACCGCAGAAATCTGCGCTATGCCGACAAGGCGGTTTTTATGGCAGTAAAGTCCACAGATGCAGTCCTCAAGGCTAAAAATATCCGCGGCTTCAATTTGAAAACGTTCTCCGAGAGAAGCTGCTAACAAATTGATATTTCTGTTCAAAATATTGTCTTTGCCATTAACTAAAGCCTCCTGCGCCAGTGTATTGGCAATGTCGACAATACAAGGCATGCGCCGTTGTGATGAACACAAAAGCTTAACGACGGCAATTTGCTTTTTTGCCGAAGCTATACCATAAACAACCGTCTTCAAAGGAAGATAAGGAAGTTTCTTCACATAATGGCTTGCACAATTCCCCAAGAGCTGTTGCAAATCAACTTCTTTATTGTTTTGGTTATCATCGGAAAAAGTCATAGCCGCATGCTGGGATAATTGGACAGCATTTTGCAGAATGCACAACGGAAGTTTGTACTCTTTTCTCAATACTCTTAAATCCATAGAACATAAAAATTAATAGTGAATAATAAATTTAACGAAAAAAAGTATAAATAATCCGTCCAAAGAGTCAAGCAAAAACAAAGAACAAACCAAAGCTAGACATAAACCAGATAGGCATCAGTCTAAAAACAATCGGTAAAAATTAAAAAGCAGAATAGCAGCACAATATAAATAATCTTTATGTATTCTTTCCTGCACACATTATCGAACCAAAACGGTTCCTTTTATTTCTATGGCTTCCCATTCCTCGCCTAATCGGCCGATTTTAAGCCCGTTCCAAATCTCGTATTTCCCGGGACCGAAGAATTCTAAAGCTTTTTCCGTCAAAAGGTTAACCATTTCTTCTGATATATCTTTTACAGGCAGGAAGTTGAGAGAGGTGTAGAAAACCAATCTTCCTGGTTTGATATATCCTCGGGTGAGATGCTCAAACTCTTCAAAAGAGATACCGAAATCATCTTTGAGATAAACCTTGTGTTCTCTGGCATCGTTAATATTTATCGCGCATCTTCCATCACTAAGAAAAGCAAAGGCAATCCTGCTCTTGTGAAATTCATCTACAGCAGACTTTTCTTCTCTTGTTAAAATTATCTCTTTCCCATTTACAGAGGTTGTTTTATTATAGGGCATATTTTTCTCCAATGTCGCTATAAAAATAGCTTTTATGCTGTATTGCACAAAGAGAGGGTTAAAATAAGTCTATCAAACTAAAACAGATAGTTCAAATAAAAAAAACAGCAGAGAAAAACATCTCCGCTGGCTTTTACTAAAGTTGGCTGCCCAACATTGATGTCTTTCGAAAAGATTTTAATGAAGAGTTGATAGAAATATTAAAAGAATTTGCTCCTTGACTTTAAGGCATTAAATTATATCATCAAATAATATTAAGGAGAAAAAGATGAGATATCTGTTATTAATAATAACTACAATGTTTGTATTTAGCTCAAATGTTGAAGCAAAAAGAGAGTGGGTAGATGAAGATTGGGTGGATGAAGTTAAGTTACAAGCAGAAGCTTTGAGCAAAGAGTGTCATGCGAAAACTGTGGAACCCGTATGGGATAGCTTTTTTTATAATGATGAAATAAAGAAAGGTTATAAAAAATACAATGCCTGTCAAAAAGAAATTATTATCGCAAAAATTAAAGAAAAATCCACCCCTGAAAATGCTGAAAAAATGATAAAGGCATTGGATTTAATGGAGCAAAGTATGCTAGAATTTTATGGTGTAATGTATAATCAAGTAAACACAGGGTTTTACGGTCAAGCAGTAAATGATATGGAATTAGGACGCCGTTTTGAAGAAGTTCTATACGACGTCCTGCATTACCAGAGATACTACCCCACAGATTGATGGGATGATTTACTTCCGTAAATCTCTCAAAGCCTTTCTCCTTTCTTGCGGTAATCGATTCTTTTTGATATTTTCGCGATCAGACAGCGTAGAACCCTGAAAGTATATATCAACCTTACTCCTTTCATCGTAAATGCGATTGATTAAATCTTCATCGCTTAGGTCCTCAGCACTGTCTCCTATTGCATTTCTAATCAATTCTAAAGCATTTCCTTCGCCGTGTTGTGTAGCTAACGAATAGAGCATCTGTTTGATAACAAAATCACGCTTCTCTACATCAAATCCCTTTATTTTCTTGACACCACGAAGCACAGGAGCTAACTTTTTATCAAGAATAAATTGCTGTTGAGAATCATTGAAATCCCTGTTTGCAGAAAGTTTATCCCAAGCGGTTACAAAATCCTCCGTCTTGTTATAAGCTCCTTCATAACCACCAGCATCGTTTAGCGTATCAGCAAAATCACGATACTCTGGTTTTGATTTTAGATATTTAATGTAGTCAAGCATGGTCCCGTGTCTCGTTTCAATTTGATAACGACCATAGCTATGTCCTCCATTTTTATCATATCCTTTAGCTCGTGGATTATTATTTGATTCATATTTAGCACTCAAGCTGCCAAGTCCTCCATCCACCACCGAGCTCCTGTCATTTTTCGCATACTGTGTCCCATAATTAGAATTTTTCAACTCTTGCCCCTCGCGTAACGCACGAATAATGGTAAGTTGGTTAGCCATATCAAGTTTTTTAAGGGCATTTCGTTGCCTTTCAGAAATATCCAAGTCATCAATATCCAAGTCATCAATATTGAGTTCACTATCAATATCAAATGGATTCTTTCTTTTCTTTTTTCTCTTAAATTCATCTTGTTCTAATGAATCTAAAGCAAAGTCACTATACATCCCTATAGAGATATCCTTTCAAAAAATAAAATTTAAAAACAAAAAGAGCTACGACCGAAAAGCCATAGCTCATATAAAAAAAGCCCTCCAAAGAGGGACTTCATGGCAAAAATCTATAAACAAAATTCCACCATACAGTAACTAATATACTACTATGACACAGTTGTCAAGAAGTGGGAAGAAAGAAATAAAAACAAATTTTTAAAATAAAAAAACGACAGAAAACATACTCTCTGCCGTACATCTTTAAAGTTGGCTGCTTCACCTGGATTCGAACCAAGATTAACGGAGTCAGAGTCCGCTGTCCTACCATTAGACGATGAAGCAATCTCAAACAACGCCCCATTCATAATACGCTTTATTTTAAGTGTCAATACTTTTTCTTATAATTTTCCTCAAAATCTGATTGCAAAAAAGAAAAACGCCGCTTATTTTGAAAAAACATAATATACAAGCCGCAAAATCCGCAGGGATGTCGTAGCAGCAAAAGGAGGTAACCATGTCTGATGGTGTTAGCGCATCAATGTTTAAAAAACTGAAAGATTTTTTAATCGGCAGAAAAGCCGGAGATATAACGCCGGCAGAAGCGCACAAGATTCAAAAAGCGTCGTATGCACTGGCGCATACGGAGGTAAAAAAACGCTTTTCTCCGAGTTACGAAAGCATGGTGTCCGGTTTGGACAGCGAAGAAAAGCAGATATTTGAAGGCACGGCCTGGTATCTGGCCAAAATTGCGGAAAACAAGCCCAAATACCAGCAGGCTATTGTGGAAATTCTTGAGGCCAAAATTGCCGAAAAAGGTATTAATCCCGAATTTCGTGAATATTTAAAGCTGCAGGTGCAAAATATTTTATCAAAAAACAACTTATAAATGAATATTGCCTATTTACTATAAAATTAATAGTATTATAAATATGGTTTGTCAGGAATAAAATTCTGACGGAGTAGGTGTAACTATTGAAGATAGGAGATAATATGACAACAGGAACTGTTAAATGGTTTAATTCACGTAAAGGTTATGGCTTTATTCAACCTGAAAACGGCGGCAAGGATGTATTTGTCCATATTACGAAACTGGAAGAAAAAGGTTTGCGTAAGCTGTACGAAGGACAGCGCGTCAGCTATGAAATTTATGATGACCGCGGCCGTACGGCTGCTGGCGCCATCGAAATATTGTAATCGTTGGCAAGAGCCGTTTTCAAAAAGCCGTCCTTTGCAGGGCGACTTTTTTTATATCCGTATGAAAGGCTGCGAACGTCTGATATTAGGTAGCCTTTTCGTTTTTGCCCGTTCGACGTATCGTATCGCCTGTAGCATTACCTTGCCATATTCATTTGTGGTGTTGCCCGGTCGCATCATCTGCTCGCGGGGCATTTTTTGCCGTATTGAAGCTCTGCCCGTCGGTACTTTTGCCGCATTAGCCGCCGTATTGCTTGTCGCATTTGTAATATCTGGCAGATTTCTGTTTACATCTCGTAAAAACTTTGCTAAAAATCCAAAAACTGATATCGGTTCTGCTGCATCCGGCGGCAGATAAGATATGTAGTATTGCCTGCCGGAAAGTAGGCGTCGTAAACTGGCATCGCAAGCTGGTATTGGTTTTATAAGCGGCAGGCGCAAAAATTATCTGTTAGGAAGACTTATGTTTCAAAAGCTGAAAGCAAAATTTTTAAATTTGAACCTCATTGTCAATTACCGCAAGATTTTACCGTATGTCAAACCGTATTGGGGGCGGGCGCTGACGGCCGTGCTGATAACGATTCCGATTGGGTCGATGGATGCGGTGATTGCCTGGGCGCTAAAACCATATATGGATGTTGTTATGGTTGAAAAAAATACAATGGGCTCTTCAACGTTTTTGATACCGCTGTTGATAATTGTATTCAGCCTGCTCCAGAGCCTGCTGACGTACAGCGCGACATATTTAAATACCTGGGTCGGCCAGCGTATTGCCATGGATGTTAAAAAGAAACTGTTTTACAAGCTGATGCACTACAATGCCTCTTTCTTTGATAAAAACACGTCCGGAGACATCATCTTTCGTTTTAACAATGACGTGGATGCCGCCTGCAGCGGTCTGTTGAATAATATGAAACTTTTCACGACCCGCCTTTTTTCGTCGCTGTCCTTAATAGCCGTCTTGTTTTATAATTCCTGGCAGCTGGCGATTGTGGCAACGGTTGTGCTGCTCGGAGCTCTGTTCCCGCTGACCCGCGTACGCAAAAGGATTAAGTCGCTGATGGACAAGTCTGTGTTTTCCGGATCGGCAGTCATGACGCATTTTAATGAGACATACAGCGGCAACCGCATTATCTCCTCTTATAATTTGTATGAATATCAGAATGCCCGTTTTTGTACGACGCTGGACAGCGTGTTTAAAATCGGAATGAAAATGATTCAGCGCACCGGAATGTTGTCGCCGTTAATGCACTTTATCGTATCGTTCGGCATCGCCGCAGTTATCTGGCTCGGGTCGTACCTGATTGTAACGCACCAGATAACGGCCGGCAGTTTCGTTTCTTTTATTGCCGCGCTGATTATGCTGTATAATCCGATAAAGAGTATCGGCAACAACTTTAACAGCGTCCAAATGGCGTTGATGGCGATGGAACGCGTGTTCGGCGTTTTGGAACGGACGCCGGAAATCGTTAATTGCGAGGCTCCGAAATTGCTGCCGACCCCGAAAGACTGCATCGAATACAAAGATGTCTGCTTCTCGTATGTCAAAGGCAAAACCGTGCTCGACCACATTAACCTGAAAATAAAAATCGGCGAAACCATTGCTTTTGTCGGCAATTCCGGCGGCGGTAAAACCACGCTGGTCAATCTGTTGCCCCGATTCTATGACGTAACCGGCGGCAAGGTAATGATAGACGGCGTAGACATCCGCGAGCTGGATATCGATTCTCTGCGGGATAAAATTGCCATCGTCTTTCAGGATAATTTCCTTTTCGGCGGTACGATTCGCGATAATATCCTTCTCGGCAAAGAAGATGCTTCGGGCGAAGAGATTGCCAATGCCGTAAAATGCGCCTGCCTTGATGAGTTTATCAACACGCTGGACAAAGGTCTGGATACGGAAATCGGTGAACGCGGCGTCCTGCTTTCCGGCGGGCAGAAACAGCGGATTGCGATTGCCCGTGCTTTCATCAAAAATGCGCCGATAGTTATTTTGGACGAGGCGACTTCCGCGCTGGATAACAAGTCGGAAGCAATTGTGCAGCAGGCGATAGAAAACCTTATGGCAGACCGTACGGTGTTTATCATTGCTCATCGGCTTTCGACTGTGCGCAATGCGGATAAAATCGTTGTGGTCAATTATGGAAAAATTGCAGAAATCGGCACGCATGAGGAATTGATAGACAAGCCGAACGGCATTTACGCATCGTTGTACCACACGCAGCTGCATTGATGAAAATGCGGAGTTCTGCACCGCTCTCTGCATTTTTGCACCGCTCTCTGCGTTTCTGCACACGTTCCCTGCATCTCAGTACATGCTCGCGATGTTCGGTTTCGTTCGTGCCGGTTCGCGTCCTGTTTGAGATTGGCAGCAGTCAAATCAACCTGATATTTGAAAGGAAAGAAAATGCCTTATTTAACTGTATATACGAATGTTGAGTTCAAAAATGGTGCCGCCCTTGCTGAGGAAGCCTCAGAGTTGACAGCCCGCGTTTTAGGAAAACCCGTCGGCTATGTCGTTGCCAATTTTATATATAATCCGAATATGGCGTTTGGCGGCAGTGCGGCGGCCAAGGGGGCTTTGGCGGAATTGAAGTCCATCGGGCTGGGCGGCAAGGATGCCTTTATTGGCGAACTGACAGCATTTCTTGCTGCGCATTTGGAAATTGCCGAAGAACGGAATATTAATATTGCCCTGGTGGATTCTCCTGCGGCTCAAACGGCTTGTAACGGAAAGGCTTTTGGCTAAAAACTCCCGAACGCCCTTGCTTCTTTCGTTTGTAACCCGGCATTCGGATTCCCGTCTGTGGCTTCGTTTCCCTGTAGCGTTGAAAATATTTGCCGGCCATTAGGAAAATATTAATTTTTTTCGCTTACTATAACAACCAAGTTTAGTACTGTTTCGACGTAATAAACTTTTAGGTAATCAGCCTTAGCTATAACTTTCGTTAGATATATGACTATTTACATAATTGAGTAAAAGGCATTTTTGATGTAAAGTAAACACTGTTTAAGGTACTTATATTTAGGAGAATTAATATGAGAGTTAATGAACAAGGTCGTTCGATGATTGAAATGCTCGGCGTTTTGGCTATCGTGGGCGTTCTGTCCGTTGGTGGTATCGCCGGTTATTCAAAAGCAATGGCCAAATTTAAAACCAATAAAGTTATTGACCAGATTAACACGATTTCCACAAACGTTAGAACCCTGTATTCTTCGCAGAGAAACTATGGTGGTTTGAACAACGGTACGGCTATCAGAATGGCATTAATTCCGAGTGAAATGTATGCGGCAAGCAATAAGAGTGCTTCTGGTTCTGATGTTGAAGTTACAAACGCTTTCGGTGGTAACCTCTATATTCATTCAGTAAATCAGGGAACCGGTACTGACAACGCGTATGTAATTGCTGTTGACGCTTTGCCGAAAACCGCTTGCGTTTCTATCGCCACCACTGACTGGGGCGGGGATTCCGGCTCCGGTTTGGTCGCCATGCAAATTAAAACATTGGATACTGATAAAACAGCAGATAGCTTAACGGATTTAAATGCTGATATTGATACAAGTGGCACATCGGCTGCTGCTGGTAACGTTATCGCTGTTCCGGGATCTGACACTACTACGCCTTTGTCAATCGCTAATGCTGAAATGGCATGCGGTGATTTGAACGGTGTCGTTTGGAAGTTCCAATAATAAAATCGCACTTTATAGCGTAAAAAGAGGCGTCTTTAAGGCGTCTCTTTTTATTTGTGCTGTATCTTTCTTTCTATGATGCTGCGTAACTGCCGCAGCTTTCCCTTTGCTTATATCGCACTGTACAGCCACGAGTACCGGACGCCGAAAACCGGGCGCCGGAAACCGCCATTTCACCTAATCCGCGCACAAGCAGCACCCCCGTTTATACGCCGGTTCCTACATCAAATGGCGCCATTTCACCTAATCTGCGTACGGATTGTCAGATTTCCTTACCGTAATCCTCAGCGGTATCCCTTTGAGGTCAAAAGTCTCCCGCAGCTGGTTTGTCAAAAAACGCAAATAAGAATCAGGAAGTCCCTCGGGATTGCTGGAAAATATATAAAATGACGGCGGACGGGTTTTTGCCTGAGTTATGTAGCGCAGTTTAATCCGCCTTTTGTTTTTGCCGAGCGGTGCCGGATTCATCTCCTGCACATCGCGGAACCATTTGTTCAAAGGAGCAGTCGGGATGCGGACATTCCAGCGCTGGTAAACCTTGATAACCGCGCTGAAAAGCTTGTCCAGCCCTTTTTTTCTGAGTGCGGAAATCGTAACCGTCGGAACACCCTCCGCTTGTGTCAGAGATGTTTCCAACTTGTCGTTAAGTTTTTGCAAAGCTTCTTTTTTATCTGCGATATCCCATTTATTGACGGCGATAACCAATGCTCGTCCTTCGTCCAGAACCTTACGGGCAATTGTCAAATCCTGCTTGTCCAAAACGCCGTCCGCATCCAGAACCAAAATGACAACCTGTGCCATATTTGCGGCATACATTGTGCTTTCCACCGACATCTTTTCAATCGCGCCGGAAACGCGTGCTTGCTTACGCAGTCCGGCCGTATCAACCAGATTGATTGTCCAGCCTTTCCATTCCCAGCGAGAAGATATGGCGTCGCGCGTCAGCCCTGCCTCCGGGCCGGTCAGCATCCGCTCGTCGCCCAGAAGCGCATTGACAAGCGTTGACTTTCCGACATTCGGTCGCCCGACAATTGCCACTTGAATGGGGCGTTTTTTCAGACTCTGGGTTTTGTCTTCGTCCATATCGCTTTCATTCTCTTCTCCGGCTTTCCCTGCCGGCACGCGCTCCTCCGTTGGTTCTTCGGTTCTTCCCGCCGACTCACCGGCTTCCGCAGCTATATATCCGGCTCTTCCCGCCGACTTACCGGCTTCTGCAGCTATATATCCGGCTCTTCCCGCCGACTTATCGGCTTCTGCAATTATATATCCGGCTCTTCCCGCCGACTTATCGGCGTCCACAGCTATATATCCGACTCTTCCCGCCGACTTATCGGCGTCCGCAGCCAGTTTTTCCTCCAGTTCTTTCAGCCCCAGATACAGTTCGTCAAAACCGATGTTATGTTCGGCAGAAAAAATAATCGGATCACCCAGTCCCAATTTATAGGCCTCGTAAATTCCTTGCTCTTGGGTTCGGCCTTCGCATTTGTTGGCCAACAGAAATACCGGCTTTTTGCTGCGGCGTACCAAATCGGCAAAATGTTCGTCATAAGCCTGCATTCCGGCTCGTGCATCGAACAAAAACAACACGGCGTCCGATTCTTCAATCGCGCGCCTGGTTTGCTGCCACATCCGTTCTTCCATCTGTCCGGCGGGCGCCTCTTCATAACCGGCCGTATCTATAACGGTCAATTCCAAATCTTTCAGCTTTGTTGTAACTTCCTTGCGGTCTCTGGTAACGCCGGGCAGGTCGTGAACCAATGCCAGCTTCTTGCCGGCCAGACGATTAAACAAAGTCGACTTGCCGACATTCGGCCGTCCGACGATTGCTGCTTTCAAAGCCATTTTATTCCCTTTATGCTGTAAAAATAAACTATTGGTCTTGCATATAACATAAAGGCTTAAATTTTTCAAGCCTTAAAATGGCCGCTCTAACATCGCCGCTGCTGCCCGTTTCATCGCTTTCGCCGGTGCTTAGGTCATGGCTTGCGTTGCTGCCCGACTCATCGCCGGTGCTTAGGTCATGGCTTGCGCTGCAGCCCGACTCATCGCTTCGCTATTGCTGTCCGATAAATTCCCGATATTGTTCGGCAAAAAAGTCCGGCCATTGCCGATAAAATGCATTCAGCATTTTTTTCATAATCAGTCGAACCGAAGGATGTGCAGCCTGATGGCACCTGAGCGAAAAAATGTGTTTCCATTCGGTAATGTTTGCCGACATAATCATATCTGCTTTGACGGAATGAGGCAGCAACATTCGCAGCTGGTCGCCTTTTCCGCCCAATGCTGCCATTTTCATATACGATTCTTCAATCATATTCATGCATTTCAGCCATTCGGCATACATCTCCGTCCCTTTTTCAATATTGCACGGCTCTATCATGGTCAGTTCACTGCCGAATTTCCCTTTTGCATAATTGCAATAGCGGGTCGATTCTATGGAAAATGAAGCAAGCCTGTGCCGCGTAATGTCCTTATATGCTCCCAAATCGCATACCGAATGGATCGTGATATAATTATGCAGTTCGGAGAAACGGGACGTTTGTACGCTTTCCAGCTTAATTCCGTCAAATGCCCGCGAGGCATCTTGTTTTATGAAAAACAACGGATTGCCTATAAGCAGCAGAAAATCCTGAATATCATATTTTCGCGCCAAATCGCGAAATGCGCGCATATTGCCCGAAACGACAATCGCGTCTTCTCCCGTCAGGCTGTCCCGTTCCACGGATATGTTCAGCCCGCGAATGTCCCGCATCGTCAAAATCCGGCGATTCTCCGGTATGTTCGGCATGGTAAAAATAACGTTGGCGTGTTCAATAACCGATTCGTGGCCGCTTTTTAAAATCCCGTTGATAAACGGAACCGCTGTCTCATTTGTTATCATATTTTCCGACTTATAACATGTCCGGCCGCATCTCTCAATATGGGTACAAATATCTTCTTTTTTTTCCAGCGGGTAAATTTCGGCATCGGCTTCAACAATTCTTACCATAACAGACTCCGTAAAATAACCTATTCAAACACAATCACATCAGCATCGTCAGAAACGGCAACGACTTTCTGCTGCACGGCAATCAAACCGTTGCTGATGTCAAGTTCAAGCTCCGTCTTCGCGCTGACAATGCCGTTGGCAGCGTCAATCTTCAAAATTTTGCCGTTCGAGAAAGCCAGCAGAATGTTACCGTTCAGCATCAGCGGAGGCGCGGCATAAACAGCAGCTTTTTCATCTTCGTCGTTAAGATATTCCCTGATATCTAAAGACCACAAAATCTCGCCGGTATATTTCTCAACGGCGTATAAAATGTTTTTGTTGGAAATAATAAACAGATAGTCGCCGGAAAGCAGCATATTCTGTGTGGAGCCGATTTCTTTCTCCCACAACTTGTCACCGGTGCGCATATCCAGCGCTACGGTCATATCGCTGTTGCTGATGGCATAGATAATACCGTCCTCGACAATCGGATATGCACCGATTGTATTAATCTCCGTTGTCGACCGCGCCTGCTTGTTGGAAACCAGCATTTGCGACCACAACGGTGTCCCGACTGCCGCGTTCAAAACGACAATTTCGCCGTTGGAAAATCCGGCAACGACAACATTGTCTTCCGCATCATAAGCAGGGGACGCACCGCCGGCAATAACCGTGTCTTCATGCGCCACGCCGAAACGCCATAATTCCTGGCCGTTGCTCTTGTCTAAGGCATAAAGCCTGTTGTCTACGGTCTGAATCAGCAACATATTAGCTGTTACTGTCGGGGCAATGCGGATAGGGGATTCCATAATTTTGCGCCATTTGGGCGCGCCGGTCTCTGCATTCATCGCAAACACACCTCCGAACCCCGTTGTTGCAAACAGCGTACTATCGTCAAAAGCCAATCCTGATGCCCGGCTTTTGGTATCCTTAAATCCGCCGATATTGGCCGTCAGGCTGTTTTCCCAGAGCCTCTTGCCGGTCTGCAGGTTAAATGCGCTGACCTTTCCGTGCGTATCCATGACAAAAACAGCGTTTTTGCCGGAAACCGGAGCCGCCAGCATCAAATCGCGCTTGTTTATTCCTGCTCCGAAATTTTCAGCCCATTGTTCTTTAAGGGTAAATCCTGCTTTCAGGTTACCGATGATATGTCGGGGATTAACGCCGGCCTGCGCCCATGAAGCATTAATACTTGGCTGCGGAAGTCTGACAAGTTTTTTGTGCTCGGCTGCCAGTGCCGGCGTTTCGTCATCCAAAACCGAAACACGAACGCCTTCCGGCAATTTCTTATCCTGTGCGCAAGACGCTATGCAAAGCGCTATTCCGCATATACAAAGTCCTCTACCCAGCCAATGCATATTCCTCTCCTTCGGTAAATTAATATTTTCACGCCCGGTTAAATTATCTGCAAGCCCCGGCCAATACTTTTGGTCAATGCTCTTTACGCTGACTTTGTCCGGCTCTTAATATAATCTGTTTTTACAGAATTCAAAACAGCTGAAGACGACAAACATCCAAACAAGCAAAACGCCAAAAGGAAAACCGCCGGTTCTTTTTATTAGTTAATTTTTATTCCTGTCCTGCTGTGCTTCATTGATAGATGCCAGCATATCGTTAATTCTTGCTCGGAATTCTTCTGAGATATTTCCGCCGGCCAGCAGTTCCTCATAAAGGGCTTTTGCCTTCGCCATATCCTTGTTTTGAATTGCCGACATCGCCAGAAGCTCTTTAGCCATTGGCGCCCATGCGCCGCCTTTGCGGACAATCGGGCCTAACATAGATTCAATTTCGGCATAAGAAGCAGAGTCGATTTTATAGGTGGCCAGCTTAACTGCTGCAATCTCCCTGATTTTCTCACTCACCGTGTTATCCTGATAAATTTTGCTCAACACGTCCAGAGCTTTGGTTGTCTGGTTATTATCCAACAGAATATTGGCAATTTGGAGTCTGGCAATGTCCTTATACAGACCGCTCTCGGTATTGACGATACTTTCGAGTTCGGCTATGTTGTTTTCATAATCCGTTCCCGGTGTTACCGCCTGTACATAGCGGATGTTGCTCTGTTCAGCTTTGCTGACGCGCCATTCTCCTACTTTTTCATAACCTACGGCAAAAGCAAGTCCTGCAATGACTACGGCCAGAATAAAACCGCCGTATTTGTTGACGAGTTCTTTGAATTTTTCGTTTCTTACCTCTTCATCGACCTCGTCAAAAAAAGCTTTTTCCGCATCCAGGTTAAAATACGGATTGCTCCCGTTTTCCGACTTCCTTTCTCCGGCTCCGCCGCGTTTGATTTCTTTTGCCATAACTCAATCCTTCAGTTAAAAATAAACGGTTTATCCTTAAAATACGAAATCCCTTGCGCTTTCGCAATGAAAATCTGTCATTAATTACCAATTAATTTGCGAATGACGAAATCTTTAAGCCACAATAGGTCGTTGACCGGAAGGCGGCCTCCAAGCGTAATAACCTTTTCGTCGCTGATAATCGCCAGGCTGTAACGGTCAATAGTGGGGTTGTAGCTGAGCTCTACGTTCTCGATTTTGTCGGCAGCAATGTTCTCTTCATTTAGAGGGGTGCCGAACAGCGTTTTTATGACGGAAACCGAGTCGCGGCCGAGAATAAGCCGGTAAGAATTAAAAAGTTTTGTGGAAAAATATAGGACGGCCAGCAGTAGAATTGCGCCGAATGCCCAGTATTTCAAAGGAAGTGTCGTGCCGATAATCGTCAGGTATACGCCGCCGGCCGTTAACAGCAGAACGGCGGCAATTGCAATCAGTAAAAACAGCGTGCTGAAAATATCCCAGTAGATGCCTGAAGGTTCGACGACCGTAGATGTGCGCTGTTCTTCAACGGAAAGGGATTCCGGCGCCGGCAGTTTGCCGCTGGCGATAAATGGGAGCTTTTGCTCGGCGGCGAGCGTTTTTAATGATTTGTCCAAGTCGGCGCAGTCCCTTTGTATAAGCCCGCGGTCGCCGATGCTTAGCGCAGGAAGGTTAAAGCGCCGGGCATAATCTTCCCAGATTTTGCGTATGTTTTTGTTTTGGGTTGAAATGTAAAGCGGTATAATTTTGTTAGGATCTTTATGATATAAATCTATAATGTAGCGGCTGCGGTTAAACAGGCCCGACTGTGTGAACAAAACTCTCAGTCTGACGCCGGCATAGTTTTGCAGAGGCTCCGTAAAGCGGTGCGTAACGCCGATGGCCGGCCGGTAGGTTATAGTGAAAGTTTCGCCGTCAAAATAAAACTTTTTATAGCGGATAATGGAAAGCGTTGATCCGATGACAATTCCCAGCGCAATCAAAACAATGATAAAAGCAAAAATCTCTACTGCCAGAAAAGACTGCCCGCTTCCCTTTTCTGCCGTAATGAAGCTGAAAAGTTCAAAAATTCCCAGGCAGAGCAGCAAAGTGCCGCATATCCAACCGGAAACGGCCAGCAGCAGGGATGAGCGGTCAGTCTTGGCAGACGGCAGTTTCGCCAAATCAAAAGCGAATTTTGAACTGAAATGGTCTGGAACGTGAATTAACATCAAAATCTCCGCGTAAAATTGAACTTAACTCTCATTATATATCATTAAAATAAATATTCATCTCTTTTTTAAACTTTCGCCGCAGAAATGTTTAAAACTTGCTTGTGTTTATGATTTTTTTTTGCTAAACAGGCAAAAAAGGAGCAATAATGGCTGACAATAAAATAATGGAAGACGCATGTGCCCGGTGCGGCGGCTGCCCGCTTCGCTCAATGGCGGAGAATGAATATCGCCGGAATAAGGCTGACAATTTCGCAAGGACGCTGGCTATGGTCAGAAATGCGGCTCCTTTGTTTGACGAACCGGTGTTTATCGGCGATGGCTGCCGTCGTCGTGCCGATATGGCTTTTGTCCTAAGCGGAAAAATGCTGAAACTTGGGTTTAATCAAGCCGGAACCCATAATCTGGTAGATGTGCGGAATTGTCCGATGCTGACGCCCGGATTAAATGCCTTTCTGCCGGAGCTGCGCCGGTTTTTGCTGGAATTCTGTCAGATTTCCGTAACGGTCAAAGCCAAAAGGAAGAAAACACAAACCGTAAGCCTGCGTTGCGGTTCGGTTCGAATGTTGCAGGCAGACAACGGAATGGATGTCGTCTTGGATTTGCCGGCGGAGCCGGGATTGGAACACAGATTGGCTGCGGCAGATTTTGTTAATGCTGTGTCCGGACTGCTGCGCCTGTCATGGTGTATAGGCGGAGGAATACCGGAAACCGTTGTTGAAAAGCAGGTGCCCGAGCTTTATATTTCCGGCTGTGCGGTTGCCGTCCCGCCGGGCGTGTTTTTACAAGCCTCCAAAGCGGCGGAAAATGCCATGATAGCTGCGGTAACAGGCTATGCAGGGAACGCCGGAGGAAAAGCCGCCGACCTGTTTTGCGGGTTGGGAACCTTTACCTATCCGCTGGCAAAGAACCGGGCTGAAGAAATAATTTCGGCCGATTCTGCCCCGGCTGCCCTTAAAGGGCTGCAAAATGCTTTGAACCGTAATCAAATCCACAATGTCCGGATAATCAGCCGCAATTTGTTCAAGTCTCCGTTTGAGGCGGAAGATTTGGATGGTGTGAAGGTCGTGGTTATGGATCCGCCGCGCGCGGGAGCCCACGAGCAGTGCCGTGCAATTGCCGCATTGCCGCAGTGTCGGCGTCCGGAAAAAATCGTTTTTGTTTCCTGCAATCCTAAAACTTTTGTTTATGATGCGGAAGTGCTGATTAATGCCGGTTATGTATTTGAGCGGGTAAAGCTCATCGACCAGTTTGTCTACTCCGGGCATCAGGAGCTGGTTGCCCTGTTTATATTTAATCCTGCAAGTAAAATTAACCTTGAAAACACGAAGGAGTGAAAACATGATGGAAACCTCAACCCTGCACAATATGGCCAATGCTATCCGCTTTTTGTCGGCAGATGCCATAAACCAAGCCAATTCGGGGCATCCGGGAATGCCCTTGGGAATGGCTGATGTGGCGACGGTCTTGTTTGCGGAATATATCAAACTGAATCCGGAGGCGCCGAAATGGTTTGACCGCGACCGTTTTGTCCTGTCCGCCGGGCATGGGTCTATGCTGCTGTATTCTCTGCTGTGGTTGACGGGATATAAAGATATTTCGCTTGAGGATATCAAAAATTTCCGCCAGTTTGGTTCCAAAACCGCAGGACATCCCGAATACGGGCATCTGGACGGGATTGATATGACCACCGGGCCGTTGGGGCAGGGGATATCTTCGGCTGTCGGTATGGCTCTTGCCGAAAGGATGATTAATGCCCGCTTCGGAGACGATTTATGCTGCCATTATACTTACGTCATTGCCGGAGATGGCTGCCTGATGGAAGGAATCTCCGAAGAAGCCGCATCGCTTGCCGGACATTTGCGGCTGAATAGGCTAATTGTTTTCTGGGATAACAATAACATCACCATCGACGGTACGGTAGATAAGTCCAGCTCCACTGACCAGCTGTTGCGTTTTCAGGCAATGGGCTGGAATACCATTAGCATTGACGGACATGATTATATCGCTATCAGACAGGCGATAGCCAAAGCACAGCAGTCGGACAAGCCGACACTGATAGCTTGCAAAACGACCATCGGCTTTGGCGCGCCGTCCAAATGCGGAACGTCCAAATGCCACGGCTCGCCGCTCGGCGCCGAGGAAACCGCAGCAATGCGCAATGCTTTGGGCTGGAAGTGGAAACCGTTTGAAATCCCGGCGGAAATACTGGATAATTGGCGTCAGACACAGAGGCGCAGCTTGCCTGCATATAACCGGTGGGTGGAAAAAGCCTCTGCAGCCGGTTCCGAATTCCGCGATTTTATCGCCAATCGTCTGCCGCGCGGCTGGGATACGGCTCTTAATGCCCTAAAAGAACAGGCAATCGCCGAAAAGACAAAAGTTGCCACGCGCAAGGCTTCGGAAATGTGTCTGAAAGCGATTGTGCCGCATGTTCCGGAAATCGTCGGCGGGTCGGCAGATTTGGCAGCCTCTAATCTTACGTTTGTTGAAGGGCTGAAAACCGTAACCGGAAACGATTATTGCGGCAATAATATTATGTACGGGATTCGCGAGCATGCTATGGGCGCGGTAATGAATGGCATGGCACTGCATGGCGGCGTAATCCCGTATGGCGGAACTTTTTTCGTCTTCTCGGACTATATGCGTCCGTCCATGCGTTTGGCGGCTCTGATGGGAATTCGCGTGATATATGTTTTGACGCACGATTCTATCGGCGTCGGAGAAGACGGGCCGACGCACCAGCCGGTTGAACATCTGGCTTCATACCGGGCTATGCCGAATATTCTGACCTTCCGTCCTTGTGATGTTATTGAAACGGCCGAAGCTTGGCAGACAGCGTTGACAGAAGAGCGTCGTCCGAGTATTCTGGCTCTGTCGCGCCAGGGATTGCCCCTGTTGCGAACCTCTGCGGATAAAAACTTGACGGCCAAAGGTGCTTATGTGATTTCTCCGGCTGTCGGAACGCGGCAGGCTACAGTGATAGCGACCGGTTCCGAAGTGTCAATAGCGGTGGAGGCACAGAAATTGCTCGCCGGCGAAGGGATTGATATTGCGGTCGTCTCTATGCCCTGTATGGAATTATTTGAGGAACAGAGCCTGAATTATCAGCTGGAAGTTTTGGGAAGAGCTCCGGTCATTAGCTTTGAAGCCGGAACAACTTTCGGATGGAACCGTTTTGCTCAAAAAACGATTGGGCTGGATTCCTTTGGCGCGTCCGGTCCGGCAGGAGAATTGTATGGGCATTTCGGCCTGACGGCAGAAACTCTGGCAGATGAAGTGAAAGATTTTATTTTTGGGAAAACAATATAACCGGGCTGCAAAGGCATTTTAAAAAGCATCTGGTTTTATAAAGGTGTATAAAAGTAGAAGGCGGAAAAATTTTTCTGCCTTCTAAAGTTTTTCTGCCACAATAGATGAAAAATCATGTCTTTTAATTGAACGTATATAGTTCCCCGGTTTTAAAATCCTTGTATAAAATTCCTGCATTATTACGGATGTTCGGGTCAGCACCAAATTTTAGCAATAAATCTATTGCTTCTCTGTTGCAGGCAAAATTGGCTATAAATAACGGTGTATTTCCTTGAAAATCGCGGATATTTGGATTGGCCCCTTTTTCCAAAAAATATTTTAACAATATCGGTTTTTCATTTTGAGGAACCTGAGCCGCAAAGTGCAGCGGCGCAACTTCATTGGATTTTTTATTAATGTCGGCACCATGCTGCAGCAATATATCGGCAATTTTTATATAATAGGGTTCAATTTTCTTCATTTCTTCTTGAAAAATCTGGCGAATCTCGGCTTTCATTTGTTCTCTTTCCCCGGGGGATGTATCTTTGCATATTTTAGCCACTCCGTTAACATGACACATATCTGTAGAATAATCTATATTCAGCGTTATTGTTTCCATGTAAGCTTTTTCCATTTTCCGTGCCATATAGGGAATGTCTGTCAATGTTGCCAGAGGCGTTAATCCGCAGGTTGCCAAATTCACATCGGCGCCGGCATCAATAAGTATGCTTATTTTTTCTAATGTATCTTCCGGGGTTGCCGCCGGGTCTTGGCTGGCTATAAGGCTCTGTATAGCTTTGTTCAGCAATGTGGAGCATCCATAATCAATATTCGGATCTATGTTTTTGCTCAAAAGTTCCTTTAGCCGTTGGGGTGGTTCGTTTAGCAAAATATTTTTAATTTCCTCGTCATCCACAGATGTATTATGAATATTCTGTTCCTGAGCAAAAATCTCATCCAGTGCATGAGCAGGGAAAACTGAAGTATATGATGCAATATACAACAAAACAGCCATACTTGTTTTAGCAAATTTTTTCATACTAAAAATCCTTTCTGTTTAAAGACATAAAAAATTATTGCCAGACTATACAGGTTGTTTTTTACCGCTCCCTGTGAACTTGCCCGTGTGTACGCTTTTCATCCTGATAAGAAAAGTCAAAATAATAATCGTTGACACTGGACTTCATGCTTTGAGTTTTATTGTCCTTTCGAAGCTGTCGCAATGCCCGGTTGCGTTTTGCCGAATTGGGGTAGGCGTCTGCTCCGAGCGTTCCGCCTGCCATAAAAGTCGGGTCGACATATATTTTGGAGCCTTTATAATAAAAGTAATTCCATGCATGGGCGTTATTTTTGCGGACAGCCGGAGAAAAAGCAGTTTGTGCCGGATAAGCATAGCCGTAAATAACCCGCGCAGTTATTCCGGCTTTCCGGCACATCGCCGTAAACAGGTTGGCGTAGTCTATACAAATTCCGGTGCGGGAACGCAACAGCTTTGCCGGTGTCTGTTTCTGATATCCTTTGCGCAGATATGTGTCTTTGTTGTCCGTTCCGCTGTAGAGGAAATCGTCGTAATATATTCGGCTGGCAATCCAGTAGGCAATGGCATTGGCCTTATCATAATCATCGTTAAAGGGTTTGGTCAGGTAGCGAACCAGCGGGGCTATATTATTTTCAACATTGCGCGGCGTGTTGTCCACATAGCTTTTTATTTGTGCAGAGGTATATCTCCTGACATTGGCGGCATGGCAACAGAAAGTAGTCAGGCAAAATATCACGGAAAAAATAAGCAACGATAACCTTTTTATCATCGGCACTCCTCCTGGACTGCTATAATAAAACCGATATGATTAAATTTTGTTTAAATGCAAAAATAATTAAAAACAATGCGTTAAAAAACGGTAATATTGTACCTTAAACTAACACATTGAAAATATGATAAATTTTTGTGTTGACAAATGCATATTTATCTCTATATTAAACACCGAATTTAACCTGAATTTTTAGAAAAGAGACCAATAAGATGAATACATACGCAACCAAGCCGTCTGATATTACAAGAAAATGGTACGTTGTTGACGCAACTGACGTCGTATTGGGCCGTCTGGCCGCTCAGGTCGCAAAATTGCTGCGCGGCAAGCATAAGCCTTATTTTACGCCGAATTTGGATTGTGGCGATTACGTTGTTGTTATTAACGCCGATAAAGTAAAGCTGACCGGCAAAAAATTGACTGATAAAAAATATTATAAGCATACTGGCTGGATTGGCGGTATCAAAGAAACGACCGCAGGCAAAATTTTGAACGGACGTTTCCCTGAAAGAGTTGTCGAGAAAGCTGTAGAACGCATGATTTCCCGTAATCCGATGGGACGTCAGCAGATGACAAAATTGAAAGTATATGCCGGTGAAAATCATCCGCATACTGCTCAAAATCCTGAAGTTTTTGATATTGCATCAATGAACGAAAAGAACAAAAGGAGTGAACTGTAATGGCTAATAAAAAAATTGAATCTTTAACCGAAATTAAAGAAGCTGTTGCAGCGACCTCTGCTGTTGTTGAAACAAAACGCAAACCCTCGCGCGATAAGCAGGGGCGCTCTTATGCAACAGGTAAGAGAAAGAATGCTGTTGCCCGCGTATGGATTATGCCGGGTAAAGGCAATATCACCATCAATGAAAAGCCGGTTGACACATATTTTGCCCGTCCGGTTTTGAAGATGATTATCAATCAGCCGTTTGAAATCACCAATCGTGAAAACGAATTTGACGTTGTTTGCACAGTGCAGGGCGGTGGTTTGTCCGGTCAGGCTGGAGCTATTAAACATGGTATCTCCAAGGCTCTGAACGAATATGAGCCGGAACTGCGTTCTGTTTTGAAACAGGCAGGTTTCCTGACACGTGATGACCGTGTTGTTGAACGTAAGAAATATGGCCGCGCCAAAGCTCGCCGTTCTTATCAGTTCTCCAAACGTTAATTGGTATCAGGAAAATATCTTTTATTTTCAATGGGTTGCAAGAAATTGCAACCCATTTTTCATATTCACATAATATTCACATATCCCTTGACTTTCCTTGATTACCAATTTACCATTTTCACAAATCATTCACAGTTTTAGGCAATTTTGAGGGCAAAATGGACGGCGATTTTTACACAGAAACTTATACTTATAGAGAAGGACGGATTCTTTTATATAAACGTCCACACTCTAAAAATTTCCAATGCCGATTGAGAGTGGAAGGGATTAAAGGTTATATTATTAAATCTTGCGATACACCTAATGAAGGTAAAGCTCTAAAATTTGCCGTGGATTTATATGATAATTTGCGTTTCAAAAAATTAAATAATCTTCCTCTGAAAACTAAAACTTTCAGACAAATTTTTGCTGATTGGTTCAAACGAGTGGACAAATCAAAATATCGTCAGGATTTTTATACCAGCCGTGCAAAACTATATTTATTTCCATATTTTGGCGATTTTAAGATAGAAGAAATAACCGAGAGTATCATTGATGATTATTGGCCTTGGCGAAAAAATTATTATCAGGAGCATCCTGAAAAGGTAAATGGAAATATTGCTAAGACACCATCAGCACAATCTTTAAAAATGGAGAAATCTGCTATTAAAGAAATTTTGGAGTATGCTCAACGCAGAGGGTATATTCGTGTCGTTCCCCAAATTAGATTTAAACCAAGAGCTAAAACTGAAAATAGAGATACTTTTTCAAAAGCTGAATATAAAAAACTTGTGATTGATTTATTCTTGTGGGGAGAGAAAAAAGCAAGAGCTGATGTGGTCTATCAACGAAAAATGCTTTATAATTTTGTGGTGTTTATGGCCAATACTGGTATCAGACCAAACGAATTTTATAAAATTAAATGGAAAGATATAACAATTCATAACCAAAACGGTATAAAGCTTCTTTACATTAATGTTCCTGATGATTCAAAAACAGGGAAAAGAACAGTAGTGAGCCTGCCAGAAGCTTATTCGTGCTATGAGAATATCAAATCTTTTTCTAAATATACCAAAGATGATGATTACTTTTTTTCCAACTATGAAGATGGCAGTTGGATGAAAAATATTTCAAAAACGTATAAAACAAAGCTAGTTGAGTTAGGATTATATCTAAGTGGTGATGGAAAACCACGCCCGCCATACTCGCTACGGCATTATTATGCAACCCAAAGATTATCAGATGGTGTACAAGTTTATGATTTGGCTCAGAATATGGGGACATCTGTTAAACAAATTGAAAACCATTATTCACATATTTTTGCAACTCAAAAGACCAAGGAATTAATCCAAAATTCACCAAATTCCTTGCAGCAGGATTTTGAAGAAGATAAAAGAATACAAAAAGAATTGGCGAAACAAAACAAGAAACTTGATAAGATAATGGAAAAAATGAATAAAAAGATTTCAGCGTTAAGAGCCCAAATTGTTCATTTTGACTTTTCCAAAGATAAACGCTTGCCCAATATTGAAAAGGTCATAAAATTAATGGAAATCTTTGAATGCTTAATATGTGATTTTATTTTTGAAAATATAAAAGTAAATGAAAAACTACGGAGAAAACTACTTAAACAACAAGAAAATTTGTGTTTATTGCAGCGGATATAAAGTTATATTACATATTCACATTTTCTTCACATAAGAAATTTTACAATAATAACATATTGATAAATCAATATAAAAATTTAATATCAATTATCCAAACGTTAATTGGTGTGTGGGATTGTATCTCCTGAGGCTGCGGAAACGCAGCCTTTTTATATTGCAATGTTTTTTTTGATATTCACAGAAGAGGATAAAAAACTTGACTTTATAAAATTGGCGAGTCACTCTTTTTGCAGAAAGTATCCAAAGTTAAAGGCCGATTATGAAAAACAGTCATATAAGCAGGAACCGGCAGTTGAATATCCCGATAACCGTGAAAAATGAAGTCGGGATGATTAATACGGTTGCTGACAGGGTGGCTGCTGATGAAGCACATGCTACGGCGCATGACCGGAAGTTGAACCAGGAAGTTTCCCGGCAAAAGGCTGAAACGGAAGATGCCGAATGGAAACGAATATCCAAAATTCCTGAATCTTCCAGTGATTTAATCGTTATTACAAAAGTTAAAAAGCTCGGCGCTTATGTAATAGCCGCAACAGAAAAGTCGCCGGCAAAATATCGCGGAGTATTTGTTAACCGAATGCAGAATTATTGTTTGGATGCGCTTCAGGATATGCTGAATGCCAACTTTATCCGTCCGGCCGATGCAGAAAACCGCCGTCTGCGGGCACAATACCAGACTGATGCCCTAATCAAATTGAAGATGCTTGCTTATGTGGCAATGGTTGCGCAAAATGCCGGCTGTATTTTGTTGCGTCAGTATAAGCAGATATCGCTGCAGATTGGCGAAACGGTAAATCTGTTGTCTGCGTGGAAAAAAAGCGACGAAGAAAAATGGAAACGAACACAAGAGGTGTAAAGAAAGATTTGATAACACAACGGAATTTGCGGTATCAGCCGCAGATAAGGGAAAACTTATAAAAGAGCTTTAGCCTGGTCGGCGTCTTCCAACAAAAATGAAAACGTCCGCACCGTCAACTAAAACGGCGACAAGAACAACAATAACCCTAACAAACGAAAAGCCGCCGGGTGTCCTGATTTATCCTTGAAGAGAAACATTGCTGTGTCTGGCAAAGCCGCAGGTTTCTGAAAAACAAACCCGAAAAACGGAATTTAGGAAAATTCCGTCCGCGTTCAGGATAAAGGAAGTTTTCTCTTTTCCCGTCCGTCCGGTCTTTTCAGGGCGGCGGGAAGAAACAAAAACGGCGCCGCCGCAAATAATGTGAGTTATTGCGGTAGCAAATGTCGGCGCTGTTTTATGAAATGCCACATACGCCGACGCATAGGGGCTTTGGCGTGTTATCGGGCATTTCTTTTTTTATGTAAAAGGAAAAACAATGCAGGCAAAGGAGATATTTACGTTTGAAAATCTGCTCGAAGCGCACAAAATGTGCCGCCGGAGCAAACAACATAAACGCGGCACTATATTATTTGAAATAGCGCTGGGAGTAAACCTTTGCAAACTGGCTAAAGAATTGGCCGATAAAACCTATAAGCTGGGAAAATACAGGGTTTTTGAAATTTATGACCCCAAACGGCGCCTGATAGAAGCGTTGCCGTATAAGGACCGGGTCGTATTGATGTGCTTTTGCCGTAACGTTTTGGAACCGGTTTTAGAGCGCCGTCTGATTTATGACAATGCGGCCTCACGTATCGGCAAGGGAACAGACTTTGCCATAACGCGCCTGCATGGCTTTATGCACCGGATGTTTATTAACGGCGGTAGCGAAGGATATTTTCTGAAATGCGACATAGCCAAATATTTTCAGAATATCAATCATGATATTCTCTTGAAAAAGCTGAAACGCTGCGGTTTTTCTGAAGACGAAATGTGGTTTATGAATCAGGTCATCCGGTCGCATCCGGAGCAGGGGCTGCCGCTCGGCAACCAGACCAGCCAATGGTTTGCCCTGTTGTATCTGGATGAAGTTGACCGCCTGATAAAAGAAAAGCTGCGCGCTCCGTATTATATTCGCTATATGGATGATTTCGTATTGTTAAGTGAAAGTAAGGAGTTTTTACAGAAATGCCGGGCGGAAATACAAAAGGTCTGTGCCGAAAAGCTGAAACTTTCTCTGAATAACAAAACGCAAATCGGCAAAATCAAAAACGGTGTAGACTTTCTCGGATTTAATCATAAACTTACCGTTTCGGGAAAAATCGTCAAATCCCTGCGGGCATCGGCCAAGATTAGGCAGCGTCAGTATCTGAAAACAATGGCTCATTATTATCGCTGCGGCGTGCTGGATGAAGAATATCTGAATGTTCGCCTTAACGCATACAAAGCGCATCTTGCCGGTACCGGGAGTTTTAAATTTATCCGTAATAAGATACAAACCTTAATAAGTTTGGTGAAGAAAATGTCCGGGAAATCTTCGTTTTTTTCTCACAAATAGCTTGCCAAGGGATTAAAAATATGGTAAATTGTTCTATATGAAGCGTAAAAGGCGGCCGTAAAGCCGCATATAACAAGGTCAAAAGAGGCAAAAATGGAAGTAACGTTTTTAAGGGAAGAAGACATCTGGGGCGACCGTGCGTTGGAAGTGATACAGGCGTATGGCACCGCCGTAGGCATTTCGGATGTTGCGATTGCCTTGGGAACATGCATGGGCAGCGGCACCAAAAACAGTGCCGGCGTGGCTTCCGGATATGCCTGGTCGGCGTCTTCCTACAAATATGTCCGCGTCCGCACCGTCGACTACTACGGCGACTAGGACGACTATAACCCTGACAATCGGGAAGCCGCCGGGTGTCCCGCTTTGCCGTTCTCAGCAACATCTTTAATCCGCCCGAACAACGTGAGGGCAATGCGTCTTGCCAACGGCAAGACGGTACAAATTTGCGAATATGGGGCCTATCCGCAAACTGTGGCGCCCAAGTCTGTCAGTCAGGAATTGGAAGCTCAGTACCAGAAAAATGCCCTTAAAACCACCGGCAAAACTTATACTTTCGATTCGGCGGAGCTTGATGCCTACAGTACCGGTTTTACCCCGCGAAACTGTGCGGAGTACAGTTTTGCGGGCAAAAAATATGTCCGTATCGAGGGTAAGCCTTATGACAACGATTCTATCCTGTCCGACGGCACATCGGTTCAGAAAGGTCAGGCGTATTGGTTTGAGGTTCAGCCGATAGAATGGCTGATGGACCCTAAAGGCATGTGGGTTTCAAGACAAGCGCTGTTTGCAGGAATTCAATTTGATATGAAGGAGAAATATGACGGCAATTTTGCCAATACGGCAATGTATAATTATCTGCAAACGCATTTCGCCAAAGAAATGGAAGCACAGCATCAGTTTGAGGAAACCTTGTCGCGTCTTGCGATTCGCAACCGTTATTTCAGTGCGTATGTCAGCGGTTTCGGAAACAATAAGGAGTTTTACCCGAACGGCGACAAACCCGGCTTTACTCCCGCCGCCATTCCGTCCCGGCTCCCCGCGCCCAATGCCTCGTCCGGCCGCACACCCAATACTCCTGCCGCCAAACTTGCGTCCGATACTCTCGTTTCCGGCGCGCCAAATGCCCCCGTCACGCCCAATACTCCTGCCGCCAGACTTGCGTCCGATACTCTCGTTTCCGGCGCGCCAAATGCCCCCGTCACGCCCAACACTCCGGTCGTGCCCGTCGTTCCTCTCTCCGGCCCCTTTACTCCCGAAAAAGCCCGCGCCATCATCGCTGTTACCAACGATAAAATATTTATGCGCGACCTGTTGAAGCTCATCGCCGCATTCCCCAAAGAGGAGCAGGGACAATTCAAAAACGTGGTGCTTGAGGTCTTCAGCCCCGAACGCAGCTCCCGTCTGCAGCCTGCCGAAGTCATCGTACTCGGCAAAAAGCTGGCAGTTTCCGGTGGTTATGAAAAGGAATTGAACCGGGTTTTGCAGGGACAGGGCGACAGCGGCAACTCCGCCGTTTCATCGTTCGCCTCCCGCCTCGGCAAGTTCTTCGGCGGAAGATAAGTCCCGCAGGCCGTGTCCATCCTCCCTCCGGCAAGTTCTTCGGCGGAAGGTAAGCCCCGCCTGCCGCATCCATCCTCCCTCCGGCAATCTCTTCGGCGGAAGGTAAATCCCGCAGGCCATATCCGGCATCTTTCAGATAATAACTTAGGCGGCGGACAGCGTCGTATTATTCATCTGAAAAAACGTGAGAAGCGTTTTGCATTTTACAACATTGCCGCAAAATCTCAATTAAGTAAAAATTAACAGCCGATAAATAAAATTCTAAGTAGGGAGAATGTAAGATGAGTATTCAAAATGTTCGGGCGTATTTAAAAAAATTTAATGTTGAAAACCGGATTTTGGAATTTCCTGTTTCCAGTGCAACCGTAGAATTGGCGGCAGCGGCTTTAGGCTGCGAACCCTGCCGGATTGCCAAAACTTTGTCGTTTGACGTCAGCGGCGGAACGGTTTTGGTGGTTATGGCCGGAAACTGCAAAATTGACAACGCCAAATACAAACAGTTTTTTCATATCAAAGCCAAAATGCTTTCGCCTGACGAAGCGTTAGCCAGAACAGGGCATGCCGTCGGCGGCGTTTGTCCTTTCGCCGTTCCTGAAAATGCAAAGGTTTATCTGGATGTATCGTTAAAACGTTTTCAGACGGTTTTTCCCGCTTGTGGCAGTTCCAACAGCGCCATTGAGGTTACGCCGGATGAATTGGAACGCTATGTCGGGCCGGCCGGGTGGATAGATGTCTGCAAGCAGGTGATATAACGTTTCAGATATCGCTTAATAGTTCGGTTACCATTTGATAATTCCCTCAAAATTATGGGATTTTCGCCATTTCAGGAAATCATCAAAGTTGGTAATGCCGTCTTGGATAACCGCTTTGTAATATTCAATGCCGGCAATCTTGAAATTGTCCGGCGTTTCAAATTTAAGCCGGATGATGGTTTGCCGCATTTCTTCGCTCATTGCGGCCTTAATTTCCTCTGCCTGTTTTTCAAAATAGCCGTCGTATTTTGTACCCCGTTTAATCTGGATAATATCAATTTGCCACAATGTTCCGTTATTGTCATCAAACCATATATGCCACTCAAAACAGCACTCTTCGGTATCGGCAAGATTTACAAATTCAATGCGCCTTGCCTGCGGATTTTGGGCAATTTGCGCCATGACTGCAAAACTCTGCCTAATATCCAGTTCCGGCGTATAGGTATGGAAGTCTATATCCGGGTGCTTGCCGAGTGTTCCGATTTTAAGCGATCCGACAAGGTTAATTTCTGCGCCGATATTTTTCCATGCCGGAATAATGCCGCTTTTTCGGATAACAGCATAGGCATGGGTTTCGTTTTTTTGTGCCGCAGCGGCATAGTCTGTTGTGTTTTTCATTTTCTCCCTCCGTAAAATGCGTCATATTATTTTTATCAAGTTCAATTAAAAATTTCATTCCGCATGATTGTCTGCTCAAAAAAAGCCTCTCCTAACGGGGAGGCTTAACTTAATAAGTGAAAAACGACAATCTGTCGTCAATCATACGGCGTTCATCATCCGTACAATCATCACAATAAAAAGCCTTTAGCATCTCCATCGCTTCATTGCTGTCTTTGGTTCGCGCTTCGATTCTGCTTAAAGGCGTAGTAATTTCACGCCGGTCGGTCTTAAAAATGTCATTCCAAGCCTCAGCCTGAACCGTAAAACTCTCCCCCATATAAATGTCTTTGCAAAACAGGGCATGTATATTCGGTTCATGCGTTACCCAGAGAATATGTTCCGCACCGGGATGATTAAGTCTGACGTCTTCAGCAAATTCTTCGGCAAACGGCCGCATAATCGCCGCATTATAGTCAGCCAGTTGCGGTCGCCGTTTGAACGTTTCTGCCTGCATAACCAGCTGGATGACTGCAGCGCTTTGCAAGGCCCGTATAACCGGAGAAACATAAATGGCTTCGACCGGGCCGAGCTCGTCTTTAAGCTTTTTGGCTTGTGAAAAAAGTTCATAAGCGCTCTGTGGCAGCAGATGGAGCCGTTTGTCATATTCGCCGTGGCGGTAAATTGTCAATTTCTTCATTTTTCAATAATTTATCAGTTATAAATAATTTTCATATCGCTAAATAAACATTAGCAGGATATCATGGCTGACAGCAGAGTCAAGAAAGCTTTTTATCCATATTAAAGATTTTTTTAACCCTTTTAAAATTATTTATTCTGTTATAAATAAACTCTGAAAGAAAGGAGCTGCCATGTCCGTAGAAATCTCCGAAAACAAGCCCCGGATTAAACATTTTTTGCTTTACGTCATTGCCTCTATAGCCTCGCTTGGTGGGTTACTATCCGGATTTGATACTGGCGTTATTTCCGGCGCGCTTTTATATATCAACGAAACCTGGCCGCTTAGCACGCTGGCGCAGGGGTGGGTCGTCAGTTCTGCTTTGGTTGGCGCTGTTGCAGGGGCTGCCGTCAACGGAGTTTTGGCCGATGTTTACGGTCGCAAAAAGGTTATCGTCGCCACGGCGGCGGTTTTTGCCGTGGGGTCTGTCCTTTGTGGTCTGGCGCCGGGTATAGGCTGGCTTGTTGCCGGAAGAATAGTTCTGGGGTTGGCGATTGGTATGGTAAACTTTGTTATTCCGCTTTATTTGTCCGAACTGTCGCCGCAAAAAGTCCGTGGTATGCTGGTGTCGCTGTACCAGTTGGCGATTACCGCCGGAATTTTGTTTTCTTACCTGATTAACCGTATTTTTGCTCTGTCCGAATATAACTGGCGCTGGATGCTTGGTGCCGGACTGATACCGGCGGTTATTCTGTTGGTCGGCATCAGCTTTCTTGGCGATACGCCGCGTTGGCTTATCAGCCGCCGCCGTGAAAAGGAAGCAAAGGCTATTTTTCGCAAAATTGAACCGGAATGCGATGCTGAGGCGCAGGTCAGGGAGATAAAATCAACTTTGAAACAAAGCGGAAACAATCGGAAGAATATTTTTGAACGCTGGATGCTGCGTCCGATAATGGTCGGAGTTGCCATTATGTTTATTCAGATTTGCACCGGCATTAATACGATTATTTATTACGCGGCGACAATTTTCAAAGCGGCAGGCTTTACGGATAATATCGGTGCGTTGTATGCGTCCGTTGGTGTCGGTGTGGTAAATTTTGCCATGACATTCGTCGCCATTTTCTTTACCGACCGGCTGGGGCGCAAGCCGTTGCTGTATGCCGGCCTTTCGGGAATAACGCTGAGCCTGTTTGTTCTTTCGGTTTCGTTTTGGCTGGGCGGCACTTACGGATATGATACAAAATGGCTTTCTGTCGGAAGTATTGTAACGTTCATTGCCTGTTTTGCCTTTTCGCTTGGGCCGATTGCCTGGATACTGATTTCCGAGATTATGCCGTTGGCGGTTCGCGGTACGGCCATGAGTATCGCCACGATGTCAAACTTCGTATTTAATTTTATCGTTGCGCTTATTTTCCCGACGCTTCTGGCTTCAATTGGCGAGAGTGCAACGTTTGCCATATTCGGTATCGTCGGCATATTCAGCCTGTTTTATACCTGGCGCTATATTCCTGAAACCAAAGGGCGCTCACTGGAGCAGATTGAACGGAATTGGAAAGAGGGGCTGCCCGTATCCGCGTTCTGAATTGCCCGGAAACAGCCGTCCCGGTTCGCTGCATTCGTATCCGTTAATGTCTGGACAGCCAGTCCAATATGGCTTTGTGCCCGTCATCTTCAAAGAATAACGCGTTATGGCTTTGCCCGGCCAGAATTTTCAATTCGCGGTCTTTGCTTGGGCTCAGGCCATATAAAGCTTTGCCGTGGCTGGGCGGGATAAGCCTGTCTTCGGCACCGTGGACAATAAACAGCGGCTTCCTGAACATACTGACAAAACGGTAAGACGGCAGTTCGTTTTTCAATATTAAAGCTGCACCGGGCACCGGTTTTTCGCTGACGATTTTTTTCAGCGAATAAAACGGTGCCGCCAGAACCAGCCCCTGTGCCGGCCGCTGCGCTGCCACGGCCGCCGCAGCCGCCGCCCCCATGGAATAACCGAAGATGATGATGTCTGAATGGCCGAGTTGCCGATGTAGAAAATCATAAGCCGCCGCGCCGTCGCGATAAATGTTTTCTTGCGAAAACTCTCCCGGCGTTGATGCAAAGCCCCGATATTCCGGCATCATAACCGAATAGCCTTTCCGCAGGTAAGCCGCCATCTGCAATGAAAATGTCGCTATTTGTCCGGCATTGCCGTGAAAGAAAAGGATAGCCGGTTTGTCCGGGTTTCCTTTGGCGTACCAGCACATAATTTTTGTTCCGTCATCTGCCGTAAACGGCTTTTCCTGAAATCGGGGAATACCCGCCTGCTGCGGGGAAATGTATGAACTGTCCGGAAAAATGATAAAACAGTTTTGCAACAGATAGAGGAGAAAAATATATAAGGCACAGCCGCTGACGATTGCCGCCGCAACCTTTCCTGTTTTTTGCCGCATTTCTCCTCCTTTGTATCGTTTTATCATGAAACTTTGTCGTAAAACAGCCCGTCCGCTATACAAAATAAACACCGCTCATAAAAAAGTCAAAAGATAAAACCATAAGGGAGAGTAATTTTCAGGTCGATATTTTTGCCGGAAATCAGAAATAAGATTGACAAAAAAATCTGCGGAGAGTAAATTTTATACAGAAAACGATTATTATACCAATTAAAAACATAAAAATTATGCTGACCCAAGATCAAAAACAAAAATTCATTGCCTGCCTTGAACAGAAAATGAAAGTAAAATTGGTTTTCCAGTGGGAAGACTTTTTGTATTTCCAGTATATCGGCTGCAGCGAAACCGGCGGTGCGGCCGCTTACATTGCGGGTGCAAAAGATACGGCTCGGATTCCCATGGAAAAATTGTAGGTTCTGGTAGAATATCCGACGGTACCGGACAAACGAAAATTTGCATTTCACGGCAATCGCCTGGCGGCAGATATGTTGTCAAAACTGTATGGCGGATTTGTTTCTCTGGGGCTGTATTGGATATTGCATAACGAGCGGAATATAAGCGGCCAAAAACCTTTTGGCTTTGCTAAAAACATATACAGTGTAGACTGTATAGAACCGCGCGTAATATACGAACAGATAACGCACATGTTAAAAGGGATTGACTGTTCTTCAACAGTCCTTGCCCTGTAAAAAAAGCCTTCCTTCAGAGCATTTCCCGTAAGGGGCTCTGTTAAGGAAGGTTTTTTCATATCGGCATAGAACGGAGTTATGCCTGTTCTATACGCCGATATAGTTTTTAAAATTGTTCAGGTTAGCCTGATAAGCCAAAACGTCGTCGTGGATGCCGTATTTTAAGTAATGCATTTTTAAGAGGTCTTTGTACTCTTTTTTAGCCAGCAGCATTTGCGCGTCTTTATCCAAAGGCCGGTTTGACAAGTACAGGGCAATTGCTTTTTTGTTCCCGTTTCGGATAAGTTCCTGTTGTTGCCAGTTCTCCAGACCCCGAATTTCAAAGTACCTTTTCAGTATTTCTTCATTGCCGGCATTAACCAAGGCAAGTAGCGTTCTGGTTGAAAACTGAAACGCCTCAAAGGCAAGATTAAGCATTTCTTTGTTGCCGCTTTCAAGAAGAAGTTTTTCTGTCGAACAGGATAATCCTTTAGTGGAAGACGGTCTTATTTGGCAGTAAATGCGAAACATTTCCAAATCATTGAGCTTTATGATTTCTTCAATTGAAGTGCTATAAAGGTCGCAGCCTTTGCGCAGCAGCCAGTCAAATATGTATCTGTTACGCAAGGGGATAAACTTCTTCCAAAAGTTTTCCGTAAAATAGGTATAAGAGTGGGCATAGTCATTTTTGCGAAACTCTATATATTCCATTAAAACATTGGTCTCTTCGGCTGTGGCAGCTTTAATCAGGACATCATCGCAAACCCCGTACTGCTTGATATAATCAAGCAGCAGCTGTATGTTCAGCTTTCCCGTCAGGCAGTTGTCTCCCAGCAGAAGCTCGGATTCTTTAGTCAGGCCGTGATCCATAAGATAACCCTTAAGTCCGTGTTCGGAACAGCATTCTAGATTAACCGCCATACAAAGGTACTCTTCCGGAAAGTATCTGCCGAACCAGTAACTTAGGATAAAAGCCCGTCTGGCCTTTTTTAACAGCTTAGCTTTTTCAGTGCTAACATTTTGTTGTACCATAATGATATAATTTAAATAGTTTGACATAAGTTTATAAAAACAAAAATTACTATAATAGATTTTGTATATTTGTCAATAAGAAAGGCTCCTTTCCAGAAGAAAGGAGCCTTTGGTTAAAACATCGGAGATAACGGCTAAAGCCCAAGATCCGTCAGGACATCATAATCGCTGAAGCCATACAGCTTTTCATAATACACAATCAGGTCAAGATCAAGCAGGGACAAAAGGGCGTATTCCCCCGACGGACTGAGCTGATGCCGGGAGATATATTCCCTTATCAGTTTTTTGTCGCCGCGGAGAATAAATGCATAGCAGGCTTCTCCCTCCAGAGTATTTTCCTCAAAATAAAGGCTCACAAGTTCGGGTGAACCGTATACCGCCAGACTTTTTTCGTCCTGTTCATCAAAATCTCCGTTTCTGACAAAAAATTCGCCGGCTTTTTTTAAACCGCGTCGGAAAAGGATTTCGCTGCACAAAACTTCATCGTTGTCCGCGCCGTCATACAAATAAAACGGAGCATCGTCAGAGAGTAATCGGAAATATTCCAAAATCATTTCTTCGTCAGCTTCAGCCAGAAAAACCCGGATGGCAGCCTCGTCAAAACGATAGCCCTCTTTCCAGAACGAATGCATGATATCTGCATCTTTACGCCGAATAAGAGCAATTTGCGCCAAACGGTCGGGAACATTGCTTTTCATGTATGTCAGCAGAATTTCTGCCGGAGCATGCATAAACAGCATCGCCTCGCTGAAGGCGCACGGCTTATGTTCGTTGAGATAAGCCTTAATCCGTTTCAAATCGCCGGATTGGAACAGTTTTGTTTCCGTTTGGTAGCCGAGCTGCGCATCTGAATTCAGCAGCTTTTGTGCCAGTTCGGAGGAATCATGTTCCCACAGCCACTCCATCGTTTCCGGTTCGACCTCAATACCGTCGGCAAAATAAGTATCAATCAGTTCGGCGTCGTTTTCTTCCAACAGGCGGATTTCATATTTTCCCGGAACTCTGTACTCGCTCAGGAACTCCTTAAGCAAAGCTGCATTTTCCGGTGCAAACAAGCGGTCGTAGATTGCCGTATTGTTTTCGTCGTCAAAACATCCGTTGCGGACAAAAGCAGCAAACTGTTCATTGGTTCCTTTTTCTGCCAGGTATTTTTCTCCGTCGGAGGAAAAATTATGCTTTCTGAGAAAAGCCTTAATAAAACGCGCGTCTTTTCTGTCGATAAGCGCTTTTTCGTCGGTCTGCTCTAAATGTGTATACGAATAAACGTCAATCGTTGCTTCAAACACATCATACGTTTTTTTACGGATAATTTCACTTATGATTTTATCGGATATGCCGTTTCTGTACCCAAATGCCCGATAAGCGAGCGGATTATCATAAGTGAGAAGCAGCTCCTTATTCGCTTCATAAACGCTGTACCTGCCCAGATAGGCAATTGTAAAGTTTTCGTCATGCAGCTTCAGGATTGCAGCTTCGGTCTTTTCGGTAATTGTGAGATTGTCCAGATATTCGGGAAGCAGCTGGGCGCCGTTTTTTTGCAGCAACGCCAGGGTAGCCTCTTCCGACAGCACAAATCCGTTTTTCAATAGTTGCAGGATGCCGAATTTCTTGATATAAGCCGTTTCACACTCCGGGGACAAACGATTGTATTGGTTATATCTCAGCCAGAGCGGAAAAGCTTCCGATTTCGGTGTCTTTATCAGCAGCAGGACAGCTTCGTCGCATAGCCTGTGTTCACAATTCAGATAACGGACGAAATCGGTTTTGCTGCACCCCTTGAATAAGACCATATTCAGATGATGCGCGGCCGGAATCTGATACGAATTCTTCAGCCTGAATTTTAAAACTTCGATTTTTGTCATCAAAGCCGAAGGTTTTTGTACTTCTTTCTTCATAATGATAAAAATTAATGATTAGACATAAAATTATTTTTAGTGCCGTCAGCATAGTTGAAAAATATTTTTTGTCAATAAAATTATGAAAGAAGTAATGCAGGAAATCAAAGAAAAAAGCCTTCTCAATTGAGAAAGGCTTTGTTTGAAAATTGACAGAATTGTCAGCGGGATAAATAATAATCTAATCTGTAGTTGTTTCTGTAATCGCCGTTTTGCAGGCAGCAGTCCAACAAATCCGGGTTGAGCAGGACAGCCAGATTTCGCACGGCTTCATCGTTGCTCAGAGAATGTTCAGACAGATAAAGGTCAATCAAATTCCCGTCACCGCGAAGAATCAGGGCTTTTTCGGCATTGTCGCCAAGACTGTTTTCACCGCTGCAGTAAGTTTCAAGAAACTTCCGCACCGTACGACTTTCGGCATATCGAATTAAGAAAGTTTCCGTCTGGCGGGAAAATGTTCCGTGCTGCAGAAGAAAATCGTCCAAGTCACTGTCATGCCGTCTGAACAATATTTTGTATGCCTTGTCCTCCATATTGCCGTCGGCAAAACAGAAAACCAGCGTATTGTCTTCCAGATGGTTGTTCAGATAATCCAGAACAGCCATTTTGTCGGCTTTGCGCAAAAAGTCCGACAGGAAGTCTTCATCAAAGTCATAATCGCATTTCTTCAGATATATTTCCCAGAGTTCCCTTTCGTTATGAAAGAGCAATGCACTGAGAACCATGTCGTCGAAATCCTCAATATCCTGTACGATGTTCAGCGCTTCGGCAAAAGCGGAAGACTTTATCCGATACCCCAGAGCAAAGGGACTCAAGGCGTGATGTGTCAGATAACATTCCAGCAGTTCATTGTCTTTCTGGTCAATCAGCAGGCATTCTTCCTGCCATTGCAGCCGATGGGACTTTAGATAGTCTGTCAGCCTGCCGCGGTCGTTTTGTGCCAGCAGAATGGCAAAGCCGAAATTCTGTAAAGTTCCGTGTTTCAGGTAGCAGTCCAACAGTTCTTTGTTTTCCGTCAAGAGCAGTTTGACTTCCAGATATGAGGGCAGGGAAAAACGGCGCAAAGTATCTTTCAGCAGTTCTTTCCGCGCCTTTGCGGCAAACAGGCTGTGCCACACTTCATCGGGTAACGGGACATTCCTCTCTGCTCTGGTTTCAATAAAGGCCTGCAATAATCCGTCATCATTTTCCTTAAGCAGGAGCTTCAGCATTTCCGTATCGAAAAAGTCATCGAAACACTTGTCCAGTACCTTTATGATTTGAGGATTCTTCCGTTTCAGCAGAAATTTGAATTCCTTGGCCGTCGGGCAGGTCAGTCGGTGCTCAAGATAAAAGATGACCAAGTCGTCCGATGCGCTGCGGCACAATTCCGTATAGGCGTCATCGTCCAATTCTTTATCCGTCGCATAGATTCTGACATAATCCTCTTTGCCGTTAATTATCAGAAATTCCTGTGTTTCCGCGCAAAGCTGCTGCGTTGCGGCATAAATTTTTAAAAAATCCGTATCGCCGGTTTCAAAAAGCGTTTCTTCGGCAATGTAATGCAGGCCATGCTTTCTGATATATTCGCCGATGAGAGCCGTATCTCTGCCATTGACAAGGATAAGCTCTGATTGTTCGGACAACATTCTGCCGGTTCGGACCAGCGGCACAATTCCGTATTTCTTCACAAATTCCGCTTCATTGTCGTCGCTGATGTCAAATGAAGTTTTTTCCAAAAAGAAAAACAGCATATTGTTGTCTGCTGCGTCAATCAGCATTCCGACAGCTTCGTCAGACAGCGGATACTGCGCGACATAACGGCCGAACTGTTTACGGCTGCAGCCCTTGCCCTGAATCAGGTTGCAATGGTGCTGTTCTTCGATTTCCGCATCGCAGAGGCGGAATGTAGCCATGGCGCACCAGGTATTGAAACGCGAGGGCTTTTTTGTTTTGAATTGTTCCATAATGATAAAAATTAATGATTAGACATAATTCATTTTAAGCCTGCCTACGCTAACACGATTATAATTTTTGTCAACAAAAAAGCCTGTTTCCGAAAAGGAAACAGGCTCATTGCCGGAAACGATTTTAATTGCGTTAAAATATACCCAGCCGTATCCGTTTGTTAAAAAACGGATACAATAAGGTTTTCGGCGTCTGGCCCGAGCGGATGTTTGGCAATATAAACGTCCAGCATTGCGCGGTCTCCGCGTTTAACCAGTTCAACCTCCGCATCTTCAAACAGGTCATATTTGTCCAGATAAAACCGGACGGCAGCGCCAGTCCGGGCAAAATCTGACTGCATGAGTTTACATTCCGCTTTGGAATATAATTCGTTTTGTTCAAAATAGCGTATCAGCAATTCGCAGTCGCCGCGTTCGACCAAAGCTTCCTCAGCCTCGTCTGCCAGGGCATAGGAAGCGATATAGGTTTCCAGCGCCCGCTTTGACCCCAGTTTTGCGAACAGTATAAGCGCCTCTGTCGGAATTTCGAACAATTCGGCGTAAGCTTCAATCAACTCAAGGTCGCCGCGGTTTAACAAAGCTGTAACCGATTGGGTCTTGAGCTTTCGGCTATTTACCGTGATATACCTGAAAACCTGTTCTTTACAGCCGTTTTCCAAAAAGTGGAATTCGGCATCGTCAGTCAGATGCTCTCCTTCTGCCAGCAGCCGGTCAACATAGAAATGCCGAACCTCGGCATCGCCCCGCTTCATTAAAACCGTGGCTGCAAGTTTTTTTAAGCCATGCTTTTCGCAATAGAGTCTGGCTGCTTCGGTTAAACCGGATTCCATAAGCCTTGCAGCATTAATGCTGCATAGTTGATGCGAAGAAATATAAGAACATAGCGCATTGCAGTCGCCGTCAGAAATTAATTTTGCCTCCAGCGTATACGGCAGTCCGTATTTTTCCAGATAAAAAGACTTAAGGTCTTTATCCTGCCCGGAAAATATAATCTCAGCAGCTGCATTGATAAGCCCGTCTTCCAAATCGTTGCTTTCAAGGTACAATCTGATAAGAACTCCGTTTCTGCTTTTGACCAGAGCTATTTCGGCATTATAGCCTAAAATACGGCCGGAAAGATAAGCGCGAATGGCTTCAAAGCATCCGCTTTCCATCAGCAGTGTTTCATACGGTTCCGGAAAACAATACGGTTCCGCGTCGTCTTTCTCTTCTCCGTGAGCCCTGTTGGCTGTTTTAGCCTCTGTTTCTTTGTTCAGTTTGTCAACAGCCAAAATCAGAAATTCCGGATTGTTCAGATTGAAAAGCGCTTCAAGTTCCTGACTGCATTCCATCAGTCTTTTGCTCAATACCTCTTTGCAAAGTTTGGCATCGCCTTTTCTAAAGGCATAAACCGCCGCACTTTCGGAGAGGTGCTGACAAGTCGTAATATATGCCTCCTTAGCCTTGTCCAAAGAACTTTCCATAAGCTTATAGGAAAGCGAACGGTCAAAACTTGTCGGCTGGGCTTCTTCAAAATAGGCAATCAGCAAATCTTCCCGTTTCTGCTCAATAATATATTGCAAAACGAGATAGGGTAAGGCTTTGTTTTTTCTCACAACCGGAAGAAAAAACTTTTTTGACTGCTCAATGAGAAGACTGTAGTGGGACAGATATATACGAGAAACTGACAGCATAGCCAGAATCTGTTCGTCAGAGCCTTTGGCTGCAATAGCATCATTAAAAGAACTCAGAGAACAGCCTTGCTGAATATGTACGTCAAATTTCTTTTTGTTTTTGTCCGTAAGCAGAATTTCAAAGGCGGCAGCTTCAAATCGATTGAGGTTGCGGTAAACTTTGCTGAATTCCTTAACGGACAATGCATTAAGAAAAGCCCGTTGGCATTCCGGCGGCGGAAAATTTTCTAACGTTCCTTGCTGCTGAAGTTCCCGAAACATCAAAAGCTTCTTAAAATAAGATAACTTGCATCTTTTTTTGTTTTTATCCATAACAATAAAATTTAATAGTGAAACATAAAATTAATTTTAGAATATCCTTTTTATGGCAAAAGCATATTTTTGTCAAGAGTGGATTGTATCGGTAAAATCAGGGAGATATTATAAAGAAATCGGTGCCGTGCCGGTAATTTATCCGTAAACTACGGTGTTAATGTATAACAGACATGACTGCTAAAGTAGGAAATATATTTCTGAGAGCAAAAAATATTTTCAGGGGAAGAAAACTGGGTAAAATATTATTTTTTCATTTTTTTGTATTGACAAAAGTAAATATATTCCCATATAATGCAACATAAATTATTTTGTAAAACTATGTAGAGAAAGAATATGGTTAAGTTAAGTGATAATAATGCCTATAAAAGGGGGCAGGAACTTTTGGATTCAGGGATGTGCAGGGAGGCAATAGCTCAGTTTGATGAGTTTTTGGCCCAGCAGCCCGATTCATGGAAAGCTATAAATTCCAAAGGGTTTGCTTTTCAGAAGATGAGCAAATATACGGAAGCTGTCGAATGTTTTGATAAAGCTTTGGCAATTAACCCGAAATCGGTTGAGGTGCTGAATAATAAAGGTGTTACGCTTAGCATGCGCGGACTGTACAAAGAGGCGATTGCCTGCTTTGAACAGGCTTTTGCGAATGACCCGACTTCTCTTGAGGCTTTGAACGGCAAGGCGATTGCTTTGCAGCATATGTTTTTGTTCAAAGAAGCTCTTGATGTTTTACAACAGGCCTATCAGGTTGACCCCAAACACCCCCAGACATTGCTGAGTATTGCCGTTACGTTGCAAAAACTGAAGCAGTATGAACGGGCAATCGGGTATTTTAAAAAGGTTCTGGCTCTCGATAAATCAAATGTTAAAGCCTGGAATGGTATCGGCGTTACCTATCAGCTGATGGGGGACAACGATTCGGCCTTGAAGTGCTTTACCAAAATCCTGAATATTGACAGTACTGAAATTCAGGCATGGATAAGCATTGGTTTCGTATATCAGAAAATGTTTAAGTTCAAAGATGCTCTGAAATGCTACAATAAAGCCAAGAATTTGGTCGACGGGCGTTATCATCATAAGCTTTATGACGGTTTGGCTTCCTGTCTGACAAAGCTTTCCGAATTTGACCAGGCGATAGAAATTTACAAACACATCTTCCAGCGGGAAGAAGGCAAGAAAAAATGGGACGCTCAACGGTCTATAAAATTTGTAAACAAGCTGAAACGCAAAAAGGCTATCGGCATGTTGCCGGATGTTATTCCGCAGGAAAACGCCCCGGCTGGTAATGCGTCGTCTGCTCCTGCTTCGGAAGAGGCTTAACCGTAGTTTCTTGCCGGATGCCGACAAAAACTTTGGCAGGCAATACATTCGGCAGGAAATACAATAGCCCGAATGCGGTATATTGTCGGCGAACAGTCGGAAATGTTGTTTCAAACCGTACTCTTGTTTCTTCAAAATAACCGTTGCGTACGAAAGGTGGAGAGGAAATGTCTGAACCGGCAGGAAAAACGGCGCTGAAGCCTGTATATGGCTGGCTGCCCTTAGTCTATTTTGTAATTCAGGTTATTGTCGGCGTATGGCTTGCTTTCTGGCTTCTTTATAATCATCAGCCGCAAACCGGCGACGATATTGAACATCTGCATTCCGCCTGGCTGGTGCATGAAGGAAAAATTCCCTATATTGATTTTTTTCAGCATCACAATCCGCTGTTATGGTACTTGTTTTCACCTTTAGCCGGATACTTTGCCTATGATTTGGTTCTGTTCGATGTCGTCCGTATAATATCGACCGTCGTTATGTTTGCGAGCCTGTATGTTGCGGCATTGATAGTAAAACGTTTTATGGCTGGAAACTGGTACGCCGGGGTGCTATGTATCGCATCTGTATTTCCGTCATACGTCATTTTCAGCGGGCAGGATTTCCGTCCCGACAACTACATGGTCCTGATGTTTATGTTGGGGCTGTATTGGTTTTTTGCCTATTTGGAACGTCGGCAGCTTAGGGATTTGGTGCTGTCCTTTATGGCGATGTTTACCGCTTTCCTGTTTATGCAGAAAGTCATTTTTCTGCTGGCCTTTTTTGCTGCAGTGGTTTTTTATCAGTTGTATGTCGGCAGAATTTCTGTTCGGGATTTTTTGAAAGCACTGATTCTGCCGTGCATCGGCGGGATAGTGTTTCTGGCATGGCTTCTTGCGCACGATATGGTCGGGCGCTATTGGCTGGCCAATTACATTTTTAATTTGCATATCCCCGATGTTTACGGCGGGTTGGTCGAGAAAACCAAGCCGGAATTTTATGTTGTCAGTGCCTTGGCTTTATGCGGTTGCATTTACTCATTGTATCGGGGAAACATATACGCGCGGATAATTTGTCTGCTGTGGGTTTTCGAAGCTTTGCAACGCTTTTTCTATTTTTCGCTGGACAGGCACTACTATTATCAGCTGCAAATATTCAACGGGATGCTTGCCGGTACATTTGCGTGGGAAATAATAAAAAAATGGCGGATTGCAGCGTATGTTTTTGCAGTATTGTCGCTGTCCGGCTGTTTGGTCTTTAGAAACTATTGTCTGGAAAACAGGCTGAAACCGTATTACCACCGTTATGTAACGCCAAAATATGTGCTTGAACAGACTAACCGCTGCGACGTTGTTATCAATGGCTACGGGTTGACTTACGGTATTTTTTCCAAAGATGTAACGTATTATTGGAATTTAAACGGACAGTTGGATGTTATCGGCAGTAAAATCGGGCTGGCACCGCTGCCGGATTTAAATGGCGCCGTACAGAAATATCTGCCGCGCATTATTTATACCGGGCCGTATTGGAATGAACGCCTTCGCAAAAAGCATATAGACGTTCCGGTTCACTGGATAGACAAGAAATTGCGGGATAAATATTACAATCAGTCGGCCTTTGTCGATATTTTTATCTTAAAGCCGGAATATCAGGCACAGCGCCGCTGCCGTTATAACGCGGAAACCGGAAGCTGGGATTATTACTACAAAGAGAATTATAATAAAGAGGAGACAGTCGGCAGATGACTTGGGGGCTGAAAAAGACAGCGGCGCTTATTATCGGAATTTATCTGCTTTTTTGTGCCGGTTTGCTGTACTGGGTTGTCATATACAGCGGATCGGGTGACGGCGATACATTGGAGCACGTACATTCCTCATGGTTGGTTTGGTCGGGCAAAATTCCGTATAAAGATTTTTTCCAGCACCACAATCCTCTTTTATGGTATGTCGGTGCGCCGCTGGTCGGTTTCTACGAATATAGTCTGCGTGCGGTTGATGCCGTCAATATGCTGACGGTAACGACTTTTTTGCTGATGCTGTTTTATATTTACCGCCTGCACCGGGATTTCCTGTCCGGTCGTTTTGGCGGGCTGGTAGCCGCGGCTTTTTGTGCCTTGCCGCAGGAAAGTTTATATAATAAGGATTTTAAGCCTGATAATTTTATGGCACTGGCATTGGTTGCCGGAATTTACTATCTTTTCCGTTATCTGAAGTCTCGTAACGTCAGTGCGCTTGTTCTGTCCTTTTTGCTGTTTTTCGCCGCCTTTATGTTTACGCAGAAAGCCGCATTGGTTTTAATCGGCATGGGGGCGGTTATTTTATGGCTGTTGTACACGGGGCGTGCTGTCTGGAAAGACTGTCTGGTTGCGGCGGCATTGCCTGTGCTTTTATATGCAGCTTTTCTTGCATTTTTGTACTATGAAGATGTTTTGGCAATGTATTTCAAAGCCAATTTTGAGCTGAATTCGCATATACCCGATGTCTTTTATACTAGGCGTTTTATTCATCCGAGCTTTGAGATGACTGTTCCGCTCTTGTTGGCCTTTTACGCTCTGGCACGCTGCGTTTGGAGCGGAAACCTGTATGTAAAAATCATCGGTGCGGTTTTCGCATTTGAATACATCATTCGTTTTTATTATTTCACGCCCTTTGTTTATTATTTTGCCTTTCTTCATGCCGTAGCGTCAACGATGGCCGGCGTGGCTGCTTCGGAAATGATAAGGAAAAGGCAGTGGCTGGCGTTGGTGTTTGCAGGTTATTTTGTCATACTCGGGGGAATTTATGCCGATATATACAGTCGGCGGATAACCGTGGGCGACGATTACAAATATGGTGCGTCGGGATTTGTCCTGCGGTTGGTAAATCCCTGCGATTATGTCGTAAACGGATATCGCATCGGCTACAATCTGTTTAATAAAGATATTGATTTTATTTGGAATCTGAAAGGGCAGATAGATGTTATCGCCGCCACCATAGGCATCCGCCCGACGGCGGATTTGGAAAGCCTTATCCGCAAATACCGCCCGAAAATTATTTACGGCAAAAATTACTATGACACATACCGCGAATACCGCGGCGATATAGGAAAGTATCCGATACACTGGATAAGTTCGCACCTGCTGAACGAAATGTACATTCCGCTGAATCGCGACGATTTGTATATCCTGAAACCGGAATATCAAAGCTACCGATGCCGCTATAATCCGCGGACGAAAAGCTATGAATATCAGGATTGGAATTAGCAAAAAGTTTACTAATCGTTTTGTATATTATCAGCATAAAGAACTAACCTCTGCAAAAAGGAGACGAACCATGCGGGTAATTATAAAACCGGATTATGAACAAGTAACCGATTGGGCGGCAACCTACATTGCATACAGGATAAACCGTGCCCGTCCTACGCCGGTCAAACCTTTTGTTTTAGGGTTGCCGATGGGGGACACTCCAAAGGGAATGTATAAAAAGCTGGTAGAATTAAACCGTGCCGGAAAATTGTCATTTGCCAATGTGGTTATTTTTTGCATGAATGAATTTATCGGACTTGAGAAAAATGCGCCTCAGAGTTGTCAGAGCTATATGGACGAATATCTTCTGAAGCACGTAGATACCAAAGCCGCCAATATTTATATTCTTGACGGCAGAACCAAAAACTATGAAAAAGAGTGCTCCAATTTTGAACTGGCAATCCGTCAGAAAGGCGGCATAGACTTGTTTGTCGGCGGGGTTGGTGCCGATGGCCATATTGCTTTTAATGAACCGTTTTCTTCTCTCGATTCCCATACGCGCGTCAAAACCCTGACAACCGAAACGATGAAAATTAAAGCCAAATTGTTTGGGGGAGATATCAGCAAGGTGCCGCATACGGTTTTGACGGTTGGAACAGGTACGATTATGGATGCCCGTGAAGTTATGCTGCTGGCGACCAGTGCCGCCAAAGCCGAAGCGACCAGAGCGGCGATAGAAGGCGGCGTCAATCATCGCTGGGCTGTCAGCGCTCTGCAGATGCACCGCCACGGGATTTATGTCTGCGATGAGGATGCTGCCTCCAAGCTGGAGCAGGAAACAGTTTCTTATCTAAAAGATATTGAACGCAATGCTTACTGAAAACTCATCCCGCTCTCACATGTCTAATCCTCACTCGCCTCATTCTTCTGCCTCCGGCCGGACTGAACAGGAGCAGTTGCTGCGCGTTGAAGCTCTGCAGCTGCTGCGGCAGAAAGCGGACGAGCCGTATCGTATCTTTTCAGGGAAACTTCTGCCTCCGGAAACGCCGCTGCTCGGCGTCCGTATTCCGCACCTGCGTCAATTGGCCAAATCATGGATCAAGGAGGGAAAAGCCGGAGAATATCTGGCGCTTTCCCGTTCGAGTCTGTTTTATCATGAAGAATTTATGTTTTACGCCCTCTTAACAGCCGGGATAAAAATCCCCGAACCCGACAAAATCGCTATGATTAAAAATTTTGTTCCCTGCATAAATAATTGGGCTGTATGCGATATTTTCTGCGGGGACCTAAAGGAAGTCGGTAAAAATCCCGCTCCGTTTTATCAGGAGTTCAAAACATATCTGCATAGTGCACGAGAATATGAGATACGCTTCTTTTATGTTTTGGCGCTGATGTATTTCCTCACCCCCGAATATTTGCCGGAGCTGCTGTCCGCTGTTTCTTCGCAGGTATTTGTCGGGTTTTATGATAAAATGGCGGCAGCATGGTTTCTTTCCGTAGCTTATGTAAAATTTCCTCATGAAGTTGAAGATTTTTTACAAACAGCAGTACCGGATAAATTCGTTTTCCGTAAAAGTATAAGCAAAATATGCGATTCGTACCGAGTTGGCAAAGAAGATAAAAAGCGGCTTCGCGCCATGGCTGCAAAACGCCTGAAATTTTTCCCGTAATCGGAAACAGCTCCCGGCGTTTGCAACCTCGGTATTTGATAATATAGACATGGTTAGCGATGTCGGACTATGCCTCATAAATAGGAAAAGCCGCAGTCAAAGCCGCAATACGTTTTTTAACGCCGGACATAATTTCCGTTTCTTTGTCCGTATGCAGGGCATCGACAATATCGGCGATGGCATTGCCGATAAGTTCAAATTCCGCTTCCTTAAATCCCCGCGTCGTTCCGGCCGGCGTGCCGAGCCTGATGCCGGACGTAACCGTTGGCGGCAGCGGGTCAAACGGAATGGCATTTTTGTTGGCCGTAATGTTAACACGTTCCAGCGCTTCGGTTAATTCTTTGCCGTTAATTCCTTTAGGCGTCAGGTCGGCCAAAAGCAAATGCGTGTCTGTTCCTCCCGTAACCAGTTTTAACCCGCGCTTAAGCAGGGTATCTCCCAAAACTTTTGCATTTTTTATAACCTGTGCAGAGTAAAGCTTAAAGTCTTCGCTCATTGCCTCTTTAAAGCAAACGGCTTTTGCTGCAATAATATGTTCCAAAGGGCCGCCCTGCATGCCTGGAAAAATTGCAGAATTGATTCTTTTTGCAATATCGGCATTGTTGGTCAGAATGGCGCCGCCGCGGGGACCTCGCAGCGTCTTGTGAGTTGTTGTGGTAACGACATCGGCATAAGTCAGCGGATTGGGGTAGAGCCCGCTTGCCGCCAGTCCGGCAAAATGCGCCATGTCAACCATCAGCATTGCTCCGCATTCATGGGCAATGGCTCTGAATTTGACAAAGTCAATCTGCCGCGGATATGAAGAGCATCCGGCAATGATAAGCTTCGGTTTGTGGTGGACGGCCAGGCTTTTGACCTGCTCGTAATCAATTAATCCGGATTCTCGTTCAACGCCGTATTGTATGGCATTAAACCATTTTCCCGAAAAAGAAACTTTAGCGCCGTGAGTAAGATGTCCGCCGGCATCAAGGCTCATGCCCAACACCGTGTCGCCGGGTTTAAGCAGAGCGCCGAAAACAGCCATATTTGCCTGTGAACCCGAATGGGGCTGGACATTGGCATACTGTGCGCCGAACAACTGCTTTAACCGGTCAATGGCAAGCTGTTCAATTTCATCAACATATTCGCAGCCGCCGTAATAACGCCGCCCCGGGTACCCTTCTGCATATTTATTGGTCAGGACGGAACCCTGCGCTTTAAGAACTGCCCTGGATACGATATTTTCCGACGCGATTAGTTCAACATTGTCCTGTTGGCGTTTCAGTTCTTTATTGATAGCATTAAAAATTTCGCTGTCAAAATTTTTCAAAGTTTCTTTGTACATTCTGTCTCCGTAATAAATCACAGTTTATGCGCTTCATTGTCGCATCATTCCGCTAAGCGATATGCATAATTATGCCCCGGATGCATACATCGGCTGTCCTGCCGTTATAAGTCTAACATATCAAGCCTTTTCTGATGACGTCCGCCTTCAAATTCCGTATTCAAAAAAATCTCAATCCGTTTACGGACATCTTCCGGGGTCATCGTTCTGCCGCCAAAGACAATGACGTTGGCGTTATTATGTTTCTTTGCCATCTCGGCAACCTCGTCGGAATAAAGTAAAGCCGCTCTGATGCCTTTGTGCCTGTTGGCCCGGATGGAAATGCCGATTCCCGTACCACAGACCAAAATGCCTAAATCGGCTTTTTGAGCCAGGATATTGGCAGCCATTTTGTCTGCATAGGCCGGATAGTCGACAGACGAGCAGTCATAAGTTCCCAAATCCAAAACCTCATATCCTTTTTCGGCAATAAAGTCGTTGATGATGTTTTTCATTTCCAGCCCGGCATGGTCTGAAGCCGTTGCGATTTTCATAATGCGCCTCCCTTTCTGTTTCTCAGCACTATTAGCAAAACTTTGTATTAAATATAAGGAAAATGTCAGATATGCACAAGATAAAAAATTTTTCACATTTTAAAAAAAAATATGTTGACGTTCAAAATTTTTTATGTATATATACAAATCACCACGTTGACGTTGGTACTTTGAGTTGGCCGGTTGGCAGAGTGGCTCATGCAGAGGACTGCAAATCCTTGTACATCGGTTCAATTCCGGTACCGGCCTCCAGTAAGTATTATTCCGACTTAGCTCAGTGGTAGAGCAATCGGCTGTTAACCGATTGGTCGCTGGTTCGAGCCCAGCAGTCGGAGCCATTAAAAACCGTTTTCTGATAAGGAAAACGGTTTTTCTTTTATAAGAAGTTTTGCTTTTACAGGAATATGAAGCAGGGACAAGAAATGAAAATCCGCAGTATAATATTTTTATTGATATTTTGTGTTCCGTTGTTAACGGCAGCAGTACCGGATATTGTCGAAAAACAATCCGGAAATATCCCGGCAGCTGTGGAAAAAATTGCCGATGGCGCCGGAGCTGATGTCGGCGTGGCCTATGCTTCATCAGAGAAATACCGGCAAAACGGCAGCCGTCAGTATCCGCTGTTAAGCGTCTTCAAATTGCATGTCGCCGTAGCCGTTTTAGATAGGGCAGATAGGGAAAATATTGCGCTGGATTCTCGGATTCAGATTCCCTCTGCCGAAATTAAGCCGGACTTATACAGCCCTCTTCGTGAAAAATACGGTGTACGCGATTTGTCGTTGCCGCTTCGTGAACTTTTGCACTATATGGTGGCTGAAAGCGACAATAATGCCTGCGATATTTTAATAAGGTGGCTTGGCGGTGTGAAAAAAGTTGCTGCCTATAGCCGTAAAATAGGCCTCCGCCAGACGGAAATTCTCGTAACCGAAACGGAAATGAATCGAAATGTACGGTTGCAATATGCCAATAAAGCGCCGTTGTCCGAAATTATCCGCTTGTTGCAGCTGATTGACGGCGGGAAACTTTTTGCGCCGGAACTGCATAAGGAGTTGCTGGCGATAATGGAAAAGACCTCTACCGGAACCGACAAAATAAAAAAATATCTGCCGTCATTCGTATCCGTGGCTCACAAAACAGGATCATCATCCCGTCTGACTGATGGCAAAAAAATTGCCGATAATGACGTCGCTATTATAAAAAGCGGCAATAATGTCTGGTATCTGGCAGTTATGGTTGCCGATTCCCGTTTATCCGACAAAGAAAATGCAGAGATAATAGCCCGCATCGCTTTCTTGATTTACAAAACAGAAATAAACGGGAAAATAAGCGGGAAAACTCCCGAAAATTAAAGTCAGAAGCAGCTTTTGTCAGTTAAGCTGTCATACCGTTTGTGGATGCATTGAATACATGTTTTATGTACGCCGTCGGTAATGTTGTAAAAAACAAAGCGGCCAAGCTTGTCGGCGGTAACAAAGCCATCATCGCGCAGCTTTTTCAAAAACTGTGAAACTTTGAGCTGTTCCAGCCCGGTTCCGTTAACGATTTCGGTAACGTTTTGCCTACCGTTCAGTGTCAGCCATTCCAAAATGCGCATTTTGTCATAGTGGGCAAACAGTTTCATCCTGTTTGCCGTCATCATTGTATAATCGGCCGGGAGTACCGCTTTGACGCCGTCCTGCAGAAAAAAGAAACAGTCCGTCATATATGCATATAATTTGCGCAGGCAGACAAAAATGCTTGCCGGATATTCTTCACAAATGTCGTAATAAATAAATATGCCGCGTCTTGTCGTTTTAACCAGGCTGTTCTCGCGCATTTTTTTCAAACTTTGCGAAACAATTGCCTGTTCTGCGCCAAGCGCTTTAGTAATGGCGGAAACAGAAGCCTGCCCGTTGACATCAAGGTATTCCAAGATGCGCAGCCGCAACGGATGAGAAATATAGCTGATGCCTTTAACGGCCTTTTTCATAATTTCGGTTGGCAGCGGTTTTTGCATAATCCACACAATTCCTGTCTGTAAAATCTCTGCCTGTCTATATAGCAGAAAAAATCCCTCTTTGCAATAAAAATCCCCCGGTTATGTAGCCGGGGGATAAGGATGGAAACTGCCGAAAAAATTATTTCTGAAAATTGGTGCTTAATTCGTCAAACCGTTTTTGATTTTCATCCGACCAGCCCATAATATAGTCATCTCCCATACAAAACAGCGGTGTTCCGATGTTTCTGCCGAGTTTAAACTTTTCAGCGCATTTCTTAAATAAGTACATGCCGCCCGGTTTGTATATGTCAATTTTTTCCATAGCCAGCGCCGGATGGTTCTTGGTTATGTATTCGTCAGCCTGTCTGCAATAGGGGCATCCGTCATAAGTGAAAAAATAAATCTTTTCGCTCTCTAAGGCGTCGTCAGCCCGGGCAGGGAAAATTCCGCCCCATAATCCGGCAAGAATAATGAACAAATAAGAAATATAACGCATTATATTCTCCTTTCTTGTTTATTCGATGCAGCAGTCGACAGCCTTGCGGACAAAGGCTTTCATCTTGACAAACGCAGTCTGCGGCTCGCCCTTGCCCGTTTCTCCGGTTTCTATGGCTTCCGCTGTTTCGCGGACAGTTTCCGTTCCGGTTTCCGCAGGTACTGCCGCTGCAACTTTCTCACTGATTCTTTTGACGTCTTCCGCGCTGTCTTTCACCCATTTGACGTCATCCACGCTCAGCATATTCATATTCAATCCCCAGAACAGGCAATACAGGTCATACGCCTTGTTAAACAGGTCGTAGGCCTGCTCTTTGTTGCCGAGGCTCTGTTGCTTGGTGCCGACTTCCATCAGCCGCATGGACGAGGCCAGCAGGTGCTTGGAGATGCACCAGACTTCTCCCTCGTACGACGGAATAATCTTCATCATCAGTTTTTTACGGGTTTCGCGCACGTCTTCGATTAAGTCGTAAAAAGATGTTTTGCCGGTTTTTGCGCCGGAAAAGACTAGATGTTCTTCAATTGAAATCAGGTTCATAATCGCAATTGTCAAATCCTGATCCGATGACAGGTCTTTCGGATTAACTTTCTTCGTCGCGTCAATCCGTTCCACGAATTCTTTGACGTTTTCTGCTTTTTTCATCATTTGTCTCCTTGATAAATTATAATGGATAATATGTTAAAATAACGCTGGCCGCGAACAGCAAAACAACCGGAAATACCGCTTTTTCAAACGGAAAATGTGCATGTCCGCCGTTTTTGTTTTTCATATATTGATACAGTTTTTGCGATGCAATATACAGAAATGCTCCGATTAATGCTGATAAAAGAAATGTATCAATATATAAAAAGCCGATAATTTTCGGGGTGTATGGCAGCAGCCCCAAATAAACAAAGCCGGAAGATGCAATACAGGCAAGCATAAGAATTGCATTGCGCCCTGCAAAGTACCACCCTTTTTTTTCAAACCAGAGGATAGTCCAATATCCGAGCAGAGAAAACAGCGCGCCAGTCCATAAACCGACAATGTCGTCACTGATGCCGAGCTTGCGGGAAATTTCCAGCGAAGCGCCGATTGCAACGGTACAAACGATGCAGGCCGGATTAGCCAAAGCTTCTGCCGCTGTTCCCGTTAAAAACAATAATAAGGTAAAAAATGCTTTCATATAAATAGACTCCAAAATATGTATCATATACAATATATATAATAATTAATACATATTAAAAAGTCAATAAATAATTTCAATAAAATGCGTTTTCCTCTGGCAGAAATTAATATATGCCGAGAATTTTGTTGATAACCGGATTTGTTTGTCATATATAGTAGTCGTGTCATGATTTTATTAAGGAGAGAAATATGAAAAAAATACTGCTGGCGCTGGCTGCCGTGTTTATGCTGAATGCCTGTTCGGAGGCTGACCCCGCATCATTGAAAGGGAAAAACTTCACACTGGCAACGGATAAAAATATCACATTGTCTTTTGATGCTAAGGAAGATCGTTTTTACGGAAAAGCCTTGAATAATTATTTCGGTACTTACAAGGCAGAAAAGGATAACATTAAATTTGGTCCTGTCGCATCTACAATGATGGCCGGCCCTGAAGACGAGATGAAAAAGGAACATGCTTATTTTCAAAATCTGGACAAGGTCAGAACCTATAGTTTGAAAGGGAAAGAACTTGAGCTGAAAGGCGACGGCGTAACGCTGAAGTATCTGCAGCAGTAACTTTTCCGGGCACAAAAATGTAATCCCCTGCGAAAGCGGGGGAATTATGTTTGTTTTCAAAAATACTGTGTTTTCTGAAGAACAACTGCCCGATAATATCTATTTGCCCAAAAAGCAAAATAAAACAGTCGCAAGGGACAATATAAGAAATTTCATTCAAAGACAAAATCTCCCAAAAACAGCCCGGCGACCCAGACAGTAATTCTTCAGATTACAACAACAGCCGTCGGAATAATCCGGCGGCTGTCTTTATACCGATTATTAAAAAACGGTCTATCGCAAAACTGCACCGGTCTTTTTGCCGACTTCCAGAATGACCTTGTTCATCAATGCTTCCAGTTCGGCATCGGTATAGGTCTTGTCTTTCGGCTGGAACGTAACGCTGATAGCAACAGATTTCTTGTCTTCGGGCAGATTCTCGCCTTCGTAAACATCAAAAATCCGTACATCGGCAATATTGCTGCGGTCTGCATTTTTAGCAGCCGCCGCTATGCTGACGGCCGAAACGTTACGGGCAACGACGAATGCCAAATCCTTGTCAACTGCTTGCAAAGGAGAAAGTTCCAGCTTCTTTTTAGCTTTGGATTTTGCATCCCTCGGCAGCGGAATATTGTCAAGGAAAACCTCAAAAGCCATAACATTGGTTTTGATGTCAAGCGCTTTGAGAATCGCCGGGTGCAGTTCACCAAAATACGCGAGGACGTTTTTGCCGAGTCGAATAACGCCGCTGCGCCCCGGGTGGTAGTAAGACGGTGCGTCGGTCGTAATCTGTGGTGCCTCAATCGGGCCTTTCGCCGCGGCAATAACTGCCAGCGCGTCAGCCTTGACGTCAAATACGTCATAAGCGCGCATGGAGTTTGTCCAGTCCTTTTTCGCGGTCTTTCCGACCCGGATGCCGGAAGCCATAGCCCGCTGTTCACCGGGATTACGGCCGAAAAATTCGGGTGCTGCCTCAAACAATGCCAAATTGCCGTATCCGCGCGCAATATTGTTTTTGGCGCCGATAAGCAGATTCGGCAACAGTGACGGCCGCATTTCGTCAAGCTCATTGATAATCGGATTTTGAATAAATACCGCTTCCGGCCCTCTGCGGAAATATTTTGCAATGTTGCTGTCGGTAAAGCTGAATGTAACCGTTTCGTACATACCGCGTGAAGCAAGCTCATGCTTGACCATGACAATATTATTCTGCAACGGCGTTAAAACCGGTTTCGGAAATTCGGCCGTTTTCATTGAAGTTGCCGGAATGTTGTCAAGCCCAATCATCCGTACGACCTCTTCAATCAAATCCTGCTCGCATTCAATATCGCCGCGCCATGACGGAGAAATCGCCTTGATATTGCCGTTTTCTTCGCTGATTTCAAATCCGAGATTGTGGAGAATTTCTTCACAAGTTTCTTTGGCAACCTCCATACCGATAAAAGTTTTCATTCGTTCCGGCCGCAGATATACCGGTTTGGCGACAGATTTTTCTTCTCCTGCAATTTCCATTTCCGAAGCTTCGCCGCCGCAGATATCCAAAATCATTTTCGTGGCATAATTGTTACCGCTGATATTTGACATCGGGTCAACCCAGCGTTCGTACCGGGCACGTGAATCGGAGTCAAGCTGAAGCTTGCGTCCGGTTCTGGCAATGCAGGCCGGCGTAAACAATGCACACTCCAGCAGAACGTTCTTTGTGTCTTCATAGCTGCCTTTGTTTAATCCGCCCATGATGCCGCCAAGACACTGTACGCCTTCGTCGTCGCAAATGCCGAGTGCTTTGTTGTCCAGTATATAGCTTTTTTCGTTCAGCGCCAGAAATTCTTCACCGTCATGAGCCATCCTGACCTGGATGTCGCCTTTAAGCTTGTCTGCATCAAAAACGTGCAGCGGACGTGCTAAATCATAGTTGATATAATTGGTAATATCCACCAGGGCGGAAATAGGACGCAGCCCGATAGCCGTCAGACGGTCTTTCATCCACTTTGGCGTCTCCGCTTTGTTGTTGACGTTTCTGATGTAGCGTGCCGTATATGTCGAGCAGGCTTCAGGGCATGAAACAGTTACTTTAACCGGGCTTTTGAACGTTCCTCTGATTGCAGGAATATCCAACGGTTTCAGCCTGCCGAGCCCCGCAGCGGCCAAATCCCGGGCAATTCCCCGTACGCCTAAACATTCGGCGCGGTTTGGGGTTATCGAAACTTCAAAAACCGGATCAATATTCAAAACTTCCGCCGCCGGAATGCCGGCCTTGGTCTCTGCCGGCAGCTCGATAATGCCGTTATGGTCGTCGCCAACAAGTAATTCTTTTTCCGAGCACATCATGCCCATGCTTTCCACGCCGCGGATTTTTGCAACTTTTAAGCGTTCTCCGTATGCAGGAATCAGTGCTCCGGTCGGAGCATAAATGCCAACCAGCCCTTCATGGACGTTTGGCGCACCGCAGACGACTTGCAGTATTTCCTTGCCTGTATTGACGGCTAATATGTGCAGATGGTCGGAATCCGGATGCTTGTCAACTTTGTCAATGCGTGCCGTGATAAAGCCATCCAGTGCAGCAGCCGGATTAACGACCTCCTCGACTTCAAGGCCGATGCGAGTCAGTGTTTCGCTGATTTCGTCAACGCCTGCTGTTGTATCCAGATGTTCTTTTAACCAGGATAATGTAAATTTCATCGTGCCAGTCCTCCGTTGTTGCTCAGTCCGCTTGTCATTGATGAAAAGTCGAGCGGGGTAAATCCGTAATTTTTAATCCAGCGTACGTCAGATTCAAAGAAAGTCCTCAAATCCGGAATGCCGTATTTTAACATCGCAAGCCTGTCAATGCCGACCCCGAAGGCAAATCCCTGATATTCATCTGGATTGATGCCTCCAGCGCGCAGGACGTTCGGATGTACCATGCCGCACCCCAAAACTTCCAGCCAGTCTGTTCCTGCTCCGATAATTAAATCGGTTTTAGTCTTGAGGCAGCCGATATCAACTTCGGCAGACGGTTCCGTAAACGGGAAGAACGACGGGCGAAATCGGATAGGCAGTTCGTCAACTTCAAAAAATTCTTTCATAAAATCATACAGGCAGCCCTTTAAATCGGCCATAGTCGTTTTCTTGTCAATAACCAAACCTTCTACCTGATGGAACATCGGCGTGTGCGTCGCATCGTAGTCGGAACGGTATGTTCTGCCCGGCGCTATAATGCGGATTGGCGGCTGCTTCTTTTCCATGGTACGGATTTGTACGCCGGACGTATGCGTCCTGACCACATAAGCAGAGTCCATATCAAATTCCTTATTAGCATCATTATTGATGTAGAACGTGTCCTGCATTTGGCGGGCAGGGTGGTTCGGCGGCATATTGAGTGCGTTAAAGTTATGGAACTGGTCTTCAATGTCCGGGCCTTCAGCCACTTCAAATCCCATCTGGGCAAAAATAGCGACAATTTCTTCATAAACTTTGGAAACCGGATGGATTCGTCCTTGCGTTTCCGGCCGGCAGGGAAGGGTAACGTCAATAACTTCCTTTTTCAGTTTTTCATTCAGCTGTTTGGTTTCCAATTCCTGTTTTTTTTCGGTAATTTTTGCTTCAATTTCCGCTTTGACAACATTAATCTTCTTTCCGAAAGAAACTCTTTCTTCCATCGGCATGCTGCCCAGTGTTTTTAACAGTTCGGTAATCTGTCCTTTTTTGCCTAATGCCGCAACTCTTGCCTCGTCAAGGGCTTTTGCGTCTTCTGCATTGGCAATCTGTTCCAACAGGCTTGTTTTTATAACTTCAATATCACTCATTTGTTCACCTTATAAGAAGGATATTTCCCAGAAACAACAGGAGCGTTTCCTGAAATCACCCTTTTGCCGCTCCCAAAGGCCGGCTGTTGTTTGTCTTTTTTCCGCTGCCGTAAAAAATGCCGCGGAAGTTCATAACAATTTTAAATATAAAAGAGTCCTCTTGGTTGCCCAAGACGACTCTTTCTTATCTGATATAAATTATACTAAATCTAAAAATTATTTAGCCAGAGCCGCTTTGGCAGTTTCTACTAACTTAGCAAAAGCTTGGGGCTCTCTGTAAGCGATATCAGCCAGCACTTTACGGTCAAGCTCAATACCTGCCTTGTTGAGCCCGCTGATAAATCGAGAATAAGTCATATCATTCAAGCGCGTAGCAGCATTGATACGCTGAATCCACAAAGAACGGAAATTTCTTTTCTTCGCTCTTCTGTCACGGTAAGCATACTGCAAACCTTTTTCAACTTTTTCAACAGCTACTCTGAAAACGTTTTTATTGCGGCCTCTGTAGCCTTTCGCCATATCCAGAATTTTTTTATGACGGGCATGAGCCGTAACACCTCTTTTTACACGAGACATTTACATATCCTCCTACAACTACAAATAAGGTAAAAATTTCTTAACAATCTGGACATCAACTTCTGAAAGCAAAGTCGTGCCGCGGGCTTGTCTTTTCATTTTCTGGGTTTTGCAGAAGAGGCAGTGTCTCTTTTTCGCAAAATTTCTTTTCAGCTTGCCGGTTCCGGTAACGCTGAAGCGCTTTTTCGCCGAACTTTTCGTTTTTAATTTAGGCATTTCAATCCCTTTCAAAAATTTAAGTTGGATTCACACATAACAGGAAGGCATGCCGTTAGCCCTCTCTGTTATTCGTACCAATGTATACCGCAATATTTTTATTTGTAAAGAGTTTTTTTAATTTAAAATTAATAATTATTTACCAGTCTGTTGTCCTGATTAATTCTATCTTTGTCCGGTTTCTTCTTTTCCATATCCGGCTTGACTTTGGAGCCTGTGCCTGTTTTGCGGATAAAAAGGCGCACTCCCTGCTCATAAAAAAGATATCCCTTGTAAACGGCGGCTGCCGGGATTTTGTAGCCGTTAAATTCGGCCTGATTTTCATAATAGCTGAAATCGGCTCCCGCAGCATCGTCTTCGTCTATAACGGCAATATCATGATGGCGGTCAATAAGCTCCTGCATATTGTCGCCTTTAACGGCCATGTCTTCTTCGGTCCAGAGCCAGTACATCGGAGCTTTGTCTGCAATATATAATTTATCTCTGCCGAGAATTAATTGCAGAGGCAGAGTGTGAAAGCCGACAGCCTGAACTTTTGCTTCGGGATTTTCGAAAACGTTATGTTTGGCCAGCATTCCCAAAACCTGATTCTGCGAAGAGTAGGGGTGTTTTATCTCATAATCGGCAGAAACGGCACTCCAGTATATCTGCATAACGGCACATGCCAGAAACAAATAATGCTTTCTGCTTTGGGCATAGTTCGGAAAAAACATATAAACCGAACAGAGAAAAAGTCCCCATATAAGCCCTTGGTGATAGTACATCGGGCGGACAGCAAAATAAGCGGCAATGAAAACGCTCCAAACTGTTGTAAAACGCAATACGGCCGGCAAATTATTCCGCATATTAACATAAAAAGATGTGCTCATTGCCGTTTTTACCGCATAAAAAGCGGTGATAAACAAAAAAGTCAGATTCAGCATCGTATTTTCACCGGCAAAAAATGCTTCGGGAAAATGAGCCAGCACATTGTATGGATAATTTTCAATATGCTCGATTCGCATATTGTACTGCACCATATTGACCGGCAGGATCTGCCATAGCATAAGCAAGCCGCATCCGCCCAACAGACACACAGGGGCAATATATTGAAACGGTTTTCCCGAAGTCCGCCGATAGGCTTCCGAAAACCAAAACAGCCCGAGAACAGCGGCAACTGGTGCCAAAAAAGCGGCAGATTCTGCAAACAGCAGCAATGATAGTGCATATCTCCAAATATACCGATGCCTCTTTTCATAAAGCACGGCAAGCAAAACCATTGCCAGATATGCCAGACAGTAGTTGCGTGAAATGATATTGTACTGGTAAAGGAAATAATGCCCGAACGGCAACAGTATTTTATAAATCAACGGAACCCAACAGCAGAATAAAAATATACCGACCGTTATGGACATAACCGCAATTGAAACATAGGTAATGTTTAATTCTTCGCCAAATATGGCAATAAGCAATTTCAGCAGTAAATGCCATAATACCGGCTGCCCCTCCTGATGCGGGATAATTGTCAAAATTTCGCTGAAACTGGCATCGCGTGCAATCAAAAAAGCCTGTACTTCGTCCGCCCATACTTCATGAAACGGAGCAATATATAAAGATAAGGCCGTAAAACAAAACCAGATAACCGCCGCGGAGACTTTTGCTATATATGTTTCCGGAGAGATGCCGTAGCGCATTTTAAACACCTGAGAAAAGAAAAGGCGGCAGCCGTCTGGTTGCCGCCGTCTGCTATATTAGGCCAATGCGTCGGACTTGATATCCAGATGCAAGTCTTTCAACTGCTGCTCGGAAACCGTATTCGGCGCCTGCATCAGCAAATCCTGCGCTTTGCCGTTTAACGGGAACAGGATGACATCACGGATAATCGGTTCGTCCAAAAGCAGCATGACCGTGCGGTCAATCCCCGGAGCGCATCCTGCGTGCGGCGGCGCGCCGTACTTGAATGCGTTAATCATACCGCCGAATTTGTTGTCCACGACGCTGTGGTCATATCCCGCCAGTTCAAATGCCTTGTACATGATTTCCGGTTTGTGGTTTCGGACTGCGCCGGAAGCCAATTCCACGCCGTTGCAGACCATGTCGTACTGATAAGCCAGTATCTCAAACGGATTCTTGTTCAGCAGCGCGTCCATTCCGCCCTGTGGCATAGAAAACGGATTGTGCGAAAATTCAACTGCGCCTGTTTCTTCGTTTTCCTCGTAAAACGGAAAATCGACAATCCAGCAGATGCGAAACGCGTCTTTCTCAATCAAATCCAGCTCTTCGCCGAGTTTTGTGCGGACTTTTCCTGCAAATTTGCTGATAAGTTTTTTATTGCCGCCCATAAAGACAACCGCATCACCGTCCTTAACCCCAAACATATTTTTAAGTTCAGCCATTTTTTCTTCAGAGAAAAATTTGGCAATGCCCTTGGCGCCGTTTGCTGACAGCGCGACATATGCCATGCCGCCGAACCCTTCTTCTTTGGCAAAACCGTCCAGCTTGTCAAAGAACGAACGCGGTTTCTCTCCTGCGCCGGGGATAACGATGGCACGCAATCCCTCGCCGTTGGCTGCCTTGCCATCATAAACGCCGAACCCGGAATTGTTGAAGAAAGCGGTTGCATCCTGAATAATCAACGGATTGCGTAAATCCGGCTTGTCGGAGCCGTATTTCAGCATGGCGTCTTTAAAAGCAATACGCTGAAACGGCGCCTGGTCAACTTTTTTTCCTTCGCCGAATTCGTTGAAAATAGAACCCATCGTCTTTTCCATTACCGCAAACACATCATCCTGCGTGGCAAAAGACATTTCCATATCCAGCTGGTAAAATTCGCCCGGGCTGCGGTCGGCACGCGGATCTTCATCGCGGAAACACGGTGCAATCTGAAAATATTTGTCAAAGCCCGAAACCATCAACAGCTGTTTAAATTGCTGCGGCGATTGCGGCAAAGCATAAAACTTTCCCGGATTTAAGCGGGATGGAACCAGAAAGTCGCGTGCGCCCTCCGGAGATGAAGCCGTCAAAATCGGCGTCTGATATTCCAGAAAACCCTGCTCGTTCATCAACTCGCGCATGCGTTTGATAACTTTGCAGCGCAGAATGATATTGTTGTGGATTTTCTCGCGCCGCAAATCCAGAAAACGATACTTCAGGCGCAGCTCTTCCGGCGAGTTGTCTTCCCCGAAAACCTGTATCGGCAGAACGTCGGCCATGGAATGCAGAACGACATCGCTGACTTTTACCTCAATGTCGCCGGTCGGCATGTTTTTATTGACGCTCTCGCGCATCACAACCTCGCCGTCAACGGTAATGACGCTTTCCACCCGGATATCTTCCAGCTTCTTAAACAAATCGCTGGAGCTGTCAACTACGCACTGGGTAATGCCGTAGTGGTCGCGCAAATCGACAAAGCACAGATTGCCTAAATTGCGTTTGCGGTGGATCCAGCCCGAAAGCTTGACCTTTTGGCCTGCGTTGGCGGTTCTCAGTTCGCCGCAGGTATGAGTTCTGTATTCAATCATAAGTACCCCTGAAAAATTGTTTCAACGTCAATGCCGCCATTTTTATCCCAAATTGGCATAAATGCAAGCTAAAATTAAAAAAATCTTAAACAATCCCCCGTAAACTGCAACCAAAAGACAAGGGAACGCCCAAATGAATTTAATAGATAAGACACAAGAACTGCAGGACGCCTGTAAGATATTAAAAAAACAAAAAGTTATAGCCATAGATTGCGAATTTATCCGTGAAAAGACATTTTTCCCCATTCCCTGCCTGATTCAGGTCGGTTATGAAGACGGCGCTTTTTTGATAGACCCGTTGGCAGAAAATATGGACTTCGGCGATTTCTTTGCCCTGTTGCAAAATAAAAAAGTGCTGAAAGTTTTCCATTCCGGCCGTCAGGATATTGAGATTCTGTACAACCTTTCCGGTGCGGTGCCGACGCCGGTTTTTGACACCCAGATAGCGGCGCAGGCCTGCGGTTTGGGCGAATGTGTCAGTTATGAAAATCTGGTTAGAGCCTACTGCGGGGTGGATCTGGATAAATCCTGCCGTTTGACCAACTGGCAGCTGCGCCCGCTGAGTGCCGAGCAGTTGGAATATGCCGCGGGCGATGTAACGCATCTGATTAAATGTTATAACGAAATTGCCTCGTATCTGAAAGAAAATAAACGGGAAAGCTGGATTGCGGAAGAAATGGAAGATTTTGCCGATACGGCGCATTATGAACAAAATCCGGAAAACGCTTGGCTGCGGATTCGTCACAATGGGCACTCTTTGTCATTCTTGAATGCGTTGAAAGCTTTGGCGGAATGGCGTGAAAAAATGGCGATAGAACGCAACGTTTCCCGACAGAATATTATCAAGGATGAAACGCTGGTAAACATTGCGACAGCCTTCCCGAAAGATATGGAAGAGATGAAAAGGGTTCGCGGGGTGCGTCCGGATGTTGCCAAAAGCCGCCTTGCTAAAGAAATGACGGAAATTCTGGCATCGCTGACCGAAGACAAATTTGACCGCACACTGGGACGTGTAGACCGTGAACGCGATGTTACTCTGCCGCCAAGTCAGCATTCCCTTTGTGAAGTCCTGAAACTTTTGCTGAAGATAAAAAGTAACGACTGCGGTGTCGTATCGCGATTGATAACGTCGGAAAAGAATCTGCGCGAATACATCAAAAATCCAAAAGCTAAAAATCAGATTCTCAAAGGCTGGCGTTATGAAGTCTTTGGCAAAACGGCCGAAGAATTTCGCAAGGGAAAACTGGGAATCGTTTACGATGCGGCTTCCCGGGACATTGTAATAAAAGAGTTGTCTTAATTGCCGCTCTTCTAAGAAAAAATATAATATATATTAACTGTTAAAAGGAACTTGTAATGAAAAAAATATATTTGACGCTTGTCGCTATGCTGATTTCGTTTAATGCCCATGCTTTTATTATTTCGCCGCATGTTGGATTGGATTATGTTTCCGCCACGCCGAACGGATTTGGCGATATTGACAGCCTGAACGGCGGCGCAGTCAGTGCCGGCGTAAAAGTTTTAGGCTTTTTATCCGTAGAAGGATATTATCAGCAGTATGCGTCAACCGATGCTTTCGGCGGCAGCAAAACAAAACCTGCGGCATACGGCATAGATTTGGTTTCAGATACGTTGAATCTCGGCGTAGTAGAGCTGTTAACGACCGTGGGATATGGTAAATATACATTGGACGGCGGTAACCTGAACAAAAAAATGGAAGATTTTGAAGGCACCGCCTATCGTGCCGGTTTCGGTGCACAGTTTAACCCGACCGATAACATTGGTATCCGCGCTATGTACCGTTATGTATTCCCGGAAGACGATACGTTTAAGAAGAATATCCAGGAATTCACCGTCGGCATCCGATATTATTTCTTTTAGTATGCTGATGTCAATTGGAGCAGAAAAAATAGAGCGGGGAATGCCCCCGCTTTTTCTGTATTTTCAGACGTCAAAGGAAAGCCTCCGGAATTTATGCTGCGATTTATTTTTGCGGCGGCAAAATTTCAATCCAATAACCGTCCGGATCCTCAATGAAATAAATTCCCATCGCCTCGTTGACAAAACAAACCCAGCCGTTTTTCTGATGAAATTTCAATGCTTCCTGATAATTGTCTGCCGTTATTGCCAAGTGAAATTCGCACTCGCCCAAATCGTATTTCTGCGGATGGTCTTTCAGCCAGGTCAGTTCCAGCCGGAATCCGGTTTTGCCGTCGCCGAGATAAACGATGACATAAGAGCCGTCTTCGGCCTCAATCCGTCCGTTTTCTTTTAACCCCAGTGCTTTCTCATAAAAGGCAAGGCTGGTTTCCAGATTCGTAACGTTAAAATTGAAGTGATTAAAACAAAATGCCATTTTCTTATCCTTTCTTAATCATATAGGCTTTGGCAGCTTATATCTTTTGGTTGCAATAACCGGATATTTCCGCATTTTTACGGGATTTTTTTCAAAATGCCGGAAATTATCCTGTTTTGCAATAATTTTCTTGCTTAATTCAAAAAAATAAACTAATCTCAAAATAGGATTTGTTCTCTAGAAAAGGATAAATCCGAGGGCCTAGAAAACCCTTTATAAATACAACTTAGTCGTGCGCACACGACTTTAAAAATAGTGCCGACGTCATACCTCCGTATGGGGTGGATGTCGGTGAATAAGGCTCTGCCCCAATAAGCCGAGCCGTTTTAAGTTGTATACGGTTTTCTAGCATCCGCCCGCCTTTAGCTTTCTAAAGCGGGTTTTTTGTTTGAACTGAATAATGAAATAGCGCTATTATATACTAAATATGAACGATAAAGGAGAAAACCATGATAACAGCCGAAGAAAGAAAAGCCATCTGTGAGGCTCGCGAATTCAATGATAAATTACTGCAGGGGATAGCCGATTATACGGTTGTCCAGATGAAAAATAATCCCTATTGCCGCCGGATTCTGGAAGGCGCGAATTATCAGGAATTTGCAAGTTCGCCGCGACGTCCGGATTATTTTGATGAAAATCATTTTTATTTGGAAAGAGTTTATGTTGGTCATCATAGCGGCGGTGCCGGCGGGCATTGCACCAAAGAAATAATGGAGGAAGATCCGACTGCGCCGACCCGTGATGCAGTCTATTTAAATCGGTATGCTCAGATAGATTTTCTTTTTGATGCCTTGGAAATTATGGCGAACCGGGGAGATGAAACTGCCAGAGAGTTTTTAACCTGTGAAATTCCGCCGCGCCCCCATTCTTCCGAGCATAAATTTATGGAAATGCAGAAATTCATTGAACTTTGCGCAATAAATGATTCTTCGGGAGAAAAAAGTCTGAATAATATATGGCGGTATGAGCAAATAAAAAATGATATCCAGAATAAGATGCTTGAAGACAGCCAATTTAAAGATGATTTAATGAGATTATCGTCAGATATAATTTTAAATGAGGTTGCACACGAATGTTCGCATGCCAACCAAATGAATTTCGGTACCAAATGGCAGGCGCAGGAAAGTCGGTCGCTCTATGGCAAAAAGGCGGATGAAAAGGAAGAGGAGAACATAAAAATAGTGAAAAAAGAAATCGAAAGGGAACATAAAAAATGGTCCAAAGAAAAACAAATTGATGGCTATTGCCTGGATGCTATAGCCGAAGCAGGAGTCATGGCGCATAGCTATATAGCCATGCTGTCGGTAAATCCCGATAAGGCGGCTATAGAAAAGATAAACAATTTCCTATACGCCCAGCGTCTTTCCGAGGCCGATAAAATGAAGGAAATCAGTGAGGAAGAACGTGCCGCGATGTTTGCCATGGAAAACGGCGCCTACACGCCGGACGCTGTAAAACGGCAACAAAAACTGGCGCGGCAGATTTTTACGAATATTTGTAAAGAATTCGTACCGAAGCAAGTTAAAAAAGCAGATAAAAACGCACAACCGGATTATAATATGGACGGAAGTTTTCAGGAAATAAAAGGTTCATATCAGGAATATATTTTCGGTTCAATTGACGAATACATTGCTGCGATTCCGGAACCGGGTCTGAATAAAGAACGCATCAAAGAGCTGAAAGAATTTGTCGCTGCTCGCGATGGGAAAAACAAAGAAACCATCAAAAAACTGCAAGAATTTATCGCCGTCCGCGATGGGAAGAACAAAGAAAGCAGCAAAGAGGCGAAAGAATTTGTCGCCGGCCACGACGGGAAAGACAATTCCCCCATAAATCAAATGTTATTAAAGAAATTTAACAGCAATGACCGTTAAGAAGAAAGAAAATAATCTAATAAGAAAAAGCGCCCCGTTAGGAGCGCTTCTCTTCTACTCTGCTATATCGCCTTTTTGACTTCTTCAAAAGCCTGTTGCAATTTGCTGGCATCAGGGCCTCCCGCCTGAGCCATGTCCGGTCTGCCGCCGCCGCCTTGTCCGCCGACTGCTGCCGAGGCAATTCGCACCAGGTCAACCGCAGAATATTTGTTTGTCAGGTCTTTGGTAACCCCAACGACAATAGATGCCTTGCCATCTTTATCGGTTGCCAGAACCATAACGCCCGAACCGATGTTTTGGCTCATCTCGTCAATAAAGGCTTTCAATTCCTTCGGATGAACGTCCGGGATAACCTTGCCGATAAATTTCACGCCGTTGACAACTTCCGTTTCGCTGCTCTTTGCCGCACCGCCGCTGGCCAGCGTTTTCTTGAGGTTAAACACTTCCGCTTCCAGCTTTTTCTTTTCTTCCAGCAGGTTGCCGATACGTGCTTCCAAATCGTTGATGTTGGTTTTCAGCGTGTTGCAGGCACAATGCAGTTTATCTTCCATCGCATCGACATATTCTTCCGCGCCTTTGCCGGTAACGCATTCAATACGCCGTACGCCGGCCGATACCGCAGATTCGGAAATGATGTTGAAATAGCCGATTTCTCCGGTGTCGCAAACGTGCGTTCCGCCGCACAGCTCGCGCGAATAAACTTCTCCGTCTTTTTCCATCGTAACCACGCGAACCTCTTCGCCGTATTTTTCACCGAACAATGCCATTGCGCCGGTTTTAACGGCTTCATCCTGATTCATCAATACCGTGTTGACATGATAATTGGCACGGATGGCCGCATTAACCATATCTTCGGCCAGCTTTAGTTCGTCTGCGGTGATTTGCTTCGGGTGTGAAATGTCAAACCGCATTCTGTCCGCCGCAACCAGCGATCCTTTTTGCGTAACATGTTCGCCTAAAATCGTCCGCAACGCTTTGTGTACCAAATGCGTAACCGAATGGTTAGCGCAAATCTGTTTCCGATTCGTTTCGTCGACTTCAAAAGAAGCAAAGTCTTCAACTTTAACTTCGCCTTCAATCATGCGGCAACAATGAACGAAAACCGTATCCAGCTTACGCTTGGTGTCATAAACTTCCGCTTTGAAACTTTTGCCGCAGATAATGCCGGTATCGCCGACCTGTCCGCCGCATTCGCCGTAAAAAGGCGTCTGGTTGGCAACCAGATAAAATTCGCCGCTTTTCACACTGTCAACTTCTTTGCCGTCCTGAAGCAAAGCCTTGACAATGCCGTCGCTCTTGGTCGTCTTATAGCCTAAAAATTCTGTTCCGCCGATTTTTTCTTTAACTTCGAACCAAATTTTTTCGGTGCCGGCATCGCCCGACCCGGCCCAGTTCTTGCGTGCTTCTTCTTTCTGCTTGGCCATTGCTGCATCAAACCCGGCAACGTCAACTTCAATTCCTTTGCCTTTTAACGCATCTTGCGTCAAATCAAGCGGGAAGCCATAGGTATCATACAGTTTAAATGCCGTTTCGCCGTTGAGCGTGTCGCCTTTGGTTAGCTGCGAGGTTTCGTCGTCCAGCAGGCGCATGCCTTTGTCCAGCGTCTTGCCGAAACGGGTTTCTTCTGCCTTGATGGTTTCCGTAATCAGTTTATCAAAGCGGTAAAGTTCCGGATAGGCCTCGCCCATTTCTTTCTGCAAAACCGGCAGCAGCTTGTAAATCATCGGCTCTTTTACTCCGAGCATATAAACATGGCGCATCGCCCGCCGCATAATCCGCCGCAGAACATAACCGCGTCCTTCGTTGGAAGGCAGTACGCCGTCGGCAATCAAAAAGCTCATTGCCCGCAGGTGGTCGGCAATCACGTTGTGCGATGCCTGTAGCGGTCCTTTCGGGTCGGTGTTGGCCATATCCGCAATCGCCTTAATCAGATGCTGGAACGTGTCAATATCAAAATTGGAATGCACACCCTGCAGAATGGCGGCGATTCGCTCCAGCCCCATACCAGTATCAATAGACGGCTTTTTCAGATTAATTCTGGAACCGTCCGGCAAATCTTCAAATTGGTCAAACACCAGATTCCAAATCTCAATAAAACGGTCGCCGTCTTCTTCCGGTGTTCCCGGCAGCCCGCCCCAGACTTCCGGTCCGTGGTCGTAAAAAATCTCCGAGCAGGGACCGCAGGGGCCGGTGTCGCCCATCTGCCAGAAATTGTCTTTGGTGGCAATGCGGATAATTCGCTCGTCGGGCAGCGCCGATACTTTCTTCCAGATGTCATAAGCCTCGTCGTCGGTATGGAAAATCGTAACCGCCAGCTTTTCTTTCGGAATCATAAATTCTTTCGTCAGCAGTTCCCAGGCATAATAAATTGCCTCTTCCTTAAAATAATCGCCGAACGAGAAGTTGCCGAGCATTTCAAAAAACGTATGGTGGCGCACATCATAGCCGACGCTGTCCAAATCATTGTGCTTGCCGCCTGCGCGTACGCTTTTTTGGGAAGTTGCGGCTCGCGTATAATCTCTGGTTTCGTTGCCTGCCAAAATGTTTTTGAACTGTACCATGCCTGAATTTGTAAACATCAGAGTCGGGTCATTGTCAGGAACAAGCGAAGATGCCGGCACGATTTTGTGTCCGTTCTTCGCAAAATAATCCAAGAAAGTTTTTCTTATTTGATTAACGCTGGTCGTCATTGTTTTTTTCTTCCCAAAAATTAAATTAAACTTTTAACCGCATAAAACTACAGCGGTTTTTTGCTGATGTCCAGTTTAAATTTAACAGGGAAACCGATTCTTTTGTTTTTTGCAAAAACTGACCTAGTTCAGCATAACGACGAAGATATTCAGGTATGTAGCGAAAAGCAGCCATAAAAGATACGGAACCGTCAACGCAAACGCCCATTTGTTGATAAAGAAAAACGTATGCATCATCAACGCTGTAACGATATCCAGCAGGACGATGACAATCGCCGACGCGGTAAGCTGTTCCATATAAAAAAAGCTGAATGTCCATAAAATCTGCAAAAACAGCTGACTGACAAACAGGGCATTCGCATCTTCAAACTGTTCCAAAGTCTTGCGTGACCTGAGCACAATGTAAAAGCTCAAAAACAACAAAACGTAAATTCCGCTCCACGCATAAGAAAAGTAATGGTTTTCGGGCGTTCCGGGCGGAATGTCGAGCGTATCGTAAAAAGAAATCATGCCCTGTTCGGTAAAATACCGGGCCAGCAGCGCCGTAATCAAAACCAATACAAAACTGTAGAGTCCCTGCATAAGTTTAAGTGCCATCTTATCCTCCATATTTGCGGCTTTATAACCATATATGCTCCATTTGGGAAAAAACATCACTGCCGTAAAAATATAAAAAAATAAATTGCAATTTTAAATAAAAAGCATATAAACAAAAGTAGAACAAAATTCAATGGGAGTAAAAAATTGGCTAAAATAGATGAAAAAGATATAAAAACGGATGAAAACGGCATAAAATTATACCGTCCGGAAGATTTTGAAGGAATGCGTCGGGCCGGGAAACTTGCTGCCGAATGTCTGGATTATATTACGGATTTTGTTGATGCCGGCGTAACGACGGAACATCTGGACAATCTGTGCCGGGAATTTATCGTTTCGCATAATGCGATTCCCTCCTGTCTGGGATATCACGGCTATCCGAAAACAATCTGCACCTCGATTAACCATGTCATCTGCCATGGCATTCCCGATGACCGAAAGCTTGCCGACGGCGACATTGTCAATATTGACGTAACCGTAACTCTGGACGGCTGGTTCGGCGATACGTCGCGTATGTATTACATCGGCAAACCTAAACTAAAAGCAACGCGTTTATGTGAGGTAACTTATGAATGTTTGATGCGCGGTATTGATGTTGTAAAACCCGGTGCGCATTTCGGCGATATCGGTGCGGTAATAGAAGAATATGCGCACAAATACGGTTATTCGGTGGTGGAAATGTTCTGCGGCCACGGTCTGGGGCGGGTTTTCCACGATGAGCCGAATGTCCTGCACTTCGGGCGTAAGGGCACCGGCCCGGTAATTAAGGAAGGGATGTTCTTTACGATTGAACCGATGATTAATATCGGCAAGCCGGATGGTACGATTCTCTCCAACGGTTGGACTGCCGTAACCCGCGACCGAACCTTGTCTGCGCAGTTTGAACATTCGCTGGGCGTTACCAAGGACGGCTGCGAAGTGTTCACCTATTCGCCCAAAGGGTTAGATAAGCCGCCGTACAAAAAATGACCTTGTGAAAGCGGCAAAATAAGCCGACTGAACAGCTGCCAACTGCCGTAAAAAGGCTGTAAGGCCGAATTGGACTTGACTTTGGAAAAAAATATGACTGTGACTAAAAAGAAAGCATCCGAATCTCCGAAAACAAAGGAAACAAAAGAAGTGCCGGATTACTTCGGGCATCGTCAGCGCTTAAAAGCCCGTTTTGTTGCCGATATGGGCAAAACCATGGCCGATTATGAATTGCTGGAATTAATTTTGATTTATGCGATTCCCCGAAAGGATGTCAAACCTCTGGCCAAGGCATTGTTGCGCCGCTATTCCAATTTGGCAAGCGTATTGGCTGCTCCGTTGGATAACCTTCTCAAAAATGAAGGTGTAGGCGAGAGTGTTGCCATACTGTGCGGCATTATTCATGCCTGCGCGAATAAAATCAGTTGGGAAAATCTGGAAAACAAAGATGCCCCGATTTTATCCAATAAAAAACTGATTGTCGATTACTGCCGCAGCTGCATCGGCTATTCGGGACAGGAACATTTGCTGATTATTTATCTAAACAAGCACGGAAAATACATAGCCCAAAATATTGAACAGGTGGGAACAATTGATGCTGTTATGATTAGTCCGCGTGAAATTGTGTCCAAAGCTTTGAATCACAACGCTGCGGCAATTATTTTGGCGCACAACCATCCGTCCGGAAATGCCACGCCGTCAAATGCAGATATTGAAATGACCAAACAGGTTGTCCGTGCGCTAAAAGCCATCGGTGTCAGAGTAGATGACCATTTAATAGTCACGCCGGGAAGTTATTACAGTATGCAGGAGAAAGTTCCTTTTATTTTTTGAAAAAAGTAAAAAGCTTGTTTGCTTGCAGCCAATCTGTTCTGCTTCTTCCGGCAAAAGTGTCATAAATGTTTTAAACAAGTAGAAAAAACGTTTATATCACCATTTCAACCATTTAAAATAATACATAAAAATAGTTTGTCATAAGTCGTTTTTTTGCTTGTGCAGTGCAGTTTTTTGTGGTGTCTTAATTAACGAAAAAGTAAGAATTATTTACATACAATTATTTCGTATTAAATGGCGTTTTAGCCGTCCTCAGGCTAAAATATTGTTCTTATACCGGAGTAACTCCAAAGGTTAACGTCAGGGTATAAAGAGGCGCTTAACAGCGTTAAGGATTAAAGATTGTGAGATTACGAAAAGCACGCAGGGAAGCTTTGTCGTAAACTCAAAACAGGCTGGAAAAAACAAACCGTTTTCCGGCCTGCTTTTTTATTATAAAACCCGTTTTTTGATAAAACTCGGCAATTTCACGGCATTTATATAAATTTGCCGTATTTTATGCAAAAAGTACTTGACAAATGATTTTGTTTCTGTCAAATATATACATCGTGATAATAATCTTATGTTAAACAATTCTAAATTTTTATAATTATGGAATTAGGAAATTTAGTTGCGCATTATGCAACCAAAGGTGAAAAAGGTGTAGAAATCAATTTGGAAGCATTGTCTCAGGACAAACACTTCCGTAGTCAGGCAGTACAGGCAGTTGTAAAGAAAGTAAAAGAAAATCCGCATGCTTGCGTTTTCTTCCCTTCGTACAAGCCAGCCTGCGACCATAACCCGTTGGGAAAACTCATCAACGAGGTCGCGTTAAGCCTTCAGGTCGAAACATTAGTTACGGGAAATTATGAAAAATTGAAAGATTTGCAAAATCCCGTAAAAGATGTGATTATCGTAAAGCAGTCTTTCCGTTCCGGCAAGGAATTGAGAGCGCAGATTGAGGAACTGAAAGCAATGGGATACGATGTGAGTGTCCTTTGTCTGATTGCCCATTCCGGCGCCAAAGTTGAGGCTTTTGCCCATGAAAACGGAGTTCCCGTTTCGGCAATCGTCTACACAGACGAAATCTCTTATATTTGACGCCAACCTTAATTGTAGCCTTAAAGCCAAAAACACGTAAAGACCGGCATTGCCGGTCTTTTTTTGTTGGATTGTTTGCATTAATGTTTCAAATCCTGTATTGTGCAGGTTTTCATGTCCATCGGAGAAAAGGATTCTCTGCCTAAGCTGTCGGTTCGCGCCCTCCGCGTCCGTTATGGCGCTGGTTGTAAAGCACCATTGCCTTGCGTCTGGCTTCGGCCTTGTCTTCATTGTCTTTTTCACGTTTTTTTATCTGCTCCAAAGCTTTCGGGTCAGCAAGGCGCTCCAGCTTCATTTTTTCGTCGGAAATAGCCAGAGCTGTCTCGGCAACGGCCTTAACGTCTTCCGGTTTGAAAACCTGATTGCCGTCTATATCTTTAACCATCGGCAGAGCATCGCCAATCATCGTTGCTTTGCCGCTGATTTCATTGATTTGCAGCCCGTCATTTTTCATAAGGTCTTTCTGGTTTGCATCAACAGCCCTGTCAGCGCTGTTTTGCACATTATTCTGCATACGGTTTTCTTCATTGGCGGCATCAACATTTCTGTTGAATTTGTCAATGGTATTCATAACATCTGTTACGTCGGTACGCTGCTTGCCGTCTTTGCTGACCAAAACCCAGCTCGGTCCTTCCTGATGAATTTCCATGCCGCTGGGAAGTCTGACTTTGGAAAACATTTCTTTCATCTTTTGTTCCTGTTTTTCCGGTGTCAGTTCTTTTTCCTTATCTTTCTCTTTTTCTTTTTCTTTTTTCTTCTCTTTGTTTTTCTCTTCTATGTCTTTGGCTAATCCCGGCCCCTTAAGGTCAATCCCTGCTTTTTCGGCCTTTTTTTCCAATTCCGTGCCTTTTTTTGCTATTTCCGCTAAAGAAAGAGGCTTTAAGGCTTTTTTTCTGTCGCTGGTTTTAGTCTGTTCGTCAATGGGACGGTTGGCAAATTGCTCCAGCCGTTTTCCGACAGGCTCGTTATGTCCGAGAACAACCGGGCGTACCCGCCTTAAGGCTTCTTCCAGAGCCGCTTTGCGTTCTTCCGGCGTTTTATTGTGTCTGATGGCGTTTTCCATAACCGTTCTCCGTGCAATTCATATTAAATAAATTTTAGCATAAATTTTGAGAACCTGCAATACTTTTTAGTCGAAGATATCGTAAATTTTCGCCAGCAGGCTTGGTCGGTGCGGTTTGAATGCAAAATGTTTAAATAACAGATAATTGACGATAAGCAGGAAGGATATCGCCGCTGCTTGTGCCAGGTACGGATCCCAGTGTTCCCGCTCAATCAGGAAGGTTAAAATAAGAATGTTGATGAAATAGCTGCAAATCCATATCAGCAGAGATTTTGCATATTGGTGCAAATGGTTTCCCTCTGCCGGAAAAACCAGAAATTTATAAGAAGCAAAAGCGATAAAGGACGAAACAAACCATGTCGCCGCCAGAAGCAGCTGGTATCTTTCCGGAGAAAAAAGCAGTGCCAGCCCGCTGAAAATCATAAAACGCAGAGCCATATTAACCGAAGCCATAATGGCAAAACGCACTTTTTCATCTATGCCAAACCAGTATTTTCGCATATTTTGCTCCTTATGACAGACAGAAAAATTGTCTGTATGCCGGGTCAATATAATCTGTCTGTCTTATTTTTCAATCAGCGGATTTCACCGTCAGACAGCTTTGTTCACAGCCTGTATATCAGGTCAGTCTTTGCCCCAAGACCGCTTGGCGGCAGCTGCTGCCGTTACTGTCGGAGGCATAATGGGAAAATGTCGTTTTTTTCTTCATAAGCCGATGTCTTGATTGCAAGCAGGCGCAAGACTGAATGAAAGTAGTTGTCATGCGAAAAGGATACCGTCTCGGCTCGCTTTTTCAGGCATGAGCCGTCAATTTTCATAGCGTGCATCGTCTGTTCAGGCAGCCATAAAATCATCGGTACTTTTTTCTGCTCTTCCGGTGCGACGGTGTAGGGCAGGCCGTGCAGGTAAAGATTGTTTTCTCCCAGCGATTCGCCGTGGTCGGAAACATAAAGCATACCGCTTTGCAGATTATTGTGGCGTTTGAGGATGTCTATAACGGAAGCGATAATATAGTCGGTATAGACAATGGTGTTGTCATAGGAATTGATAATCTGCTGTCGCGAACAGTCCTGTAGGCTGGCTGTGTCGCAGGCGGGTGTAAAACGTTTGAATTTGTCGGGATAGCGTTTATAGTATGTTGGTCCGTGGCTGCCCATCATATGCAAAACGATAACCGTGTTTCGGGTTATGGTTTGGAGCTGTTTTTCCAATCCGTCTAACAGGATTTCGTCATGGCAATAATTCCCGAAACAATAAGGCTGTTTATTGCCTTGTTTGGCATCGGTTTTGCCGATTCTGTCGCAGACTTTTTTGCAGCCGTCGTCATTGTCTTTCCAAAAAACGTCATATCCGGCAGCTTTGGCAATATCCAGCAGGTTTTGCATATACTGGGCATCCGTAACGTCAAATTCTTTTCTGCCCAGTTTGGAAAACATGCAGGGAAGTGATACCGCTGTCGCCGTCCCGCAGGAACTGACATCTTTAAAGGCAATAATTTCGCCGTTTTGTGCCAGCAATGGATTCGTCTGCCTGTTATAGCCGTATAGGGAAAAGTTTTGCGCTCTGGCCGTTTCTCCGACAATTAAGACTATCACCCGCGGTTTTCCGTCCTGAGTGGGAATAGTTTGCGGAGACTTGTCCAGAATGACAAATTCCCTTTTGGCGTCAGCAGTACGTTTATAATACCGTCCGACCGCGTAAATATAATTGAATGTATTGATATAATAGCGAACCTGTTTGTTATTGCGTCCGAAAGAGGCATATTCTTTGTATGAAACGGCGGCAATGGCACCGACGACGGAAAAACCGAGCATGAACAGCAGCAGCCTGCTGCGGATTTCTTTGCCGAACGAGGCAAATTCTATATGTGTACGGTATACCAAAACCGCAGGCAGAATGCCGACAATCAGGATATAAAAAGCGGCGTGGAGCGTAATCAAATCGGCAGCTTCCCTCGGCGTTGTTTCGGCAATGTTGCGTATCATGTCAGAGTTAATGACGACGCCGAGGTTTTGCAAGGCGTAATCAGATGCCGCGGATAAAACCATCAGCAGCATAATCAGAGGCTTGCCGATACGGGGAACGACAAGCAGGCTGAAAAACCAAAACAACGGAACGTAAATAAAAAACGGCAGGCTGAGAGCAAAAAACAGGACGGAAAAACTGTTGATGTCAATTTTTTCGCAGGCAAACTGCCAAAACTTGATGTTCAAAGCAATGGCAAAATAGGCGCTGGTCAGGGCAATAAAAGCCGTAGAGCCGAGATTAAGATTATTTTTGGTCATTTGGGATAGTCCTTAAGATAGGGAGATGTTCATTATGCCGTTGGTTTCAGTATGAAATTAAATTGAGCAGAAAGCCGGTAACCAGCGGAATTGTAAAGTTGTCATCGATTCGGAGCTCTTTTTCAAAAAATTCGGCAGCGGTGGCAGTTAATGCAATAAAAAAGGCTGTTACGGGCGGCAATGCCGGAAAGAAGCAGGATATTATGCCTAGGGCGCTGATAAAAAAGGCAAGCGTCCCCTCCGGAGATTTACCGTTGTAAAAACGGAAACTGCCCCAAAATCTGCCGCACAGGGCAGCGTTGGAATCGGCAATCAGCATAACGCACATGGCCGCAGCTGCCGCTTTTGGTGCAAAGCAGACTGAAACGGCAAGCGCTGCAGCCAGAATATAAACCGATCCGCTCGGCGTAAAGGTAGAATGGCTGATTTCCCGGTTTCTCAGCGTTTTGATAAACATCTTTTTAAACAGCATACCGATAACGGCCGTTCGTTGATAAGCCGCATACTCAACAAACAAATTGGCGGCAAGCAGGGTGAAAAAAAGCAGGATGCTCCAGTTGCGCGGAGCGGTAAAGATAAACAGAGGCATCCAGAGTGAACTTAAGTGTACGGCTTTACGGTAAAGTTCCGTTTTTATTGCTTTTGACTTAAAAGCAGGCATATCAATGTCCTTTCTGATGGTTTTTGTTTTTTTTATAATTTATTTTCATACAGTCTTGTTGTTGTGTGTGATACTGGGGTTCCGGTTTCAGGCGGGTTTGCGCAGTTTTCGGCAATAAACATTGTCTTGTATGTCGCCCAGATGCCGCAGCCTGTAAGCAGTATGGCAAAATAGACGTCAGTAAGGAAATGGTAGCCGCCTAAAATCCTGCTTGCTGCAATGGTTAAGACGATTCCAACCGCTGCCGTAATGGAGGGTGTGCGGATTCTCTGCGGCATAACCAGCGCCAGGGCAAACAGCCACATAGCAAAGGAAGTATGTCCGGAAATGAAGGAGTCTCCGGTCGGACAGAAAGATTTTACAAAAGCATTGGTAAAGGTGCAGTCACCGGCGAAAATATCCGTCTGATAAGGCCTTGCCCGCCGGAAAAATATTTTGAAACCGTAGGGTAAAGCTGTGCACCAGCCGAAAAATGAAATGCATAAAAACAACATCGTTTTGGCATTAATAAAGTTTAACTTGTTGCTGATGAGCGTGCGGAACTTTTGCTTCAGGGCGAAAATGCCGCAAACGGCGGCAAATAAGGCGCAAATGGCATATTCTCCATATGTGTCCGCTACATCCACAAATAAGTTTTCGTGTAGATAAAAACCGTTTTGGTAAACCAAGCCGGTCAGAAACAGGTCGCATTGTTCAGAGCAGCAGATAAGCAAAATGCTGACAGCCGTTGCCGCCGTAATAAAAAAGGTTGTAGGTTTCATCGTGTTCTCCCGTAAAGATAGAGTTGCATCCGATAAGAATAGGTTTTCTTCCGAATTTAAAAGCCAAACTGAAATCAATCTGAAAATTTTTAAAATAAATACCAATAAACCGGTTTACTTTTTTTGCGTATTAGTAATAAGATAGGCTTGCAGACAGGCAAACGCCGGAGCCGAAAAGTGTCTCAGTTCTGACGGATGTCTGCCCGTGCCGGCAAAAATTGTCCGCAACCAACTACGCTGTCCTGAAGGAATAAAGCGGCAGTAATAAAAATCGCTGTAACAGCAGATGAAAGCTGCAGCAACATAAAAAACGTATTATAATGAAAGAGGATTGTCATGAAAATCTTGCTTGTGGAGGATGACGTAAAACTGGGCAAAGCAACGAGCGAACTGCTGGCATATGAAGGGTGCACCGTGGACTGGGCGCAGGATGGGGCAGAAGCTGCAGCTATGGTAAAGGAAAGCCTGTCCGCAAGCTATGATATTGTGCTGCTGGACTGGATGCTGCCAGAAATCAGCGGGGTGGAAATCTGCCGCTTGCTGCGAAATAAATATAATTTTCAGGGCGGCATTATTTTTGTGACGGCAAAAGGCGAGGTAGAAGACTGTGTGCGCGCTTTGGATACGGGCGCAGACGATTTTATGGTTAAGCCGTTTAAGATAAAAGAGCTGGTTGCCCGGATAAACGCTGTTGACCGCCGCAAGAGCAAACCTTTTGTCGACAGGGTGTATGCCCGGGGCGCTGTCGAAATCAACCGGGACTTGCACACGGTATATTGCCGGGGCAGGGAGGTGCATCTGCGCAAAAAAGAGTTTGATTTGTTTGAAATGCTGTTTGTCAATCTGAATAATGTTCTGCCCCGTACGGCTATTTTTGAAAAAATCTGGAGTGATAAACTGGACACGAATATGGAAAGTCTGGATTCGCATATTTATATGTTGCGCAAAAGCCTGAAACTATTGCCTGAAATCCGGATAAAAGTAGTAAAAAACATCGGTTATAAAATGGAAATAGAACCATGATAGAAAAAATACGCCGGGCTTTGATTGTCAAATATACCGCAGTGATTGCCTGTATATTGTTTTTAGGCTTTGCAGCAAGTTATGCCGCATATCGCCATAACGGGATAAAGCTTCTGCAGGACAGCCTGTATGATTATCTGGCAGAAGAAATTTGGGAAGCGCAGGAATACTTCCGCCATGGCGGAGAAAGTCCGGAGATGCATACAATCAATTCAGATATCCGGTCTCTGCATAATTTTACCTACTGGTTGCTGGACGGCAAAATCATCCGCGCCGAACAGCCGGGAAACAATGTTATCGCCCGCCAGTTGGAACAAAGGCTGCTGACGAAAACATATCAGCCAGGAAAAATCTATCACGAAAATATGAAAGCCGGTAAACAGAAATGGTATTTTATTGTCATAAAGCAAGATATCCGGTTGTCCGCATCGCAGCAGGGGACTGTTTTTGTCCTTGCCAATTATACGCCGGTGCGGAAAAATGCCAAGGCTTATATCAAGATAGCTCTGACTGCGGCCGGAATTATAATTGTATTAGCTTATTTGGTCGGCAGCTTTTTTGTTTCTCGTTCGATGAAATATATAGAGCAAAGCTACCAAAAGCAAAAACAGTTTGTATCCGACGCGGCACATGAATTGCGCACGCCGCTGACAATTCTGTATTCGTATGCCGAACTTCTCGAATATAATCCCAAACAGACCGATGTGATAGCAGAACTTAAAGACGAAATTCAGCACATAAACGAAATGGTAGACAGGCTTTTGGCCATTGCCCGTTACGATAATTCAAAAGTAATAATGCATAATGAACGGTTTTCCGTCAACCGGCTGACAGCATCAGTCATAAAATCAATGTCTGGACTGTGCCAGCCCGGAACATTTGAACTAAAAAGCCAAACCGGCAATATTGAACTGACGGCTGATAAGGTTATGATTCGCCAGTTGTTGGGTATCTTGCTGGACAACGCGGTAAAATATACCGGAGACAATAAAAAAATAGCCATAACGCTGGAAAAAATTGCATCTTCCGTCAAAATAACTGTAAAAGATAACGGAATAGGCATAAGCGAAGAAGATTTGCCGTATATTTTTGACCGTTTCTGGCGGGCGGAAAAATCAAGACATCAAAAAGGTCTGGGCTTGGGGTTGTCACTGGCTGAAACAATTGTCAGCCTGCACGGAGGGACAATCCGAGCCGGGAGCAAACTTGGGTGCGGAACTGAATTTGAGATAAATTTGCCGCTTCGGCAATAATACCGTAAAGTGGACAGGCACAGACTTTTACATCGTTACGAAAGTCGTTACAAAACCACGGCATCGCCACAAAAGCCGTTATATCGCCACAAAATAAGCCGGATGCAGACATGTCAGTCCGGAAAATATTTCAATCCGAAACAGGCTGTTCAGTTGCAGGGGTAGAAAACATATTATACAAATCAGGATGCTGTAAATTTTTTATTGACATTCCGAAAACCTTCGTTTATATAAAATTTCACGATAAGCGCCGACATAGCTCAGTTGGTAGAGCAACTGATTTGTAATCAGTGGGTCGGGAGTTCAAGTCTCTCTGTCGGCACCAGCATTTTTACAGTATTTCTCAGTGCTCTTTAGCTTTTCTCCCCTCTTCGGATTCTGTATCCTTTCATTTACAGGGCTCAAATAGTCTTTTTGGGTTTAGGAGTGATTTTTTACAGATAAGGTTATATCAAAGAACTTTTGTACTTTGTTGTTTCCTCTGTAATAATCGTCTATCCAGGAAAAAATAAATTCTTCAAGTTTTCCTTTTGTATCATCGCCCATTTTTCTAAATTTTTCATAGCTTTGAGCAAATAATCGATGTTTTCCCTCAGTATTTTCCTTTAATTCAACCCACAGATAGGTATTATTTTCAAAAGGAATATTAACCCCGTATACACCGTTTTTATGGCTTCTTTTAAATGGAACTTTCTCATCTTCATTAAAAACTAAATTTTCTTCAAGAATTTCTATATTTTCAAAACTCATAAGGTCAACATACGCAAGATTTGTGATTACAGTAGCTTCAAGCATAAAGCTTAAAGAATTTCCAACTTTTTTTCCTAATGTTTCCATTCCTTTTTCAAGCTCTTTTGAAAAATCCACCGAGCTTTCTGATATTACAATCTCATCATCAGAAACCTCTTTTATAGTTATTTCGTCAGAACTTGCAGTATCATTTATTATTATTTTTTTTTCTTCATTGTATGGTGTACCATCGTGATTAAATCTTAGCTCTTCTACAGTCTGTCCATTTTTTATTTTGGCTTTCAGCTGTGGATTTCCGTTTTCATAATAAACTTCATAAACTCCGTCTAAGTCATTATTTTTAAATTCTTGTCTTGTCCATACATTTCCATTTTTATAATAATCTTCTTTTAGGCCATTAAGCTCTCCATCTTTATAGTTTATTATTGTTTCTAAAGTGCCATCTTCTAAATAAGATTTCCATTCACCGTCCTGTAGGCTGTTTTTATAACTTCCTGAAAGTCTTATATTTTTATTTTCGTGATATTCTTTAAAATCTCCGTTCATCTCGCCGTTTTTATAAATTACTTCTTCTTGAAGATTTCCATTTGGATAGTATGCTTTAAATTCTCCCTCAAGAACTCCGTTTTTATAATTTGCTGATACTCTTAATTTTCCTGTATCGTTATAAAATTGTTCTGTAAGTCCGTCTCTTTCTCCATCTTTAAAAGTACCACTGTCAATAAGAATACCATCTTCTGTGTACATTTGGAACAGGCCGTGTTGTTCACCATTTTTCCAATGTCCAACTTCTTTAATGTTATTTTTATAATAAATGACATTAAGACCGTCCAGTTCACCATTTTTGTAAGAGTATATATCAAGATAGTCCCCGCCGGTCCTTTGGGTTCTTCCGTTAAAAGGCATGCCGCTGTCGTCGCAAAGTTTTCCATTTATGTTTCTTAATTGTTTATTTTCCTCAACAGCAGGAAGATATTTAAAAAATGAATATCTGTTGCTATAAAAATAGCTTCCCAAACAGGATGCCGTTAACAAAATCAAGGCCAATGTTATTTTCTTTTTCATTCCCGTCTTCTTTCTAATAAAACTTTTAATTCATTTTTACTGTTCTTTTTTCAATAAATCTATCGTTTAAAATATAATTTCACAATAATATAGAGATAAGATAAAATTAAAAGTCGATTAAGAAAAACAGCCTTGCTGCCGGAGGTATGGCAGGAACTGTATGCCGTCTTGTGGAAAAAGCTGGCGGCAACATTGTCTGCTTTATGTTCTGACTGGAGTTGGCAGGCCAGTCGATGCAGGCGCGGATATCGGTTCCTGTTGTCAGTCTGATAAAATGTTGATATTTTTTTTATAACAGATGTTTTTTTTCACAACGGGTAAAATAAAGTGTTGACATTTCAGATATATGAAAATAAACTTACCCCTAGTTTGTTAAAAATGGAAGAATAAAGGTTCTGTTTGTATGACAGCCGTAATGGGCATATATTTGTTTAAGTTCGCTTTCAGAAGATATGGTCTGAAAGCTGCTTGTGCATCGCTCGTTCTTCCCCTCATTATGATTGCTATTCTCCTTATTAGCCTCTGGCTCTAAGTGCTTTTTGCTTAAGCTTAAAGCCCGGACACTTAGAGGTATGATTTCAGGGCTTTAAGGTATCAACAGGAAAATAGCCAATCTTTTTTAATTAATGAGGAAACAATGTCAAAATCAAGCAATGGGTATGGTGCCGGGGAAGAAAACGGCACAAAAGTAAAAGAACCGGAAACGGTAATAGCGGCAAAAAATGCATTTAACCAATATTTTGAAATGGCTGGCCGCAAAAGCTTTAAGCAGTTTTACTATGACTGGCATATCGATGCCATGATAGAGCCGTTTGCCGAGCTCGCAGACTATTTCAGCCGTCGGTATCCCATTGATACGGCAGCGCACTTCGACCGCTTTGTCAGGGATTTTTGCGACAGCGTCAATACGTATAATATTGACTGCGAAAAGTTTTGTTCGGTCAAATCCGGTATTCGCCATAAAGACAAAGAACTTTCGGATATAATTGATAAGATTGAAACGTTCAGCTTTGAATTTCGGCAGTTTTCATATAGCTTTATGACCGAAAAGGATTATGTCGCCGAATTCGGTCAGTGGACGTTCAAGCCGAATTATCCGTATTCTCATATGCATGGCCTGGCCGTTTCCGTTGATATCTTAAACAAAATTTCCGAACATTATAATTCTTTTGAAAATAGAAGCGTTGCCGAAAAAACGCGTTATGTTGTCGACAATTATCTGCGTACTAATATTGCATCGGATTATCGTTATAAAGCCCGGTATTCCTATAGCGCACGCAAGGCGGCAGTAAGAGGTTTTGTCAGCTTGCGCAACCGGATGTGCACGGAATATAAAACCGGGCTGTATCGTGATTATACGGATTTGTTTCAGATTGAAACCCGTACGCCGACACCGTTTGGAAAATATCGCCCCAACGGATTTGAACTGGAATTTTATGTTCCTGAAGAATATGGCGATTATTCCAAATTAATCAGTTACCTGAAAGAAAAACACGGTTGGAATACGGTTTATACGACCAACAAAAATCCTGATGTTTATAATGACGGCCAGTCAGCCGGAGTAATTGAGCGCGATGAAAGCCTGGCCGCGATGAACGGGCTTGCACCGGTAGAATACGCGTCCCGTATTATGAAATCAAAAGCCGATGAGGCCGAATGCCTGAAAATTATGGATTCGTTTGACCAGGGGCATGCCAATGTCCATTGTTCCCTGCACCAGCATGTTTCGGCGGAAGGGTTTGATTTAAATACCTATAAGCGTTTGGTTAAGCGTATGATGAACCATGAAGACGCCATCGTCAGCAACTTTGCCGCGCCGGAACGCCGCAACAACAAACTGCTGTACGCCACTTATATCAGCCGCAATCTTAGTTCCAATGGCAAACGAGACTACCCGTTTTTATGCGTAATGACGGATTTGTGCGACAATCTGAATGAGTTGCGTGAGATGGTGGGCTTTGGCCATAAATACAAGACCTTGAATATTATGCCGTCCAAGACTGTGGAGTTTCGCTATATGAATGCCAACTTTAACCGTCGTTATGTAGAGGCTTTTCTGCAGTTTAACCGCGATTTTGTCAACAGTGCGGTTAATAATGACGGAACGCATATTAATCGCCCGCTGGCCAACAAGTTTAACTGGATGCAGAATGCAGCCGTTGACGACAAGACGGTCTTGAAACCTTTAAGCTACTATTACCAGAAGGCGTATGATCAGTTCCGTCCGGAGAAAAAGGTTGATCCGCATACGATTTATGAAGAAAACGTTTACGCGCGTCATGTGGCTGATGCCATCAATGCAACCGGAAAATTCGGATATTACAACAGTTGGTTTTTAAAGAGGGTAAGAGATGCAAGAGCAAAATAAAGTATTTGATGTCATTAATCCGGACAGCGCCCGCCCGTTGATTTTAACCTGCGAACACGCTTCGGCGGCAATTCCGTCCGGATATGATAATCTGGGGCTTTCTCCGATGTGGCTGGATACGCATATTGCCAGAGACAAAGGCTGTCGGGAATTGACGGAAACATTGGCGCAAAAACTCGGTTGTACGGCATTTCTGGCCGGATATTCCCGTTTGTTTGTAGATTATAACCGCCGTGAAACTGAAGCAAGCCTGATTGTTGACGAAAGCGACAAAGTCATTATTCCGGGTAATCAGAATTTAAGCGATGCCGAGCGGAAATACCGGATTGAAAATTATCATCGTCCGTATTACCATGCAATTATGGCTAAGATTGAAAGCCTGAGGCAGCAGGGGGTAACGCCGCGGATTTTTTCCGTCCATGGCTTTACGCCTCAGCTGCGGGGAGGGAGCTTTCGTCCTTGGAATGCCGGGATTTTGTATGTAACCCCCAACGCCTTTGCGGAGAAGCTTCTGCGTGGACTTCGGAATTTGCCGGAGTTAAAGGTTGATGCCAACGTGCCTTATGATATGCGCCGGTACAACACGGGCGCCGCAGCCATTTGCGGCGAGGATATCGGGCTCGAAAATGCCGTTATAGAAATTCGCGATTCCGAGTTTGATGATATGGCTGCCGGAGTGGCAAAATGGGGAAATATTTTATACGATATCCTAAATTGACAAAAAAAGCTGGACTTTCATGATAAATTATGTTACCTTAATAGCAGAAAACTATTAAAAACATATAGATATGAAGGCAAAAATTTTTATCATGACCTTGTTGGTTATGATACTCTCGGCAGTTCAAGGTTACGCGCAGAGAGAAAACAGAGGCAACACGCGCAGTCGTGCAAGAGTGGAACATCCGCAGCGCAGTACGGTTCGCCCGTCCCGCACTCCGGCACCTCGTCGGTCTCCGGCAATTACCGGTCGCTCGTCAGCACGGCCGTCAGTATCAAGCCGCAGGGCACCGTCATCCCGGTTCGTGCGCAATACGGCACCGCAACGGGAAACGCCCCGGCGTTCTGCCGTAACGTCACGGAGGGAACGGACAGGGATAATATCCCGCCGTTCGGGTACGCCGCAGGAGAGGCACGGAATAGCACCGCGCCGTCCGGCATCGTCTTCACGAAATCCCGGTATTTCATCCAGACGCCCACCGGCTCCGCCGCATGCAGCTCCGCGCCATCGTCCGCCTGCACCGCGCCGCGGTCATATGCCTCCGCCGCCGCATCGTCCGTGGCGACCGGTTTTCGGGCATCATCACGGTTATTTGCACCATCACCATCATTGCTATTTCAATAGTTGGTATTGGTACACATGGGGCGGGTATCATAACCGTTTTATCTGTCACCGGTTGTATCATAACAGGTTTTTTGACAGCCTGCTCGGGTACTATATCTGGGGTGCGATAAACGCGCCGACAAAGCTTGAGATAGGAAATATGATATTGACAAGATATAACAATACGTTGAAAGTCCAGGTTGGAAACAGTGTGTCGTATCTTGATTTATATCGCTACCAGACAGTCAGCTATCTGGCCGGCTATACAAGCATTGAAGTGACGACCGGAAACGGCAGTGCATTGGTTCGTTTTTACGACGATTACGGCAATGAGGCGACATATCGTCTGTAAGGCATACTTGCTTTACGAGGCCGTATTTTGCTGATAATTGTCGGTAATGCAAAAGAAAAAGGGGGCTTCGGCTCCCTTTTTTACGTGAAAAAGTAAAATGAGACATGGTAAGATATTGAAATAAAATAAGTTTTAGTAAGGCGGAAGAAAAATCTGACGATTCGGAAAGCGAAATTTGAAAAATAATGCAATTTTTGCAAATTTTGCTTAACCATCCATCCGAAAAATATGCAGATATATAACCGGTTATGCCTGGCAGAGGAAAATTTTACAATAATTTTATAAGGCCATATATTCGTTTTCAGAAAGCATCTAAGGAAAACGGATTATGATAAGTGTCAAAATTTATTGCATGAAAACACATCGCGAATACGAAAACGTGTATATGGTTATAGATGACGTATTGAAACGCAGCCGGCTTGAATACCGCATTGAACGGGTTACGGAACCGGAGGAACTGTACCGGCGCCGCATATTGTTTCAGCCGCATATCGTTATCAACAACCGCGTTGTTTTTGCCCGCCGTTGTCCGCTGCGGGAGGAAGCAGAGGAAATCTTGAGAAAAATGAAGTTGATAAAATGAAATCGGAAATCTATACTGCAATATGCAAAAAATAAGGAGAGCAATATGAAACGTCTGCTGGTTTATTCTGAAATAATAAAGCATCTGCCGCGTACCGGCTGGAAAAGGAAAGGCGTACCGGAACCCGAAACAGTGGCGTCGCACAGCTGGCAGATGGTGCTAATGGCTTTGTATCTCTCGCAGGGCAATGCGTTGGAATATGATTTTGACAAGGTTATAAAACTCTGCCTGTGCCATGACCTGGCAGAGAGCAAGCTTGGCGACATCACTCCTATTGATGCCGCCTACTCCTCAAAAGCCGTCAGGGAAACTGCCGCAATGGCCGAAATTGCTGTTGAAGCTGATTTCCCTGCGGCAGCGGAACTTTTTGCCGAATATGAGGCCGGAGAAACGCCGGAAGCGCAATTGGCCAGCGATTTGGACAAGTTGGATATGTATGTACAATCGCTTGATTATGAACAAAAATTCCCGGATAAGGACTTGGAAGAATTTCGCCGTTCTGCCGCCGCCGGAATCAAAACGGCATTAGGCCGAAATTTGCTGCGAGATTTGCAAAACCGGGAAGAACCGTTACCTTTTCGGAATATGCCGGAATAGTATATCCCGTATTATCGGGTATGTTGCGCTTTAGCCAAGGCAGCTTGTTCCGCCAGCTTAATGGCTTTTCTGTTCTTCAGATGCTGTTGCTGGAGTTTTTTATCGGCATGGTCAAATGCACTGTACGTACCGCTTGCCTGAATGCCGCGGCCGTCGCGTCCCGACTGGATAACCAGCGAATGGATATAGGCCTTGTCTTCATTCCCGCCTGACAAAAGGTTCTTAACAGCTTTATTTTCTTTAGAGTTCGGAGCCAATTGATTATACATTGTAAAAGCATGGGCATACCACTCACGCGTTGTCCCGTCTTTGTATTCAATTTTTCCGGCTTTTTCCAAACTATCAACCTGTTGGTAGAGTTTATCGCGGGCTGTTTCTCCCAAAATAATCTTCAGAGCCGTGTCAAAACGGTTTTTATAGGCTTTTTCCAATGCGCTCATTTCTTTTGTGAAATCAGCAGTTTTAGATTCTTTATTTTTCTGAGATTTAGAAACTTTTTGCTGAACCGGCTGTTGTTGTTTTACCGTAACCTCAGTCTTGTTTTGCTTGGCGTTGTCATCGGCTTTGCTGAACTGGTTTTGTACAAATTTTCCTCCGAAATATCCGACAAAAGCCAATCCGATAACAACCGCAGCTTTCTTTGTCCATTTTTTTGCCGCTGCCGCAGATGCAGGAATAATGGCTATGGCTGCCATAGTAGCTTTTTTTGCCCAGCCCCGCATTTTTGCAAAGAAACCTTTGCGTTCTTTTTTCTTCGCGGCGGCAGCTGGTTTGTGTTCACTGTTCTGGCGTTTTCTTCCTTCCGGGGTTCTATTCGCTGGTGTTGCCTTTGTGTTCTTGGTTTCAGTCGAAACAATGCGGTTGTCTTTAGATGTATCTGCTGCTTTTTTCTGCGAAACAGCGATGCCTTTTTCAATTCTGTCTTTCACCAGCCGTTTTTGCTGGTATGTTCCGAAAGTGTCTGCAAGTTTGGCAAAATCTTCATCAGCCTGCATTTCTCCCCGCAAGGTCCGGTTGATTTTTTCCATGGCGAAACTTCTTAATTTATCCTGCATCCTGACAGTGGAATATTCTTTTTCATCTTTAAGCAGAGAGGCAATGAGCAGCATATCTTTGGAACTGAGAAAAGCCGCTTCTTTTTTGCTGTTCAGGATTTTAAAACGCGTGGCCTGAAAAGCCTTTTTCTTTTCGTCTTCTTTATGACGGCTGATTGCTTCAAGTTTATATTTAGTTTCAGCCTTTTTCAGCGACTTGACGATTCTGTGGTATTTAGACTGTCTCAAAATGGCAAAATAGTCCGGTAGCAAATCGGATGCTTCGGCTGTAGGCACTGCGGCACCGGCAATATAATCTTCCAAAAAATCGGCGCTTTGCCTTTCAATAACTCTGGAATATGCGCCAAAGGTATCTTTGGGGTCATAATCGGGAGTAACGCCGGCCTGCGCCTCAACAATTGTTTTTAACCAGCTTTCATCGTAAATTTTGACATTTTTATTTTGCGGCATAATCTAAACCTTTTCAAAAAAACATAAAGTATAACTTTTATACCACTTGAAATATATTTTGTCAACATTTTGTTTATATAAAATAAAAATCCCGTTTTGTTTGGCAAAACGGGATTTTTGAACGCTGTGGCAAGAACGGCAGCGGTAAAATGCAAAATTCTGCAACAACGCCGAAATAGCCGGAGATTGCAACAAAACGCATACTACAGTAAACGCATCTGCTGAATGCTATTGCAGGGAGATACAGTGCATAATATGAAGATATGCGGCCATAGCTCCGATGCCGGCAATGATAATGCCCCAAATCAGCATACATGGGAGCAGTGTTTTTAAGCTGACCTTTACTTCCTCATAATCAAAGTTAGGCATTCTCGCAAAAAAGAATCCGAGAACAGCCCCGATTGCAAAACCTATTCCCGAAAATAAGAAATAAGTGCCCGGATTTTGATAAAAACTTCCGTCGTTTCCGTTTGATACGGCAAACGCTGCCAACGATAAAAATAATAGAGATTTCATAATGTAAAATTTATTTATAATGATAAAATAACTGCTTAAATAATAAAAAATATATAAATTTTGTCAATATTTATTTTCCGTCGATATTTGTAATCGCAAAAGATGTCCGGATAAATCTGAATTGCAAAATTTATTCCTGTCCCAGTCCTGTCCGGATGAAATTTTTCGCCAGATATAAAACCAGACATAAAAACGGGAGTTGTATTAAACAACTCCCCTGATTAAAAGAGGCCAAATCAGCCGAGCATTTCCCGGATGAAGAGGCATAAAACGCCAAGGCAGAACCCTGAACAGCCGAAAGATGTCCAAAGAGTCCTGCTTTTAACCAAATGGCGGCAGCTGCCGTCCAATGCATCGTATTTGCAAGCGTGCATAATGCAAAGGTTCCATATCGGAACAATAAACAGCAGCGGCATCAAGGCCGTTCGGAAATCATTCCAGCACAAGAATAGAATTCCCAATCCGGCACCTAAAAGAATGCTGCCGGCTGCGCCGCATTTATAAGCGGGGCAGAAGAAAATGTCTGTATCTTTGCCGTAAATGTACCAGCAGACGGCAGCAAACAACAGGCCGCCCAAGGCTCCCAGAAAGGCACACTGCCAAACGGTTAATTCAGTCGGCGGAACCGCCGCTAAAATAAAGTTTTCCATAAGGCCGGTTATTATCTATTGTCGTATTGTCAGCTAAAATAGCATAAACCCGCCAAAAAGGCGACACATGCCATAATAACAGCCCCGCCAATAACGCAACTGGTTTTTTTCTCACAAGATGTAATCTTAGTTCCCGTAATAATGTCAATACGCGGCATTATTGCATAGATAAACCCGAGACACGCACCGACAAGAAGTCCGACACCGATAAAACTTGCCAATCCCAGAGAGTTGTTGACTCTGAGGAATGAACCGCCTTCGCCGCATGACGTCAATAACATCATTAATGGCATAAATAATAATTTTTTCATACACAAAATTTAAATAAAAATAAAGTAATCAATTTATAAATAACCAAAAAAATATTTTTTGTCAATTAATCTTTTACAGAAACAGACTTGCCATTTAAAAAATATTACATACAATCATTCCGCCATGAGAGATGAAATTTTAATATATAATGACAGCGGAACCGGTGATATCCGGCCTTTGCGGGACAGCCTGAGAGAGTATTTTTCTCCGCAGGGGATAAAAATAGATACCGTTACGGCTGATGATATAATTAAAAATGACCGGCTGAATGGCCGGGTACTGGCTTTTTTTATGCCCGGCGGTCGTGCTACGCCGTATTTAGAAAAACTGAAAGTCCGAGGTAATCAAAAGATTGCCGAATATGTGCAGAGTGGAGGCGTTTATTTCGGGATATGCGCCGGAGCCTATTATGCCAGCCGTAATGTTTTTTTTGAAACGGATATTAAAGATGCCGCTGTCGTGCAGCAATGCGGGCTGAACTTAATTGACGCCGATGCCGTCGGAACGCTGCACCGGGAGTTGGGAATAGCCCCGTATTCGCAGGATTTCAGGTCAATGGCAGCTGCAAAAGTTTTATGGCGCGCCGATAATGAGCGGCATATTGCCAGTTATCATGGCGGGCCGTATTTTAAACCGCTGCCGCACAGCAGGATACAAGTATTGGCAGAATACGAGTTTGAGGGGAAAACGCTGCCTGCTGTCGTTATGCAGAAACACGGGGCAGGGACTGCCATTGTTTCCGGGTTGCATATAGAGGACACGGGGCAGAATCTTAAGCGTATTTTAAACAGCCTGCTTATAAAGGAACCCGATGCGTACGGCATAGCTTCGGCATTGGAAGAAGGGGAAGCTGCCCGTCGGGCTTTATTTTGCAAAATGATGGCAAAAATCCGCCAATAACTTTGGAAAACGTCTTCAAACAGCGCTTTGGGTACTTTTTCTGAAAGTATTGTGTTACCGGCAACTTTTCGGGTTCGGAAATTGAAAATGAAAAGGCGCCGGCATTTGGTCTGCAAAGTTGTATTTCAGCAGAGGTATACGGGGTTTCTCCTTAATGATAGAATCGATTTGCCGCCGTTTTTCTCTCTCAAACAACAGGGAGTCTTGCTGAACTTTTTTAAGATAATTATTTTCCAGCGAATCCGTAAGCGAGGTCATAAATTTTGCCGTCTGTTTGTATAAAGACAGGTTTTTCAGGAAAACGATTCTGTAAAAATCGACAGAGAGGTCATGCCTGTTGAAATACATTTTATGCTTTGTTTTCATCTCAAACATAAGGTATCGGGCTTTAAGCTCCCGTTCGTTTTCTGCGTCGGAATTTTTAATGGCTCTGGCGAGGCTTCCGCCCATGGCATGGTTATGTTTGCTCATCATGTCAAGCGTCGCTTGCATAAAGCGGCTGCCGTTTTCCAGAATATCCGGAACGCTGTCGCTGTTCTGAAAGGCTTCCAGTGCCTGTCTGCGTCTAAATTCAAGGTCGGAGTCGTGCAGATTTTTTGCCATGGCGGCGTAATTGTTTTCAATCACTTCGGCAGAAAGTGCTTTGGGACGGTATTGGGCGTAAATGTTGTTCTGCGGCCGTACAAAAGTTCTCTGTTCAATCGCTTTAATCGTTTTATAATCAGCCCCGTTGGCAAAATGTTCATAAAAACGGAAAGACGTATCCCGGTTTTCCAATTGGTTAATCTTATTCAGCAGGATTTCTTTTTGTATGTCAAAATCCGCCCGCTCTTTTAAGAGACGGTTTTCCCACTTCTTTTCATTGAAAAATAAAGCCGATGCCGCTGCAGCACAAAGTCCTGCTTTGAATAGTGTCCGTTTCATTGTATTGTCCGTATCTGGTGATGTCTGTAAATATTAAAAAATAATAGACAAATTAAAAGACAAAATCAAGCGTTTTTTTGACGCTTTTTACTTGACATAATACAAATTATAAATACCATATTTCGCAGTTATTTATAATTTTTACCATTAAAAACATATTTTTATGGAACATGAACATGTTACACTGCAGTCGTCTGAAGATTATCAGGAACTGTTTGAAAGATTTTTGTCGGCAGCCGGCATCAGCCCTGCGGAGTTTAAGGCGTATTTGGCTGCATCGGTTCCTCACTGCGGCGCGCTTCGTACGGTCAAAAACGGTTTGGCGGCAGAAACGGCGTATGAGGGGATTTTTCTGTCGGAGAACTCTTATATCATCATGGATACTTTGAGAACCCCGGAAACGCGTGTGTCTCGGCAGGAAATGGAAGAATATCTGGCAGTACACAACGCCCGCCTGCCTGCAAAGGCAGAGTTGAAACGCTTTGACGCATGGAAAAACAGTTTCCGCTGCGTTTTGGCAAAAGTATATTCTGCAGAAAATGTCCCTGCCGTATATTGCCCGGATATTCCCATAACGCCTGAAAACTATTGGACGGCAGAAACTTCGGCAAAGTCTCCTGCCTCGGCAGCATATGCCCTTATTGCCGTGTGCGATGAGGCATCGGCATCTCAGGCGTTGCAGTTTTGCCGGGAAATTTACCGGAAAATATTTGCGGCATATTTTAGCTATTAAACCAAAGCGGTGCATCGTGCGCCGCTTTTTTTGTTGCCAAATCCTAAAACCGCTTTTATACTCAGCCCGTCAAAGAAAGTAAAAACTTTGAATTTTTATATTTCTTTGGTGAGTTGTAAATTACATCAAAGAGGAACTGAAATGAAAATACTTGTCGGAATGAGCGGAGGCGTTGATTCCTCCACCGTTGCCTGTATCTTGAAAGAGCAGGGGCACGAAGTCATCGGTGCAACGATGTCCATCTGGGACAAAGCCAAACATTATAATATAACGGCGCATAAAGATGCCTGTTTTTCGCCGCATGAAGAAGAAGATATCAAAGAAGCGCGCGCCTTGTGCCAAAAGCTGGATATTCCCTATTGCGTCATTGACTGTACCAAACAATATCAAAAGCTCGTTTTGGACAATTTTAAGTCGGAATATCTCGCCGGTCGCACGCCGAACCCGTGCGTTATCTGCAACGCAGCCATTAAGTTTGCGGCCTTGCCGCTGAGCGCCGCCGAGCAGGGCCTTGTTTTTGACAAATTCGCCACCGGACACTATGCCCGTCTTTCGTATAATAAAAAGCTGCAGCGTTATCAACTGCGTCGCGCCGTTGATGAAAAAAAGGACCAGAGCTATTTTCTTTATCGCCTGCAGCAGGAGCAGCTGGCGAAAATAATGCTGCCGCTCGGAGATTTTACCAAAAGCGAGGTGCGGGAAATTGCCCGTAAATATGGTCTGAATGTCAGCGACAAGCCTGACAGCCAGGACTTTTATACCGGAGATATTAACGACATTTTGCAAACGGAGCCCAAACCCGGAAACTTTGTCAATACCGCCGGAAAAGTATTGGGAACGCACCGCGGAATTTGGAACTACACGGTGGGCCAGCGCCGCGGGCTGGGCATCAGTGCCGACCGTCCCCTGTATGTTATCAAACTGGATAAGGAAAAAAACGAAGTCGTCCTGGGATATGAAGAGGAGTGTTATAAAGAAGCATTGGTTGCCGATGGTCTGACTTGGCTGTCAGTTCCGCCGCTGGCTGAAAAAACGGAAATTCAGGTACGGCTGAGGTCGTCGCAGGCGCCGGTTGCCGCCGAGTTTCTGCCGCAGTCTGCAGATACGGCCGCAATCCGCTTTTTTAGCCGACAAAAGGCTGTGGCAGCCGGACAATCCGCTGTTTTTTATGATAATGACGGATATGTGTTGGGCGGCGGTTTTATAAAAGGAACGCAGAATGCCGCAGTCTGAAGTTCCGCTTCCGCCCCAAGCCCCTGTACCGGATAAAAGGGAAATCGTCCGCCTGCTAAGCAACGAAGCAAACCAACAGGAGCTGTTCCGTCGTGCCGATGCCGTCCGTAAGGAAAATGTCGGAGATGAAGTACATTTGCGCGGGTTGATAGAATTTTCCAATATTTGCCGCAATAACTGCCTGTATTGCGGTATCCGCCGCGGCAATACGCACGTCTGCCGTTACCGTATGGACGAGGCGGAACTGGTGGAAACCGCCCGCAAGGCTGCCGATATGGGCTTTAAGACCATTGTTATGCAGTCGGGTGAAGATATGTATTACACTAAAGACCGCTTGTGCCGGATAATTGCCGCAATAAAAAAATTTGACGTGGCGATAACGTTAAGTATCGGTGAGCGGACGTATACGGAATACAAAGCTTTTCGCGAAGCCGGCGCCGACCGCTATCTGATGCGTATAGAAACCACAAACAAGGAACTGTACCACCGGCTTGATCCCCAAATGAGCTGGCAGCGGAGGTATGAATGTCTGCTGATGATAAAAGAACTGGGGTATGAACTCGGCTCCGGCATTATGGTAGGGCTCCCGGGACAGAGTATTGAAAGCATAGCCGAAGATTTGCTGTTTCTGCGGGATTTGCCGGTAGATATGGCAGGTATCGGTCCGTTTATTCCGCATCCGCAGACGCCGTTGGCACATGAAAAGGGCGGTACGCTTGATTTGGCATTGCGTACAATGGCTGTTATGCGCCTGCTGCTGCCGGACATTAACATTCCTGCCACGACCGCGATGGAGAGCCTGCATCCAAACGGGCGAATTATGGCGTTACAGGCCGGAGCCAATGTTGTTATGCCAAACGTAACCGAAGGCGAATACCGCCGTTTGTATGAATTGTATCCCGGAAAAATCTGCGTGAACGATACGCCGGTGCATTGCCGCAGCTGTATCGGATTGAAAATAATGAGTATTGGCCGCACCGTCGGAACCGGCTATGGCGGGCATAAAAAATTGAAACCATAAAAGAACCGCCAGAATAAAGCTTCCGTAAAAAACGGTAAAATTTTTCTCCGTTACTGTCAGTAAAATGAAGAAAAATTTAACAAATTTCCGCTATACTCCTCTTAAGCTATACTTTTCTTAAAATATATAAGGAGAGATTGATGAAAAAGTTTTTGTTTTTCGCGCTGCTTGCCGCTGTATTTTTAATTAATCCGCATGTTTCTTCCGCCGAAACGCTTTCTTATATTCCGGACAATCCGGAAAAGGCGCTGATAATTATTCACGGCTACGGGCAAAACGGCGCCAGGATGCAGGGAATGACCAATTCTCTGAAAAAGGATTTGCCCGATACCGCGTTTTACTATCCGACCGCTCCGGACAGGGCGCCGCATCGCGGGTACCAGTGGTTTGCCATTCCTGCGTTTGGTGCGGAAATGTCGGAGATGAAACTGTACCGGCGTATGCTTGCGGATGCGGTGGACAACGTGGTTGTTTTGCATGATTTGGTTGACGAGATTCATGATGAATTGGATATCCCGTATGAAAATATAGACGTTACCGGATTTTCCCAGGGCGGGCTGATGGCAGTGCTGACGGCGTTGACCAATCCCAACCACATCGGGCGCGCCGTATCGCTTTCCGGCGTTCCGTTAGTGCTGACCGACGATTTTGATGCGGATATGGTTGTGTCCGAGCCGGATATTTTGCTCATACAGGGAACAAATGACAACGTTATTCCCGCCAACAGCATTGTTCTGACGCAGAAAACGCTTGAATCGCTGGGGCTGAAACCGGAAACGGCGGAAATCCGCGGTATGGGACATCAGGTAACGCCGCGTGTGCTGCAGTACTTGATTGAATTTCTGCAATGAGCAGCAAATAAAAACCTTGCCTTTTTTATATCAAAAGCTATACTGCCGCTAAATTAAAATTATTATTCACTTTCTAAATATTATATCATTATGAAAACATTTTGTAAAAACAGATGGCGTATTTCCGCAATCACCAAAGACAACAGCGGCTATTGCTTTTTTTCAAACGGAGTTAAGGTATATCATCTTAGCTATGGTAACGTCACAGGTTGGATTCCGCCCGTATCTGCGGATACGCTGCCGTGGCAATACCCGGTTTTGTCGGTAGAAGTATATGAAAACGGCGAATATTATCAGACAACGCTGGATGGCCGTCCGATTAAAACCGACAAATACTTGGCGCCGTTGGAAAAGTTTGTCGCGCATTATCCCGAAAAGCCGGATTTGGAAGATGAAATCAACAGGCTTCCATTGTTGTACCGCCCGGGGTTGAAAGCTTTATTGTATTTGAAGCTCAGGAAACCGGCGGACAAAAGCTATTTATCCCTGTTACTATGGCTGAATCAGGCTGCGGCAAAGGTATATAAGCGTTATAATGCGATAAAGCTGTCGTATTCTGCTGTCTGGTATAATCAGCATGAAGACTGGGAAGAAATCAAAGCTGCCGGCCTTAAAGCCGTAATGGAAGCTCAGGCTCATATAGAACCGAGGTTTCTTACGATTGAGGATTATCTAGAGCAGCTCGGTGTCTATGATATAGACGAACTGTCTGAGGATGAGCTTGAAATTGTGACGGAACTGGTCTGCTATATGATAAAGGTCAATACAGCCGTTGCCCAGGAGCAAAACCGGGTATGGAAAAGCTTTGGCGCTCCGCGTGAACTGTCCGAACAGGCTGAAAAAAAGGCCTATCTGGAAAGCTTAAAAGGTACCGGTGCAGAAAATTGGAAGGATTACCATACTAAGCTTCTTCCTGTCTACGAAGATTGGAAGAAGCCGGATTTGGCGAAAACTGAAACCTGGAAATATCAGGATCTGCTTTCTCGGGGAAATTTGACGGAAAAGGATATGGAGAACTTTTTCCGGCTATACCAGATTTGAAATGCGGAAAATTAAAAAAAGAGCGGGTTATTATCCGCTCTTTTTTATTGCAGTATACTCTCGAAACCTTTATTTATACATATCTTCCTCATTAAGGTATTGCTGGACATACTGTCGCACGCCGTCTTCAAGGCTGGTCATCGGAGCCGTATATCCGGCCTTTCTCAATTTCGTTAAATCGGCTTTGGTGTAGTACTGGTATTTTCCCCGCAGTTCTTCCGGCATTTCTTTGAAGCCTATTTTCGGGGTCTTGCCCATTGCTGCCCAGACAGCCTTGGCCAAATCGTAAAAGGAACGGGCTTCGCCGGTGCCGACATTGAACAGCCCGTTTACCTGCGGATTTTCCAACAGCCACAGGATAACGCTGGCTGTATCGCCGACCCAGACAAAATCCCTTAATTGTTCGCCGTCCCTGTATGCCGGATTATAGGATTTGAACAGCTTAACTTCCCGGTCGTTCTTAACATCCGGGAAAATATGGGCGACAACGCTTTTCTGGCCGCCTTTGTGATATTCGTTTGGACCGTACACATTAAAAAACTTCAATCCGGCATATTGTTTGGGAACCGGGCGTTTTTCCATGATTTCCCGGGCGGCAAAGCGGTCAAACAAAGCTTTGCTCCAGCCATAGGGATTAAGCGGCCGCAGGCTGTTCAGAAAATCCAGAGATTCGTCATCGGTGAACCCCATGTTTCCGTCGCCGTAGGTTGCTGCGGAGGATGCGTAAATGTACTGCACATTGTTTTCGCAACAGAAATACCAAAGTTTCTGGCTTAATTGAAAATTGGAACGTATAATCAAATCTGCATCTTTTTCCGTTGTCGTTGAGATAGCTCCCATGTGAATGACAGCCGTTATTTCCGTTTTATGTTCTTCCAGAAACGAAAATGTTTCTTCCGGTGCCACAATGGCTCGCAGTTCTCTTTTAGCAATGTTTTTCCATTTGTCGTCGGAACCGAGCCGGTCAACGATAACGATGTCCTTGTATCCTTTCGCCTGAAGTTCAGCTGCGACATATGAGCCTATAAAGCCGGCTCCGCCTGTTACAATAATCATAAAGCCTCCATAACTTCGTTAAAATTCGTTTCAAATAAAAAGTTCTTGCCGACGCCTGCCGCTTTTCCAGCTTCTATGTCGCGCGGCTTGTCGCCGACGGAAATGGAATTTTGCATATCTATGTCGTACTTGTCACGGGCTTCCAGAAACATTCCGGCATTTGGTTTGCGCCGGTTTCCGTCCAAATCCGGACAATAGAAAACGTCGGTAATATGCACGCCGCTGTCGGCAAATTTCATCGTCATATAACGGGTAATTTCCTGAAAATCAGCATCGGAATAATAACCGCGGGCAATGCCGGATTGGTTTGTTATGACGATAATAAGATACCCTTTTTCTTCGGCGCGGCGGCACAATTCAATGACGCCGTCGATAAATTTGAATTTTTCCCTTTGGAAAACATAGCCGTAGTCGACGTTAATCGTACCGTCCCTGTCCAGAAACAAAGCCTTAACCATAGATGTTTCTTTCAATCAAATCGCAAATCAAGTGCCCGACGGCAATGTGCATTTCCTGAATATGAGCAGAAGTGTCTGCCGGAACCGCAATGGCATAATCGGCCATGTCTTTCATCTTTCCGCCCTTTCTTCCTACCAGAGCAACCGTCTTTATTCCGGTTTTACGTGCCTGCTCAAAAGCTTGAACGACATTTGAAGAGTTGCCGCTGGTAGACAGGCCTATAAGAATATCGCCGCCTTGGCCGACACCTTCCAACTGGCGGGAAAAAACGACGTCGTAGCCGTAATCGTTGCCGATGGCGGTCAAATTCGAAGTATCGACCGTCAAGGAAATGGAATTCATTGCCGGACGGTTCATTTTATAACGCCCCACAAGTTCCGCCGCCAGATGTTGGGATTGCGCCGCACTTCCGCCGTTGCCGCAAAATATGATTTTATGTCCCCGTCTGAGGGCATCGGTACATACATTTGCGATTTTTTCAATCTCCGGCGTCTGCTGTTTCAATTCCGCCACGCCGCAAGTCAATTCGTCAAATTGTGCGTTGATATATTCCTGCATGATTTCATCCTTTCATTTTTTCTACCAGGCTGGAAGTGGAATATCCGTCCAGCCTCTTTAAAATAACCGCCTTGCCGCCATAACTTTGTGCCAGTTTCCCCTCGGGCCAGTTTTCCAACGCATACCCCTCTTTGGCTACGATGTCCGGCCGTAGTGCGTCTACAATATGTAAAGGGGAATCCTCTTCAAAAACGATAACATAATCTATCATTTCCAATGAAGCTAATAAAAGCGCCCGTGTTTTTTCGTCCTGAATTGGCCGCGACGTCCCTTTGTAACGTTTGACCGAAGCATCTGAGTTTACGGCGGCAATTAAAACGTCGCAAAGTTTTTTTGCCTGCATAAATGAGTTTAAATGTCCCAAATGGCAGCAGTCAAAACAACCATTGGTAAAACCGACACGTTTTCCTTGGTCACGCAGATGTTTGACGATGCTTTTAGCTTGCTCCAATGTGATAATTTTCTTTTTCTGACTCCACCCGTCATCCGGCATCGCCCTTTGTGAAAGTGCCATTTTTAACTCATCTGCCGTAACGGTTGCTGTACCCAGCTTTCCAATGGCTATGCCGGATGCAGTGTTAGCGAGTTTCATCGCATCTTTAATCGGAACTCCGGCTCCCAGACAGGCGCCTAATGTAGCCAAAGCCGTATCACCGGCACCGGAAACATCAAAAACTTCTTTGGCTTCGGTTGGAATTTGCATCAGTTCGTCCGGATTGTCTGCAGGAATATAAACCATACCGTATTCAGAAAGCGTAACCAATAAATTTTTAATATAAAATTTATCAAATAATATCTTAGCTCCGGCCGTGATTTGTTCGTGAAAATCTGCTGCCAATGGATTGTATAAGCATCCGGTAGCTTCCGAAAACTCTTTTAAATTCGGTTTAACTAATGTCGCGCCGATGTATTTTGAATAATCGGTTCCTTTGGGGTCTATAATGGTCTGTTTTCCAAACTGTCGGCAGATGTCAATAATCATTTGTGTTGTAACCGGGGTCAACAGCCCTTTGTTATAGTCTGAAATTAAGACAATGTCGGCCTTTTTGACGGCATGTGTCAAAATCCGTTTATAACGCGGAAGCAAATCTGTAATGACCGGAAGAATTTCTTCCTGATCGACCCGGGTCAGATGATTGGCGCCGGCAATCAGGCGGGTTTTTACAATTGTCGGATAATCGGCAAGGCGCAGAAGATGGCTGTGAACGTTGACAGCCGAAAGTAAACCTGAAAGGCTCCGCCCAGCCTCATCTTTGCCGATAATCCCGATGAAATCGCAGTGTACGCCCAACGATGTAAGATTTGCCGCTACGTTTCCCGCTCCGCCGAGCATTTTTTTCTCATGATGAAACTTAAATACCGGTACCGGGGCTTCCGGAGAAATCCGCTCCACTTTTCCGTACATAAAACGGTCCAGCATAATGTCGCCGATAACCAGCACTCGGATATCTTGGAATTTTTCTATGTATGTAGTAAGTAATGGCATATAGCACTCTCCAATTATTCTTGAATTCATCCGATTTTATTCACTAATTTGGGTAACCCGTTGTCGAATCTATATTTTTTATAGGAAAATATTTTTTCATGGCTGTATCCCTACTGTTCTAGAATTTTCTTAACATCTTCAAAAAAAGCTAAATTTAAGCGTTTACATTCTTGCAATGCTTTAGGGTAGGTTTGTGCTTTCGCCATATCGTGTTCTAGATTTCCAGAATACAAAATTGGAGAATATTTAAAATGGTCAAACTTATTAGAGAAAATACCAAATAAAATAACTTTTTTACCTAATAATGTTGACCAGTACATTATATGGTATGTATTAGTAATAATAACCTCTGTTTCCTTAATGAAATTAATAAGTTCGTCAAAAGGTTGGTTATTATACATCGTCGGAATATCAAATAAACGTTCTGTATACTCCCAATGGGCGATGCACCCAATTTTTCTAATTATCTTTTTATTAGTGTGAAAAACTTCTTTTAAACACGAAACGCAAGGAACGTATCTATAATTACAATTATAGTCTCTTAACCCCAATAAGGAAAATTTATCCAAATTAACGTTAACTGAAATATCTTTTCCGATATGTTGATTAAACCCTATGCCCCAACCTATTACCTTATTTTTATGAACTAATTGATTAATCCATTCATTCCACTGGTTATTCTGGTTAATTAATCCCCCTCCGCCAAGGATAAATATAGCCTTTTTAAACTGCAAATATGCCATATCATCATTATCAAATTTTTGCGTAACATAATTATCAAAAAAAGCTCGAAAATAATCATAGGCAGATATTTCTAAATCTCCGGTATTGACAGTACGCAATTTTGAAACAAATATAATATCTTTCAAAAGCAACAAATTATGTACTTCTTTTTGAACATCTCCAACCTTTAAGGAATTTATATAAAAGCAATTTATATTCCTAACCAAATCAGGAAAGCGGTCTTTATTGTTTTTTATCCAATCTTCAGTACCTTTTGGGAAAAGGATTTTAACATGTTTTCGATTTTGGGGATAATTCATAAAACGAAAATAAGCATTTCCGGCAGATAGGCATAAACAGCGTATATTTAAAGCCGCCGCTATGTGGAAAACGCCACTATCTTGACCAATATACAGTTTTGCCAGCTTAAGAGTGGCAAGCAAATCTTTTACAGATAACCCTGCTAAAATATCGACATTTTCAATATTTGCTTCTGTTATCAATCTCTTACAATAGTTTTCTTCATTTTTGCTACATACGATGACAATATCATATTTTTCAATCTCTTGAATATAGACTATAAGTCTTTGCCAATTATGAATATGCCACATCCTATATTTATCGTAAGCACAAGGATTAATGACAATATATTCTCTCTTTTTATTTTTTAGATAGTTATTGGAAAATAAAACTTTTTCATTTTCTATAAAGGGATTATCTATGGTTATTTCACGTTCAAGTAAATCCTCATAAAAATATTTATTTAAATCAAATTCAAATTTTTCAGTATTATAGTTAACACAAACAGAGGTGTAATTTAATAAATCTCTACAATTTCTATGGGGATTAATACCAAAGCAAAAAATCACCTTATTATTGCAAAGTATGCCGGAAACAAGACGTTCATGAGCTAATCTCTTATCCATGCTGTTTGCAGATGGAAAAATGATTGTATCGTAATAATGTTTAAGGCCTTGCTCGTTATGTAAAGCACATCGCTCCTGTTCCAAATCTGTTTCGCTTAATGATTGAGGGCGTTCTCTAACCCAATAAAAATTATCAATAATATCGCAATCCAAATATTCAGCGAAATCCTTATATTTAGAACATCCAAGTAAAGAAATTTTGTATTCTTTATATTTTTCAGATTTTTTAATTTCAGCAAAAAAGTTACGGCATAAAATATAATCACCGATAGAATCTGTATTAACAATTAACAATTCTTTTGGTTGCTGTTCTCTTAATAATACATATTCTCGCGTACGTATAATAACATTTTTTGTAGCAATTTTTATATTCGCCTTATAAACAGGTATACCGAACAGGTAAATTTTTTTTACATCATTCTTTATGCGTATTTTACAAAAAGGAATGCCTAAAACTGTGTATATGGTTTTGTTACCATTACATTTTATCTTATAGAAGGTAATCCTACAAAAAATATATTTTATCGTATTATTTTTATGTATTTTTTTGATGGTGTTAATGCCAAAAAATGTAATGTTTTTAATCTCGTTATTCATAATAGTCTCCGTACTAAAGTTTCACAAATTCCATGATAAATTCGGGCGTCAGTCTCTGCATGCAATCGGCACAACATCCGGTTTTGATGCATTTTCTCATCCAGTCGTCTTCAATCCATTCGCAGGCAAACGGGCAGATTCTCCTGCTTAAATTTATATTTTCCGGATAGCCGTAAAATCTCTCGTCGGTCGGTCCAAACAGGACAACGGATGTGCCGCCGCGTAAAAAATGGCGTGCATGAACCATTCCTCCCTCTTGAGAAATATGCAGTTTGGCATGCTTCAAAAGTGAAAAAGCCTCTTCCATATCTGTTTGGTCACGCAAATCTATGTCAACACCTGAAATTGGGGTTTGTTTTTTGCTGCCGATTTGAATAATTTGAACTTCGGGATATTTATCTTTAAGCAATCTGACGAAACGTCTGTAATATTCTTCCGGCCATTGCCGTGTTTCATTTTTTATATTTTCCCAACAGCGCCCGGATCCGGTCTGAATGGTAATATAATTCGGCGTGTTTATTCCAAATTTCTGTAAAACGCTGTAAATATCCAAATTGCTTTCTAATTTGAAATCTAACTTATCCATACCGAGTAAATTATTGATGTCTCCCTGGTTTTCTCTTGTACGCCCCCTCATCATAGATATGGCTAGTCCTAAAAAAGCATTTTTGCTGATAAATAAATTTTTCTGGTGAAACTGATTAACAGTTTCAATATAAGCGGAAACCTTTTTATTTAGACGATTTGGTATATAGCTTTCAATAACAGGGAAACGGATAAAGGAAATATACAGGTCATAATTCGGGGCATCTTCTTTTGTATATACTGAATTTTTGGGGAAAATGACATTTTTATAACATAAATCCTTATTGTTGCATAAAATGTCAATAATGACGTCTGTGCCAAAATATTTTTCAAGGGCACAGACATATTTCGCCGCGATAATCAGGTCTCCCATACCACCGAGAGCTTCAACGCCGATATGTATTTTCTTATCCGTGTATGAAGTTTTTTGTTTGGCTAGATTTTTTAATATATATTTGAAGTTCCATAAAATAATACGCAAAGCAAGCCGCTTGCTCGTTTTGGCTTTTTGAGAATATTTAACTATTTTTGCCTGCAGTTTATTAATGTATTGAGTGAATTCAGCCATTATGCCTCCAAACTTTCGCCGTATAAAAACGATTGAGTACTAATACAGAGAAAGAGGGTTTCTCAAACGAACGGCAAAACAAAAATAAAATTTCAGGCATGGATGTTCCTTTCTTTGCAGCGTTTTAAAAAGGTATAAAGAGTAGTTCTGCCGATGCCAAAACGTTTTGCTATCTCTGCTTTGGTTACGCCGGCGGAAATAAGCTCTGCCACTGCTTGCTCCTGACCCGATAAAGACGTACGAATCATTTTGCCAAACGGGCGGCCTCGTTTTTTCCCCGTTTGCAGAAGATTTTCCTGAATCGCTTTGTTTTTTATGGAAAGCAGGCCTTTATAGATTTTCAAAACGTCATTCAGGCAATCTTCCATTAGGAAGGGAAATCCCAAATCAAGGGTCAGGTTTTCTTTGATTGTACAGATTCGCAATTTGTATGTGGAAAGCTGGGCAATAACCTTGATAATATCTTCAAACCGTTCACCAATAATCGAAATGTCAGCCACAATTAAGACATCGCCTTGTTTCAGGTTGCACGGCAGAGTTTTTGCAAGGTCATCTGTTTTAAGGAATTTGTCAATTGTCAGATTATAGCAGTCAGCGTAAGAGCGGACAGATTGTTCCTGTTCGGACGGAGACGCATATCTTCCTTTAGTATTGATATATCCTAAAATCATTGGCGGCAGGTCTCTTCCATCAGCAATAAAAGTTAAGGCTAAACATAAATCCCACGTCCGAGAAGCACATAATACAAAATTGTGCGGTTATGCGTTTAACGAACGTTTAATTCTTAATATTGTACAGAACCAAAGTTCGTTGTCCCGCATAAACTTTTTAGCCGAATCTTATGAGATAAGTAGATTTATAGCTTGACTTTCATGGGATTAAAGGGGTATAAGAATTAAACGTTCGTCAGATTAAAAATATTCTGTGCTATATACGATTAGCCGTTTTGATACGGGTTGTTTTTCAAAAATTGGTAAAGAGTAAAAATGCTGACCCGCATCAGCTTGGCTATCTGTTTTTTGGGCAGGCCTTTATTGATAAGTTTAAGGATATCCTTTTCTTTTCCGTCCAAAATGTGTTTTTTGTTTCTGCTGCCGAATTGTCTTCCTAATTTTCGACCGCTGGCTTTGATGCGTGAAAGGGCTTCTTTTGTTCTTTGGCTGATGAGGTTCCGTTCAATTTCCGCAGATAACGAAAAGGCAAAAGCCAGAACCTTGGATTGGATATCTGCTCCCAGCCGATAGTTGTCTTTGATTGTCCATACTTGTATTTCCTTTTGCATACAGAAATTTAAAATGGTCATGACTTGCAGGAGATTTCGTCCCAGGCGGGAAATTTCAGAGCAAATCAGGATATCGTCCTTTTTTAATTTTTTGAGCAAAATTCCCAATTTTCGTTTTTCAAAATCTTTTGTGCCGGAAATCATTTCCGCAATCCATTTGTCAATTTTAATTTGTTGCATTTGACAGAAATTGTTGATTTCAAATTCTTGATTTTGCAAAGATTGCTTATCTGTAGATACTCTGACATATCCGTATATCATTATAGTCTCCTTAAAAAATTACGGGAACGCTTTTAATTTGTAAAAGGCCTGCAGCGCGAAGACGGCTCTCGGCGGATTAATCGGCACAGGAAAGTACCGGTCGTTGTTTATCCAATAAATTTTTTTGCAGGGCATTAAAAATTTGCAACAGGTGAAAAAAAACGATATTTTTCCCAAACAATGCCTAATCCGGCTTTCAGAGCAGGCGTAAACGGCCGGAAACAAACAGTTCTGTCCTTGGCGTTGACAAGTTTATTCGGGTTCAGGATATATCCGATACTTTGTCCGGTCAGCAAAGCGGCGTTATAAACCAAATTATGAGCCGTTATTATATTCAGTTTTTTGAAATCAGGACCGAACAACCCTTGAAATTCATTGCGAAAAGATGTTTTGACCAGAACCCGTTGCGAACATATCAGCAGCAGCCTGATTAAATAAGCCTTGGAAATGTTTTGTCTTTGTGCCAATTCGTATTTTGAGGGCATTATAACGCCCCAGATGTCTTGAACAGGAAGTTGGACAGAACTGTATTTTGACAAACTGTCAATTGGATGAGAATGCCAAAATTCAGCAGCTATTTATCCAGCCGAATTTTCTTCCAGTTCTTTCAGCAGCCTTAAGATGGGCGGTTGTGCTATATGCAGAAAGTCAGAAGCTCTTGTTGTTTTTCCTTCTCAGACACATTTAAAAAATAGCGCAATACTCTGAATTCCATAATTTTTTCTCCGATATATTGTGAAGATAATATATATTTAAATTTGTAATACTGTCCAATCAGAAAAATTGATTTATACCGTCAAATGGATAAGCTTCCGTTTGATAAGGTTGAAAGTTTTTTTAAGCTAATGTAAAATAATTGTAAACAGTTAGGTTGATTTTGTTATAATGTTTGTCGTGCGGTTTCTTGCTGGATAAGAGGTCGCGGCTATGGAGAAGGAACGATGCCGGAAGAAATATTCAATATAAATGCAAAAATTGTAAAGCTGAATAATGGCTATAAAATGCCGATTATCGGGATTGGTACATACAGTTTGCACGGGAAAGCCTGTGCAGAGGCAGTAGGGGCGGCTTTAAAGAACGGTTGCCGAATGATAGATACAGCATCATTTTATGGTAACGAGAAAAATGTTGCAGAGGCGATTCGGAAATCAGAGGTTCCGAGAAAAGAAATTTTTATCGCCACGAAGTTATATCCAAACCAGTTTTTTCAAGCAGAGAAAGCCATAGAGCAGGCGCTTGAACGGCTGGGAAGCGGGTACATTGATTTGATGCTGCTGCATCACCCCGGCGAAAACGACAAAAAGGCCTATAAGGTGATGGAGCAGGCGGTAAAAGATGGAAAGATAAATTCCCTCGGACTGTCAAATTATTATATTAAAGAATTGGAATTTTTTCTGCCGCAAATAGAAATTAAACCGGTAGTCGTGCAAAACGAAATACATCCGTACTATCAGGAAACAGATGTCGTCGCATACATTCAGCGACAGGGCATAGCTGTCGAGGGGTGGTATCCGCTTGGCGGCCGGGGATATACGGAAGCGCTGCTGAATAATAAGGAATTGGCGGCAATCGGTGCAAAATATGGTAAAACGGCTGCTCAGGTCATTCTGCGCTGGAATTTACAGCGGAACATCATCGTAATCCCCGGTTCCCAAAATCCAAGGCATATAGAAGAAAATATGGATATATTTGATTTCAGTTTAACTCAGGAAGATATGGAAAAAATACGGAGGCTTGATTGTAGCGAAAAACACGACTGGTATTAATAAGTAGTTCTGTTGACTGGATTGCGAATAGTGTAAAATACGGAGAATTTTCCCAAAATAGGATGAGAAGCAATGGCTGAAACAGCCGTAGGTAAAAATAAAAAATATCTTGACTTAGAGCTTACTCTAAAAATTATAATAATCACATAGAGAGAAACTATGAAGCGTTTGGATTCTTGCAAATTGTCCGCCGGAGCAGATACAGCGGAAACACTTGCCGGAATATTGGGCATAGAACAGACATCAGTTTTTCTGCAAAATAAAAAGGATTAACCGCAAAATTGTTGTGCTCGTAGAATAGATTCGGGAGGGGTTTCAGTCCGGCGGACACTGTAAATGTTGTTGAGTGTGCTTACCGGCAAGGGGCATCAGTCGGATTATACAGAAAAACGGCAGAGGGAACGAAAAATATAAATTGATTGCAATCATTTGAATTGCAGGAAAATTAGGCAGAATTACGTTTGGGGCAGAAAGATAAAATATGGAAACGAAAGGGAAAAACAAAATATGTTAATGTGGTATGTAATTTTGGGAATAGTCATCATATCTGCCGGAGCCGGCTTGATTTATTTAAGCGGCAGGGTAGCCAGATTTGGATTTATAAAGATGTTTGACCGGAACGGAAATAATGCGCAATGCCGGAAAACAGCCGGATTTGTATTAATATTGTTAATTTTTGCCGCACTTAGCCTGACCATAAACCTTGTTAATGCTGTAGTGTGTTTGCTTCACTTTGTCTGTATCTGGCTGCTGTGCGATTTAGTCTTTTATTTGGTCGGACATTTTCGGAGGCAGCCGTTCAAATATTATTATGCCGGCATTGCCGCTATTCTGTTAAGCTGTGCTGCTCTTGGTTTAGGCTGGTATTTGAACCACCATGTCTGGACAACGTCTTATACGGTTGTATCAGAAAAGGCTGGACAAAAATTGCGTATTGTTCAGTTTGCGGATTCCCATATCGGAACGACGTTTGGCGGTAAAGGTTTTGAACGGCATGTTAGAAAAATACAAGAATTGAATCCGGATATTGTGTTGATTGTGGGGGATTTTGTGGATGACGGTACGATGCGTGAAGAAATGGTTTCGGCGTGCCGGTCGCTGGGAACGCTTAAAACGAAGTATGGCGTTTATTTTGCTTTTGGCAATCATGACAAAGGGTATCATGCTCCGGAAGTCAGAGGTTTTACCGGAAACGAGTTGATTGCGGAATTGGAAAAAAACAATATCCGTGTCCTGCAGGATAAAACAGTGTTGATAGATAATACATATTATGTTGTCGGGCGCCGAGATTTTTCGGAAATTCAAAGGGGAGGTTTTCGGGCAGATATGGAAGAACTTGTTTCCGGACTGGATAAAAATAAATTTATCATTGTAATGGATCATCAGCCTAATGATTATGAAAAAGAGGCAAAAGCAAGAGTAGATTTGGTCCTTTCGGGGCATACTCACGGCGGGCAGCTCTTTCCTTTGAATAAAGTTGGGGAATGGATAGGGGCTAACGATAAAACCTATGGTATTGAACGTCGCGGGCAGACAAATTTCGTCGTCACGTCGGGACTTTCGGATTGGGCAATCAGATTTAAAACCGGTACGAAGTCGGAGTTAGTTGTAATAGACATTATGCACTCAGATAATTAATATGCAGACTTCTATAAAATAAAGAAAAATATGGGATTATTTTCAGATGACTGGGAAGATGATGCTAATTGGCATAGATTTTTGTTCAGCAATGTAAGCCTCAACTATTTGGCGATAAAAATTTGTATGAAGTCGTAAATGGCATATCTCGTTATTAGACGATTGCAAAAACTTTATGGCAGAACACTATAACTGGAAAATTCCAGACAGTTTATGGAATTATTTTTAAGGGGGAAGTAGTGCATATATGATAGCTCAAATTCGTCTTACATTGTAGATAACACTATAGTTAGGTGGTTAACCTTTGATCAGCTTATTGGCTCTGAAACAATTACTGGAACAGTTTATGATGATGTTATTTATACCAAAGGGAGTAATGATATACTATATTTACAGCCAAAGATCTGATGGGGTCTATAAGAATTTTAGGGGAAAGCATTATAATGAAAAAGAGGTTGAACTTGCCAAAAAAGTGTTAAGAGCATTTGCTTACAGTTCCGTATCTATAGAAGTAAAAACAATCTTAACGAGATTGTCGAGGCGTTTGGTTTAGAAAAAGATCCGGCTTATAGCCAAGAATCAGCACGTTAGATGTAAGCATAAAACATCAAAAAGCTCCGGTTGCTCCAGAGCTTTTTATGTAGGGCTTTTTGATGTAAAAGTTCATGAAAACCTATATTTTCAGCCGACTGTCAAGCAGTTTTTACTCACAAACCGATTTTAACCATTTTGCTCTCAACACCAACAAATTTGATGTAGGGACACTGTCTAAGGTGTCCCTACATAACGTAGACTTTTTGCCCATTTAGACCGAAATTTAGCCTTTTAAGCGGGACACCTTAGACTAAAATCCCGTCTTTCACTTTCTCAAATCCCCTGATTTCCTAAGTCTTAGCGCACAAAAAAATCTCTGCATTTCTGCAGAGATTTCCTTAATTGGTGAACAGAACACGAATAAAATCGCACGAAAATCGGTCATCAATATCAACTTTTTCTTGTCTCATCGTGAAGAAATCTTGGCAATGAAAGAGCAAATCCAGATGATAAAAGGTTTTCTAGCAGCTTAAAGTAGACCATTAGTTTAAATTCGCAGGTATAAGAACCTTAAAAGCATTGAAGTCTGACTAATTGTCCTGCATTTACTACTAATTTTCCCATACCCCTGATAAAGTTTGATAATATCACATACTGGATATCTATAATTTATAATGTATCATGGGAAAAATATTCTAGTAAAAAATTACAATATTTCTTTTTGAAGACGCTCATTTTCATAAGGTGATAGCATAGTTGAAATAAATTCTTTATTATTTTTAATGTATTCTATAAAATTTTCAGAAGATACACTAGATGGTATAAATTGGTCTAACTTTTTGATTGCCGTTGTAGGAATATCAAATTCCATCAAAAGATTAGCTCTTTCTGAAATATAATCATTCTCAATCATAGAAATAAAATAAGAATAATCACCGGCTGCAACATTTTTTTTATTGCATATAAATTTCTGGATTTCATTAAACGCACCAAACCATTTGGGTATTTTGTAATCAAACCAGTGCCTTTGAATTTGAAACGCCCTTGTTAGAACGCTATTGTAATCTTCTCCTTTTTGATAGTGGTAATATTGAATCTCATTTTGTATAAGAGTTATTAAACTTCTAGAGCCATTACATCTTTTAATAATCATCGCAAGTTTTTTTGGAGTGATATTTTTTGTTTCAGTTGGTTTGAATAAATGTTCAAAACATAACTTAAGAATATATGTTGATTGCTCATATTGAGGGAAAGAGTTCCATTTAATCCATTGGTAATCAGTTTCAAAATTAGCCCATATGTAATCATAAATAGCCTTTTGGCCATCTATACTTAAACCTGTGGATTTATACAATTCTAATTCGTCTTTAGGTAATTGCATAAGTTCTCTGTATTCTTTAGATTCCTTATTCTTAATATCTTCATTAGCTGTCTGTGCCAATATTTCTTTACATAATGGATTTTCTTGGTCTATAAAAGGAATGTCTATACTTATATCTTGCTCTTTAATACTGGGATAGAAGTTATATAGTATCCCAGTATAGTGTTTAAACATTCGTCCAGAACGCCCTTTTATGTTTTTATAGTCAAAATAATCAATTTTGTACTTCTTTTTTCCACGCCAGTTATTATATAGTACAACATTTTTGGCAGATGTATTAACCCCTTCTATAATCGTTGATGTGCAAAATAAATACTTTAACTTCGTCCCCATATTAAAGTAATCCATAATTGCAGAGTTTATATGTTTGGGGAAAGCTCCATTATGCAATCCTATTTTATGTTTCAAACATAATATGACATCCCATTTATAAGAAAGATTATCACAAATCCATGAAATTAACGGAATATCATTTTCAGTATTTAGTCTTTCAGAAATATTTTTTTCTAAATATTTTGCAAAATTTATTGCTGTGTTAGTTGCTTTATCGGGAGAAGAGCAATAGATAATAGTTTGCCCATCTAGTTTTTTAAGCTCTTCAAATAAACGCGTTTCTTTTTCATCTGGATTCTTGTCTAAATAGTAATTATCTCCATTTTTTATTTCTCGTTCTTCATTTACAACAAGGTTATATTTGTATTTTTTAAATATTACATTATATCTTTTTATGAAATCCTGTGATATTTTATCAATATTGGGACCAAGAAAATAAAAACGAGATTTATGAGTATTTAATATTTTATTACAGGCATTGTTTAGAACTTCATACCTTTCGTCAGCTCTTTTTTGGCTTATTTTATAGAATTCATCTAAAATAAAAAAATCTATCTTAGGCATATCTTTATATTCCATAACTCTTTCCGCCGTTAACAGAAATAGATTTTTCTTTTCATATGTCGGTTTATCTGATACGCGAACAATAATTTGATAGATATCTTCATATTTTCTTAATTTATTTCTAGTTTCGTTTAATAAAGCAAGAGTTGGTTGTATAATTAAAATATTATTATATTTTGAGCTAGCCACAATTTCTTCTATTAAAAGACTCTTACCAAAACTAGTTGGGGCACTAACAACTATATTTTTTTCTGTATTTAGCAGTAATTCTTTTACTTCTTTTTGAGCTTCATGAAAATATATTGGAATATCTGATTTTATAAATTCGGATTTATGTAATTCTTTTTGTATTTCCATCCTTAAATTATTAAAATCTAATTTATCTTTATCCTTTTCTAAATAAGGATAAAATCCACATTCTGCGACAATGTCTGTAAACAATTTCTTATAAAAATCAGGAACATTATTCCAATACTCTAAAATATAAACTACAATTTCTCTAGCTTTAATTTGATTATCTTCAGTATCAGACAGCATACGGTTAATATATTTTGCCAGAACAAAGTAGTCATCTATTTCTAAACCATTATTTTTTATTTTATTTACATATTCAAGGTATTGATTCATGATTTACCACATCCTTTATCAATACGTTTATAATACTCTTCTATTAGTCTGTCTTTATCAGGAATTGGAAATAACATTAGTAGTATTGATAAGCAACTAGGTTTATTAATGTCTTTATTTCTAAAATAGGTCTCCAATTCTCTCATTTCTTTTTCATATGTTTCAATAAATTCTTTTGAAACACGGGAATGTTTTGTATATTCATCATATGTATACGTGCATAACAGTGGCACATATAGTTCGTCAATAACTTCATCTAATGTGTTTGCACTTCGTAATTTAAATTCCCAGTCATCTATTTGTTGAATTGTAGGTATGACGATGTTTTTTTGAATTTTTTCATCAGATGAATGAGTTAGTGCGGAAATCTTTACAAATTGCTTTCTGGCATAATCAGCGGTAAAATGTTTTTTTATATCATCAACAAGAGCATCAATACCTTTTTTACCTACTTTAAACATTTTACTTTCACCTAATACTAGGATTTTTTTATTTGGTTCAGGTAAAATATGAATTATATCAAAACTTTTAGCATTTGTATTTTTATCAACAGCAAAATAAAATCTTCCAGTTAGGGGAAAAGTGTTTAGGTATTTACGCAACAATGTATGGAGTATAATTTCTCCTAAATCGCCTTCTTTTTGAGGATTACGCTTTTCTTTATATAATTTCTCGCAGGCATTAAAAAATTTTTGATGTAATTGAGGATTATCAATGTTACAATAATCTATCCCAAATACAAACTCTAAAAGAGAATCCATAAGAATATCTAAAAGTTCTTGAGATTTATCTCCGTTCTCATCAAAATTTAGATAGTATGTTTTTAAATTTTCTTCATTTATATGTTGTATAGCGACATTTTCCATATAATAACTATATGAAATTGAATAAAACAATGTCAACAATAATAATATCTATCTACGCAAAAAATTGCACTTTATTTAGACACCGCAAGCAATATTATTAAAGCTATAGCTTTCCCTTATATATCTATGTAACGTATTCCAATCACAGCCGAGGAGACGGGCGATTTCGGCTTTGGAGACATGTTTATCCAAAAGTTCTTTTATTTTGTTGTGTTTTTTTGCTAATTTGCGATAAGTGCTGCCGCGAGGACGGCCGATGTGTTTTCCTTCCGCTTTGACACGTTTTAGAGATTCTCTGGTGCGGTCGGAGATAAGCTGACGTTCTATTTCACTAGCAAGGCTGAATGCAAAAGCAAGAACCTTACTTTGGATATCTGCTCCAAGTCTGTAATTTTCTTTTAATGTCCAGATTTGGCATTCTTTTTCAAGGCACTGTTGCAGAATTCCCATAACCTCTAACAAATTTCTTCCTAATCTTGAGAGTTCTGTGGCTATTAGCACATCTCCCTTTTTAAGTTTTTTAAGCAATGTTCCCAGTTTTCTTTCATTTAGCGGTTTTCTGGAAGATATGGTCTCTTCTACCCACTTATCAATCATTATACCATTATTGTCTGCAAAAGTAGAAATTTCGTGAGTTTGGTTTGAAGTATGTTGTTGTTCTGTGCTAACTCTGATATATCCGTAAATCATTGTAAATCCTTTTATTCTGTAATTATTTATCGGATTTCACAATAACTTATGAAAAAACAAATACTGAAATAAACCCTCCATTTTATTTCAGTATCTTTATGAGTATTCTATAGACAAGGAAAACTAAAATTAAGTTAATGAATTGCCTACAAATTAAAGATAAGCAACATATGTAGAATAAACGGATGAAAAAGCATCTACAAAAACGGAGGGTTTTGTAGATGGCGGAATCGTTAATAGACTTGCTGCCAAAGATTGTAGCTGAAGGTAAAAAAGAAGTAGAAAAGATATTTGAACGGTTGGAAAGCAACAACAAAATCACTTTACAAACTAATGAATATGTGTTGCCCGTTATCAAAGACCACAATCTGTTTACCGGTGAATATCAGGAAATCAATGAACAAAATTGGTTTAATCGCCTTTGTTATGGTGATAATTTGATGGTTATGCAGGCCTTATTAACAGGAGATAAAGCAGCAGGGCTACCCTCTATGCGTGGCAAAATTGACCTGATTTATATTGACCCGCCATACGACTCCAAAGCAGATTACCGCACCAAGATAACTCTTCCGGGAGGCGATATAGACCTCAAACCAACCGTGTTGGAACAATTTGCGTATTCTGATATGTGGAAAGACGGAACAATCAGTTACTTAAAAGACATATATCCTAGATTATGCTTAATGAAAGAACTATTATCAGAAAAAGGTTCAATATTTGTTCATTTAGACTGGCATATTGGTCACTATATGAAGATAATGTTAGATGATATATTTGGAAAGGATAAATTTATCAATGAAATTATATGGCATTACGAAAGCGGAGGAATGCCTCAAAATAATTATTCAAAAAAACATGATACTATTTTCTGGTATAGAAAATCACAAGAATATATTTTCAATAGAGAAGCTGCATCTATTCCTAGAAATATTTGTCCTGTCTGCGGAGAAGAGTTAAATAAATGGAATAATATGAAAAAAGAAATAGATGAAAATGGTAGAATCTACCGCACAATTAAATCTAATGGAAAAATATACAAATACTATGATGATGAACCAGTTTTATCTCCAGACGTTTGGTTAGGTATAAATCATATTCAACAAAAAGACCCTCAAAGGACTGGTTATTTAACTCAAAAACCTGAAGCTTTATTGGAGCGTATCATTAAAGCATCATCCAACGAAGCTTCAATTGTTGCCGATTTTTATGCTGGAAGCGGGACAACAGGTGCCGTAGCAGAAAAATTAGGTCGCCGTTGGATTATGTCAGACCTTGGAAAACCAGCTAATATGATTATGCGGAAACGCTTGATTGACCAAGAGGCTAAACCGTTCCTTTATCAGGCGGTTGGTGACTATCAAAAAGAAACATTTGCTACCACAAAAGAATTCAAAAGAGTTGGTGATTTAGCTCAAGTAGTTTTGAACCTTTATGGGGCAACTCCATTCTTTGATGAGGATATGCCTAAAAATTTAGGACAACTCAGAGAAAGCAGAACATTAGTTTATGTGGACAGTCCTAACAAATTAACCGGATTATCCGCCTTAAAAAAGGCTCAGGAACTCAAAGAGAGTTTTTTAGGCGGTTGGAACAAAGTTATTGTTTTGGGATGGAACTTTGTTTTTGATATTGCCGAAATTATTAAACAGTTTAATCCTAATCAGGTTGAAGTTTTGGTTATTCCACCGGATTTACTTTCTCAGCTAAGCAAAAACAGCAGTTATAAGAAACTTATTGAAACCGGTAAAGTCCGCTTTGCCTCGCTGCAATATTTAACCATTAAAGAGCCGGAAGTTAAAACAATCAGCTGTGATGTTGAAGAAATTAAAGTTGAATTGGATAATTATGTGCTGCTGTCACCGGATGCCCTGCCGTTAGATGAGAAAAACAAACAAGCTCTGCAAGAAGTAATCGCCAGAGAACCATTAGCTTTGATTGAATATTGGTCGGTTGACCCTGATTATGACGGCATAACATTCCGCAGCAAGTGGCAAGATTATCGGGAAAACACTTTTAATGATGATGACCAATACAGAGTTTCAACCATTGCCCGGATAACGGTTCCCAAACTTCATAACCGAAAAAGAAAAATTTGCATTAAGACTGTTGATGTCTTCGGTTTTGAAAGTGTTGTTGTAAAGGAGATATGATATGGCAAACTTATTAAACACCGGAACACGGGACATTCCTTTGCAATTTGCCAAACAATTAACGGAAATCGTTAATCAGGAATGGGAACAGGGAACTTTTATGCAAAAAGTAAGTCCTGTTACTCAAGATTTATTAAGATTTTGGTTTTCGCCAGCTTTTTGTGATGAAAGAAGAATTAACTTTCATGAAGGGCAGAAACAAGCTATCCTAAACACTATCTATTGCCATGAAATACTCAAAACACAATCTGTATTTGATATGTATCAACAGGCAAGTGATAATATTATGGATGACCAGTTCTTAAATACCATTCGTTCTGATAAATTTGCACATCCTAAGTATTGTATTAAGATGGCCACCGGTACAGGTAAAACGTGGGTTATGAATGCTATTTTCCTTTGGCAATATCTAAATGCAAAATATAACGAAGCCAAAGATAGCTGTACTTTTACCAAGAATTTTTTATTTGTTGCCCCGGGATTGATTGTTTATGAACGACTATTGGATTCTTTTTTAGGTAAAGAAGATGAAAACGGTATAAGACACTTTGAGACAGCGGACTTAAAACAAAATGAACAGGTGTTTATTCCGGAAAACTATCGGGAAGCCGTTTTTGGTTTTGTGCAGAATAATGTTGTTAAAAAAGATGAAATCGGTAAAAAAATTACCGGAGAAGGTATTATTGCCATTACAAATTGGCATTTATTAGCCGGAGTTGATGATGAAAATGAAACAGATAGTGATGTTTCTCCCTTAAAAGACCCAAGCCGGGTTATTAGTGATTTACTACCAATAACACCAGGGACGACTGCCGGACATTCGCTTGAAACACTTGATAATCAATATTTACGTGGTGGAGAACTTGATTATTTGCGTTCTTTGAAAAATATTTGTGTTTTTAATGACGAAGCTCACCATATTCACGAAAATAAAACGGCAGGTATTGTATCTGAGGTAGAATGGCAAAAATCATTAAATTATATTTCTGAAAATAAAGGAGATAAGTTTATCCAAGTGGATTTTTCAGCAACTCCTTATGATATTACAGGCTCAGGACAAAAAAGAACCAAACACTATTTTCCGCATATAGTTGTTAATTATTCCCTAAATCAGGCTATTCATGGCGGATTGGTTAAAACCATCGCCATTGATAAACGTAAAGAAATAGCCTCTCTTGCCGATGAAGATTTGGAGTTTAAGGCAATTCGTGAAGGTAAAGAGGTTATAGAGCTTTCTGACGGGCAAAGATTAATGCTTAGAGCCGGTTTATCCAGGTTAAAATTATTAGAGGATAAATTTGTAAAGATTAACCCGGATAAACATCCGAAAATGCTTATTATCTGTGAAGATACAAAGGTGTCCCCATTAGTTAAAGATTTTCTTGTACAAGAAGGGCTAGCAGAAGAGGATGTTTTACAGATTGACTCTGACAAGAAAGGCTCTGTAAAGCCAGAAGAATGGAAACAAATTAAACAAAGTTTGTTTAATATTGATAAAAAACCAACACCCAAAGTCGTGGTATCTGTTTTAATGCTTAGAGAAGGATTTGATGTCAGCAACGTTTGTGTTATTGTTCCATTGCGTTCTTCTCAAGCTCCAATTTTGTTGGAACAAGTTATAGGACGAGGTTTGAGGTTAATGTGGCGTGAACCTGATTATGATGAAATTAAGGCAGAAAATCGTCATAAAATGCTAGATTTGAAGCAAGAACCAAACGGATATTATGATATTTTACATATTGTTGAGCATCCGGCATTTATTCAATTTTATGAAGACTTGGATAATAATATGTTCTTTGAAGAAAAAGAACGACCAAATAGAGAAAGCATTTTAGGCGATATTATTACGGTAGGATTAAAGGAAAATTATAAAGATTACGACTTTTATATTCCATCAATTATTAAAGACAGAGAGGAGATATTGTCTCCGAAAGACTTAAGTGCTGATGATTTTGAAGAATTACCATGGAAGTTAGAACAACTTAAATCTATGGTTGAACGACAAACTGGAGAAACATTTGTAGCACAGGAAATGACAGTTAAAACCCGTTTTGGCGAATATAAAGTACATGGCGACATCTTTAACGCTCAAAGTTATAATGATTTTTTAGCAAAAATGATTGCTGCCATTACTTCCAATATTGGACGCCTCTCTTCGCATTCCAGTAAAGAATTTCCGACAATGCAGATAAACCAAAGCTCGCTTGTAGCATTGATAGATGATTATATCAGAAATAAGCTTTTCGGACAGAGGTTTAATCCAATGGAAGGCAATAACTGGCGGATACTCATGCTCTTAAAAGGAGCAATTGTGCAACATATTATGAAACAGGTAAGCAAGTCTATTTATGAGTTGCAAAATAGTGTTGATATTGAAGATGCGGAAATTTCAAAGAGATATTTTTCAGAAGTTGGAAATCTTAAAATGCGAGAAAACTTCTCTTTAGATATTGCCAAATCAATTTATGAAAAAACAGCTTATCCATCCAATAAAGGTGAATTTGAAAAACAATTTTTACTTTTCGCCGATTCCGACGGACAAGTAGAACGATTGTTAAAAATCAATGAAAATTATCATTTGTTTGCAAATTTGAAATATATCAGAACTGATGGTATGCTTTCATCTTATTATCCTGATTTTATAATAAAAATAGGTAATGATATTTATATGGTAGAAACAAAGGCACAGAAAGATGTCAGCCAAGAAAATGTTATCCAAAAGCAAAAAGGAGCTTTAGATTGGATTAGAAAAACAAATGAACTACCACCAGACGATAGAATGAACGCGGTATGGCATTATGCAATCCTTGATGATAGCTCTTTTTATGTTATGAGAGACAGAGGAGCTTCAACAAAAGATATGTTGGATTATTGCCAACTTACAAATGCAAAAATTAAAGGTATTTTGTTATAAAGCGACAAAAGCAACACCTCAATTTAATTTGTTGACGACTCAACATTTAAAGTTGAGTCGTTTCCTTTTATATAACATACTAATATGAAACAATAAGTTATAGGTCAGAAATGAATCTAGATGATAATAAAATGCTACAAGAAGAGTTATGTGTTCATTTTGACACAAATGAACATCGGATACCTATAGATGTCTTTTTGACAACAGGTTCTTCAATTTGTAAAATATCAAAGGATTTTAATAAAAAATTTTTTGATAATCATCTCTCTCCAGAAATTTATGTTATTCCTCCTAAAAATGGTGGTTTTATAGAATTTTTTAATTTTGTTATAATCAATCATCCTTTTGAAATTGGCGTATCAAGTTGGTTATGTAATCTTTTGCTAAAAAGATATACAGATAAAAAACTTATGGAATGGATTGAATTGGGCGGTAATTTAACATTGGATGAGCTTGAGAATGAGGTAAAACGTATAAAAAATTGCACAGACAACTTTTTAATGAATACCAAGGTAGCATTGAAATTATACGTAAATTCATTACAAAGATTTATTATTTCTGATTCTGACAAGTTAAGAACATGGGAAATTACACCTCAAGAATTCAGGAATTCATTTGAGGCAAAAAATAATTTTTATGAAAGTTGCTTACAGCCCAAAACAGGAATAAAAGGCATTGGTGTTAGTAAAAAACATATCTTTCCTGTTAAACGAAATGATTTTTCTTCCCAAATAATTAAATTACCTCTTACAGAAGATGATGTTTATTATAAATTACAAAAAATAATTATCACTAATCCAACGATAGTTGATGATAATACGCCCTGGACAGGACGAATTGCTTCAAACAATAAAAAGATAACATTTTTCATGGAAGATGAAAATTTTAAGGATAGGTTAATTAAAGGATTATCCCCAATCAAAGCAAGTAATTTGGATGATGAAATGTTAGTGTATTTGGAATATAGAACAACACATGGCAATAATCTTCACTCTAAGCAAAGAATCTCTGCAAAAGTGGTTTATAAATTTAATGATAAAGTTTTGCAACCAATTCCAGAAGATATAAAGATAGATATCCCCCAACATAATACCAACCCTCAACAATTAAACCTGATATAGTATTATTGTATTACTAATCTTAGTTTTGTTAATTCCTCCGCTAATCTATCTGCTCGGGCTTTTTCTAGTTCGTACTGCTGTTTGTAGTATTCTGCGTCTCGTTGGTAGTTGGCAAGTTCTAAAAGTATCAATTTCTTTTCCACATTGCGGAGGTCTACGAATAACGGCGTATAAGCCTTGCCGGAGAGGCTTAAGATACGGCGACCGTGATTGTCTAGCTCTTTGATTAAATACCCCTCACGAGCCAATTTATTGACCATTACTTTGACTGAGTTGGGAGTTAAATCCAAAGCCAAGGAAATTTTCTCATTATTCATGAAGAATTTGAAATTGCGGTTTGTTTTGTATTTAATGAAATCCAATAATAGACGTTCAGTTATAGATAATGTAGCTTTACTCCTGCTCATAGTTTCTCCTTAGTAAATTAATTTGTTCAAAGGTATTTATTGGAGAAAATAATCAGATTCAGATTTGAGCAAAATCGGTGGTGGAAATCTATATTTCCACTTTTTATGCCGAAGGAAAGCTATATTTCCACTTACCCCTAAAATGGAAATCGTTATTTTCTCATGCGGAAACCTATATTTCCTTACTTGGAAACTGTTATTTCCCTGAGTGGAAAGTTATATTTCCGCCTTCTTTGGAGCAATCCTTTGATTTGCGAGCAGTTGAGAGTTGTTTTTAACGCCTATAATAGTATTATAATAGAAAATAAAATAGCTATTATAATAGACGGAATTTACAATAGATTCCTTTCTTTCTCTTACAATAGCAGGGATTTGTAAATCAAACTATGGAGGTGATTTAACTTAATAAATTACAACAAAATCAGCTCCGAACGAACTCTGTAAATCAAAACCGATGCGATGAACTCAATCACCACATCGGTCAACAAATTAATTTATTATAGAAACATAGCTATCAGCTACATCTGTATTTATTGGTAAATAAATGAAATTTGGTAATTTGTAAAATTAAAAAACGACAATTTATCCTAATAAATATCTTTGTAATTAACAAATTGATTTAAAGGAAATTGCTATGACTACAAATTATAACTCAGAAAAGCCAATTTATTCTAAATTCATTCCTATTTCGGAATTTGAAGAAATGAAAGAAAAAATGAAACTCCTTGAGGAGAGAATAAAGAACATCCCAGATAATCCCGACCCAGCTTATGAAACTGAAGCTGAACTTGATATTGATGACATTGAGGCACTAAAAGAAATAATTTCTAACGAGCAATTCAAAATCAATATAGCAGTCAACCACCGCCGTGCCAGTTTGTTTCTGGTTGCCTGTTACTTTTGCTCCGATAAAGAGCCTTTGGAATATCTGCTTGCACAGGGCAGTGAAATCAACAGAACGGATATTTTCGGCTTTAATGCCATTATGTCTGTAATTTTGAACGAAAATATGGACGATGAAACAAAATTAGTCGTGCTGCAAATGCTGATTGACAAGGGGTGTGATGTTAATTGGATTAATTGTCAAGGTAAAACCGCTTTAATGCTGGCCTTGGAGCGTATAGAGCTTGATATTACCAATCTTTTGCTTGATAACGGTGCAATGATTTATAAACCATCCGTAGAAAAAAGTTAGATTTACATTTGTTTTAGAAAATACTGACCTGTCGGTAAAATCTAAAATGAAGACAATTATAGAATTTAAATACTATGATTTTTCTAAAATAATCAGTGTCATTAGCTAGTGTGCTAATGACACATATTGTTTAAATAAAGACATTTATCAATTTTGAATCATATCATATGAATTTGGTCCGACTTCTCTGACAGCGACAATATTTCTTGTTTTTTTATCAATAATTTTTACAATTGTTGTAAATTTATCACTTGCATTATCAATACCCATCTGAAAATGTTGTGACAAATAAATAGTTTCGGGAATTTGATATTTACTATATGAGTGTCTTGAATTACCGCTAATTACAACAATTTCGCTATACATTGCACAGCTTTGGAACGGAACTTCGGCATAACCGCCGCCCATCATACCAAAACGACACTCTATATTGGCAATAAAACCATTTTGCCCAGATTCATTACCTACATTCTGATTTATGCTTTTATTAGAGGTAAAATATACAATTGAAGCTAGGATTATAAGACAGGACATACCTGCTAACAAAACTTTGTTAATGGGTTTTATTCGTTGTGTTAGAAAAGTATTGTCATCCGAAAGATATTCATCTCTTTTCTTATTAAATTCTTCTTCTGTAATAACACCCTTTTCTTTTAATTCAAAAAGTTTTTGTAATTCTTCCGCAGTAATCATTTTGTTTTCCTATAAAAATTAAATTCAAAATCAATTTTTACTTTTTTTAAATGGATTTGGAGCATCAAAGACAAATTTTTCTTTTTTGCCATTTTTATAGTATTTTGTACCTTTTCCTTCATTGTTTTTTATAATAGCATCCACCGAAATAGAACCGTCATCATAATATTCTTTAAATTTACCATTTGCTTTTCCATCTTTATAACTATATTCATGAAAAATAGTTCCATTTTCATGATACATTTTAAAATATCCGTCCATCTTATTATGTTTTCGTTCATATTCGGCTTTAATATTTCCATTGTCGTAATATTCTTTTACTATCCCAGAAAATCCATCGTCTAAAATTCCATCCATGGTAATTCTTCCTTGCTTATCATAAGACTTAAAAATACCATTTTGTTTTCCATTTTTATATTCTGTATCTAAATATCCTCCCTCAGGGTATTCTATTCTTTTCATTCCCCTAATTAAATGAGTCTCAAAACCATTTTTATATTCAGCCTCTTTTTCTATTTTTCCATCTTCATTATATATTTTAACAATTCCGTGTTCTTTGCCATTATAATATTGGCTTTCTCTTTTTATTTTACCTGTGTCGTAATATAGTTTAGCGAAACCATTGGCTATTCCATTTGTATATGGAATTACCTTTTTCAAATTTCCGTTATTAAAGTACCATTTAGCAATGCCATCTATTTTCCCATTTTTATATGGAATAGAACTTTCAATTCTTCCGTTCTTATAATAAGTTGTATGAACACTATTATTCTTATGATACTCATACATAGCTATTGCTTTCCATATTCCTCCAACGGCAACAGAGATAATAAAAATAATGACAAGATACTTTCTTATTTGTTTGAATAGAGGGCTGGAAAAATCAAAAACTTTAATTTGTGGTACATTTAAAATACTGTTCTTTTTCTTATTAAATTGCTCTTCTGTAATAATTCCCCTTTCCTTGAGTCTAGCTAATCCATCTAATTCTTTTGTATTAATCATATTAAGTTCCTTAAAATTATTTTAGATATTGTTTAGTTTAAAATCAAAATATCTAAAATCGTTCTGCTATTTGCGTTAAATCTTCTAGTTGCCGATTACAAGCATTGGTAATTCTGTTACAGTTATCCTGGATATTATTTACATAACAATAATACCGTATATCACTGACACCTTTAACGAGATATTGCTTGGCACCGACTGCATTAACTTCATTATATTTACGAACCCACGCCAAAGATAAATTTGTCAAAAGATTAAGGCCTCCCTCTTGGCCGAAATTGTTGGAATACAAATGAGTTATCACTCCAATACAATATGCATCCTTTTCTTTTTCATTAAAATTTCTAGGTAATACTCCTGCATCACAACTGCACAATATACCTAATATCATAAAACAGATTGTATTCTTATAAATTTGTTTCATAGTTTTCAATCCTTATAAGAAATTTAACCTAATTTATCTCTGCCAATTCAATTACCTTAACACCTTTATTTTTTGCTCTTTTGCAGACTTCAAAAGCTCTACCTTCAAATCTATTATAGGCAATGATAAAATCCGTATTTTCTATTATCCAATTATTGCGGTGGACAATACACCAACGTTTATAACCAATGGCGGCTCTATCTGGATATATGAAACTGTCAAAATATCTACTTCCCTCATTAACTTCTTTCATACTGGATGCAACAAAGACTATCCGGATATCGGGATTATTTTGTTTTATCTGCAAAACTGCATTATAAGCATCTCGTTCATAAGCACCTTTTGAACCAACATAAAAAGTATCTACACCCTCTTCGGCAATAAGCAGAAGAGCTTGCTCTTTTACTTTTTCTATAATGTCATCTCTTCTCCACTTATAATCGTTTCCAAAAAAGGCACAGGATTTACTCATTTGAATTTCTTTCAAAATAGAGGTATTTTTTTATACGATACACAAACCAACGATTATGTTCCTATCTGCTCTTATCTATTTGAAAGGAACTATTTTTCTTTTTATTAATCTCCTTGAAACCCTTGGTTTTCCTGATATTCATGCCCATTATATATTTTTAAAATGGGTGGAAGAAAATAGAACGAATAACTATAAAAAAGGGTTGATTTTATTGTTCAATAAAAATGCCCTTCTATTTTATCTCAACTCTTTGAATATCCGATAAATATGTAAAAAGGAAAAAAGATGTCGGTTATTGCATACATAAGGAAAAGTACGGATAAACAGTCATTTGAACATCAGGAATATGAAATTGAACAATACGCAGAAAAGCACAACCTTAAAATAGATAGATGGGTTGAAGAAAGCATTTCCAGCCGGAAGGAACTTAAAAAACGACAATTAGGACAATTGCTGGAAGAACTACAAGACGGAGATATTTTGATAGCAACTGAAATTTCACGACTTGGAAGGTCATTACTTGAAGTAATGGGAATTTTACAAACTTGTTTAGAGAAAAATTGTCAGGTATGGACTATTAAAGAATCATATAACCTAAAAAATGATTTACAATCGCAACTACTTGCCGTTGTATTTTCTATAGGAGTAAGCATTGAGCGTTCTTTGCTTTCACAAAGAACAAAAACAGCATTAGATGCTAAAAAAGCCGCGGGAGTTAAACTAGGTCGTCCTTTCGGAGCAGAAAGCAAAAAACTAAAATTATCAAAAAACACCAAAAGAATAAGAGATTTATTGGATAAAAAAGTTCCCAAAGCTCAAATTGCCAGAATTATGGGCGTTCAAAAAATAACTTTAAGACGATTTATCAAACGTATGGGATGGAGTGATTGAGAGAGAACCAGAGATACCGCTCTGGTTTTTATTTTAAAATGAGACTGTTGTACAGTATTAAGCACTATATAGTTTCATTTTCTATCCCGTTGAATTTAAAACAAATGATGTTAAATCAAAGAATTAACATGAAGAAATATTAAAAAAGTTCTTGACTTAAGAATTTCAGCATGTTTAATTCATCAATGAAAAGTGAATTTATAACCAACTTGTCCCACTTTTAAGCGGACTAAAAGGAGATTAAAATGACGACTAAAATATCGCATCAAGAACTGGTGCAAACGCTGATGAAGGCGTTATATAAAGATGATTTTTCAACCATAGATGACCTCTTAAGCCAAGGTGTAAATATTAACCTTCCATACAATCACTATGGTTGGACACCTTTTATGTGGGTTTGTAAAGAACATTGCGCCCCGGAGATTATAGAGAAGTTTTTACAATACAATCCCAAACTAAACCTTAAAAATAAGCAAGGTCAAACAGCTCTTCACATAATGGTATGCCATCGTAGCTCTTTTACCTGTCCCTATATTTTGATTGAAAAGGGAGCAGATGTTAATGCTCAAGATAATGTTGGCAACACCCCTCTAATGGCAATGCTTTCACATCCGCAAATCTCAATGAGAATGGTAATTGCTTGGAATTTACTGCCCTTAACCGACCTTACAATAAAAAACAACAAAGGTGAAACTGCTTATGACATCGCCAAAGCTAATCCTACCTTTGATGATGAAAGGTTTTTAGAGATGTTGAAGGAGGCAGTCAATGCGTAATATTTCAGAAATTGCCATACAAAACGATGACTTTCGTAAGCATTTATCCAAAGGAACGTTGGTTTTAACTCAAGGTATCCGTTCTAATGCCCCTGAAGACATCCAAGCAATCATAACCAAAGTCAGAACTTTTGATAAGTTTGATGAGAATAATGACCCTTATAATGAACACGACTTTGGAGCTTTTGACTATAAGGGGAAAAAGGTCTTTTGGAAGATAGATAACTATGACCGGAAATTTTTGTATCTCTCACCGGATGTATGCAATCCAAAGCTAACCAACAAAGTTTTAACCATAATGTATGCCGATGAATACTAGGAGGCCGTTATGGAATATGATGTTATTTGCAGCGAAAGCATAGACAAGCTGGTGGAATATGTGAACGTGTATCTTCTAGACGGTTGGCAATGCCAAGGCGGTATCGGGGTTTTGACCCAAGGGTTGAGTTACAAAGTGTTTTATCAGGCGGTTGTGAAAGGAAAATAAGATGACTAACTCTGAATTTGTAGATGACAAGAAAATTAAAGACATTCTGGCTTATATCCGCACTATGAAACACGCTGAGCAGATAAGGATGATGTTCCTTTGCAGCCTTAATGGCTTAAGAAGCATAAATTTCACTTACCTTCAGATTAAAGATTGCTATACCGAACAATTAAAGCCAAAGGATGTTATCAATCTGAACTATGACAAGAACAAAGGCAAACATAGCTGCTCATACTTCTTAAATAGCCAAATGAAGAAAGAACTGGCGGACTATTTGAAATATTTGCAGGGAAAACTAGGCGAGAAATTAACCCCTGACACATATTTGTTTACCTCTCAGAAATTGAATAAACCTTATAACCGAGTAAGCATTAGCCGTTTGTTCAGTTCCATTTATAGTAAATTTGGGATTAAAGGAGCAAGCCATTTGGGAAGACATTTGTTTGTAAGCAAGTTAGTTAATGCAGGTGTTAATATCTGCCTGGTTCAAAAGCTTGCCAACCATAGAAACATCGGAACAACACAGCACTATTTCAATTATAATGAAAAGATGCTCGCTAATGCCGTGGAAAATGTAAAGATTTAGGATGAAAACACTAGATAGAATTTGGTTTTTAAGTCATTGCGAATGGATTTTTGCTAATCGGCAGAGGTTGAAAAACAGACCTTGTGCCAATTTTGTGCTTACAGGATTTGTTATCAATTCCTTCGGTTGTCCTTATTATGGCTATGCTATTGATAATATAACCCTCGGTAACTTAATTAAACTCTGGGACAATGGCTTTGTTTATAAAGATTTGCCGTTAATTCATTACCGCAGGCATCATAATAGTGATTACAGCAGCATTTCATATATCAAAGACAGGAAAGTTATTAGCTATGATTATTCTTACCGGCAACCGCGGGAAGAACAATACATTCCATCACGGCCGGTTTTGCAGATACTCAAAAAACTCCGCCACCACCAGCCCGATGAATTGGATAATTACAGAACGGTGGAAGAATTGGCGGAAGTGTTATAGATTAGCATATCTGAACTTTCCTTTGAAAAATGTGATTATTTTCCGTTTTTTCATTTAGAAAATGTGATATTTTCATAAAAATTCCTTGAAAAAATGTGATTTTTGAGTTATGTTTTCCTTAAAATAAGGGGATTATAAATGAAAAGATACGCATTTGAAAAATTAAAAACTTGGAAAGAAAGCAAAAATCGCAAGCCTTTGGTTATCAGAGGAGCAAGACAAGTTGGTAAAACTTGGTTGATGAAAGCTTTTGCAAAAGAGTTTTATAAAAATCTTGCCTATGTGAGCTTTGTTGATACACCTGATGCGAAAAACATATTTGAGGGAAATTATAATTTAGATGATATTTTATTGGGTTTGAGTGTTTTAACCAAAGTTCAAATTAAGCCCAATGATACGTTGATTGTTTTAGATGAAATTCAAGAATGTGAAAGAGCCCTAAACGCACTAAAGTTTTTTAAGGAAAATGCACCTGATTATCATGTAATTGCCGCAGGAAGTTTATTGGGTGTTGCTGTTCGGAAAAAGCAGTTTTCTTTTCCGGTCGGGCAAGTTGATTTCTTAAATTTATATCCTTTGAGTTTTTGTGAATTTTTAGACGCACTCGGCGAGACTCAACTATCTGAATTGATTTATAGCAATAATTGGGATGTTCTTAAAAATTTTCAAGACAAATGCATCAATCTTTTGAAACAGTATATGTTTGTCGGCGGGATGCCGGAAGCCGTTAAATCTTTTGCTGCTAATAAAGATATGGCCGAAGTAAGACGGATTCAAAATGCTATCTTAACAGGTTATACGGAAGATTTTTCAAAATATACGGAAAGCTCAAATGTAGTCAAAATAACAGCCGTGTGGAATTCTTTGCCAACGCAGCTTGCAAAGGAAAATCAAAAATTTACCTATAAAGATGTTCAAAAAGGAGCAAGAGCCAGAGAATATGAGGCTGCCGTAGATTGGTTAGACTTGACCGGATTGGTTTACAAAATTAAGAAAATAACAAAACCGGATTTGCCGATTTCCGGTTATGAGGATAATTCGTCTTTCAAGCTGTATATGTTGGATACAGGCTTACTTTGTGCCAAAGCGATGCTTGATGCGAAGGTTATTATAGAAGGAGATAAAATTTTTGAGGAATTTAAAGGAGCTTTAACCGAGCAGTATGTTTTACAAGAGTTCAAAACCAATGATGAGTTGCCGATAAATTATTGGGGAACAGATGTCGGACAGGCTGAAATAGATTTTATAGTTCAAAAAGCAAATTTGGTTATTCCCGTTGAAGTAAAGGCAAGTGTTAATCTTAAAGCAAAAAGTTTGGCATCCTACCGACAAAAATATCAGCCTCAGATTTCTATTCGTACATCTTTGGCCGGTTTTGAAGTTAATAATGGTCTTTATAATATCCCTCTATATATGATAGAGAATGTTTTGAATAACAGTAAACTGAGTGAAATGTAAGAATGCCCCAAATGTTAAACAAAGTTGGTAATCCAAGCAAAGTTTAACATTTTTTCATTTCTGCTCTTTTAATCAAAATCAAATCTCTATATTTTCTGCCGGTTACAGAGAAAATGTTAAAGAATGTGTCTTCTTTAACATTTTGAAAGAATTAGCTTGTATGCTACTTTTTAAAAGTAAGAATGAAATCTCTCAAAGGAGCAAACAAATTGCATTTTGACAGTTACAATAATATTTTTGGCAACCGAGAATTTGAAAGTAATGTCTTAAGCGATTCTGCAATAGAATACACTCTGTTTGATTATGATTTTAACCAAGATATTGTGCCGCATATAATCAATCAGTTTACTGATGAGAAAGCTGAAATAAAAAGGAATCTTGAGAATATCAAACTTTTTTCGCATGGTTCCGGTATTGGTATTCTTTTTAAGAACTTTGATTTTACACTGACGAATGCTCTTTTCAAATTAGATAATTATAATTACTCCGAATACATTAGTACAATGATTTTTGTAAACTGCCGCATGGGTAAAACCTTGTTGGACGCACCTGATTTCGGCCTGGCTTTTTACGATTGTGTATTTGAGGAACGTTTTACGATAGACATCAGGAACAAGGAAGACTATGGCGGTGCACCGATAGAATTTAGCAAATGTACCTTTAACGGTGAAATCAATTTTGAAAATATCAACATAGATGCTTCTATTTGTATTAATGAATGTCTGTTTAATGACCACAGCATTTGGCAAATGCGTCGTTTTGCCCGTGATGTTGCGAATAAACCGGGGAGCACACTTTATACACTCCGAGTTAAAAATTGCATTTTTAAGGGAGAAGTTGATTTTTCTAAAGCCTGTATTCCTGCGAGAAGTGTTTTTGACACTTTGACCTTTTATAAGGACGTTAATTTTAGCGAAACAAAGTTTTATGAGCAAATAACATTTCATAATCTATGCTTTGCTCCTCTAACCAGCAAAACAATGAAAAATGGTTTTAAGAGCTTTATTGATGCTCTTAATTTGAACAAATACAAGAAAGAAGCCAAATATTATGAAATTCATTATGGGGATATTGAGACAAGAAAAGTAGACAAAGCAGAATTTGACATAGCTGCAGAATCCGGTTGGTTAAACATCAAACAAGCCGCGTTATTCTTAGGCGTAAAGTATAGTTCTTTATTAGATATGCGTAAAGACGACAAAGTTCTGGGACAACAACGTATTCCGTATATTGGCGAGGGTAAGAATAGCCGTTATTATATTCCCTTGCTTCAAGCCTATAAGGATAAAGATATGAAAAGAGTTAAAGAGCTGGAAATTGAAATGCGTAACAAAGAAAATGAACCGTAAAACGAATCAATAAATTCCGATTCTTATATAAAATGCTGCCATATTAAGCAAAGTGGTGGCATTTTTTGTATCATTTTAAGAAAAAAATACCTCGCTATACCTATCAACACCTATCTACACCTATTTAAAAACCAATTTACAAAAAATAGCTGAAAAACAAGTGGTTGACTTTAGAAACAAAATCTTTCCTAATGAGCGTGTAAGGTGAATAACCAATCAATTTTAAATTTTTATGAAAGGAAGACTATAATGACTAAACTAATTCAAAAAATGTGTCTTCGCTGGAATTTATACCTCTTAAAGAGAGAAGTTTCCAGAATTGAAAGACATATTTTGGCGGCTCGTTTCGCTTAATTCAACAGCTAACAGCCCAACTTAATCAAACAAATCAAATTTAGTTTTTTACTAAATGGCTCACAGGGATGCCTGTATGTCATACAAAATTATTATGTTTTTTTTACTTAAACTTAATTTTTGAAAGGAAAATAAAATGAAAAACTTTTTAGAAAAATATAATGCAAACAAACTTGAAACCTCTAAAGATGAAGGAAAGCTGACCTTGGATAAAGCCAAAGAACGTATTTTGAACCTTTTGACTGAGAATATGCGGAACTTCAAAAATAACGCTTGGGATATTAAAAACCGTATGAATAAACTGATTACGGATACGGAAAAGAATTCCATCTTTACGCTTCGTTTGGGTGGCAAACGTATTGTCCGCTATTCTCTGGATTTATTGACAACCGAGCAAAAGCTTAATTTCTTGGCTGATTTTTATACCAGCGTGTCAAATGGCGAATTTGATGATGATATTCTGGATTTCTTGGCTAAAGAGGTTGACAATGCCGCTGTTCGCAAGAAAGAGGCTAATGAAAGACGCCGTAATAAAAAGAAAGCAGAGCGTGAGCAGAAAGCTAAAGAGGTTGAGGCTGAAAGAGAAAGAAAACTTGCTGTAGCCCAACAAATTGCTCAAGAGATGTCAGTTACCAACGCTAATATGTTAATGCATATTTAGGTTCCATTATAAAGGGGCTTATATAATAAGCCCCTTTATAAAAACCAGGACAAAACAACAGATTAGTTTGAATTTGTATAGAGATGAGGTAAAATGACAACAGGATTAAAAGAGGCTTTGAGAAACATAACATCAGAACAAAAAACTGAAGATGAGCTTGAATTTGGAGCCAAGCATTTAATTGGTTTTGCGAAATGTTTATTAAAAATGCGACAGGAAATATTGGAAAATGAAAGCGATAATATTAACCAGAGTATCAACCAAAATGCAGGAAGAGGGCTTGAGTCTGCTTGCCCAAAGTAATCGTCTGCAAGATTATGCTGACAGAAAAGGTCTGGAAGTCATAAAAACCTTTGAAATTGTTGAAAGCTCAACTCATGGCGAGCGTAAGCAATTTATGGAAATGATAAACTTCTGCAAAAAACAGAGGGAAACCATTGCTATTGTTGCTGATACGGTTGATAGAGTTCAGAGAAGCTTTAAGGAAAGTGTTCTGCTTGATGAATTAATGCGGAAAGATAAGATTGAACTGCATTTTTATCGGGAAGGCATGGTCTTAAACAGCAAATCCACATCGGCTGATATTATGCGTTGGGACTTCTCGGTAATGGGTGCAAAGGCTTATGTCTTACAGCTTTCCGAGAATGTCCGCCGTTCTAATGAGCAAAAGAACAAAAACGGGGAAATCACCGGACAAGCTCCTCTGGGATATGAAAATTATATTGATGAAAAAGGAAAGAAGTTTGTCAGACCCAAAGAACCTGATGCAACCATCATCAAAAAATTATTTAAAATGTATTCGTTGGGCAATACGAGTGTGGCAGAACTGGTTCATTATGCCAATATTATGGGTTTGAAAAGCCGTAAAGGAGCTTTTGTGTCAACAAACAGCATCCATTATATGCTGGATAATCCGTTTTATTACGGAGAAATGCGAACATTCCGAGGATTTATGCCGCATGTCTATAAACCGATAATAACCAAAGAATTATGGGATTCGTGCCAAGAACAAAAGAAAATCCGAGCAGGAAATTTAGCTAAATATTCTCCAAAACCTATGATTTTCAAAGGAATTGTTCGTTGCGGCATATCAAACAGAACCTGCCCGACAGAGCTTAAAAAAGAAAGATTTCATTACGTTGTATGCTGGAAAAGCGATAATACAAGAATTTATGTCCGTGAAGAAGAGCTTATAAAACATATCAGTTCTATTCTCAATAGGATAAAACTCCCCAACGAGGTGGTAATAGAACTCCAAAAGGAGCTGAAATCGTCAAAATCATCTGAGAGAAAGTATTACGTTCAGGAGATTAAGAAACTCCGTGAAGAACAAGATAAACTCAAAGAAAAACTCAATAATTTGTTTGATTTAAGACTTGACGGTGAGCTTGACCGAGAAACCTTTGATGCCAAGCGTAATGAAATACAAGTTAGAATAAATCGCTTAAAAAACAAGATTACAGCCCACGAGAAGGCAGATAACAGCTTTGATGAAACAATTTTAGGCTTGTTGGATATTGCGACACAGGCAGGAAATATCTTTGACAGGTCACAGAATCTGGAACTGAAAAGATTGTTGCTGAAATTTGTATTTGAGAGCCTGACTTTAACCGAAGGCATTTTGAGTTATAAACTGAAGTTTCCGTTTAACGAATTTGTTAATAGTAACATTTTGATGGCAAGAGCGGCTCAAACATACGAACCGAATCAAACGCTTATAAATCAAGGCTTGCAGGGAAATGATAACGAAAACCTCCAAATCGGGTCTTTAAAATCATACGAACCGCAAATTTTAGATAAAAATCAAGAGGTTACATCTAAAAATGCAACCTCTCTCCAAATTGGTGAGCCCGACGGGATTCGAACCCATGACCATTTGATTAAAAGTTTAAAATTATACATACTCTATTAGCTTATAAAATGTTATGGAACTATATGATTTTGATTGCTTTTTCTGGGGGTGATGTTATAGGTTAATATAAAATATTTTAGGAAATTATAGCGAAAGTCACTACTATTTCACTACTAATCCACTACCCAAAAAGGCAGCATAAATGAAATTAAAACTAAATAAATCAAACATTGATAAAATCAAATATTCCAAAGAAAAGCCTGTTTTTTACTATGATACAGATTTAATCGGCTTTGGAATCAAAGCAAGTGCCACAAGAATTGTTTATTTTGTAGAAGACCAGATAAATGGCAGGACTGTCCGCAAAAATATCGCCCAAGTCGGCACATTAACCCCAGATGAAGCCAGAAAACAAGCCAAAGTCTTGTTAGGGGAAATGGCAAAAGGTGTGGATATTGTCGCTGTCGCTAGAAAGGACAAAATAAAAAGCGTAACACTAGGGCAAGCATACGAAGATTTTAAAAAGTATAGGAATCTGCGTGAAAGTACCATCACAGGCTATAACACGGCGATGAATACAGTTTTTAAAGATTGGCTCAATAAACCCTTGTCGGCTATAACAGGGGAGATGGTTGTCAGACGTTTCAAACAAAAAAGCGCAGAAAATCCTTACGGCGCAAATCTTTATTTTAGATGTTTGCGTGCTGTCGTCAATTTTGCTATGGAAAATTACAGCGTAAATGATGTGCCGCTGTTGCCATATAATCCGTGTAATAAAATCAATAAGTTAAAAATATGGAACAGAGCGGAACGGCGCACACGTTATATTAAGCCAGATGAGTTGATGGATTTTATCAATGGATTAAAGATACTTCCTACGGATAGACTTCAAAAGCAATTAACAAAAAAACAATGTATGGTTATACTGTTTACAGGCTGCCGAGACCAAGAAATTGCCAGTTTACAACGGAAAAACATAGATTTTAAAACAGGTTGCATCACAATTGAAACCACGAAAAACCACCATAGACACATTTTGCCGTATGGTAAATGGCTGGGTGAATATTTAGCCGAATTATGCTGCGGATTAGCTCCTGATGACTATTTGTTTCCCGCTAATAATAAAAGCGGACACCTCAAAGACCATCGTAAAGCGTGCAAAGAAGTTGCCGCAGATTGCAAAATAGAGTTTAGTTTGCATGATTTGCGCCGCACGTTTGCAAGCATAGCCAATAATTACATCACGGGAATGACACAATACACATTAAAAAAGCTTCTAAACCACGCCGAAGATGATGTAACCGCAGGCTATATTCAGTTTGATCCCGAACAACTACGCAAACCTATGCAGGCAATAGAAGATTTTATCCTTATTAAAGCAGGCATTAAGGAAGCCGAAACTAATAATGATGTAAAAGAAAACTAGGGAGAACAATAATGGAAAAAACAATGGATAAAGATGTCGTCATATTTAACACGCAAACTGGTGGCATAGAAGTAGCAATAGATATTAGCCACGACACAGTTTGGTTGGATAAAAATGATATAGCCAAACTTTTTAGCGTAGATAGGTCTGGTATTTCACGCCATATCAATAACATATTTAAAACAGGAGAAGTAAATAGAGAAAGCAATGTGCAAAAAATGCACATTCCAAATTCAGATAGACCCGTAGAGCTTTTTAGTTTAGATGTTATTCTTGCTGTTGGATACAGAGTTAATTCAACGAAAGCTATTGCATTTCGTCAATGGGTTAGCCAAATTTTAAAACAATATCTAAAAGACGGCTACGCCCTTAATGAAAAAATCTTGCAAGCTTCACGCCAACAAATCAATAAGCTACAAAATGCAATAGAATTATTAAACCGTAGTATAGAAAATCATGCAAAAAATTTAGATGACGCGCAACGTTTAACCAACATTATGGCAGATTTTGCCGAAGGTTTAACCCTACTTGATGATTTTGATAACAAAACCCTTGATACAAAAGGAAAAACACTCAAAGAAGCAGTTGTTATTGATAAAAAAGAGTTCTTAAATGTGATTGATAAAATGAAACCAGAGTTCGGGTCAGATGTTTTTGCAAATCCGAAAGATGATGGCTTTGAAAGTTCGGTCTGTCAGATATATCAAACCTTTGGCGGTGCGGACTGTTACCCGAGTTTAGAAGAAAAAGCCGCTATGTTGTTATATCTCATCGTCAAAAATCATAGTTTTACAGATGGAAACAAACGCATAGGAGCAAGCTGTTTCTTATATTTTCTTGAAAGAAACAACATACTCTATAAAAACGCCGCTCCGATTCTGGATAATGCAACCTTAGCCGCTTTAACGATTCTCATCGCCGAAAGTAAGCCAGAAGAAATGGAAACAATCAAACAAGTCGTCATGAGCGTCCTGAATAGGGGGAGATAAGGAAACGTAACTACATTCTAACCTTACAATTATTTTAGGTTTAACAAGTAAGCTTGGTGTTTTAGATACATCCGTAATGGTTTTGCAAAACTACCTATCATTATTTACTGTCCTTGTGAGATATTGCAATAGAATTACTTATCCGTACAACTAAACTGGCGGCATTTTCCCTCTTTTAGCATAAAGTCGTTGACGTTGATGTCTTTGGCGTAAACTATGCCGACCAATCTGTCGCCATTGCCTGTTTTGCATACTTTTTCTGGTGTTTCCGTAAAATAAATTTCTTCTTCATACAATTTTAACAGGCTGCTTAGCTTCGTTTTAGATTTTTTACCTTGTTCAACGATTTCATCTGGTGACATTTTCCATTCAGTTGCTTGTTTGGATAATTTTCCATTTGATTTTTTACTAAATTCTGAACAATCAATGTCCGCTAGGCGAATTGTTGCATAATTTTTTCCGTCTATAACACCTTTTATGGTATCGCCGTCTAAAACTTCTGTGACAATCAGTTTAACTTTGGCTTTTGGCGCGGCAGCTTTATCTGTTGCATACACGTTTGTAAACGCGGCGCTTGCGAATAATAAGGTGATGAGTAGTAAAAATACGATTTTTTTCATGGCGATTGCCCTCCGATAGTTCAAAAATAAGAAAACCACCTTTAAGATAAGGCGGTCGGAGAGTTCGTAAATCATATATGTCGAGATGATTCTTTTAGCCTTTGAGGTGTTATTTCAGAGATAAAGACACCTTTGGACATACGCTAAAAGCTCCCCGACCTTTTACAGTCGGGGATATACGTTACCATAAAGATAACTAACGATGTTATCCGACACCGCGACATATAAAGAAGCCTACGACAGCTCCGCACCTTTCTCAAAGTGCAAGGGTAGGATAAGAACAAAAGTGGAATTTATCAATTGATTTTTTTTTACAAAATAATGGAGGCAATTTCTCACCTCCTCATCTTACGACATTTTCAGTCTTATTATATATGTGTTGACTGTCTAATTAATCTCTGAAAAAAATTATGTCTCCACAAATATCATTTATGATATGACAATATTTTTCTTGAATTGTCAATAGTTTTCCTATAACTTTTGTATATATTTGTTTAGGAGAAAATTTATGAAGTATCGTTTAGGATTAGATTTGGGGGTTGGTTCAATTGGTAGTGCTGTTATTCAATTAGATGAACAAAACAATACAGTAGATATTGTTGATGCAGGAGTACGGATTTTTGAGGTTTCCGAAGGGGCAGAAGAGCGGCGTTTAAAAAGAACAGCAAGAAAAAATCTTATTCGCACAAAAAAACGATTAAATTTATTAGCACAAAAGCTTTTTGAAAATGGTTTATGGGTAAACGTTACACCTGAAGGAACAGATAAGTTGCGCGCTAAATCTCCGTATAAAATTCGTCATGATGCCTTATTCGAGCAATTAGCCTCTCCTTATTATATTGGTCGAGCAATTTTACATATTGCTAAACACAGAGGAGCGGGCTTTGTTTCTGCTGCTGAAGAATTAGAAGAGGAGATTTTAGAAGAAGGTGAAAAATCAAAGAAAAAACTTTCCTCATACGATAGGATGGTCAAATATCTTATATAAATATACTGGACACAGGCAGCTGAGGGAGTAAAACTAAAATCCCGAGGGCGTCTAATCTCTAATAAACCGTGATATACATACCCATATCCCCTTTTTGTAAATAGGGGGGAGTGTATGACATTAAAAACCAACAAAGTGGTAAAAGTAACACCATTATACCAATAAACAGACAAAATACAGCTCACCCAATATGCTTTCTAATAAAAAATCGTTATAAAACAATTACAAGACACCGCATGCTTTCCAAACAGGTGTTACGTTTTATTTCCGTTTTGTTAATTAAAACCCGTCAACTATGCGTGAGTTGTTAATTTTTTACAGATATTTAATCGATATCTAATCGGCAATTTGCCACCATCACCCGCTTTTTATTTTTCAAAAATAAAAAAAATACGTCTGCAAATGAGTATTTTTTTTAATCTAATTGAAAGGTAAAACAATGTGTTGCACTGTAAAAGTTGAAATAGATATTAACGACTACATCACCTTATTAAACGACCGTAGAGATCTTGTGGCAAGTCATTATGACTGGAAAATTCCCGACTGTTTATGGGATTATTTTTGCGATACCATAGAAACCTGCGGCATATCAGGTAATACCAATCCGCCGTACGTAGTAGATAACGCCATCATCAACGGCGACTACGGCAATTTTGATAACTACAAACACCCCAACGAATCAGACGACAACTTCATCCTCCGCGTCATAGACGATGCTTTTTATATCAATAAAGATGAACGAGTCGTTTGTTTTAATATTTGACATCTGTATGTTGAATTATTTGCTGTCCATATCCATAATTGTTGTAATTTATTTGATGAACAGGATGAATATCTGTTGTGATATTATTTACTTCATAAGTATGAGAACTATTTGTAGCAGAAGTATTTGTTAACCAAAGCTGGAGAAGAAATTTAAAAATACCGATAAGAAGCGTTGCAAATAAAGTAATTGACCAGTACCAAAATTTGATAAGTCTATTTCTGTTTTGATCTAAATATTTGATTCCAGCTAAAGTAATACAAAGTTTATCATTAGTTGGAATATTGTTATTAGAAATAAATATTTTATAATTTAAAAAAACTTTTTCAAACAAACTGTTAGAAATCTCTAATAAATAAGGGAAAGAAATAATTTCTCCGAGCGTGGTAAGTAGGGGAAATTTTTTTTGTTTAACAATTTTCAAAACATAAATAGAATATTCCATTGCATTTATTTTAAAGGGTGGTTTAGTGTTTGTGGCGATACATAAATTATATAAAGAGGCTACACGTTCATGCCAAATATCAAATAACATAGTATTAGGAGTGGCAGATAGGAAGTATTTATCTGTAAAGAAATCCGTTAAATTATATCTGATAGCATAAGATTTTATATCAGCAAGCCATTTGTCAACTAATGTATCGTCATAATGTGTACAAGATGGAGAAATATATCTTAAATCAAGTTTTTCTAAAGAATTACTCTCATCTATAGGTGTAGGAATAATCTTATTTGGATTCTCTTCGCAAATTGCAGAATCATATATAAAATCAGCTTGCTGACATAATTTTTTTAATTTTTTTAAAGAACTCATCATTTCCAAACTCACTACTATTTCACTACTACCCAAAAACAAAGGGTTTAGACAACCTGCCTAAACCCTTGATTTTATTGGTGAGCCCGACGGGATTCGAACCCATGACCCTTTGATTAAAAGTCAAATGCTCTACCGACTGAGCTACGGGCCCTCAACTCAACTGAAATGGACTTATAAAGGATAAAAATCAGATAGTCAATAAAAAAATATAATTTTTTTTCACATGGCTATTTATTTGTTAACTATTATGTGCTAAAAAAACATAAAATACAAAATAACAAGCTTTTATAAGAGGTGAAAATGTCCACAATGAAAGAAGTTGATCAGGAAAGCAGGTATGATATTTTGCAGAATGAAGAAGGCGATATCCTGATTATAATAAATTCCCGCGCCGGCGGTCCCGAAAATCCGCGTTTCGTCTATGACGGCGGTGCTACGGCCTTGTTGTACCGGACAAAAGATAGTGCTGTCGTTTTTGAAAATGTTGCAAAAGAGGCTCGTTTGCCATTGAAATCTGTCAGTTCTATGCTGATTGTTGAAGTGGAAAATGAAGATGTGGCTCGCGAATATGTTGTTCCCGTGCGTATAGTAAAAGATGTAAAAGCCTTGATTAAGTAATATCTTTCCCCTAAACTCTGGCTGATGTAGATTCTGCAAGGATAAGATGAAAGGGCTTGGGGATAAATGATAAAAATAATGGCATATATGGTTATTGTCGGTCTCGTAGGATTTCTGAGGCTGAGAATGAAGTATGACCGCTTGGTGTCGTGGCTGATGTTTTTTGCTGCGGCCTTTTTGTTTATAGATCTTTCCGGCCGTTTGCTAAATAGCGGAGGGGAGGGATTCTCCTTTTTGTGGAATACTTCCCAAATTGGAAATATAACCATTGATTTTCATCCGGAACCCAAAGATGCAGAATTACTGCTGCCGTTGTTTTTCATATCTTTGATTACGATTTTGCACAATAATATTTTTCGCTATGAAGAAAAAAAGAGCGCATTTAATGCGCTTGTAACTTTGAATTTTGTATCATTAAGCCTGCTTGTTTGCGCAGAAAACTGTGTTCAGCTTATTACGGCTGTGTTTATAACCGATATTTTAGGGTACCTTATATTAAAAGACGTCGATTCGTCGCGCCGCTATGTGGTATATAATTTTTTTGCCGATATGTGCCTGTTTATGGTTTTGGCGCTTGCCTGCGGAAAATTACAGAGCTTGGATTTAAACCGTCTTCCGTATTATGAAGAAATTGGCAGGCATCAGGATTTTGTCGGGCTTGTGACAGCCATCGCACTTTTAGCAAAAACCGGATGTTTTATGTTTCAAAGTTATTTGCTGGATTTGCATGCTGCCCGTTTTCAGCGGATGAGCGCCGTGAATATGCTGTTTGCGCCTCTCGCCGGGATTATTGTGCTGCTGCGTCTGAACAGCCTCGTTACCGTTTCGGATTTGGCGCTTCCGTTATTGAAAATTATGGGAACGCTGACAATGGCTGCGGGTATTGTATATTTTGTCGCCGTTGACAATATAAAAAAGAAGCTGGTGTATCTGAATATGGGATTTATCGGATTTTTGCTTCTGTTGCTGGTTAAAAACGGATTCGCCTGGAGCTGGCTCTGCGCCGGCTATTATGTTGCTGCCTGCTTTTTTAATCTGTTGCTGCTGAAAATATATCTTTATCAGAATCATGAAGTGCGGGTCAGCGAAATGCTGAACAGCCGGGAAACCAATTCCGCTCTCATGAATGCAACGCTGATGCAGCTTATCTTGGCCGCAAACGTATTTTTTGCCGTCATCTGGAAAATTGCAGGGAAGTTTGCCTCATCAGGCTGGATTTGGGGAGGCGGTGCAGCTGTTTTAGCCGCTGTGGCGCTTGTTTTAAATCAGATATACAGGTCGCCGCATACCCGGCGTTTGGAAAGCCTGAATCCAAATCCGCTCCGCCCGTTGTCATTTGTCGTTAATTTTTCGCTGTTGATATATGGCTCTTGGGTTTTAAATGCCTTTACGCCTTATAATATAGCCTTTATGGTTCTGTTTCTGGCTGGCATTGTTTTGTTGCCTTTGTCGCGCCTGCGGGCTGTGTACGGCATTGAATGGCTGCAAAAGGAAGACTTAAGCAAAAGCTTTTTCTTCTATGCGCTGGTTACGCCGCTGATGTATATCAGCCGGACTTTATGGCTGTTGGTTGATTTTGTTTTCTCCGAAAAGATTATAACGGCGGGTCTTTCCGCACTCAATCGGTTGGGATTGTCGGTATTTTTCAAGATAAACCGTAAAAGCTATATGGCCTATTTTGTTTTTATCCTGTTGGGATTTTTGGCATTTGTCGTATCTTTTTATAGGAGTGAACTGCCGTGAGTTCATATGTGTTGCTGTTGTTGGTAATAATTCCTTTGGCCGGGTCGTTTTTTGCCCTGACCGCCAAGAACGACCGTAATTATGCGGCCGAAAACGTATATAACGTTTCCATTTTAAGCCTGATGCTGAATGTCGGCATGGTTGTATATGGCTTTTCCCTGTTTGATATGCAAAAAACGGGGCTGCAGCTGATGGAGAAATTCTCCTGGTTTGATTTTCCGCCGGTTCAGATTAGTCTGGGAGCTGATGTTTTTTCCCTGTTGCTGATTTTGAGCGTCAATATGGCTTTTCTGATTGCAGAACTTTGTTTGGACCGCCGCCGGACGGAACGTTCCAAAACGCTGATAGCGTCAGAACTGCTGTTTGTCAGCCTTGTAAACGGTTATTTTGTTGCCGCGGATATTCTGTCTTTTTATATCTTTTTTGCCGCCTCCGGAGCTCCTCTGATTATTTTGATAAGTACCTATGGAAGCCAGCGCAAAAAAACGGTTTTAATCCGTTTCAGCCTCTATAACCTTATCGGTGCGCTGCTTTTGCTGGTTGCAGTTCTGACAATGTATAATTTCAACGGGGATAATGTTCCGCTGAATGCGGCTGGTCGCTTGGAGCTGAACGGCTGTACGGAATACTGTGTCTGGCTCGGCATCTTTCTCGCTTTTATCTCCAGGCTGCCGATATGGCCGTTCCATTACTGGATATCGTCAATCAATGCCAGTCTGAAAAATCCGTTGGTATTTTTGGTCGGCAATCTGATTCCGCTTGTCGGGCTGTATGGCTTTATCCGCTTTTGGCCTAACAGCGTGCCGGCGACCATAGCCGTATATGCGCCGGTTTTTGAGATTGTCTGCATTGTAACTATGTTGTTTATCTCGCTGGTCAGCCTCAGCCATAAAGATATCCGCTACAAACTTTTTGCCTATACGACAGTTTATTACCTGCTTTATCTGACCAGCGTATTTCTGCCGACGGACGTGTTGACGCAGAATATCGGCTATTCGTTGTTTTCCTATATTATTATTGTAACGGTGCTGTCATTCCTCATCAGCCATATTGAACATCAGAAAAAAGAGCTCGGGATATACAGTGCCGGCGGAATTTTATGCTATATGCCCCGTACGTCAAAATGCCTGTCCCTGTTTGTTCTGGCCGGTATCGGGCTGCCGGTAACGTCGCTGTTCTGGAACAATTTTCTCATTATTTCCGAAATATTTAACTATAACCTGATTTTGGGAATAATGGTAATGCTGTCTTTGTTTATGGTGGCGTTGTCGCTGTTGGAAGAATTGTATCGGATGAAAGACAAAAGCAACGCAGCGTCAGCCTGTATTCTGGGGGCGGATTTGCCCAATCTCCATTTTGCCGTTTATATCGGCTGCCTGTTGATATTGTTCTTTTCGTTTTTTAAGCCGTTGTGGTTTGTATTTTAGGAGAAAAAGACGTGATTTTGCACCAGCTTGTTTATACGCTTCCCGAATTGTCGTTGTTGATGGGGATTGTACACCTGGGCATATTGTATATGCTCTCATATGAATCGGCGCGGCTTTATGCCCGGGTATCCCGTTTTTGGCTGTTGGCGTCCATATTCTGGAACATTGTTTTTTACGATAAGACTTTTAGCCCGCTTTATTTTGCAAATGATGCCTATACTTTGCTGTTCAGCCTGTTGGCGGGCTTCTTGGCATATATTATGCTTGGGTTGTCGTCAGCCTGGTTTTCCGTCGAAAACCGGACAGGTTGCAGATACTACGTTTTAGTCCTTTGCGCACTGATAGGCATAGATCTGTTGCTGGCTGCATCTAATCTGGTGGCGCTGCTGTTCTGCTATATACTTCTGATTTTCATCAACTACCGCCTGCTTGGCATCAGCTATGAAAAGCTGCCGTCAGAGGCCGCCGTGCGGTATATGGGCGTATCGGCTGTGATTGTCCTTATTTTTGCTGCCGGTTTCGGGTTCTTGAATTATATACAGGACGGAGCGGTCGATTTTTCGGAACTTTATGCGTTGTTTTCTGGAAATACGGCTTCTCTTCCTCTGTTTTTGGCGGCGGTGGCAATTGTCGTCCCCTTTTTATATTCGCTTGGCATTGCGCCGTTTCATATAATGGCGGAAGACAAGGCAGGCAGGGGGATACTGCCGGTCAGCCATTACTTTGCCTTGGTTGCGCCCGTTGCGCTGTGGGGAGCATTTATTAAACTGAACATAGAACTTCTCGCCCCGTATAAAGCGGCGCTGGCGCCGGTATATGTCGGATTCGCCCTGTTGTCCGCCGTCTTTGGCGCCGTTGGTGCTAATGCCAGAATAAATCTGCATCGTATAATGTCATACAGTTCAATGTATCATTTCGGGGTTGTGCTTCTCCTGCTGTCTTTTTTCAGAATTGAAACGGACTTTGCCGCGTTTGTTTACCTTTTTGTTTATACGCTGAGCCTGAACGGCGGCTATCTGGTTTTTTACAGCCTGAAAAGTCATGGCGAGTATTTGGCGGCAACAACATCTTTGTCAGGTCTTGCCGAAACCCGCCCGTATACAACCGGAGCGCTTTTGGTCAGCCTGTTTTCCATGATAGGGCTGCCTCCGTTGGCCGGGTTTACGGGGCAGCTTGGCGTTGTTTCCGAACTTCTGAAAAATGGCTGTTATGTCAGCTTGGGGATTATTTTGCTTTTTCTTCTCGTTCTGGCGAAAGCTTATTTGGAAATCATAAAAACCGCCTATTTTGAGCATAAGGTCAAAATATTTGATGCGGAAAATAAAACCGTTCTGCTGTATACTATGTTCTGTATGTTGTGCATCGTTTTTGTTTCATTTAATCCGTACGGCTTGTTTCACTTGTTGCAGGATATGTTTTATGTCGTCGGATTATAGGCGGAAAAGATGCAATTGTTTAGTTCGGAATTGGTATTTTCGGTTTAGGAGATGAGTTTATGCTTCCGGTTTATAAAGAAAAAATTGCTTTGTGGGATTGGTATGAGATTGAAAGCACCGGTTCTACGAATGACGAAATAAAGCGGCTGGTACCGTCGTCCGGCAGTTCTGTCGCTTTAAGTGCCATACGCCAGACCGGGGGGCGGGGGCGGCGCGGCCGCGGCTGGCAGGAAATAGAGGGGAACCTTTATTTAACTTTCAGCCTGGACATTCCGGCTGCGGAGCTGAGCCGTTATGTCTGTCTCATCGGCTTAAGTCTGGCTGAAACGGTAAAGGAAATTGCGCCGCAAAGCGATGTGCGGATAAAGTGGCCGAATGATGTCTTTTTAGGCGGAAAAAAACTTTCCGGCATATTGCTTGAAAATATTTGCGGCAGCCTGTGGGCCGTCGGTATCGGCGTCAATGTCGCCGCGGCGCCCGAATTGTCCGGAACGGGCTATGAAGCCGGTTCGTTAAAAGAAAATGGGATAATGCTTGACCGTATTGAATTTTTGCATTATTATCTGGCTAAATTTGCGTCAGACCTTGAGCAGTACCGCCGGGAAGGCTTTCTTCCGCTGAAAGAACGGTGGCTCGGTCTGGCGTTGAACTGCCGGCAGAAAATCAGCGTCAAAACCGAAACGGCTGTAAAAACCGGAGAATTTCTGACTATTGACGACAACGGCTATCTGATGCTGAAAACTGGGGAGGGGATAGAAAGGATTGTCGCCGGCGACTTGTTTATGTAAAAAAAAAGGAATAATAAAAAGATGAATGATTTTAAGAAGAAAGGAATATATTTTCTGCCGCTGGGCGGTGCCGATGAAATCGGAATGAATATGTTTGTGTATGCGGCCAACGGCAAGCTGATAGTCGTAGATGCCGGCTACGGTTTTTTGAATGATGATTTTCCCGGTATGGATATGTGCTATGCGTCGCCCGAATTTCTGGAAAATTACCGCGATGATATTTTGGGGCTGTTTATCACCCACGGACATGAAGACCATCTCGGCGCCATCGCCCAAATATGGCCTGCGCTGCAATGCCCCGTGTACGGCACCGATTTTTCACTGGGTCTGGTAAAGGAACGCCTGAGCGAATATAAGCTTCAGGACATTGTTCCTCTGGTATCGGTAAACAAGGAACCGGTAGTAAAATTAGACGGGTTTGAAGTTGAATTTATTCCGATTGCGCACTCGATTCCCGAAACCTCCGCCCTGTTTATCAAAACGCCGTATGGCAACATCATGCATGCAACGGACTGGCGCTTTGATGACAATAAACTGTCAATGGTCAAAACCGATTTTGCATCGTTAAAGCGCGCTGCATCCGAAGGAGTTGACATTTTCGTCTGCGATTCTACTAATGTTATGGTGGACGAACCTCAGGCCAGCGAAGAAGAAGTGCGGCAAAATTTGATAAAGATAATTCCCGAAATGCAGGGGGGCATCGTTGCCACCTGTTTCGCATCCAACATTATGCGGCTGGAAAGCCTGATGCTGGCGGCGCGGGCAGCCGGCCGGACGCCGGTGCTTGCCGGGCGCAGCCTGGTAACCAACGTCAAAATCGCCCGCCAGTGCGGATATTTGACCGAATATCCTGAAATTCATACAATAGACGAGGTTGAAGGCATAACTTCCGATAAGGCGTTGTATATCTGTACCGGTTCTCAGGCCAACTATCGCAGCGCCATGACGCTGATTGCCAATGATGAAAGCAAACATATTAAGCTTTGCGCGGAAGATAACGTTATCTTTTCATCCAAGATTATCCCCGGCAATGAGGATAAAATTGAGCGCTTGCAGGAAAAAATTCTCGCCAAGGGCGTCAACCTTGTAACCGAAGAAGATTATCTGGTGCACACCTCCGGCCATGCCTGCAAAAAAGATTTGCAGGCAATGTACGAACTGTTGAATCCCAAAATTGTCCTGCCGGTTCACGGCGACAAGAAATTTATCCGCGAACACAAACGCTTTGCCAAAAGCTGCGGCGTGGAAGATGTTTTTTCTGCGCAAAACGGCGATGTCTGCCTGTATCAAAACGGAAAAATCGAAATGGTTGAGCAGGTTCCGGCGGAAGTTATGGGAGTCGACCGCGGGCGCAGTGTATCGCTTGGCTCGGAATTAATTAAAAACCGCCGCCGCATTATGTATAACTGCACTTTGTTTATTTCCGCCGTCATCAGCCGTGATTATGAATTAAAATCCCTGCAGTTTGATTCGATAGACATTTTGGAGGCGAACGAATGGTATGTCCTGCACGAGGAAATTATGCAGAAGGTTCGGCCGCTGATTGAACGGCGCCTGGCGGAACATCCGCATCGCAACGCGGCGGAAGATTACATCCGCGGCCAGATACGCCGTCGCGTCTTCAATGCCACGGACATTAAGCCCGTTACCATGCTTCAGGTGCATTGGGAAGAAGACGAAGATGACGAAGGCGACGATAAGGAAGTTTACAGCGTAACAGTTTTTTAGGAGAAAAAAATGCAGAAAATTATTCCCGAACGGTTGCAAAAGGGCGATAAGATAATGGTCATTGCACCGGCCAGAGGCGTAAAAATTATCGGCAAAGATGTACGTGAAATAGCGCGCGAACGGTTGGAAAGTTTAGGCCTGGAGGTTGTTTTTGCCCCGAATGCGGTGGATGAAAACTGGGATTATATGGGCTCAAGTTCCGTTGAAAAACGCATCTCCGATATTCATACTGCATTTGCCGACAAAAGTGTGAAAGGCGTTATGACCATTATCGGCGGTGCCAATTCCAACCAGCTCCTGCCGCATCTGGATTATGAGCTGATACGCCAAAATCCAAAAATATTCTGCGGCTTTTCCGATATTACGGCGTTGGAAAATGCCATTCTCGCCAAGACCGGGCTGGTAACCTATTATGGGCCGCATTTCAGCTCGCTCGGGATGAAGAAAGGCTGCGACTATACGTTTGAACATTTTGTAAAAATGCTCGTAACCGACAGTCGTGATGAAGTGGAACCCTCGCAGATTTGGAGCGACGACTTATGGTTTTTGGACCAGGACAAGCGCGAGTTTGAAGCGAATGAGGGCTATTGGAATATTCGCGCCGGCTTTGCCGAAGGTACGATAATCGGCGGCAATCTGGGAACGTTTAACCTCTTGCTCGGTACTTCTTACCGTCCGCGGTTTGCCGCCGATACAATTCTTTTTGTTGAGGATACCGAAAGCAGTCCGCTTGCGGATTTTGAGCGCAATTTGCAGGCGCTGATTTATCAGGACGACTTTAAAAACGTCAAAGGCCTTGTTATCGGCCGTTTCCAAAAAGGTTCGCAGGTTACCCGCGAGGGGCTGGAGTTTATTCTCAACACCAAACCCGAATTAAAGGATATGCCGATTTTGGCTAATGTGGACTTCGGGCATTCCGCGCCGCTGCTGACGATTCCTCTCGGCGGAACCGCAAAGCTGGAAAATGGGGGCCTGTCGTACCGGAATTAAAAACGGCTTCGGAAAAAACGCCAGAAAAAATGATTCGGGCAAAATTTAAGGCGGTTGTTATCACCGCCTTTTTTGCTGCATAATCGCAAAAATTTCCACAAATTTCTGCGCCTGTGAAACACTGTCCCATTGTTTCGCCGTTTCGCGTAAGGCGGCTCGGCGCTGCTGAACCAGAGCCGGATTTTGTTCCAGTTCCCGCAGGCCGGCGGCGAATTCCTGCTCATTGCCGTACATCGGCAATGCTTCCCCGAAAATTTTGTAAATGCCGCTGTTAAAGCGGAGATAGGGCAGTCCGCCGTTTTCAATCACTTCAATAACCTGCGGGGATACCAGCTCGTCCCGTACCGCTTCGTCGCTTTGGTCAAGCAAAACCGCAGAATAGGTTTGGAAATCTTCAGGCTGCGGCGCATCAGGCATAATCTCGTCAGTCGGCCAGACATTTTCAAACCCTTTGCCATATACGTCAACGCTCATGTCGGCACGCCCCGCCAGATAAAGCGGCAGCGAAAATCCCCGGTTGTCGCCGTAAAACATTGCCTTGTTGTTTGGTCGGCGGTTTGCCGGATTTTTTATGTTAATCGCGTCCGGAATGTAAGCTGTCCGGACGTTAATTGCTTTCAGATGCCCGAAGGCCGCCATACTTTTGACGACTACCACGTCAAACGGCCGCAGGCGCGCAGCGTCGTCAGAGCCCTGAACCATCGGCAGCCATAAGACGTTAATGGCGTTTCTGTCGGCAACTTCGGGGAGATTATCTATATTGTCTGCGGCATACAGGTTAAAATCTCCGGTTGCAAAAGAACCTTTTCCCGACAGGACAACTTCGGTTCCCGTTTTGCGCAATGCTTGAGCCAGCTCCTGCATATCGCGGAAAAACGGCGAAATTTTGATAGAGTTGACATTAATGTAAATTTTGCGGACTGCTGAAACATCCGGGGTTGACCCCGTCCTGTTGTGAGTGTGTTCTGCATTTTTTGTAACAACTTGTGCCGCCGCTGTAGCTTGTCCCGGATGCCTTTCCTGCCGCCGCAAGGCATAGCCGGCAATGCCGACAGCCGCGATTAAAAAACAGAAAAGTATTGCATATTTTTTCTTCATCTTTTACTCCTGCCGATATTGTCAAAAAGTTGTTTTAGCTGTTTCCCAACGGCTTTGTTGGTATAGCCGTGGAGCGTAATTTCCCTTGCCCGCAACGCTTTTTCCCTGCGTTTCTCCGGATAGGCCAGATAATAGTCAACCAATGTTTTGAACTCTTTTTTGTCTTTGTACATCGGAATGCTGTCGCCGAAAATCTCTTCAATATACGGACTGTATTCGGAAATGATAAAAGCCCCGGCAGCGCTGGCATCATACAGCCGGTTGATGACCAGCCCCATTGCCGCCAGGTCATCAGGATGGTCGCTAAGGACAATTTTTGCCGAAGCGTAATATTTGTTTAACATATTATTGTCAACATAATCGCCCCGGATAAACCTGTCTGGGATTTTACCCCGCCAGTTCAGCCCATAAACCGCAATATCATAGCCGTATTCAACCGCATAGGTAACGCTGACGCGTTCATACCACGGCGAACCGACGAACAGGAGTTCGCTTTGCAGCGCAGTATCCGGTTCAGGACGAAACTTTTCCGGATTTGTAAATTGCGGTACAAACACGGCCTTATGGCCTTTCTTGCGCAATTCCGGCAGCAGCGCCTTGGCCGGCGTGGCAATCAGGTCAAAATACTGCAATTCGTCATTAAGCGAAACATCTGTGTTATATTGAAAAACGTCTTTGGTATTTTTAAATTTTGCCGTATCTGGAATTTCCGTCGGAAAATAAAGGTACATAATCCGATTCTTGCGCTCATCTTCAAAATCTGTCTGATTGTATTTGAACTGCATATACAGCAGGTTGCCCGCATTGCCATAAAAGTCGTCGGGATAAAACTGCCGGTTAAAATAATAATTGCGCACCTCAAATCCGCTTTGCCGCAGGCCGTCTTCCAAATCCAGTTCCAGCCAGTATTCGCCGATGTTGCGTGCCGTCGTTTCCCATGGGCTTTTAATGGCCAGTTTGTTGTAGTCCAAACCGTTTTCGCCGCCGAAATTGCCGTCTTCGTCCGCAATACTATTTTCTCCGTCCGATATGCCGCCCGCTTCGGTCGCAGTACCGTTCACCTTGCTTTCCCTGGTCAGTGCGCTGCCCGCTTTGGTCGCGCTCTCCTCCTCCGTATTTTCCCGCAGTTCCTGTACCGCATCCATAATTGTCTTTGCCGCCGCCTCGTTGGTAAAATGCCGCAGAGTGATTTCCTGTGCCTGTCTGGCTTTTTCTTTGCGTTCTTCCGGGTGTGCCAGATAATGCTCCAGCAGCTGCTTCAATTCCTCTTTGCTGTTAAACATCGGAATGCTGTTGCCGTAAAATTCCTTTATTTCCGGCATATAGTCTGAAATCAGAAAACCGCCGCTGGCCGTGACGTCAAAAACGCGGTTGCTGATAAAACCGGCCTGTTTCATATCCGCGCGTGTATCGTTGAGGACGATTTTTGCCGACGCATAATATTTATGCAGCTCCTTGTTGTCAATGTAGGTGCCTTTGACCATTTCCGCCGGCGCTTTGCCTTCCCAGCCTTCGCCGAACAGGGCGACGTCAAATCCGTTTTCCATCGCCCATAAGGCGCTGATGCGTTCGTATCCCGGCCGCCCGACAAACAAAATGTCGTATGCCGCGTTCTTATCATATTCGTAAAAAAACTTCTGCGGGTCGGTAAACTGCGGCACAAAAACCGTTTTGATGCCGAACTTTTCCAGTTTTTTCTGATATCCCGGCGAGGCGACCGCTGCCAGCTGAAAGTCCCATAGTTCTGTTTGTAACGACATCCAGTCCGGTTCTGCCGTGTGTTTCAGGTTTTTGAATTTATCCATATTCGCCGTTTCCAGCGGGTAATAAAGATACAGCACGTTTATCTTGCCGGGATTCACCGGCGGATTGAACGGAACAAAACCATGCATATAAATGTCAACCGGACTCTTCTCGGCGCCGGAAGGATAGAAATTGTCCATATACGCCGGCTGTACCGAATAGCCCAGACGTTCAAGCCCGCTCTTCATATCCTGTCCCAGGATATAATCGCCCCACGACAGCCAGTTTTTCTCTGCCGAAATCTTTAAGCCGATGTCTGCTGCTTCCGCTGTTTGGAGCATAAGCGCCCCTGTCCAGAACAGGGCTGCGCTCCGCAGCAGAACCGATGTCAGCCTGCCTCTGTGCATTGTCAGGCCTTTGCCGCGCTGACATTCATCAGCGAATGTTCGGCTTTGACATTGTATCTGTAGATTTTATAAATAAAATACAGCCCGACCGGGATGAAGACAATCGCGTAAATCCAGAAAATGTCAATAACCCGGATGCCCGCCGTTCCGGCCTCGTGTTCCAAAAGGAATTTCGGTGCCATCAGCATAACCGACGTCAGCAGCCGCCCGGTCATCATATTGACCGAAGACGAAAGCGAACGGATTTTCGGGTTGATAAGCCGGTGCAGGCGGCTGATGTGCGAAATGGTAAACATCAGCTGCAACCCGATGCAGACGCAGAGGAAAATAATGAATAGCAGGCAGTTCAGCGGGCTGATATGCCCCGTCTTCATCAGGATAAAGGACAGCGCGCAACCGATAATTTCCATAACAAAAGAAATGTTGCCGAGCTTAAACAGCGAAACATATTTGGCAACACCTGCGGCAAAATAGCTGAAAGACGAACGGATGACATTGTTGATGAAGATGACCACGCCCATAACTTTGATATAGTCAAGCCAGTTGAGGCTGAGCAGGTAGTTCCAAGCCGTTTCGCCAAATACACGGGCGTCCCAGCCGATACTGTCCGCCAGGTCTGTCAGAGAAACCGACGGATCGATGCCGGAGCTTTTCATCAGCGGCTGAAAACTCCAGAAGAAAAAGTGCGACACTCCGACCATAAAGCCAGAAAACAGCACCAGATAGCAGTATTTGCGCGATTTGAGAATATACCGCACCGCAACCCAGAATTTTTTAAGCCGTTCCTTAAAGCCGGCAACGGTGTCTTTTGCCGGACGATGGGCATTCGGCAGAAAAGAGAGCAGTAATATAGCCGTGGAATAAATGATAAACTCGGCGATAAGCAGAACGTGCGAACCAAGCTTTTCGTATAGTCCGGCGCCGAGCAGCGCGGCAATCCCGGTCCCGATATACATGGCGGCGTTAAAGTTTGAATAGGCTTTGACCATTTTGGCCTCTTCGTTGTTCTTTTTCAAAATATCGTAGATAAAGGAAGAAGACACCGAGTCAAAACAGGCTTTGGAACAGGCGTATAAAAATTCGCCGATAAGGATGATTTCAAACCCGCGGAAGAAAATCCACAGAAACAGCCGTCCGAGAAACAGCGCGTAGGCCGTAATCAGAATATATTTGCGCGGAAAGATGTCGCCGAGGTATCCGGCCGGAATTTCAAACAGAAAGGCAAAAAAGACAATCAGCCCCTGAATAAGGTAAAAGTCGCCCACTGTCAGCCCGTTTTCCTGATAGAAAAACAGCAATACCGGCAGCAGAAACAGCTGCGACCGCAGAAAGGCGGCGATATTGTACATGCTTAAAGGGACAAAAGATAAATATTTACTCATAATCTTGCTCTTTCTTTTCAACAGCCGGACAGAATGTCGGTAAAACGGAAAACCTTTTCCGCGCCTTTTGCTTCAGGCTGCATAAATAATTTAGAATAACCTGCTTTATTTGTCTTGTGTTATTTTTCAGTTGTTATACTATAATACGAAGAGTTAACAACTTTTTAAGGCAGGACTATGGAAAAAGGGAACTATACAGCGGAAGACAAAGAGTTTATGTGCATAACAAGCAAAGCGTGCAATAAGTCGCGGCTGGCGGAACTGATAAGTTTTATTAAACTGAACGGGTACAGGAAAATCGGCGTGGCTTATTGTTTTTCGGTCAAGGCTTTCGCAGAAAAGCTGAAAGAGTTTTTTGCCGCGGAAGGGATAGATGCAGTTTTTGTAAACTGCAAAGAGTCGGGGCTGATGGGGTGTGAATTGTCGCCGGAGTTGTCGGGCGCCTCGTGCGATCCGAAGTCGCAGGCGCAGTATCTCAATGCCGAACAGACCGATTTTAACATAAATTTCGGCCTCTGCCTCGGACACGGGATTCTGTTCCAGAAATATTCCGCCGCTCCGGTAACGACGCTGCTGGTTAAGGACGCATGCCACAAACATAACATTATGGAAAATTTTGTGTAAGGGAAAATGAGTAAAAAAACAGCAGCCATTTGCATTGCTTTGTTTACCGCTTTCGCAGCGGCGTTGTACCAGTATGCGTTGCCGTATCGGCATTTATTGCCCAAAAAGTATTTTCTTAGCGTGGCGGCGATTATGAAAAATGAAAAGCCGTATTTGAAAGAATGGCTGGAATATCACTTGCTTCAGGGCGTGGAACATTTTTATCTCTGCGACAACGGCAGCACCGACGGTACGGACGCTTACCTTGAGCCGTATGTCGCCAAAGGCGTGATAACATATATCCCTCTTCCCGGCGTTGACAAACAGGCCGAATGTTACGAAAAAATCGTTGCCGGGTACGGCCGGGAAACAGAGTGGCTGGCTTTTATTGATTTGGACGAGTTTCTGGTACCGATGCAAGGCGGCGATATGGCGGATTTTCTGCACCGGTTTGCCGAAGCGGATGAAGTCAGCCTGCATTGGATGAATTACGGCGATAATGGCGCATTTACGCGCCCGGACGGGTTGGTAACCGAATTCTTTACGGCGCACGCCCGCTTTCTGAACCATACCGTCAAGTCCATCGTCCGCCCGGAAGCCGTGATAAATTTTAAACCGTTCGGTTCCAATCATTATATCCCGGTACGCGGCAAAAGCGTCAACGAATACGGAAAGCCTGTTGATTTTATGCTGAATTTTAACATTTCCGCCGACAAGGCGCGTGTCAACCATTATATTACCAAGTCTTTTGCCGAGTTTCTGAACAAAAAGGGCAGGGGACATCCCGAGGGAACGCCGATAGATTACGGATATTATTTTTTTCATAACGAAAATGATGTCAAAAACGATATGTCAATGCAGCGCTTTCTTCCGGAGTTAAAACGGCGCATGGCGCAAAGCCCGCTTCCGAATGTGCCGCTGCCCCGTCTGCCGGATTTGCCGGAAACGTTTGCCGACTTTTATTTTACGCCGGAAGATGTGTCGCGGATTCTCGGGCGTGAATTTTCCGAACCCGTGAGTTTTTATGAAACAGAACAGCTGTGGAGAAAACGTCTCCGCCCGGTGTATGTTGCTCCGGTGGAAACGGCCGCAGGCAAAGATATAAAAAGGCAGGAAAAATAAATGATAAAGCTGGAAAACATAACCGTTCAGATTGCATCAAAAATTTTGCTGGAAAATGCGTCCGCCCAGATTGCCGATGGGCAGAAAATCGGCATAGTCGGCCATAACGGCTGCGGCAAGACGACACTGTTTAAAGTATTAAAAGGGGAGCACGACGTTAACGCCGGGGAAGTTTTTTGTTCCCCAAACCGCTCCAAAGCTTTTGTCGAACAGGAAATAAAAGAAGAAGACCTGCAAAAGCCGATTCTGGAATACGTTCTCGGCAAAGACAGGAAACTGGCGGAACTGCGGCGGCTGGAGCAGAATGCCCGGCCGGAAGACCTGCCGGAAATTATGGAACGTCTGTGGCTGATTGAGGCCGATTCGGCCGAGGCGCGCACTGCGGAAATTCTCGTCGGTCTGGGGTTTAACCAAGAAGACCTCTCGCGCCCGGTCAGGGACTTCTCCGGCGGCTGGCAGATGCGCCTCAATCTTGCCGGAGCCTTGTTTCAGCGTTCGGACGTTTTGTTTCTTGATGAGCCGACCAATCATCTCGATTTGGAAGCTATCGTCTGGCTGGAAAATTATTTGCAAAAATACCGCGGAACCGTGTTGCTGATAAGTCACGACCGTGATTTTTTAAATCATATCTGCCAGGGGATTCTTCATTTTGAGGGCGGAAAACTGGCACTTTACAGCGGTAATTATGACAATTTTGCCCGGCAGTATGCCCAGAAGATAGAACTGGCCGACAAACAGATAAAAAAACAGAACGAACGCCGTGCTCACTTGCAGTCTTACGTTGACCGCTTTCGCTACAAAGCTTCCAAAGCCCGTCAGGCACAAAGCCGCTTGAAAATGCTGGAAAAAATGGAGAATATTGCCGAGGTTGCCCGCGACAGGGAAAGCTGCTTTTCTTTTCCGGATGTCAAGCCTCTGCCGTCGCCGCTGATAACGTTGGAAAATGCGGCAGTCGGCTATAATGGCGTTCCGGTTTTGAAAAAATTGTCGTTCTATATCAATCAGGACGACCGGATTGCCCTGCTCGGCAAAAACGGCAACGGCAAATCAACGCTGGTGAAGCTGTTGTCTTCTCATCTTCCGCTGTTGGACGGTACGATGAAAAAATCCGGTAAGCTCAAAATCGGTTACTTTAACCAGAACCAAACCGAGGAATTGCCTTTGGAACAGACGCCGGCAGAATATTTAGCCTCTCTGCTGCCGGATAAGCCGGAAAAAATCATCCGTGCTCACCTCGGGCGTTTTGGCTTGGAGCAGGAAAAGGCCGTTACCAAAATTAACGCGCTGTCCGGCGGCGAAAAGACACGCCTGCTGTTTGCCCGCATCTCAATTGATGCGCCGGAACTGCTGATTTTTGACGAACCGACCAACCATCTGGATATGGCCGGACGAACGGCGCTGGCCGATGCCATAAACGCCTATCAGGGAGCCGTAATTCTGATTTCGCACGATTTTCATTTGCTGGAAACTGTGGCAGACAGCCTGTGGCTGGTGCATAACCACACGTGTACGCCTTTTGACGGGGATTTAAACGAGTATCGCGAGTTTCTGCTCAACCCTGATACAGAGACAAAGCCGCGCCCCGTTGCATCGAAACCTGAACCCAAACCGGTTCAGATGCCGAAAAGCAGCCGTCCGGATCGTAAAATTCGCGCCGCTTTGCGGGAAATAGAACAGAATATAGCCCGCCTGGAACGGGAGAAAGGAGAAATCCTGCAAAAATTTGCCGCCGTTTCCGGCAAAGAGGTCGGTGAGTTGCAGATAAGGCTGCATAACCTGGAAGCACAAATTGCCGCGGCGGAAGAAGAATGGCTTGAACTGACGGCGTCAGCCGAAAACGGCTGATGTTTACAAACAAAAGCCGACGGTATGAAACCTTCTCGTCAGTCCGCTTCCCCGACGGCAATTCCTTATCGGCAGTGTTCCTTCGTCGGCAAGCCTTCATCGGCTGCACAATAAAATATTGACAAAAAGATAAAAGATGATATGTATTTTGACAATAAATAATTATTGTATCACTTAAATTATTGTTTTATGGAAAAAGTATTATCTTGGAGATGGTCGCGTTTGGCGGCTCCTTCCGCTTGGAAAAGGATTCGTAAATGGGACGTATTGCTTGTTGCTGCTGCTGCCGGAATTGCGCTTGCTGTTTTTATGAGCATGCTTGCGGTAAAAACAGCCGGAATAATCTGTATCTGCTGTATTCTTGTCGGCTTGTATTTCTTTGGAATATTGGCTGAACTTTGTTGCGCCGATGACTGTTTTTTTATGTTTTACGGCGGGGAACTTTGTAAAGTTTATGTGTATGAAACGGAAAATGCCCAAAAGCGGATGTTTTTCGATATCTGTATAAAGGTTCCGGGGGATGTTGTACATATCGATGCCGCGGAATACGAATATAAGATGTTTCGGAAGGAAAATAATTGTTTCATTTACCGTCGGATAGACGATTCTCAATGGTATCAAGTTGCAGAGTCTGTAAGCGGGATAGAAATAAGAAACTTGGGGGAACGTTTGGAAAAAACGGTCTTTCTTGCTTCTGAAGAGGGTGAAAGCCCGAAACGCTTGCGCGTGTTGCAAAGAAACTCGTATAAGGAATTTTCGGCAGAGATGTACATCTGCGGAGATATGTATTTTCCGCTGGCGGCCGGAGAATGTATCGTTCCCGATAAAAGTTTTCGTGAACAGCGTATGTATCCGGAAGCCTGCAAAAAGCCATATGGCTATCTGCTTCTGAAAAAAGGCGGAACTTATGACTTAATCGGCTTGTATGCGGAAGAAAAACAGTTGCCGCATTTTCTTTTTGCCCAAGCGCCGGCCGTAATGTTTCGTTCAGGCATTGAAACGGTTGTTTTGCTGGCGGAAAAAGATGGCAGATATCGGGAATTTTATCGGGGTGAAAGCTTTATTCCGATAAGAAACGGTAATATTGTGGAACTGGATTGCGGCGTTCCGATGTATGGGAGAATACTTCGTTTTAATCCCGAAACCAAAACGCTGGAAAAGAAATATGAAGGCAGGATTACCAGTATTGGGTTTCAAAATGGAGTAGTTGGAATTGGCAATGGCAAAGAGTTCAGATTATGAGAGAATGCTGCCAATTGCTTTTTCGTTTAAAGCAAAATCCCCGCGCATATAGGTGCGGGGATTTTGTCTGCCTGTCTTTTGTAAGTTCGGCCGCTATTTATAGCTGTTGATTTTATTTTGCAAATCTTCCAAACTCCTGCCGTAAAAAGGTTCTCCGTTAATCAGCAGCATAGGAACGCCGTTAATTCCCAAAACCTGCGACAAAGCGTCAATATCCTGAACGCCGCGGCGGATTTTTTTCTCTTCCGACAGTTTTTTGATTTCGTCAACATCAAGTTCTTCGTCTCTCAAAATCTGGTTAATCGTTTCTTCGTTCATTTCCGGCAGGGTCATAATGCCTTCATAAACTTCAACGAATTTTCCTTTCTCAAACGCCGCTATCGCCGCCTTCGCTGCATAAGGCGAATGTTCGCTCATGAAGAACAGCGGATTAAAAACGAATTTGACGTCGGGATTGTTTTTTATCAGCTGAGCCATAACCGGTGCCAGAGCTTTACAGTGTCCGCAGGCAAAATCAAAAAATTCGACGACGGCAACTTTGGCGTCTTTCGGCCCGGCATACGGCGCAACGGCACTGTTTCTCATTTCTTCCCAATGGTCAAGAAATTTCTGGTCAGGATTGGTTGCGGCCGTATCTTGTGCTGCGGCGGTATCCTGCATATCTGCGCTCTCGTTGTTGCTTGCCGCTGTATTGTTTCCGGCCGCGCCGGAATTGTACGCAGCGTTTTTAAAGGTATCGCTATTTGTTACCGTTTCTGCGATAAATGCCGTATTACTGCGGATATAATCTTCAAGGACAGACGGATTGTTAGCCAGAAAAGTCTGTATCTTATCGTTTATTTCTTCATCGCTGACATTGGAAAAGCTTTTGATAACATTGCCGAAATTTTCGCTTTTTGCCAAACTCTCCAAAATCGGCTGCGGATTATTTTTGATATAGCCGGCAATTGCCTCGTTAAGTTGTTCTTGAAATTTTGCCTGTTTCTGCGGGCATTTGCCGTCCAGATAAAGGATGCCCCCCGTGCCCAGCGCCGCCAATATAATGACAGCCAGTGCTTTAAGTAATGTTTTCATCGCCATTATCCCCTCAAAATTAACATACTGTAATCTCAATCTAACAATTTGAAACGATTATGCAACAGCTTTTTGCTGACGTCTGCATAATTTTTTTTGCTGACGCAGAGCCATAATTGCTGCAAGTCCGCCGGAGACTGTAACAAACTCCCAGCTCCAGACAGGGTTTTTCCCAAAACTGCCGTAAGGAAAGTCGTCGTCAAGAAAGCCGTCGTCAGGAAAGTTGTCGTTGGAATTTCCATCGTTAGATGCGTTCGGATACAAAAAAAAGCCTGCCGTTGCGGCAGGCCTTCCTGATTATACAATTTCAGAAATTACTTAACGTTGTTAATGGCATTCTGAATTGTGTCGGCATCAATCGCCTGCAGAGCTTCGCCGTTCATAATCAACGTCGGAACGCCGCGGATTTGTACCTTTTGAGAAAGTCCGGCAATTGCGGAAATTTCTTTGGCAATTTCATCACTTTCCATCAGCTTTTTCGTTTTCTCAACGTCCAAACCTGCTTTCTTGATGATATCTTCAATAACGGCGGTCGTAATTTGCCCGTTATGCGTCAGCAGAGCTTCGTAAACTTCGAGGAATTTGCCCTGTTTGTTGGCAGCCATGGCCGCTTTGGCCGCAGGCATGGAACCGAGGAACGTAACCGGCTTGAAAACAACCTTGACTTTCGGGTTGGCCTTGATGACTTTCATCAGTTCGGGAGCCAGACGTTTGCAGTATCCGCAGTTGAAGTCAAAGAATTCGACAATCGTAACCTTGGCATCTTTCGGTCCGACGAACGGAGAGCCTTCGTAGCTGCTCAAATCTTTCCAGTTTGCCTTGTAGAGTTCGGCAATCCGCTTCTGCGCTTCAATCTGTTCCTGCTGTGCAGCCAGTTCCAAAGCCTCGCGGACTTTTCCCGGATTATTCATCAGGTAGTCTTCAATTGCCTGATTCATATCCTGCCCGGCTGCCGGCGCGGAAGCCGGAGCTTTAGAACCGCATACCGAAGAGCACAGGGCTACGGAAACGACAACGCTTGCGATAACCGAAACCAAAACGGTGATAATATTATCTTTTTGCATATTTCCCATCCTTAAATTAATGTTATATAACCACTAAAAACTAATGAATTAAAAAAATAAATGCAAGCCCAAAATAAAAATATGTTGACAAACCGCCCCCGTTTAAAATCAAATGTCCGCAAGAGAAAAAACGTCTGCGGCGATTCTATAAGCCGGGAAGGTGATTCTACAAGCCGGGAAAAGAATTTTGTTAACAGGGAGAAATAATGTTTAACGTTAAAATATCATTATTTGCGCGCACCCGCGATTTAGAGCATAATATAGACAGCTTGCATGACAAGATAATTGAAATGACAATGGTTTTTAAAGAGGCAGTCGATATTTATCTTAAGGAGCGCCGCAGCGAAACTTATCGCCGGACCAGCAAAAAGATAAAAATTATTGAGCACGATTCGGATACGCTGCGCCGAGAAATTGAGAGCAAGCTGTACGAACAGAATCTGATACCGGACTTGCGCGGCAATATTCTCCAGCTTGTTGAAAACCTCGACCGGGTTGTTAACCTTTTTGACGAGGTCGCGCACAAGTTTTACATTGAGCAGCCGGATATTCCGGAAATATACCATAAGCAGCTGCAGGAGCTGGTTCGTCAGGTTGCGGACTGCGCCGAGAATATGGCGATAGCCTCCCGGGCGTTTTTCCGTGATTTGGTAACGCTGCGCGATTATTCCCAAAAGGTCTACCTGCTGGAACATCAGAGCGACAAAACGGCCGCCAAACTTCGCAAAGCCGTGTTTGATTCCGAGTTGAAGCTTGCGCATAAAATGCAGATTAATAATTTCATCGAAGAAGTTGCCGATATTGCCGATTTGGCGGAAGACTGCATCGATGCGTTGCTGATTTTTGCAATTAAACGGGAAATTTAAGCGATGTTCGAATATCTGTTTTTCCTGTCCAGCGGGCTTTTTCTGGGGTGGTCCCTGGGAGCTAACGATGCGTCAAATATTTTCGGTACTGCCGTTGGAACCAAAATGCTGCGTTTTACGACGGCCGCAGTTATCGCCTGTATTTTTTTGGTCTTAGGTGCAGTCGTAAGCGGGCAGAATACGGCGGAAACTCTGAATGCGCTAGGCGAAGTCAATACGCTCCCGGCCGCGTTTACGGTGTCGCTGTCTTCGGCGCTGGCCGTTTTGATGATGCTGAAGTCCGGCATCAGCGTCTCAATTTCGCAGGCAATTGTCGGCGGGATTATCGGCTGGAACGTGTATAACCATAAGCCGACGGATACGGATACTTTGGCAAATATTTGCGCATCATGGATTCTTTGTCCCGTTATTTCCGGCGCAATAGCGGTACTGTTGTATATCTGCGTCAAAAAAATCCTCCACCACAGCAAAGTCCATATTTTATGGCAGGATATGGCCGTGCGCGCCGGTATGGTTCTGACGACGGCTCTGGGCGGTTTTGCGCTGGGGGCGAACAATATGGCAAACGTTGTCGGCGTTTTTATCGATTCCAATGTTTTTGAACCGCTGAAAATCGGGAGAATGTATACCCTGAGCGGCATACAGGTATTGTTTTTGCTTGGCGCTGTCGCCGCGTGCGTCGGCGTGTTTACTTATTCGCAGAAAGCGATTAAGACCGTCGGCAAAAACGTCTTGTCTTTCTCGCCGATGGTCGCGTGGATTGTCATTTTGTCGCAGTCGCTGGTTTTAATCCTTTTTTCATCCGAAACATTGGAGCATTTTCTGATTTCACTTAATCTGCCGCCGCTGCCGGCGGTACCCGTTTCCAGTACGCAGACTGTCATCGGCGCGATTGTCGGCATCGGTTTGGTGAAAGGGGGGAAAGGGATAAAATGGAGTTTGGTGCTGCGCGTCGTGTCGGGCTGGGTAGCTTCTCCGGTTATCGCGTTTGTGCTGAGCTTTATTTCCTTGTTTTTTATGGAAAATGTGTTTAAACAGACAATATATGTTCCATGAGCCGGCCTCGTCCGGTCTGGCATCTGAGAGGAGAAAGCCGTGTCATATTTGAATGCCGTTTATCAAAAGTTTCCGCTTTTTTTCCTCTTGGCACATTTGGCTGCCGGTTTGGGATACTGCCTGTACATCGCCTGGTTTACGACGACGCTGGGTGGTGATACGCTTGAACATATCCATTCCTCGTGGCTCGTATATGCGGAATTTGTTCCCTATAAGGATTTCTTTCAGCACCATAACCCTCTCTTGTGGTATTTGTTCGCACCGTTTGTCGGGTTGCATGCGTACGGCTTGGATGATAATGTAATTACGTCGTCTGTCGTTACGGCGGCAATACTGGCATCGTTTCTGACCTATTATTATCTGTATCTGATTGCTTCGCGTTTCTTAACCGGCAAAAGAGGGGGAGTGATTGCCGCCGCGATTGCCTTTACGCCCTATGTGCTGGTGTCGGTTGTCAACTTTCGTCCCGACAATTTTATGGTGGCTGCGTTTTTTGCCGGACTGTATTATTATTTCGGCTATTTGCAGGAGAAGAAACTCTGGTCGTTGAGCCTGTCCATGCTGCTGTTTTGGGCATCGTTTATGTTTTTGCAGAAAATTATTTTCACATTGGTTTTGCTGGCTGCCGTTACGCTGTACCTGCTATGCCGCAGCCGGATTCTCTGGCGTGATATGCTGTATGCGCTGCTTCTGCCGTTCGGGCTGAGCCTGCTGTTTGCCGTCTGGCTCTGGCATCATGATATTTTGTCGGTCTGGTATCAATCCAACTTTACGTTTAATCTGCATATTCCCGAACTTTTTGCCGACCGCCGGGTCGGGGAATTCTGGACGGAATTGCGGCTGTTGCTGGCCGGAGCCGGTTTGGCGGTGTTGTTTTGCTGGCGCGGGGCAAACCTATATTTTAAAATACTGGCAGTGCTGTTTGTTGCGGAACTGTGTCAGCGCTTGTTCTATTTTTCGGCATTTGCGTATTATTTTTACCAGTTGCTGTATCTTGCCGCCCTTTTGTCCGCGGTTTTTTTGGAAGAAAAAATTTTTAAGCGCTGCTTTGCCCTGATATACGTTCTTTTGGCGGCTCTGGCGTTTTGTATGTATGAACCTGCTGTCTACAATGGCAATATCGGCAGCCGGGCTGGGCGTTTTTATGAACCTCTGAACAAAAAAATCCTGCGCTATATTACGCCGTGTGATTATGTCCTGAATGGCGACGGAACGCTGTATAATCTTTATAACCGTGATCCGCATTACTACTGGAATTTGCTGGGGCAGCTGGACGTTATCGGCGCCGAGGTCGGCATTCGTCCTCTGATGGATATTAATCGGGTTATCCTGACCTATAAGCCCAAAATCATCTCCGCCGCACCGTACCGCAGCAAATATGCTTCCGAACGAGGGATTGATATTTATGTCCATCGTCCGGATATGGAACTTGTCAGCAAGTATTATAAGCGTTTTGACAATTCCGACGTCCTCTATATCTTAAAGCCCGAATACAGCCGGTTAAAATGCGACTTTGACTATAAACAGCGCCGGTATCGGGCTTATGACTGATTTGGCGTTCGTCGGCCCAAACCGCCCGTACCGATAATAACAGTCGATAAATCAATTATATCCTTGACTTTTCAGACATCATTGCTTACGTTAAAACCGTTAAAACAATTATGATGTCTCACTAAAAAATTATTAAGCTATGTTGACAACGTTGCTTATTTATTATGGAGGCTGTGCCTTAGGATTGTTTGGCATGGCCAAGGTTGTGGAACATCTTCCCGAAAGTGACGGCAAGAGTTCCGGAACCGATGATTACGGGTCTTCATCTTATGATGATAACCTGGGCTTTGACGGAGAACCAAATGGAATGCCGTATATGCCGTAAATAATACCCCTGTGCAATATCAGTGCAGGCTGTATTCTTCTCAAAAGGTCGTCTTTGACGGCCTTTTTTCGTATTTAAAATAAAAATTGACAAATAAAAGAAAATAATTTAGTTGTATTTGTCTAAAAAATAAAAAGGGTAAAAGATGAGCATTCTGGCAGCCGTCAGGCAAAAAATAAAAGAACGGCAGGGCAAGAGTTTTGCTTTGCTTGCAGAGCGGGTTGACAAGTCGGCTGTGGCGCCTTACTGCATAAATACGGCCGAAAATGTCAGTTCCGAAGAAACTATGGTATTGATTCTCGGCGGTGCCGGCGGGCGCGGCGTGCATCTTCGCGGGTATAACGGATATTTGAAAAAGACAGACGATTTCATAAAAACGCATCCGGAATTGTCCGGGAAGAATGTCAGAGTTTGTGTCGCCGTTTGTTACATCGGGCGTTTTCATAATGAGCGGCTGGCGCGGGAAAAACTTTATCATGAATATTGGCAGGAAAAGTATTCTCTGGATATGATGGCAAAAGAACAGAGAGAAGAAATCTTAAATCCCTGTTATATAAAAGATATTTTTGAACAGGCGTTTTTGCCGCGGATATCCCGAAACGGCGGAAAAGAGCGCTTGCCGGAGGAACAGGCAGCACGGAATATTCGCCGTTTGAACATTGTGGCGCACTGCCACGGAGCGTATGTCGCCCTGCGTTTGGAACAGATGATGCTGCAGAAAATGGCGGAACTGGGATATCTGCCCGCTGAACGAAAAAAGGTTGTCCGCCAGCTGATGGTGTTGAATTATGCGCCTGATTGCCCGGTAAGAATGGCTGAATCATTGTTTGTTTCCATTGAATCGGCTGCCGATGAACATAATAAATATCAGACGAGGTTTAAAGAATACCTGCAAATGAAAGCGTTGGATTTTGGAATGCTTCGGTTGCCGGAACGCGGTGGCAACGTCTTGATGTGTACGAAAGTTGACAAAAGCGGCATAGAGGGAAATCCCCCGAAAGTTATTGTTTTAGAAAAGGTTGATCCCGAAATTTTCTTTTTTGCCGCAGCCAGACGCCGCCACAACTCCGATGATAAAGAAGACACCGAAAATGATAAAGAAAATCTCCAAAGAGATAAAGGAAACACCCAAAAGGAAAAGGTATTGGGAGAACATGAGTTTCTGGGGTTCAAAAAAGCGTCGAATATGAGTAAAGGTGCACAGGAATTACAGCTTTTTGCCAATAATATTCTGAAAAATGCCGTTTTGAACTCATTATGCCAAAACGATGCTTCTGCGAAAGCTCTGCCTACCGTTAAAACTCTTGCTTGCGATACGTCGAAACAATATGCCGCTTTTTCCCGTGCGTATCTGAAAGGTTGGCAGTTGCATACGCGCTGCGTTTTCACAAATCAGCAAAAGCTCAAAAGTTTCATCTGGCATCACCAAACTTGCAGAATTGAGCTGGATGGTTAAGCTGTCGTATCTCCGGCAAATCCCAAAACACGGAAGACAGTTTTAACCTTGCCGTCAGTACTGTACGGTACAAAACAGAACAGTACTGCTTGATAGTTTTATACATCCCTCTTGTTTTGTATTTTCCTTCAGTCAACCCGGCGTGCAACAGAATGTTAAATATCCAAATCCTCGGCGAATTTTGCCCTTTCTATAATGAATTTGAATCGCTGCTCCGGATCTTTTCCCATCAGCCTCTCAACCTGCCGCCGCGTTTCAAACGCTTCGTCGCGTGCTTCCTCGGTATTGGCAGTCGGAATAACGACCCGCAGCAAAACGCGGTTATTCTTATCCATTGTCGTTTCTTTTAATTGTAACGCGCTCATCTCGCCCAAGCCTTTAAAACGACTGATATCCGGTTTTTGGTTGGCCTTTGCCTTACTGAGGATTTTGTCTTTCTCCTCATCGTCCAGTGCGTAGTAATTCTTACCGCCGAAAACGATTTTATACAGCGGTGGCGTCGCAATAAACAAATGCCCGTTTTCAATCAGTTTCGGCATATATTGGTAGAAAAACGTCATCAGAAGCGAGGTAATGTGTGCGCCGTCCACGTCCGCATCGGTCATGATGATAATTTTCTCGTAACGCAGGTTTTCCTCTTTGTAATTGTCTTTGGTGCCGCAGCCCAGCGCTTCAATCATATCTTTGATTTCCTGATTTTGCGTAATCTTGTCCAGGCTGGCACTGGCAACGTTCAGGATTTTCCCGCGCAACGGTAAAATCGCCTGCGTCATACGGTCGCGTCCCTGCTTGGCGGATCCCCCTGCAGAGTCGCCCTCGACAATAAATATTTCCGTATCCTCGGCTGCTGCTTTGGAACAGTCTGCCAGTTTCCCCGGAAGACGCAGTTTCTTTGTCGGCGATTTGCGGTTTTGCACTTTTTCTTCTTTTCTTTTTTTGCGCAGTTCGGCGCGGCTGACGACATATTCAATCAAGGCGCTGGCATTTTCCTTGTCAGAAGAAAGCCAGTGGTCAAATGAATCTTTAACAGCTTTTTCAACCAAACCGGCTGCTTTGGTCGAGGTCAGCTTGTCTTTTGTTTGCCCCTGAAATTGCGGGTCGCGGATAAATACCGACAGCATAATCGCCGCATCGCTCAAAAAGTCTTCCGCCGTAATGCCTGCTGCCTTTTTAATGTTGGCCATATCCGCATATTCTTTCAGACTTTTGAGCAACGCTGTACGAAACCCTTGTTCATGCGTTCCGCCTTGCGGTGTAATGACCGTGTTGCAGTAGGAATTGCAAAAGCCTTTTTCGTCGTCTGGCCAGGTAATTGCCCATTCAACCTTGCCTTCGTCGCCGGCCAGCTCGGCCTCGCCGGAAAAGGGCGTCCGGTTGATTGTCAGCCGGGTGCCGATTTGATAATTCAAAAAGTCCAGCAGTCCGTTCGGAAAATTGAATTCGGTTTCGGTCGGGATATCATCGCCGGCAGTCAGAACTTCCGGAGCGCATTTCCAGAATATTTTAATTCCCTTGAACAGAAAAGCCTTTGAGCGTGCCATGCGGTAAATTTTCGCCGGAACAAATTTATTGTCCGTACCGAAAATCTCCTCGTCAGGCAAAAAGGTAATGCTGGTACCGCGGCGGTTAGGAGCGTTTCCGACCAAAATCAGCGGTGTAACCGGCTTTCCGCACGAATATTCCTGACGGTAAAGTTTCTTGTCGCGAGCCACTTCCACCACCAGCTTTTTTGACAGGGCATTGACAACCGACGAACCGACGCCGTGCAGGCCGCCGGAAACTTTATAAGCGTTTCCGCCGAATTTGCCGCCTGAATGAAGGGTGGTCAAAATGACTTCCAAAGCGGATTTTCCCGGATACTTCGGATGGTCATCTACCGGAATGCCGCGGCCGTTGTCGGTAATAGTTACCGACAGGTCGGCATTGACGGCGATGTCAATCCGGTTCGCATAGCCGGCAACGGCCTCGTCCATGGAGTTGTCAAGGATTTCCGCTACCAGATGGTGCAGCGCCTGTTCGTCCGTTCCGCCGATATACATGCCGGGGCGGTGTCGTACCGGATCAAGTCCTTCCAGAACTTCAATATCGCGCGCCGAATATTCTTCTTTGGCGGCAGTTGCGGAATTTTCAAACAAATCGCTCATGCTTTCCTCTGATGTTTTTTCTTTGCCCGGAAGCAGCCTCCGGCCGTTATTTTCGTAATCATCTCGCCAAAACATATAGAAACAAAAGGAAAAACACAAGAAAAATCTCCAATTCTTAAACAGAAAAAGCCTTTTTGCCGCCTTAGGGAACATATTTGGCTCAGGCAGAAAAAGCGAAATTAAAAAATAAACAAAAAACTTGCATTCTGTCAAAAACAATGTTAAAAGAAACCGTATTTTTAATTTTTTATATATATTTTTAATTTTATTATGTCAAAAGGACCATTCACTGCCCGTATCAATCAGATTGATACCGCAGAAAATTTCCACATCTTACAGGTGGAGCAGTTAACCGAACAGTTTTTTCACGGTCAGAAGGAGACGTTGAAAGTTCCCGTAGACGAACGGCTTTCTTCTTTGCGCTCCGGCGACGTGATTACTTATTACCGTGCGGAAGAAGAGTATGTCATTACGGAAACGCCGCATTCGGAAGAACGTGTCGTACTCTTGTTTAAGCGCAGTTCTGACGGACTTGGACTGCCGGAAAAGCGCTGTCTGTGGATAGCTCCGGGTAAGCCTCTGATGCAGTTGCCGGATTTGCCGCGTATTGTTCAAATTCTGCTCGGTTTGTCTTCCTATTACGGTAAACGGGAGGATTTGGTGAGAGCCGCGCTGGATATTCTGGCGCTGTCGCAAGATGCCGAAGCAATTGATGCTCTGTTCTCAATTCGTCCGGATTTGCTGGATAAACTGCTGGGAATGGAATATGCGGTTGTTTCCGTGCAAGTTGCCGATTCGCTCATTGCTCTGGCTTTGGCCGGTGCCGATTTGGAACACCCGCGCCGCCGCGATTTGCGGCAGATTTTGTCTTTGGCGCTGCTCCACGGCGAAACTCAGGCCAAGATTTATGACTTTATCGCTTCATACGAACGCGAATAAGGCATAAAAAAGCGTGTTCTGCCCGTGTGCGGATACCTCCCGGACGGCCGGTGTTCGAACCTTGTGAACCCGTATTTTCCCTCCTTTGCATAAAGGGGCGGAAAATACGGTTTTTTTTTGCCCGAATGACAAAAAAAGTCTTGCAAATTAAATCTTTTATCCTTATAAATATAAACGAAAACGGCAATCCCGCCGTTTTTTGTAATTCACACGCAGGAATGGCGTCGGTCTGCCCGGATGAAAAGGACAGGCTTCACGCTCCGGTGCTTAAAGCGATTTAGGCCGAAATCCTGCGGAGGTTTAACCGGAAAATAAGGAAAAATAAAAATGACACTTCCTACTTTTACATTGCGTCAGCTCGTTGAAGCCGGCGTACACTTCGGACACCACGCCCGTCGTTGGAATCCGCAGATGGCTCCGTATATTTACGGCAAAAAAGACAACGTTCACATCATCGACCTGCAGAAAACTTACCCGATGCTTTACACAGCGCTGGCAGTTGCCCGCGACGTAGCGGCCAAAGGCGGCAAGGTTCTGTTTGTTGCAACCAAGCGCCAGGCTCAGGATATCGTTAAGGAAAGCGCTGAAAGATGCGGACAGTACTATGTTAACTACCGTTGGCTCGGTGGTATGCTCACCAACTGGAAAACTGTTAACAAGTCTATCAACCGTCTCGTTAAATTAAACGAAATGGAAGAAAAGAACGCCTATGACGGATATACCAAGAAAGAAATGCAGAACATCAAGAAAGAACAGGAAAAGTTGGCTCTTTCTTTGGATGGTATCAAAAATATGGGCGGTCAGCCTGATTTGCTGTTCGTTATCGATACGCCGAAAGAAGCTTTGGCGATTAAAGAAGCCAGAAAGCTGGGTATCCCGGTAATCGGCATCACCGATACGAATGCAAACCCGAATGACGTTGATTACCCGGTTCCGGGCAATGACGATGCCATTCGTGCCATCCAGCTGTATTGCGAACTCGTTTCGTCTGCAATTCTGGACGGTATGCAGGCGGAAATCGCTGCTCAGGGCGTTAAAGTTGACGATGCCGTAAATGCAGCGGCTGACGAAGCATTCGTTGAAAATGTAGAAAACGCTTAATTATATTAAGTAGTGTAAAAAAAGCAGGCGGCGGCTTTCGGGCTGCCGCCGGACTATCGTATTTAGAACATCAAACAAGGGGAATGATAATGGCAGAAATTACCGCAGCTCTGGTAAAAAGTTTAAGAGAGACCTCCGGTGCCGGCATGTTGGATTGCAAAAAGGCGCTGGTTGAAACCAATGGCAATATGGAAGAGGCAATTGACTGGCTCCGCAAAAAAGGCCTGGCTTCCGCTGCCAAAAAAGCCAGCCGTATCGCCGCAGAAGGTCTGGTATCCGTATATGTAGAAGGCAATGCCGGTGCGGTTGTTGAAGTAAACTCCGAAACCGACTTCGTTGCCAAGAACGATATTTTTCAGGATTATGTTGAAAATGCCGCTAAGGCTGCTCTGGCTGTCAAGGGCGATGTTGAAGGCCTGAAAGCTTTCACCTGCCCGGTAACCGGCAAAGATATGGGAACGATTTTGACGGATATGATTGCTAAAATCGGTGAAAATATGAATCTGCGCCGCGCCGCTTATCTGAGTGCCGCCAATGGCGTCGTCTGCTCCTACATTCATAACGCCGTTCGTCCGAATCTTGGTAAAATCGGCGTTTTGGTTGCCGTTGAAGGCAATGCCGATAAGGCTAAAATGCAGGAACTGGGCAAACACATCGCTATGCACATTGCTGCCACCAACCCGATTGCGATGACAATTGCCGAAGTTCCGGCTGAAGCCGTTGAACGCGAAAAGAATATTTTCAGCGAGCAGGCTCTGGCTTCCGGCAAACCGGCAAACATCGTTGAAAAAATGGTTGAAGGCCGCATCCGCAAGTACTACGAAGAAGTTGTCTTAGAAGAACAGGCATACATTATGGACCCGGATAAGAAGGTAAAAGACATTGTTGCCGAATTTGCTAAAGAAAACAACACCGACGTTAAACTCGGCGGTTTTGTATGCTTCAAACTTGGCGAAGGCCTGCAGAAGAAAGAAGAAGACTTTGCAGCCGAAGTTGCAGCTCAGCTCGGCAAGTCCGCATAAGCTTTGGCTTTAATGCATAAATGCTGTGTGGCACAAAAATAATGCTGTAAGGTATAAAATTGTGCCAAACCTAAATGAGAACAGCCGGAATTTAATTCCGGCTGTTTTTTATTTTCTGAATGTAAAAAGTTCTTGATAAATTTCGCTTTTATAAATTCTTACATGTGATAAAAAACGGTCATTAATTTTCTACACATAAAGTTTTATGCCCGGCAAGACTAAAGTATTGTTTTTGCACAGCGGCAGAGTAACATAAAACTGCTGAATTAAAATGACCGTTTTTTTTCAGCAGGTGAGTCGTTATGCGTAAGAAGTTCTATTTTACTGTTTTATTGTTTATCTTGCTGCCGGCATATTGTATGGCCGCACAATATGCCGTAAAAAAACAGGATGTAAGTTTCGGAAAGTTTACTCAAACTTCGGAAAATGCTGAAATTTATTTATCGCCTGACGGCAGTGTTACAGCGGTAGGCGGGCGCGTTTCCAACGGAGTGGCAGGAATAATACATTATTCTTTGGAAGATACGAAACAGGACGTAATGGTGAAAATGCCGGATACATATTCCATCTATGAGGAAGGCATTGGCTGCAAATTTGAAATATATAACCATACCTATAACCCGCAACAGTTTAACCTGTATGTCGGCGGTCCGTCCGAACAGGATGTATATATCGGCGCGACCCTGCGCATAACCGGGATGTGCGAACCGGGAACATACTCAACGACCTATTATGTCAATCCAACGGTAAATGGCTACTATAGCGGTTTTAATACGCCGATTCGGGTCTCGTTGATTATCGAGGAAAAAATAGGCATCCGTGAAACACAATCTCTTGATTTCGGCACATTGGTTTCTCTGGTCGCGGACAGTACCGTTACGGTAGATTATAACGGCAGTCGCCGAAGTTCCGGAAACATACATTTACACTCGTCAAAAGCGTCCAACGGCGTTTTTCAGCTTGAGGGGATAGCCGGCCGTAAGGTAAATGTAACGTTTCCGTCATCTGTAGATATCGGCGGCGGTATGGTCGTCAGCAATTTTACGGCGGATACGGGATTATCTTTTCCGCTGGAGGCAGAGCGGCAGAATATGAATGTCGGTGCAACGTTGAATGTGCCTGCCGGTACGCCCGAAGGAGAATACAGCGGTCAATATACCGTTATCGTCAGCTACTAATAAAAACAGGTTCAGCCGCATGGCTGAACCTGTGTGTCGTTCGGTAAATAAACGGTAATTAAACCGTCATAAACTGATTTTTGATAAATTCCGGCAGCGTTTCATCCGCCTTGCCTAAAACCAGACGGTCAAAACAAATGCTGTTGGCCGGTGGTTCCAAATTAAAAGCAAGCGTTTTGGCGCCGTTTTTCCAAGCTTCCCAGACAAAACGAGAAGCGGGAGGAATTTCTCCTGACGTTCCGACCGCAACGAAGAGGTCGGCGCAGCGCAGCAGGTCTTCCGCAACAGAAGTGAACATTATTTCTTCGCCAAAGAAGACAATGTCCGGCCGCAGCGATTTCTCGGCGCGGCAAAAAGGGCAGGGCATATCCGGCGTGATATCATTCCATGTTTCCCAGACATTATGGCAATGTGAGCATCGGATTTTGTTAATTTGTCCGTGAATGTGATACACATTTTCACTGCCCGCCTTTTCGTGCAGGGTATCCATGTTTTGCGTCAGGATATATACTTCTCCTGAATAGCCCTGCTGTAGCCAGCTGATTGCCAAATGGGCGGCATTGGGCTTTGCTTCAGCCATTTCGTGTCTTAACCCGTTATAAAAGTCAAGCACGTCACTGCGTCGTTGCAAAAGGGCTTCCGCCGTTGCCACCTCTTCGGGATTGCGGTTGTTCCACAATCCGTTTTTTCCGCGGAAGAGCGATAGCCCGGATTCGGCGGAAATGCCGGCACCGGTCAGAAATACAATTTTACGGTATTGGAATTGCATAAATTTAGACTTTTTTTACGAGGTTGGCTCCCTGGGCTCATTCCTTCGTGAAACAGTCTTTTGCCGTTTCAAAATAATAAAACATATATTTATCGGAATAAGCATATAATACGTTTTTTGTGCCGTTTGTCAACAAAATATCCAAATCAGGTACCGGCGGCAAAACAGATGTTGACAAACGTTCCGGATTTGGCTACAGTTCGCCTCGGTTCGTTGTTTTATCCAAAGCAAATAAAAGGAAATCAGGATGCTATTTGAAAAAGCGGCAATTTTGGGCATCGGCTTGATTGGTTCTTCGCTTGCCCGTTGCCTTAAGCAAAACAGCGATGTTAAAACGCTGGCTGTTTACGATAAAAATTCTGCCAATCTGCAAAAAGCCCGCGAACTGGATTTGGCCGATATTTATGCCGGTAATCTGTGCGAAGCCGTCAAAGGCGCCGATTTGGTCGTATTCGCCACGCCGGTCTGCGCATTTGGCGCATTGGCACGGGAGAGTGCACCGTTTCTGAAAAAAGGAACAGTCATTACCGACGTCGGTTCGGTTAAACAATACAGCTTGCGCGAAATGGAAAAATATTTAAACCGGCACAACGGTATGGTTGTTGTCGGAGGGCATCCTGTTGCCGGTACAGAAAAGTCCGGACCCGAAAACGGTTTTGCCTCGCTGTTTAAAGGGCGCTGGTGCATTTTGACGCCGGATGAAAATTCTTCATCTGATGCCGTTGCCCGCCTGACGGCAATGTGGGAGCATTGCGGCATGAAGGTAGATACGATGGAACCTGCGCATCATGATAAGGTTATGGCCGCCGTATCGCATCTGCCGCAGCTGATTGCATATTCCATTGTCGGCACCGTTGCCGATTTGGAGGGATATGAACATAAGGAAATTATCAAATATTCCGCCGGCGGCTTCCGCGATTTTACGCGTATTGCCGGTTCTGACCCGACAATGTGGCGCGATGTCTTTTTGACCAACAAGCAGACGGTTTTGGAACTGATACAGCGTTTTGTTGAAGATTTAATAGCCCTTGAACGTAATATTCGCTGGGACGAGGGAGATAAGCTGTTTGATTTGTTTAAGCGTACGCAGAAAATCCGCAAAGACGTCATTGAAGCCAAGCAGGATCAGCCTGAACACGAAAAACGCATTTTGGAAGAACTTGGCGCGGAATTTTGAAACAGCCCGTATTTTGAAGCAGTCCGCATTGTAAAACAATCCTTATTTGGGAGTAGTCCGTATTTTGGAATAGAGCATACTTTGAAACAGTCTGTTTGCGGCGAAAAATATTGACAACCGAAAATAATGGATTACATTATACCAAACTTATCTAAAGAGGAGATGTGTGTATGTATAAAAAAATTATAGGGCTGGCTGTCTTGCCGTTTTTGCTGGCAGGTTGTGCCGATAACATCAATTCCGACCATTATAATACCAATCAGGCCGGAAAAGTTTCAACAGTTTCCCAGTGCACGGTATTAAGTGTGCGGCAGGTGGGCGTAAACAGCGATTCCGGCGCCGGAACGCTTATCGGCGGCATTGCCGGCGGCGTAGCCGGTTCTACCATCGGCGGCGGCAGCACCGCACATACGCTGGGAGCGGTTGGCGGTGCATTGCTTGGCGGTCTTGTTGGTGATGCCGCAGAAAAAGGACTGAGTTCCCAGACCGGCTTGGAATATATCGTCAAGCTTGACAACGGTCAGGTAATCAGCGTTACGCAGGGAACGGGGCAGGCGCTCGGCGTCGGCCAGCGTTGTCTGGTTTTGTTTGGCAATACGACCCGCATTATTGCCCAGTAAAATATGAAAAAGCGCCTGATAGCAATCGCCTTTGTTCTGATTGCCGCATTCGGCGTGTTATGTTACGGCAGCAGATACCGTCGGCAGAAAACGCCGGCAGTATCTGTGGTTATGCTTACCTATCAGCGGGCAGAAATGCTGCCGCAGGCGATAGAGAGCATTTTGTCGCAGACTTTTTCTGATTTTGAATTTATCATCATAAACGACGGTTCGTCGGACGATACCGATGAAGTCGTCGCACACTATAATGATTCTCGTATTCGCTATTATCGCAATGACCGCAACCGGGGAATTGCTTTTTCCCGTAACCGGGCGGCATCTCTGGCGCGTGGAAAATATATTATGATTATGGATGACGATGATCGGAGCTTTCTGGAACGGATGTCCGGACAGGTCTCTTACCTTGAACAACATTCTGATATTGCGGCTGTTGCCGGGCAGATAGCAGGGTTGCCGCGCATTCCGCAAAATCATGATGAAATTGCAGCCGGGCTGATACAATACAATAATTTCGGCAATGCCAATGTAATGTACCGCCGCAGTTTTGCCGCAAAACACGGCATTCGGTATGACGAAGAGCTGAAAGCGTCGGAAGACTGGGATTTTTGGCTGAAAATACTGTTTGCCGGCGGGAAGTTTGCCGCGCTTCCTGATAATGTATTGGCAAGAAACGGCGCCAGCACAAAATATTACGGTATTAGCTATGAAGAGGCCAATACTGCTGTCCGTAAAAAAATCGGCAAGGCCTTTCTGCCGGAAAAACCGGACGCGTTTTATGCCGCCGACAGTTGCGGTAAATTAAAACTTATATCTGAAAAGAATATATTTTCCCCGGCTTTTATGCAAAAGCTTTTTGACATCAACTGTCCTGCCGCGGCATCTCCAGCAGTTCGCTGACAAATTGCGGCAGCGTATCGCCGGCCTTGCCCATAATATGCCTGTCAAAATAGAAGTTGTTTGACGTCGGTTCAAGATTAAATTCAAGCGTATCAGCCCCATAATACTTGGCAGTCTGTACAAATCCGGCTGCCGGATAAACCACGCCGGACGTTCCCACGGACACGAACAGGTCAGATGTGCTTAAAAGCCTTTCCACCTTATCCATATAAAGCAGATTTTCGCCGAAGAAAACGATATTGGGCTTCATCATTCCCATAATATGGCAGTCCTCGCAAACCGTTTCCGAGGTAACGTCGCCCCAGGTTTCCAGAACGTGTCCGCAGTTCATGCAGACAGCCTGGTTAATCTGCCCGTGGATATGGATGACGTTTTTGCTTTTGGCTTTTTCATGTAAGGTGTCGATGTTCTGCGTTATAATATGAACCTCGCCCGGATACTCCTGCTGCAGCCGCGTAATTGCCAGATGTCCGGCGTTGGGCTTCGCATTCCAAAGTTCAGGTTTCATGTTGTTATAAAAATCGTGGACGTAATCTTGATTACGGTAATATGCCTCAATTGTTGCCACATCTTCAACACGGTGGTTGTTCCATAGTCCGTTTTCGCTTCTGAACGTGGCTAGGCCGGATTCGGCGGAAATTCCCGCTCCGGTTAAAAACAAAATTCTCTTGTAAGTCTTTGCCATAAAAATCTCCGTTTCCTCTCATTTGCCGTTATACTTTTTTAATCTGTATTATATGTTTGACCAGCCTTATGTTTCTTAATCCGTATTAAGCATCCTTACTTATATTATACCTTTCTAACCTGTTGTCGCTTAAATCTTTTCTTAAGCAATTTAGATTATATGTAAACCAATCCTGCGTGACAGGCAACCTTTTTTATAAGACGGAGAACAAAATTATGTGTTGCAACGGAATTCTCGCCCTGTTGGCGCTTATTATCGGCTTTATGGCTATTGTCTATCTTTTGTATCAGGTATATTCTTATATCCGCTGCGGCTGTGGGAGATACGGGCCGTTTGTATCTTCGTACGGAAAAATCAAAGAAGACATTTTGGAAGAAGCCAGAAAAGTATTGAGAAAAGCCGACCGTCCGCTAAAAGTAACCGACTTGGGCTGCGGCAGCGGAGCTTTGCTCCTGCCGTTGGCAAAAGAATTTCCCGAACATCAGTTTACCGGCTACGAGTGGGATGTCGTTCCCCTGACGATGGGAAAGATTAAAGCTGCCGGGCTGAAAAACATCACTTTTGTCAAAGGGGATTATATGAAACAGTCCTATGCCGATATGGACTTAATCCTCTGCTATGTGTTGAAAGTAACCGGCGAGCCGTTGGGCAAAAAATTGGCACAGGAAATTAAAAAGGACTGCATTGTTATTTCCGAAATGTTTCCTCTTGGGCATTTACATGAAATCAAACAGATAGAATCTTCTATTTATGGCGTTCCGGAAAAAATTTACGTTTATCAAAAGCCTCATTCTCAGAAAGATTCTGTTCAACCCCGGAAATCCGCCCCGCACAACGGCAAGACCAAATCTCAGCCGGAAAAATCCGCACCGCAAGCTCGTAAAGCCAAATCTCAAGCCGGCAAAGAAACGCCCGGTGCAGGCAAATCCAAAATCTCCAGATTCAAAACCAAAAAGTAAGGAAAAGAAAAATGTCTCGAAAAACTTGTTTTATGATTTTTATTGCCGCCGTTACCATAATTTTGGTGTCCTATGTTATAAAATTTTCTCCGGTAACCGGGGCAGTATCTTCTGTTTTTGCCGCAATGCAGAATCCGTATCTGGCAGCCTCTGCCGTTGTTGTTTCCCTGCTGCTGGCAAAACAGCGTTATTATTGGCTGCTGATACTGGGTTGTGCTGTTCTAGCCGCAGTTCTGATACAGTTTTTTGTCGTTGGAGGAGCCCTCGCTGCAGCGGTATTGCTGTATAAGATTGCGGCATTTGTCGTTTATGCTTATTTGATTATGCTGATGCGCTTTATGCTTTAGAAAAAAGCCGCCCGTAAAATGGCGGCATATTTTTTATCAGGGCGCGTATTATATTTTCTTTTCATAAATTTGTTTACATTTAAAACAAAATGGCTTAAACTCCTTTCTGCTTTAAAAACAAGATTTAACTAATGGGGAATTATTTAAAATGTTAAGAAGAACTAAAATTGTTGATTTGCTGAAGTCGGACACGACTAAACCGCAGGTATTGGCAAAAGGTTGGGTCAGAACCAGACGTGATGCCAAAGATTTTTCGTTTATTGAATTAAACGACGGATCCTGCCTGAAAAATTTACAAATCATTGCTCATAATAATCTCCCCAATTATAATGAAGTAAAAAGTTTGTCTACCGGTTCGTCCGTTGCCGTAACCGGCGCTTTGGTAGAGTCTCAGGGCGGCAGCCAAAAATACGAAGTCGTGGCCGATAAAATCGAAATTTACAGTCTGGCGCCGGAAGATTTTCCGTTGCAAAAGAAAAAGCACTCTGATGAATATCTGCGCACGATTGCCCATCTGCGTCCGCGCACCAATAAATACGGCGCCGCTTTTCGCGTTCGGTCGGCTTTGTCTTATGCAATACACAAATTTTTTCAGGAGCGTGGATTTAAATATGTCCATACGCCGATTATAACCGGTTCCGACTGTGAAGGCGCCGGGGAGATGTTTCAGGTAACAACGTTGGATTTGAAAAATCCACCGCTTTTGCCGGACGGAAAAATTGATTACAGTCAGGATTTCTTCGGCAAGCCTGCGCACTTGACTGTGTCCGGACAATTGAACGGCGAAATGTATGCCTGTGCTCTGGGAGATATTTATACGTTCGGTCCGACGTTCCGTGCCGAAAATTCCAATACCGCGCGCCATGCGGCAGAGTTCTGGATGATTGAGCCGGAAATGGCTTTTGCCGATATTCATGACGATATGGATTTGGCCGAGGATATGGTGCGCTTTTGTGTAACCGACGTTATGGAGCAATGCGCTGATGATATTGAACTGTTTGCCAAATTTGTTGATCCGACGCTGATGGAAACGCTGAACAATATCAAAAACAACAGTTTTGCCCGCATTACCTATACCGAGGCTATCGAAATTATGCAAAAGTCAGGCAAAAAATTTGAATATGCTCCGGAATACGGGATTGATATGCAGACCGAGCATGAGCGTTTTCTGGCGGAAGAACATTTTAAGCGTCCGGTAATTGTCCGCGACTATCCGAAAGAAATCAAGGCTTTCTATATGCGGATGAACGATGATAACAAAACCGTCGCCGCTATGGATGTTTTGGTTCCGAGGATTGGCGAACTGATTGGAGGCTCGCAGCGTGAAGAACGGTATGAGCTGTTGAAAAAGCGGATAGAAGAACTTGGAATGCACGAAGAAGATTACGCCTGGTATCTGGATTCGCGCAAATACGGTTCGGTGCCGCACGCCGGGTTCGGACTGGGATTTGAACGGATGATGATGCTTTTGACCGGTATTGCCAATATCCGTGACGTTATTCCGTTTCCGCGGACGCCTAAATCGCTTAACTTTTAGATGAGCCGTATTCGGATAAAGGCCTGACTGTTGTACGGACCTTATTCCGAAAAATGGCTTAACCTTAGGGAGATAAAGCTATGCAGAAAATCTTTGGCCGGGCTGGGCAGCCGTTGTTGCCGCAAAAGGTTTTATCCGTTGCAATTGTTACGGTTGCCTTTTGTATTTGTGCCGCAGCTGTCCCTGCTGCCGTTGCCGCATCGGCGGAGGAAGGGGACAGGCAGCCGGCAGAAGTCTTTACGCACAAGGTAGAAAAAAAGCTGCTGCCGCTGCCGGATTGTAAAGACGCCGTGCTTCTTGGCGCGGTCAAAGATTTTGTTGCCGGGTTTTATGCCGGAAATGCTGATAAAAATGCAGCATTTCGCCGTCGGCGTCATTTTATAACCCATAATCTGGCAGAATTTTCCCGGGAAAATATTGCCAATTATAAAACAGAGGCGGCTCGCCCCGTATCGGATATTATTATTGACCTGAAAGTTAATAAAAACATCTTGGAAGAAAATATGCTTCTCTGCAAAAATCAGAGCCCTTATAAGGATCCCGGAAACGTTTATATTCTGGTGTATCCGGAAGAAGACGGCTACAGGGTGCATCTGATAAATCTGGGTGCACAAGGGGAAGATGTTTCCTTCTTTTATAAAAAGGCTTGATTTTGCCGGGCGGATACCCTAAATAAATTCCGTTGCCGCCACAAAAATATATGGCGAACCGCCGCTGGCACGCCGGCTGAAAAGCTCGGTACGGCGGTTGAAAGGCACGGTACGCCGGTTGAAAAGTGAAGTCTGTTAGGAATAAGTATGAGCGAACATAAAGATTTAATCGTTATAAAACCGAAATCCCAACTGCCTATGGTGGTTGAGGAAAACGGGATTTATGCTTATCTTGAACAGATAAAAAGATTCCCGGTGCTGACCGAAGATGAAGAAAAGAAACTGATAACCGATTTTCAGACCAAAGGCGACTTGCTGGCCGCCCAAAAGCTGATTACCTCGCATTTGCGCCTGGCTGCCAAGATTGCGCTGACCTACCGCCGTTACGGGCTGCCGATGTCTGATGTTATTTCCGAGGCTAATCTGGGGTTGATGCAGGCGGTTAAAAAATTCGATATGGATAAGAAAGTTCGGTTGGCAACGTATGCGATATGGTGGATAAAAGCCGCGGTCAACGATTACATCCTGCGTTCTTGGTCTTTGGTCAAAATCGGCACGGTTGCGGCGCAGAAAAAACTGTTTTATAACCTGAGCCGGATAAAAGCCCGCTTAGGGTTATACGAAAATAAGGAACTTGAGCCGAAAGTGGTCAAGGCTATTGCACATGAACTGATGGTTGATGAAAAGGACGTTACCGAAATGAACCGCCGTATCGGCGGCGACAGTTCTCTGAACGTCAGTGTCGGCGATGACGAAGACGGTCATGAAAAAATCGATATGATTGTTGACCGTCGGGAAAATATTGAAGCCAAAATATCGGCACGGCAGGAGCAGGCGTATAAAGCCAGAATTTTGGCTCAGTGTATGAAAAAACTGGATGAACGCGAGCAGTACATCATTAAAAACCGGATGCTGACCGAAAACCCGAGCACGTTGGATGATATCGGAACTCATTTCAACATCAGCCGTGAACGGGTGCGGCAGATTGAAAAGAAGGCTTTCGATAAGCTTTCTTCCGAAGTAAAAAAGGCAATGGCGGCATAAGGCTGCATTTCCGTTGTCGGAAGTTTGAGAATGGACAGGCAATTGCATAACACGGCCAAGGCATCAGCCGAAAAAGACAAGAAGGCGGCATCGCTGCGGGAAGAATTGGTCATGGCATTGGCGGCAGCAAAAATTCCGTCGCCGCGTTTGGAAGCCGGCATAATTTTGCGGTATGCCGTACCCGGATATCCTGAAATGACGGCAACAGAGGCCGCTCAGGCTCGTCAAATGCTTGCGCGGCGTCTCCGTCATGAACCGCTGGATAAGATAACCGGAGAGCGCGAGTTCTATAAATCGGTGTTTATGGTAAATAATGCAGTACTGACTCCCCGCCCGGATACGGAAATTTTGGTGGAAGAAGCGTTGAAAAGAATTAATCCCGAAAAAAAGTGTCGGATTCTGGATTTGGGAACCGGATCAGGATGTATCCTGCTGTCGTTGCTTAAGGAATGTCCTCTGGCAGAAGGAACCGGGGTGGATGTTTCTCCGGAAGCGCTTGCCGTTGCGCGGGAAAATGCCGCAAGGCTCGGCGTTTCCGGCAGATGCTCTTTTGTAAATCAGAGTTGGTCGGAGTGGAAACCCGAAAATGAAAAATGGGACATGATAGTCTCCAATCCGCCGTATATCCCGCGTGGCGAGATAGCCGGGCTGGATGCGGAAGTAAAAGATTATGACCCGCATTTGGCGCTGGACGGCGGCGAAGACGGTTACGGCTGCTATCGGGAAATTGCCGGCCTGGTGCCTTTAATTTTGCAAAAGGGCGGTTATATTCTGTTGGAAAGCGGAATGGGGCAGGCTGAGGATATTATGCGCATTTTTTCGGCTCAGGGGCTGGAAACAGTTGCCGTCATCCCGGATTTGGCCGGCATAAACAGATGTGTGATACTAAAAAAATAAGTTGCAAAAATAATTTTTAGCCTCTAATATCCGTTCTGTATTTGACGCGCGGTTTCATGTTGGGCGCGTTAGCCATTTCCTTTTTGAATGTAATGAATTGACAGGGTTTAAGACTCTGTCGTGATTGTGGGAATATATGAAAAAGCAAAATAACAGATTTCGCAATAATGGTAACAATAACAACGGTTACACATTGAACTATAAATTTGACAGCGTAAGCATAGCCGGAAAGATAAGTGGTACCGCGCTGGACTTGATTCGCCGCTATAACGATCTTGCCAAAGAAGCTCAGAGCTGCGGCAATTATGTCGATATGGAAATTTATCGCCAGTATGCCGAACACTATCGCAAAATTGTAACGGATATCAACGAGCGGCGCCAGGCACGTCAGGACGGGCAGAACCGTCAGGACGAGAAAAACCTTTCTGAAAATTCCGAAGCACAGGGTGTTTCAGATGTGGAAGAAGGCAATAATGAAACGTCGGCCGCGCCGGTCGAACCTGTGCCCGAAGCCAACGGATATGTTGAAACCCTTCCCGCTCAGGAAAGTCCTGCCGCCAAAAGTTTTCAGGTGGTTGAAATCTCAGCTGAAAAAGCGGAAATTCCGGCGGAGGCGAAACCCAAACGTGTTGTCCGGCGCAAGGTCTCTGCCCCGCGCAAAACTTCAGAAAAGGCTGCGGCGGAAGGCTAGCCTGTTTTATTAAAATATGCAGATAAGGAGAAAATATATGCCAGCAGAGCTTGCTTTTTTAATTGTCGCAGTTGCGGTAATTGCCATTACATATAAAACCTATGTCGGGTACGGGGATTACCGATGGTATACCAAGCTGGGCTTTTTTCTGTTTTTGCTGATTGGCTGGAGTGCTCCTTTTCTGGGATTTATACTGCGCCGTGCGGATTTGCCCGAAAGTTTCGTTTATTTGACCAAAGGGCTGTATTTCCTGTTTGGCTTTGTCTTTTTTCTTTTTATTATCAGTTTTATCCGCGATACGTTGTGGATGGTTATTGATTTGATACGCCGGGCTCCGGTTGAGGAAATGAAAAATCCGCCCTTGTTGCAAAAGGTAAATATTATTACATTCGTTTTTTGTCTGCTGTTTTGCTTTTACGGCGTATACGAAGCTGAAAAAAATCCGGCAATTAAAACATATGACATAACATCTCCCAAAGTCCGGCAGAAAACAAAAGTCGTTATGCTGTCAGATTTGCATATTGATGTTGACGTGTCGCCTGAAACAGTAGAGCGGCTGGTTAATCGCGTCAATACCTTAAATCCCGATGCCGTAGTCATTGTCGGAGATATCGTTGACAATACGCCTGTTAAACTTTATAAGCAGATGCAGGAATTGAAAAAGCTGAAAGTCAAAGACCATGTTTATCTCGTTTTGGGCAATCACGAATTTTATTCGGGTGCAATGGGCTGGGGGCTTGCATTTGCTCAGATGGGATTTGAATTTTTAAACAATTATGGCGAAAAACTTGGCGATACCGGGATTTATATTGCCGGCATTCCGGATATTAATGCGGCAGAATGGTTTAAAAAGCCGGTAAAAGCAAAAAATGCCCTGTATAAGGCGGAAAAGGAAGACTACGTTATCATGTTGTCCCATACGCCCAAACTCGCGGAAGGGGTAACGGCAGAAAATGTTGATTTGCAGCTTTCAGGGCATACGCACGGCGGGCAGATTTATCCGTTTCACTATTTTACGGAAATTGCCAATGACGGGGTGCTGGCCGGATTTTACAATAAAAACGGCGTTCAGATGTACGTTTCCCGCGGAACCAGATACTGGGGGCCGCCGATGCGGATTTTCGCCCCTTCGGAAATTACCGTGTTTAACTTTTCTCCGGCAGGGAAAAATGACAAACCTGCTGCATAAGGCATATGAAATCGCCGAAAAGGAGGATGTATCTACGCTGCCTGACAGGGCTGTAGTATATAGTGTCAGCTATATGCCGGATTCGGAAAATAAAAAAAGAGCCGAAGACTTTGTAAAGTCAACGCCCGATGCCCGTATGTTGGACGATACGCCGTGCGGCAGGGCGCTTATCGCCCTTGGTCTGGACGGCAGAGTTGATGAGGTAGGAGAGGAAATAACCAAAATCTGGAAACTTGCCTCTTCGCGTTATATAGGTGCTGCATCAGGAAACATAAACGCTTTTGTAGATGGTGCCGATGAACGCAGCACGTTTTGCTCGACTGAATTGCATGAAATAATAAACAATCCTAAAATCACGAGCATCAACGGAATTGCCAAAACAGTTTTTGCTCAGAATTTTCAACCCGCACATTATAAATAAGCGGTATAAACTAATCTGTGCTATTGTATCGGAAAGCCCGTTATACACCTTTCAATAAAAATACCCCGTCGGCTCACAAGCTGTTACGGGGTATCCGTTTTTCAGGCAAAGTCCAAACTAAACTCGAAACTAGAAAACCTGTTCACGCGTCGTGCGCAGTTCAACCTGAGGGAAATCTTCTTTGGCTTTGTTCAGGTGCCATGCGTTTCGTGCCAGAAAGACTGTTTCTCCGTCATGATCATGTGCAATATTAGCTTGGTTGGTATCAATAAATTTCGCTAAAACGTTCTTGTCTGCGCAGGCAATCCAGCGCGCCGTATAATACTGGGTCGGTTCAAACGCAACCGGTATGTTGAATTCGGTACGAATACGGTCGGCCATAACTTCAAACTGCAACACGCCGACAACCCCGACAATCCATTCCGAACCGATAACCGGCTTAAACACGCTGGCGCCGCCTTCTTCGGCAATCTGCTGCAGCGCGTTGCCTAAATGCTTTGATTTCAGCGGGTCAAGTGCACGCACTGATTTTAGCAGCTCCGGTGCAAAACTAGGAATACCGGTAAAATGTAGTTTTTCCCCTTCGGTAAGCGTGTCGCCGATACGCAGCTGTCCGTGGTTGGGAATGCCGATAATGTCCCCGGCGTAAGCGTCTTCGGCAAGTTCCCGTTCTTGAGCCAGAAACATCACCGGCGTCGGTACTTTTACAGGTTTGCCCGTGCGTATCTGCGTCAGGCTCATGCCGCGTTTGAAGTGCCCGGAGCATAAACGCATAAATGCGATTCTGTCCCGATGTTTCGGATCCATATTGGCCTGGATTTTGAAAATAAATCCCGTTACCTTTTTCTCATCGGCACTGACCTTGCGTTCTGCCGCAGGCTGCGGCCGGGGCGAGGGAGCTAAATTATGCAAGCCTTCCAAAACTTCCTTAACCCCGAAATTATTAATGGCACTGCCGAAGAAAACCGGGGTCAGCGCACCGGCAAGATACAGTTCCAAATCAAATTGCGGACAGAGTTCTTTAACCATCATGACATCTTCACGCAGTTTGGCAACCGCATGTGCCGGCAGAAGCTCGTCAAGTTTCGAATCGTCCAGGCCTTTGCAGGTTTCAATCACGCTGTTGACCTGTCCCTTGTTGCCGGTTTTGTTCATCAAAATAAGCTGATCGTTCAAAAGGTCGTAGCAGCCGAGAAAGTCTTTGCCGCTGCCGATGGGCCAGCTTGCCGGGCAAACGTCGAGCGCCAGCGTTTTTTCAATGTCGTCCAGCAGCAGGAACGAGTCTTGCCCCTCGCGGTCCATTTTATTGATGAACGTAATAATCGGAATGTTCCTGAGACGACAGACTTCAAACAGTTTTTTCGTTTGCGTTTCAATGCCTTTTGCCGAGTCTATGACCATAACCGCCGAGTCCACGGCTGTCAAAACCCGGTAAGTGTCTTCGGAGAAGTCTTCGTGCCCCGGTGTATCCAGCAGGTTAAAAGTGATGTTGTGATATTCAAAAGTCATTACTGACGACGCGACCGAAATGCCGCGTTCCTGTTCCACTTTCATCCAGTCGGAATGGGCTCTCCGGTTTTCGCCGCGCGCTTTAACCGCCCCGGCCTGCTGAATGGCGCCGCCGAACAACAGCAGCTTTTCGGTCAGGGTGGTTTTACCGGCGTCCGGGTGTGAAATAATCGCAAACGTTTTTCTTTTGTTGACAGTATTTTCTGGCATTGTTTTTCTCTGTAAAATTACTCTTGCCCGTTACATACGTAAACGGGGATAAATATGTAAAATAACTCTTCCTTGCCGCAAACATAAGCGGAGAGCAAAATTCAAACGCATACTAACAAATAAATTGCAATATGCAAGCCAAAAATACGTTCAGTGCCGTCTGAAATGTGAAAAAGCCGGAAACCCGTAAAAAAATGCTTGACTCTTACAATTTATTCCCTAATATCCATGTAGGTTTTGATAACAAAATAACACTCCACGGAGTGCCGTCAGTCAGCGAGGGTTCGCACACTGGCGCAATTTTTTTTATCATAATGGGTAATAAATATTAGGAAATTTAATGTTTGACGCATTGACAACCAAATTGAGCGGAATTTTCTCCAGGCTCGGTTCCCGCGGTATCCTGAAAGAGAAGGATATTGAAGACGGGCTGCGCGAGATTCGCCTGGCCTTGCTGGAGGCAGACGTGTCGCTTCCGGTTGTGAGGGAATTTATGGCTCGCGTCAAAGAAAAGGCCTTGGGCGAAACAGTTATCAAAGCTGTCCGCCCGGATCAGCAGCTTGTGAAAATCGTTTATGATGAGCTGGTGGCGCTATTAGGTGCTGAAAACAATGAGCTTAATTTCAAAGCGGTGCCGCCTGCCGTTGTCCTGATGGTTGGTTTGCAGGGTTCCGGTAAGACTACGACCTCAGCCAAGATAGCCTTAAAGCTCAAAAAAAATAAACGCGTTTTGCTTGCCTCGCTGGATGTTTATCGTCCGGCAGCGCAGGAACAGCTGGCACAGCTCGGTGCTCAGATTGGCGTAGACGTTTTGCCGGTAGTTGCCGGAGAAAAACCTTTGGAAATTACCCGCCGCGCTATGTCTGTCGGAAAGAAAGGACTGTATGATGTCCTGATTTTGGATACTGCCGGCCGCTTGCAGATTGATGAAACTCTAATGAATGAGGTTGCAGCGGTTAAAAAGCTGGCACAGCCGACCGAAACGCTTCTGGTGGCTGATGCTCTTATCGGTCAGGAAGCCTGCAACGTCGCCAGAGAGTTTAATGAAAAAGTCGGCGTTACCGGTTTGGTGCTGACACGTATTGACGGTTCGTCGCGCGCAGGTGCCGCGTTGTCCATGAAAATGGTGTCGGGCGCGCCGCTGAAGTTCCTCGGAACCGGTGAAAAACTGGAGGATATCGAAGAGTTTCACGCTGACCGTCTGGCCGGGCGCATCTTGGACAAAGGCGATGTTGTCAGCCTGGTAGAAAAGGCAGTGGAAAATATTGACCGCGAAGAAACCGAAGCGATGGCTAAAAAGATGCTGAAAGGCAAGTTTGATTTGGACGATATGCTGAATCAAATCCGTCAGATGCAGAAGCTCGGTTCCATGTCAAGCATTATGGGGATGCTGCCCGGTTTGGGGAAATATAAGGAACAGATAGAAGCGGTTAATGCCGATTCGCTGGTCAAAAAGCAGGAGGCGATAATCCTTTCCATGACCAAGGGAGAACGTCGCAATCCTGATATTATCAAGGCATCGCGCAAGAAGAGAATTGCCGCCGGTGCCGGTGTAGAAGTTCATGAAGTTAACAAGTTGCTTAAATCCTATGAGCAAATGTCAACTATGATGAAGAGAATGGGAAAAATGGGCGGCCTCGGCTCGCTCGCTTCCCGTTTTGGCAAAAACAGTCCGTTTGGGGGCGGTTCCTTTGGGAACAATCCTTTTGGCGGATTTAACAACAAATTTCCGTTTTAAGCGGAAGGAACGAAACAAATAATAACTGGAAAGGAAAAAAATGACAGTTCGTATTAGACTTTCTCGCGGTGGATCGAAAAAGCACCCTTACTATCGCGTTGTAGCTGCCGATCAGAGAGCTCCTCGTGACGGTAGATTTATTGAAAAGCTGGGTTCTTATAATCCGCTGCTGCCGCAGGATCATCAGGAAAGACTGGTTCTGGATGTTGAAAAGGTAAAATCTTGGATTGCCAAAGGGGCACAGCCGACCGAAAGACTGCAAAAGCTGTTTGCTAACCTGGGCATCTGCGAGGCTCCGAAAATTCACAGCCAGCCCAAGAAGTCTGCTCCGAAGGCGAAAGCTCTGGAGAGAATTAAGGAAAAAGAAGAAAAGGCAAAAGCTGCTGCTGAAGCGGCCGCCGCTGCTGCTGCCGAGGCCGCTGCCGCAGCCGAAGCTCCGGCTGAAACATCTGCCGAAGCCTAAGCTTTTTCTCTTTATAAATTAAGTTTATGTTGCGATTGGTAATTTAATGAGCGAAAAAAGGGTTTGTTTAGGCAAAATTGTCGGTGTTCACGGCATCAGGGGTGAGGTCAAGGTCAAAAGCTATACGGCTGTTGACAAAGATATTGCCGCTTATGGCGAACTGGAAGACAAAGCTGCCGGAAAGCGTTTTTCGCTGAAAGTTACCGGACATTCAAAAGATTTGCTCCGAATAAAAATCAAGGGGATTGATGACCGCACCACGGCGGAAACCCTTGTCGGAACCGAGTTTTATGCCCCCCGCGGCATCCTCCCGGAACTAAAAACGGAAGAGGTTTATTACGAAGCGGATTTGGTCGGTATGAAAGTGCTCGATGCTAAAAAGGCCGAAGTTGCCGAAGTTGTCGGTTTTTATAATTTCGGCGCCGGAGATATTTTGGAAATCCGGCTCAAGAGCGGGCGTTCCGAAATGCTGCCTTTTAACAAGGGCTATGTGCCGGAGATAAATCTTGACGAAGGCTATATTATTGTGGCGTCAACCGGAATGGTATTCTTGGAAGACGGAGAGGATTCCGAAGAATGCTGAATGTAACGGTTCTGACTGTTTTTCCCGAATTGTTTCCGGGTTTTCTCGGGTACTCTTTGACCGGAAAAGCATTGGAAGAGCAAAAGTGGCAGCTGCAGGCCGTCAACATCCGCGACTATGCGTTTGACCGTCATAAGTCTGTGGACGACACGCCGTGCGGCGGCGGCGCAGGAATGATTATGCGTCCCGATGTTTTGGGGCGGGCAATAGAAGCCAATCATACCCGGGGACGGATTATCTATATGAGTCCCAAAGGGCGCCCGCTGACGCAGAAGCTGGTACACGAGCTCTCCCGCGAAGAAGAACTGACGATTGTCTGCGGGCGTTTTGAGGGCATTGACGAACGCGTCATTGAAGCCTACAACGTCGAGGAGATAAGCATCGGCGATTACATTCTGACCGGAGGCGAACAGGCCGCCCAGATAATGTTGGATGCAGTCGTCAGGCTGTTGCCGGGCGTTCTGGGAAATGAGGCATCTTTGGAAGATGAAAGTTTTGAAAACTTTCTTTTGGAATACCCCCAATATACCCGTCCGACGGAATGGGAGGGGCGCAGTGTTCCTGAAGTCCTGCTGTCCGGACATCACCGGAAGATAGCCGACTGGCGCCGCGAACAGGCCGAAATCGCAACCAAGGCCAAACGCCCTGACTTATTTAAGAAATATCTTGATTCTAAAAATAGTTAGGTGTATAAAGTTAAAAAATTTTATAAAAAGGTAAAACTGATGAACATTTTAGAAAATATTGAACAAGAGCAAGTAGCCAAATTGACTGAAGGCAAGAACATTCCTGACTTCAAGGCCGGCGACACCCTTAAGGTTCACACCAAGGTAAAGGAAGGCGACCGCGAGCGTATTCAGATTTATGAAGGCGTCTGCATTGCCCGTAAGAATGATGGTCTGAACTCTTCTTTCACTGTTCGCAAAATTTCTTTCGGCGAAGGCGTAGAACGTGTATTCCCGCTGTATTCTCCGAATGTTGCGAAGATTGAGGTAACTCGTATCGGTAAGGTAAGAAGAGCCAAGTTGTACTTCTTGCGTGCCCTGCGCGGCCGTTCTGCCCGTATTGCTGACGACTTGTCTGCACAGGCTAAAGCAAAGAACGCCGAATAAGGCTTTGCTCATAGGTAAAATAAAAAACCCGCTGTTTTCAGGCGGGTTTTTTGTACTCAAAAAGCCCCATACGTTTTACGCGGGGCTTTTTAAGGGTAAATGCAAAAGCGTTCAGGCAGTCGGAACGCCTGAGCAAAATCAAACGACGAATTTCTCGATTAAAAGTCTGGTGGCATTTCTTGAAATCGGAGCTTTCTCTACGGCATAAAGTAAAAGTTCCCGGTTTCCGAGTTTGACCAGTTCACATTGCGCCTCTTCCGACAAATTATAAGTTGAAATGTACAGCTTTATTAAAGCTTCATCTCCGCGGGCAATAAGCGCAACTTGTGCCGGAATGCACAGCCAGGTATGCTCCAGAAACGATTTTAATTCGTTGACATCGGCTGTTTTCGCCAAATTGGTTTCAAATGTTTCGTCTGACATAATAAATAGTTTTTAAGTGGAACAATAATGCCTTAATAATTTAATGAAAACCTTAAAACAATATCTGAAATTTAATAGCTGATATTCAAAATTTAATGATTGATGTCCAGTGTGTCAATAATTTTTTTCGCGTCTTCGGGGGCATAATCCCAATAGGCCGACGCAATAATTCTTTTTTGTGTTTCTTCATCAAATCGGAATTTGATAATTCTCGCCGGACAACCTCCCACAACGGCAAAATCGGGAACATCTTTGTTGACAAAAGAATTAGCGCCGACCACAGCACCGTTGCCGACGGTAACGCCGCGCCGGATAACTGCATTTACGCCTATCCAAACATCGTTTTTAATAATACAGTCCTTTTGGGTTAAGTCGTGATACCCCCCCGGTATGAAAGGAGCGTCGAGGTTGAAACCTCATCAAGATTATGTTCGCCTTGTCCGATTCTGACGTGTGAAGCAATACTGCAATATCTGCCTATTTTTGCTCTGGTAATATCAACGTCCCTGCCGACAGACGTATAATCGCCGATTTCACAATGCGAATCAATAACGGAAGATTTGTCAACACAGGTATGTTTTCCACGTATATAAGCATTGGCTTTTTTGTTTCTTAGAATATCAATAGCCTTTTGTATTAGTCTGATTTTCATTTTGCCTCCATTGCCAATTTATTTTCCTAAAACCGTCCTGATGGCAGTTGTTGACCTGACCGGCAATAAATCTTTGGGGATACGATTGCTGACGATATAACGTATTCCTAAATCTTCTACGGTTTTACGTTTCTCTGGGCTGTCGCCGTCGCTGTTGACAAAGAAAATATCCGGCTTAATTTCTGCCAGCTCTTGCAAAAAGTCGAGCTTGCCGCTTCCTTTGGCGATAAAAGCCTGATGAACATACCGGATAGCCCCGACCATATACAGGCGTTCCTTTTCGTTATAAAGTGTTTTGCGTTTCTTCAGTTCTTCCACCGTCTTGTCTGAACCGATGGAAACATATAAGTCGCCGTACTGGCTTGCCTCTTCGAAAAAACGGATATGCCCGCTGTGCAGAACATCAAAACAACCGGAAACAAAAACTTTAACCATGATTACTTTTCCTTACTTTGGTTTTTATGCAAAAATCTGCAAGATAATATTTGATTACACCGTTAACACGTACCACTTTGTATAAGCCGTAACCCCATTTGATTTTCAGTTTATTGTGTTCGGCCAGTTCTGCCGAAAAAATGCCTTGCCATCTTATGCGGTAGTGCGGGCGAATCTGCGTAATCAGCCGCAAAGCTGAGAGCGAACTGATAATATAATCAGCAAGTGCCAGTTGGTATTTTTTCCCGGAAAAATGCTGCGTATCCCTGTATTTGAATTTTTGTTGTACAACATGAAAATACAGGTTTATAGTTTGGAAAGCGAGAGTTTCACTTACCTGTGTTTGGATTTTATTGCGCGAACATATTTCTTTGTTTACATTGTCGTCAAATTTTTTTAAGTTATCAACTCGGACGTTTGGAGTTGTCGTCAGTATGACGATATTCGGCGTATGAGAATACAGATAACCGAGAAATTTTTGATATGCCTGTTCATATCGCTCCGCATCTTCAGCATTATCTGCTGTGTGCAAATACATACCATGCTTTCCTCCGATATTGACAAGTATAAGGGAGTAGTTGTATTCCTTATTTTTGAAAAATATATCGCAGACATCATAAAGTAAATCGTCTTCAATGGATGCGGACGAACCAACAAAATCAACAGCATATTTGGGAAGAAGTTTTCCTAAGCTGCTTCGGAATTCGCGGGAAACGCTGTCGCCGACTAAAAGAATACGCGGGCAGCCAAAATTTTTGGCATTGTCAATCCACGTATTGCTCCATTCAACATTTTCCCGGTCTTTTTCTTTATTAAAGCCAGTCATAACTTTATCCAGTCGTTAGGAACGATATCACCGGAATATTCGGCAGCGTCCGGCCTGAACCATTGCTTAGGCGCAACGACAATCTTGTCCGGATTTGTATTTAGCCAGGCTCCCCACCACGAAAATGTGCTGTTGGCGATAATGTTATGGCGGCAGTTCCGCATCAGTTCCAAGTCAAAATAGCCGTGTTTTTCATCATTAATTTCAACGATAGTTTGCGTATAGGCTGTTTGTATATTAGTCCGAACCCAGTCTGTATCACTGGAAAAAATAAAGAAATGCGGTTTATCAACGCGTTTCCCGATATAATCCATCGCATTCAGAAAATAATCCTTATCCAAATAAGTAAAAGGGCTGCGCGGATTAAGATAGTCGCCGCGACGGATATGAACGGCAACGGCATCGGCAGCCCGGATTTTGGCAAGCATATCAAGATTCGCTGCATCAAGAGGTTTTATCAGCGTAAAATCATGCAACAGCCTTTCTCGCAGCGGTTTAAAATATTTTTCGGTCTGGAAAACTCCGTCATAATAAACGTCGCCATCTTTGCTTAGAAGTTCCGGCTCGTAACGGTTAATCTGTCTTTCGCAGACTCGGTTGGTTTTCAGGTAAATAAATTTTCCCAGATTAAATTTTTTGCGGATGGAACGGGGAAGAATGTTTTTAAATCTGATTTCGTTTTTACATTTTTTTATTTGTTCATTTGAGGCAAAATCTCCGCTGATGTTATACAATCCCAGATCAAAACTGCGGTAATGGTTGGTCAAAAAGCTGGTATTGTCCCACAAAACATCGCCGGCAGCCAGTCCGAAGGCATATTGAAACATCTGATTGCCGAGTCCTCCGCCCAGCCTGACGATACGCAGCGGTTTATCCGGGGAAACATGGGCGGAATATTTGCTTTCTTGAGGTGAAACAGCCATAAAAATCTCCTTTGGCAGATAAATCTGACCTTTTGTTTATAAAAAACCAACCTTTTAAATATATACCTGAGTAGACATTCAATAGCAAGAATAAGTTATTCTAATCCATTATAATTAAATAATTAATTGAAAAGACGAAAATCTTGTTGTGAATAAAAAACTGCTTATTTAAAAGGTTGGTTTAAATTCAACAGGTTTCTAACGTGGAAAAAACGCACACAGACAAAGGAAACTGTGGCCTTCAAGGGCGGAAAGATATAAGAAAAAGCGATGCTCTGATATGCAATCTTCAGGTATAATAAAAGCGCCTGTTTGCTCAACAGGCGCCAAATATGGTCGGAACGGGTGGATTCGAACCACTGACCTCTGCGACCCGAACGCAGCGTTCTACCAGGCTGAACTACGTTCCGTTGTTCAACGAACATATATCTACACAAAAAAAAATTAGATTACAAGCTTTTTTTTCATCTGTGCGCAAAAAAATTATCTGTACGCAAAAATGATTGGTATACAAATAATCTTATATGTATAAAAATAATATTTGCATAAAAAAATTGACGCTTTTGCAAATCAATTGTAAAACAAATCGGTCAGAAATTGTGCAAGGAGAGTAAAATGTTGTATTTGGGGTGTCATCTGTCATCAGCTGCCGGTTTTGCCGCAATGGGAAAAACGGCTTTGAAAATTAATGCCAATACGTTTCAGTTCTTTTTGCGCAATCCCCGCGGCGGTGCTGCCAAAGACATAAAGCCGGCCGATGTTTCTGAATTTCTGGCATTGGCAAAACAGAACGGGTTTGGCAAAATTTTGGCTCATGCGCCGTATACGCTCAATCCCTGTTCAAAAGATACATCGGTTCGGGAATTTGCCGGCGAGGTTTTTGCCGATGATTTGAAACGGATGGAAAATCTTCCCGGAAACCTGTATAATTTCCATCCCGGTTCACACGTAGGGCAGGGAATTGCCGCCGCTATTCCGCAAATCGTCGAGATTTTGGATGCCGTAATGCCGGAAGCGCGCCATACAACGGTATTATTGGAAACCATGTCCGGCAAAGGCAGCGAAGTAGGCTCCCGTTTTGAGGAGCTGGCAGAAATAATTTCCCGTGCCAGCTCTAATGCGCCGGAACGTCTCGGTGTATGCTTGGATACCTGCCATGTCTATTCTGCCGGCTACGATATTGTCAACCGTCTGGACGAAGTATTGGAAGAATTTGACCGTGTCATCGGGCTGAATCGTTTGCATGCGATTCATTTAAACGACAGTATGACGGAGTTTGCGTCGCATAAAGACCGCCACGAGCGGCTGGGGCATGGGACAATAGGAAAAGACGCTCTGATTCGGTTTATCAATCATTCTGCGCTCAAAGGTATTCCCGTTAATTTGGAAACGCCGAACGAAATTCCCGGATATGAGGAAGAAATAGCCCTTCTGCGTCAAAGCTATACGCAGGGATAGCCGCACATTTCGTTGAGACCTGAGGCCTTAGGTTCCGTTTGAGCGTTTAAAGCAAAATTTCCGCAACGATGCCGAATACAACACCCAAACCGTACAATAGTGCGAGTATGCGCAGATTCTCTTTCCGATTCGGGTTAACCCGGTATAAAACCAGATATCCCAGTCCTGCATTGCTGAGCGTTCCCGCCAGCATTGTGCCCAATGTAATCGCATTGTCAAGATACAGCTGCGTCAGCAATACCGATGGATAACAGCTGGGAATAAGCCCCACGCCTGCCGCAATGAATTTGCTGAGTATCGGCATTCCCGTCAACAGCAGCTGCACGGTCTCTCTGCCGCCAAATGCAAAAACGGCGTTGACGATAAGAGAGAAAATAAAGATGAAAATGCTGATTTTTTCAGTATGCTTGTATGCGGAATGCCATATGTTTTCCTTGCCGTCGCATTTGCATTTTTCCCGTTGGCAAAATGCCTCAATGTCCGGTTCCTGTTTGTGCCTGATAAATTTTTGCGGCAGAAAAATATCCAACAGCACACCGCTGGCAATCGCAAAAATAACCTTAATTCCCAAAATCTGTACAATCAAAGCCGCTCCTGCGCCGCCGGAAATCAAAATCGGCAGCATCTCGTCGGAAGTGGAGAGAAAAATGGCCATCAGCGTGCCGAGCGTAATAATGCCTGTTGCATAGAGGTTGGCTGCCGCGACCGAAAAACCGCATTGTGGTATCAGCCCCAGCAATCCGCCGGCAACCGGACCATAAGAACCTGATTTTTTTATATAGGATAGAGTTTTCCGCGATGTCTTATGTTCCAGAAATTCAAGCGCCAGATATGTCAGAAACAGGTATGGAAACAACGCCAGCGTTTCGTATAGGGAATCAATCAGAATATCCATGCCGATGTTAAACATTGCCGCCTCTTGGAAAATTTATTGCAAAACTAACAACATATCTAACAAAACTATTGTATTTTTGCAACAAAAAAAGCCCATGTTCATAAAAAAGCTGTTGCTGGTACAAACATATTAAAAAAGACGCCTCATACGAAGCGTCTTAAAATTTTCCGGGTTCAAACAAACCGTCTTTTCAAAAACTTAAATTTTAATCCTCAGTCGAAAGCATTTTCTCTTTCATCTTGGCGAGCATTAAGATTTTTGCCTGCTCTTTGGTAAAAGGCAGGATAACATCTGATTTTTTAAAAAACAAGACCTCACCGCTTGATAATAACACATACGCCACACTTGAGCTTGTTCGGCGTCGGCCATCTCCACCAATCGCTATTAACGTGGCAACAACAGAGTCCGAACTAAGTTCAGATGCATCTTCCGGCACATTGAGCTCTTGCGGAGGAGTGGGCAACAGTCGGTTGTATTCACTATATTCATACGACGGCTCACCGGAACATGATGCCAAAAACAAATAACAGATTGCAACTGCAATCATAAATAATAATTTTTTCATAAAGTTATATTTTAATGATTAATATTGGATATTATTATCAGCTAAATTTGTCTTTTTGTCAATATATTTTTCATCTGACTAAAAAATAAGATTTCTTTATATCTTTACTGTTTTCCAAACATAAGAAAAAGAGCCGCAAAAGTGCGGCTCTTTTTTCCGGACAGGCATAATACCTGACTTTGCAAAGTCTGATTATGCTGCCTTTTCGTCAAAGTTATACAAGTCTTCAACCGAAACTTTCTTTTCTTTGGTCTGGACTTTGGAAAGGACATAGTCAATGACCTTTTCTTCATAAACGGAAGTACGCAGACGTTCAACCGCTTCTTTGTTCTTCAGATAAAAGTCAAAAATGGCCTTTGCCTGCATCGGATAACGCTGAGCTTCGCTCATAATCGCCTTGTTGAGGTCTTCCTGCGTTACTTCTACTTTGGCGTCATTGCCGACTTCAGCCAGCAACAGACCGAGCTTAACACGTCGAACGGCGATTTCCTTGTATTCTTTCAGCAGGTCTTCTTCCTTTTTCTTCTTTTCGTCTTCGTCAAGCTGATTGTTTTTCTTGGCGTTTTCATACTGCTTGACAATCGCTTCATACTCCATGTCAACGAGCTTGGCCGGAACGTCAAACTTGTAAGCCTTGTCCAAAGCATCCAGCAGAGAACGTTTCTGTTTCATCTTGGAAGCGGTTTCATAATCTTGTGCGATTCTCTTCTTGACGGTCTCTTTGAGCTTGTCAAGGTTTTCTTCGCCCATGGATTTTGCGAATTCGTCATTGATTTCCGCTTTTTTGATTTCTCTGATTTCTTTGATTGTCGTTACAAACAGGGCTTCTTTGCCGGCCAGATCTTTGGCATGGTAGTTTTCCGGGAAAGTCGCTTTTACTTCTACGACTTCGCCGGCTTTCTTGCCGATAAGCTGGTCTTCATAACCCGGAATAAAGGAGTTGGAACCGATTTCCAGCGGATAAGCTTCGCCTTTGCCGCCCGGAAATTCTACACCGTCAATGGAACCGACAAAATCGATAACCGCAATATCGCCTTTGGCCGTAACGCGGTCTTCTTCAACCTTAATCGTGTCGCGGCGGCTCTCAGCCATATAGTTCAGCGCTTTTTCAACTTCCTCGTCGGGAACTTCCGCTACCGGCTTTTCGATTTTGATTGCGGAGAAGTCCTTTAGTTCAATCGTCGGCATAATGTCCATGGATACCTTGAATTCAACGTCTTTACCTTCTTCAAATTTCTTCAGGTCGACATCCGGCGTGAATACCGGGCGCAATTCCTTTTCTTTCAGGACTTCGTTGACGCCGTTGCGGACAACTTCATCCAGCGCATCGCTCATTGCGTTGCCCTGGTATTTTTTCTTAACCATCGCAAACGGAACCTTTCCCGCTCTGAAACCGGCCATGCTGACCGTCTTGGCAATCTCGTGAAGTTTCTTGTCAACTTCCGCGGTGAAATCCGCAGCGCTGACGGTAACGTTATATTCGCGGCTCAAGCCTTCTGATTTTACTTCTTTAATCTTCATTATATTTATCTCTTCCAAAAAGCCCATTTCGGCAGTACCCGAAATGGTGCGGACGGAGAGACTCGAACTCTCACAGCAAAGCCACCAGATCCTAAGTCTGGCGTGTCTACCAATTTCACCACGCCCGCGGATTACAACAACAAATTTGCCCCGAGTATATACAACATTTTTATATAATCAAGCAAAAAAATTATAAAATCACGCCCTTTTCAAAACGAAAGCCCTTCAGCAGTTCGGCCGTTTCCATCGGCTGTTTGCCTTCCCGTTGCAGCCTTTCGATACAAAGTGCCTTGCCTTCGCATCCGGCTATCGTCAGAGCCTTTTCGCCTTCAATAATTTCTCCCGGTGCGCCCTGTCCGTCGCATATCTGAGCCCGGTAAACCTTAAAACGTTCGCCTTTGTAGGTAAAATATGTCGCAGGGGAGGGGGAAAACGCTCTGATTTTGTCAGCCAGCGCATTCGTGTTTCCGGCAAAATCCAGTCGGCATTCGGCTTTGTCCAGCTTTTCCGCATAAGTTACCAGACTTTCGTCCTGCTTTGTCGGAACAATATTGTCCAGCTGCCGCAAGGTCCTGACCAGCAAATCAGCCCCGACCACAGACAATTCGTCATGCAAATCGCCTCCCGTCATTTCGGGTGTAATAACAACCTCTTCCTGGCTGAGAATGTCGCCGGCATCAAGCGCCGCCGCCATTTGCATGATGGAAATGCCGCTTTTCTTGTCTCCGGCTTCAATTGCCCGCTGTATCGGTGCCGCCCCGCGCCAGCGCGGCAACAAAGAAGCATGGACGTTAATACATCCTTTGGGAAAAATATCCAGAACAGTCTGCGGCAAAATTAAACCATACGCGGCAACAATCGCCATATCCGCCCCCAGTGCTTTCAGGCTCAGCTGTTCGTCTTCGTTCCTGAGAGACTTCGGCGTTCTGACTTCAATGCCTTTTGCTTCTGCTAAAAGGTGTACCGGTGTCTTATTGACCTTCTTGCCGCGACCGCTTTCTTTCGGCGCCCGGGTATAAACGGCGACGATGTTATGCTCTTTCGCCAGTGCTTCCAAAACCGGAACAGCAAAATCCGGCGTTCCCATAAATACAATTTTCATTATTCGGAAAATCCTGCGCGTTTATAGTCAATTTTAATATCCATGCCTTCCGCGTAAGCATTCAATGCGCTTTGAGCCATATCCGAGCCCATTGAAACCGCCGCCCGGGTTTTTACTTCCGCCAGAGCATCTTTGTCCAGCTCGTCGGCATAATTGACCGTTTCATACGGGGTAACGATGACAAAGTTGTTTCCCGGGTGTTCATAAAGTTTGACCGCGCCGTCTTCTGTTACGAACAGGTCGTTTATTTCCTGTGCGCTCAAACCGGCAAATGTTTCATTGCGGTTGATTGGTTCGGAACGGAAAACTTCCAAATTCCGTGCTTTCGCCGCATCGGCGAGCTGTTCGCCGTTTTCGGCATCGGCAATGATGTTGTCGGCAGTTTCCTTAGCCAGCGCATCTTTTTCCTGAACCTCCCACATTGCTGTGATTTTGTCTTTGACTTCATCAATCTCGGGCAGATGGGCATCTTTGACTGCGGTAACCTTGATAGCGGCAATACCGTCGTCAAATTCTTCGGCCGAGCTTATCTCGTTCAGCCCGTACGAAAAGACCAGTTCGTTAAAATCAAGCGAAGTTGTCAGAGATTTAAGCTGTGCCGGGGCGTTTTCAACCGGAGCCGTTTCGCTGATACCGGAAATCCGTACCGGTTCAATACCGAACATTTTTCCGGTTTCTGCCAAATCTTTGCCGCCGTTGACGGCATCGTCAATTTCAGCTCTGGCATCACGCAGGGCATCATACAGATTGTCATTGTTCAAAATCTCTTCAATCTGCGGCTTAACTTCTTCAAACGTCATTTTTTTTGCCGGAACAATCTGTTTGACGCTGACAACCTGCCATGTGTCGGCAACCTGCAATAGGCGAGGCTCGTTCAACGGCATTTCAAAAGTGTCGTATGCCAAATCTTCCGCCAGTTCATCCTGAGCAACCAGCCCCAATGTCGGCTCGTCAGCATTTTCCGCCTGCATATCTTTTGCCGCGGCAGCAAAATCTTTGCCGCCTTTTACTTCGTTCAGTGCCTTTTCTGCCTGCGCCTTGTCGGTAAAGACCATCTGCAATACTTCCCTTTTCTCCGGCAGGTCAAATTCCTTCTCGTGCTGCTTGTAATAATCCGCAACCATCTCGTCGCTTGCGGCATATTTCTTCAAAACCGTTTCATTGGGAACAAAAAGAACCTCTGCTTCCCTTGTCTCCGGAATCATAAAATTTTCCGAAAAGTCTTCAAAATACTGTTTGACTTCGTCGTCGCTGATTTTGCGTTCAATTCGAACGTCGGCCGGCGATACCGTAACATATTTAAAGGACTTGCGCTGATTGTCCATTTTGTGGATGGCTCTGCTGAGAGCTTCGGGAACACCAAAACCTTCTACCAGATCGGTAACCAGCATTTTGCGTGCCATAAGGCGCTTAACCATGGCTACATATTCGTCTTCGTTCAGGCCGGCGGAAGACAGGTAGCGTTTGAATATCTCAGGGTTAAACTGCCCGTTGGCCGGATTTATAAATTCCGGCTGGCTGAAAATAATCTGCTGAACATAGGCTTTAGGGAAATAAATATCGTTTTCGGCCATGGTCTGGTCAAGAACGCTCTCGTCGACAATCTGTCTCAATACGCCTTCGGTAATGGCGTTGCGCATATCGTCGGTCAGTTCAAAATCGTCGCTGGTCAGATTTTTTAGTGCATTCAGCTCTTTTTGTAATCTGTAGGAAAATTCGCTTTGCGTCGTTTTTTTGCCGTCAACATCGACCACGGTCTGGTTCTGGCTGGCACTGTCAATATAGCCCGTAACGCCGAAAAGCGAAACAAAACTGACGGCTACCGCTGCGGAAATAATTTTGAAAACCCAACTTTCATGTGCTTTAGCTAATTTACTTATCATTTTTTTCCATCCCAAAAATAACCTGATTGTTGCCCATTATAAAAGCCAAAAAAATTTATGCAATTGCAAATATAAATATGTTCAACGTTTTTTTTTACAAAGCGGGAAAGCATTCGCCTTGTTTTGAACCGGCGCTTTTTCATCCGGTCTTTTCCTCTATCCGGTCTTTTCTTTCATTCAGCCTTTTTCTTCATCCGGCGGTTTCCTCCGGGCGGGGGAATTTTTCTGTAAACAACTTTTTTTTTAGCTGGAAAATAAAAAAGCCTGTGCTAAAAAAGAACAAGTTATAATTTATGGAATGAGGATTAAGAACATGGTGAGAAAAACTTTAATTGCCGGCAACTGGAAAATGAACTGTCTTTTGGAAGACGGCGTTGCTTTGGCCAAAGGCGTCGCCCAGGAAGCCAAAAAGGCTGCCCGCAAAGATTGCGAATTCCTGATTTGTCCTCCGTTTACCCTGTTGGCTTCGGCAAAGAAGGCAATTAAAGGGTCCCGGGTTATGCTTGGGGCGCAGGACTGCCATTTTGCGGCGTCTGGAGCGCATACCGGCGACATCAGCCCGGTTATGCTCAAGGACCTCGGATGCCAGTATGTGATTGTCGGGCACTCCGAACGCCGTACCGACCACTATGAAAGCGATGAACTGGTCAGAAAAAAAGCCGAGGCGGCGATTAATGCCGGGCTGAAAGTTATTATCTGTATCGGCGAAACCGAGGCGGAGCGTGATGCTGGTCATGCCATAGATGTCTGCACGTCGCAGATTAACGGTTCCGTTCCGGACGTTTCCACGGCGCAGAATACGGTAATTGCCTATGAGCCGGTTTGGGCGATAGGGACGGGACGTACGCCGACAACCGATGATGTTGAAGAAGTCCATGCCGCAATCCGCAAGGCGGTAAGCAAGAAGCTCGGCCGCGCCAATGCCAACAAAATGCGCATTTTGTACGGCGGCAGCATGAAACCGGCAAATGCCAAAGCGCTTTTGGCTCTTCCAGATGTCGATGGCGGTTTGATTGGCGGAGCCAGCCTCAAGGTGGCGGACTTTATGGCTATTGCCGAAGCAAGCAAACAATAATCAATAAAGGAAATAAAAATGGGATCTGTATTGTTAGTCATTCATTTAATGGTAGCCATCCTGCTGGTTGTGCTGATTTTGATGCAGCGCAATTCCGGCAATGCCCTGAGCGGGCTGGGCGGGGGCAACGGAGCGGACAGCTTTTTGTCTGCACGCGGCAAAGGAAACCTGCTGACCCGTACCACGGCAGTTCTGGCAACCGTATTTTTTATTACTTCGATTTTGCTTTCGCTGTATTATAAAGGCGAAACCAGAAAGCCGGAGTCAATTACCGACGTTGCGCCTCTGGTGCAGACCGAACCGGCGGTTCCGAGCGTTCCTGATGCAGCGGCGCAAAATCAGAGCACAGCTCCGGCAGCCTCTGATACAGCTCAAAATCCGGCACCGGCGCCTGCTTCGGCGGCAGCACCTGAAACTCCGTCCGTTCCGGCAGCGGAATAGCGATATGTCGTCAATAAGGACTGAAAATAAAGGCACCTTTTCAGGGAGGTGCCTTTTTCACTGCAAAATTTAACCAAAAAGGATAGAAAAATGTCTGAATTAAACCCGAAAACCAAATTTATTTTTATCACCGGCGGCGTTGTTTCTTCACTGGGAAAAGGTTTGGCCTCCGCCTCTCTTGCCTCAATTTTGCAATGCCGGGGCTTTAAAGTGCGGTTGAGAAAGCTTGACCCATATCTGAACGTCGACCCAGGTACGATGAGCCCGTTTCAGCACGGTGAAGTTTTCGTAACCGATGACGGAACCGAGGCCGATCTTGACCTGGGGCACTATGAGCGGTTTTCGGGCGTTGCGGCTAAGAAAAGCGATAGCACGACCACCGGTAAAATCTATCAGCGCGTTATAGATAAGGAGCGCCACGGGGATTATCTCGGATCTACCATTCAGGTCATTCCTCATGTAACCAATGAGATTAAAAATTTTATCGTCAGTGATTTGGAAGATGAAGACTTTGTACTGTGCGAAATCGGCGGTACGGTGGGCGATATTGAAGGGCAGCCTTATCTTGAAGCCATCCGCCAGCTGGCGTACGACCTCGGCCGTAATCGTACAATGTTTTTGCATCTGACGCTTTTGCCGTATATTCCGACTGCCGGCGAGCTGAAAACCAAACCGACGCAGCATTCGGTCAAGCAGCTGCAGGAATATGGTATTCAGCCGGATATGCTTTTGTGCCGTTCCCAGATGCCAATCCCGGAAAACGAACGCAAAAAGATTGCGCTGTTTTGCAATATTCGTGAGGAAAACGTTATCCCGGCACTGGACGTCAGCAACATTTATCAGGTGCCGCTGGCTTATTCCAAAGAGGGTATGGATAAAGCCGTATGCCGCTATTTCAATCTGCCGTGCCCCGATGCCGATTTGAGCCGGTGGGAAAAAATCGTTGAAACGCTCAAGGCGCCCGAGGGAGAAGTTAAAATTGCTGTGGTCGGCAAATATGTCAAATTGCTTGAGGCATACAAGTCCTTGGGCGAAGCTCTGACGCACGGCGGCATTGCCAACAAATACAAAGTGCGGATTAAATGGATTGATGCCGAAGACTTGGAACGTGAAGAGCCCTCAGCCCTGCTTTCCGACGTCAGCGGGATTTTGGTCCCCGGCGGGTTTGGTCTGCGCGGGACGGCCGGGAAAATTGCCGCCGTCAAATATGCGCGTGAACATAATATTCCGTTTTTGGGAATTTGTTTTGGAATGCAGATGGCCGTTATTGAAACTATGCGCAATATTCTCGGCGTCAAAAACGCCAATACGACCGAACTGGATGAAAACTGCGAAGCTGTTGTCGGCCTGATGACGGAATGGGATAAAGACGGAGCGAAACAGATACGTCATAAAGACGGAGATTTGGGCGGAACCATGCGTCTGGGCGCGTATGAAGCCGTTTTGAAACCCGGTTCCAAAGCGGCGGCAGTTTATGGCACGGAACACATCTCCGAACGTCATCGTCACCGTTATGAAGTCAATATTAAGTATAAAGAGCAACTGGAGCGGGCCGGTATGGTTATCTCCGGAACCTCGCCGGACGGTAAACTTCCGGAAATTGTCGAGCGCCCGGATCATCCGTGGTTTGTTGCCGTACAGTTTCACCCCGAGCTGAAGTCAAAGCCTTTTGCGCCGCATCCGCTGTTCGTGGAATTCGTCCGCGCCGCAATCAGGCAGAGCCGGTTGGTTTGAATGTATTGGGAACTGGTTTGCCAGGGGAAATAAAACAAACTTGAGCAGTAAAATTATTATTAGGATACAGCAAAGCCGCGACAGAAAATGTCGCGGCTTCGTTAAAATTGCCCTGTTCTCAAAGATTAAGCATGTTTCAGTGCGATATCAAGAATATCTTTGGCGTTTCGGGCCTTTTTGATGCAGGTATTGTCAATGCCCTGCCATAAAAACAAATGATGTTTGTTTTCAAGCCAAATCGGGCAGGTAACAATACCGATACTCTCAAACAAATGCCGGGGATTATCGTCAACAAAGAAAACTTCGTCATACCCGGAAGCCACTTGGCGTAAAGCTTCTTCCTTTGTTTGCTTCATTCCGACACAAATAATCTTTTCAAAACAATCGGCGTAATGCTCTTTAATGTTTTGGCGGCGTTGTTCTATATACGCAGGGTCGGCAGAGCTGACTATTGCTAAATCAAAACAATGGTTGGACAAGCTAAAGACCAATTCGGGCATTCCTTTTACCGGGAGCAGGTTTTTGAAAGTTTGCGATTGGCTGAAATACTCGCCAAATTCCAGATAAGGCTGGGGATTGTGAAGGAAATCATCAATAATGTCGTCCCAATCTTTATCACTTAATGACATGTTATAATAACAGGCAAATACAGATCTCATAGCCGGCCACAAATCTAACAGAACGCCGTCAACATCAAAAATAAATAATCGTTTCATACATAAATATTATAAAAATGACACAATAAATATTAAATTTGTCCAAAATTATATAAAATGTAGAAGGAATGTCAAGAATATTTTGTCGCCATTAAAAATAGGTTCTTTAAAATAAGGGTTGAAAAAAGCAATTTTATTGCTTACAATTCTCCTTAGTTTATTTTAAGAAAGGGAGAAAATTTTATGGAAGAGAAAAATAATACGAAACAGTGGGTAGTCGCCGCTATAATTTTGGTGGTTGCCGTCTTGCTGTTTATGCTGGCGTTCTCCGGCAAAAAGGAACCGGCTCCGACAGTAACGGCGCCTGAAACGAAGGCGGAGGCGACAGCGCCGGCGGCAGAACAGGATAAGCCCTCTGCTGTTGAAAAGGCGGCCGAACAGCGGAAACAGCCGGAAGAAAAGCAGAAGCCTGCGAAAGAAAGCCAGGCTGTATCCGAAGAAGCTTCTGGTGCCGTTGCCGCAAAAGCCGGGAGCGAAACACCGAAACCTCAGAAAAAAGCGATAAAAGTTGAACCGCAGAATGTGGTGCTGACCTTCACGGCGACTTCGGAAAAAGACTTTAATTACGAAGTGTTTTATACCGTAGAGCGCGAAGTCTGGTTTGATGCCGGGCATATGGTCGAATATCCGGGAAAAGCGGGAACCCACAGATACAGCATAGTTATTCCGTCAGATGAAGTGTACCGCATTCGTTTGGATTTTGCATCCAATCCGGGAACCGTAACCGTCAAAGATATTTATCTGATGGGGGCGCAGCGGGCTGACCTGAATCAGTTTGGCGAATATGAACTGAATCAGATTGACAAGGCTGTTGTCAATGAAGACGGAAGCTTCACCATAATTTCGGCTCAGGATGATCCGTATATGGCATACCGTTCCCCTCTGTTGCCGGAATAGGCAGCGCGGCGGTCTGCCTTCCGGCAGACAGTATGTCGTAAAAGTTGCTGAAATTCAAAAACCGCTTGCCAACAAGCGGTTTTTTGTTGCAAATAATCAGTCGCCGCATTGCATTTGGGGAATGGCTTACTCATAATGCCGATACCTTTGTGCCGCAGCACATATTGCGTCAGCTATGGTTTTATCAGTTCCTGCAATGCCGGGTTGCGGCTTAAATCGCCGAGAACCGCAGCCGCATCGCCGTCCTCTCCGCCAGTATTGAAAATATCCTTTTCCGTTTCGGCAAAGCTCATATATCGGGCGTATGATTGTACAGATGCGACCGAGTCAAAAACCGGAGCATCCGCGCGGGCAAAAATATCGCCCTCAATTTCTTCAATTTTGATTGGCTGCATATTTCCCCCCGGTTCATTGACGGCTTGCGGAATATCAATCGGAAAATCATTGTTGCGGTATTCCTGATGGTTAAAGCCGCGTTCATGCTCTTCTTCATGCTGCAATAGCTGTTTTTCGCTGTCATTTTCGGCAAAAAACGCCGCCGCTCTGGTATCAAGTTTTATTTCATCTTGGATGTAAACCGATACGTCGTCAATCTTGACGTCTTGCAGTTCGGCCAGCTCATGCCCGTCTTTTGACACGATGATTTTATATGTGCCGTATGGTATGGAATCCAAAATGAAAAATCCGTCCACATCGGCAAACGTCATCCCTTGTTCCTTACCGGCGTAATCAAACGCTGTAACCTGATAGCCGAACATACGGATGTTGTCGTCATTGGCAAGTTTGCCTTCAACCGCACCGCGATGGATGAACGGAATGGCGACGGTTCGTACGGTACCAGGCCGCAGCACCAGCTTTTTCTCTTCGTTTTTAGGCTGCAGGGCAATATCCAGCAGCGTTTCCGTGTCAACATTCAAAATTGTTTTCTCGTATGTCTGCAGGTCGGTTAAGACCGCCACGCCGTTTTCGTCGGTATAGACTTCTTTTTCCAGCCCGTTGGCATTCAGCCCGATTCCCTCAAGAGGATTGCCGCTTTCGTCAGCAAGTTTGACATACATCGTGCCCGTATCACTGAGCTTGGAATTTGCCGAAGTGATAATGCCCATTCTGTCCGGCGTCTTGGCAAAGCTGATGTTATAAGTCAGATATGAACTGATGTTGAAATCGCGGTCAACTTCGAGCGTCGCCGTCAATCCGCCGAACGGGAAGACCTGTCCGCCGGAAAATGAGAAATAATCCATGTCTTCAATCAGGTTGCGCGTATATTTTCCGGAAAGATATGTATTGCGTCCGGTGCGCCAGTCCAGCCGGGTAGAAAATTCCGTGAACCGGCTTTCCGGCGACGTTTCGTATGTCAGCCATGTCTCCGAAGAGAAATTTCCCCACCATTTGTAGGCGCCGCCGCGTACCGTATTATACGGTTTTTCCGAATGGGCATAATCGTAGTAATTGTCCTCAAGGGTAAGGTTCAGTCCGTTTATCAGCTGTTTGGACAATCGCGCCGTCATGTTGTTAAACGATGTCTGGTCGCTCTCAAGCGTCCCCTGCCGCCAGCTCAGATAATACGGTACCCGCCAGGGCAGCATGCCCGACAGTCTGGCTTCAAACTGTTCATCAAGATATTCGTCGCCGTAGAACGAAACCGGCGAGTGAATATTGTTAAACTTGTCATAACCGGCATAAACCGTTCCGATATAAACGTCGCCCTGCCATTCCGCGTGGTGTCCGAATTCCTGCGTATCCAGGTTTTGCTCCAGATTATATTGGATAGAACTTCCCTTAATCGCATACTGGGCGCCAGCCATGCCGAAATGCTGCGTCTCAATGCCCGTATCCGCATCCGGCGTCTGCGTAAAACCGCCCATTAAAGTCAGGTTGTCGGTCGCGCCGTAATAACCGGTAAGGTCAATAATAGGCGTGTCTTTGCCTTCGTATTCAAATGGCTCGTTGTCTTCTATCAGATAGCGGTACGGTTGGTATGCCGCCGCCGTATAGCCGAACTCGCCTTTTTTGACCGGGCTGGTACCGGAATAGTAGCGTTCATACTCGGTGCGTGTTTCGCCGTACGGGCCGTAAAAGACCAGCTTAAACGTATTCAGGCCATACGAAACCGGCATATTCGGAAAGTTGTACTGTCCGTTGACGCCGTTTTGTCTGTAACCGACCAGCTGTTCGTTCCAGTACAGCTCAACCTGCCACCCGTCGAGCAGCGGGCCGGTAATGTCAATCGTCTTGTTGGCGGACATCACCAGATTCTTAAAGCTGCTGACTGCCGCGCCGCGTCCGTAGCTGGCATCGGCAAAGTAAGAAGAACTGAGCCCGCTGATATCGCCGACTTTCAGAGTCTTAAGGTTAAACTTATTTTCGGGTTCGTCCAGAAACGTCCTGCTGCCGGAAATTCTGACCCTCGGGTTGCGGTCGGAATATGAGTCGCCGTAAATATAGGTGTTGACGTCCAGCCCGCCGGCAATCATTGCCAGATTAACCGAATATGCGTCGCTGTTAAAACTCTTTCCCGTATCATTGGAACGTCCCCAGCCTTTGCCCAGCGTAATGTCCACCACCGGTTCGCCAAACCAGCGGTTGTCAAATTCGTAGTTGCTGAAACTGTCCTGTTGGAAATTATAAGAACCCTTGCCGCGTTTTTTCTCGGCTTTCAGCTTTGCCGTTGTCGGAAAGTCCTTTTCCCGGTCGAGCGTCATCTGCATATTGAGCTTATCGATTTTAATCTGCATCTTGAGCAGGCGTATATAAAAGTCTGCGGCAAAAAAGACCGTCCCGTCAATAACCGTCATTTCGTCGGCCGCAAAAGAAGAAATGCTTCCGTATGCCGTTACCGTTCGCTGCGCCATATCAATTATAATGGTAGCGTCTTCGTCGTCAGCCATCTGTGCCGTAATCATGTTGCCGTCGATTTTGTATTTCAGGCCGAGGTACGCCGACATCTGCGGCAAAGAAATGTATTCCTTGCCGTTTTTGGCATAAACGTAAGCATAGTCGCTCAGGTTAAACCCTTGAACCACCGGTTCCAAAATCAGCGGTTCATCGCCGTAGTCCGTCAAGTCTTCGGCTCGGGCGGCACTGCCGTTTAGGAAGAGGGCGGCCGCCAACAGCCAAGCCGGGCTAAAGCTGCAGCGCCTGCCTGAATATTTCTTCTTTCGTCTTAGCATCTTCCAGTTTCAAAATTGCGTTATGGATGTTTGCATTCTTGTCCAGAGGCAGGTTAACGTTAAGCGTATCGGTTGACATATATATCTTGACGCCGTTCATCCGGCCGATATCCTTGTCTTTGCCGTCGGCAACGGCAATATTAAAGCGCGACGACTTGTTGCCCAAGCGTTTGAAAACCAGTTCGAGTTTTCCGTCCGGCAGCAGCTTGTAGCTTGAAAGTTCGGTTTTGCTGTACAGATTGTCGCCTTTGGTAATTGTAACCGGCAGTGTAATTGCAAACAACGCCTTAAGTTGCATGGAAAGGGTGTTCGACTTTGCGCCTGGCTTGGCCTTCGGCTTCGGGGCGCCGAGCATAACCTCGCTGATTTTAAGGTGTGAAACGAATTCGCCGTCCGGAGCCTGCGCCAGGCTTTTGCGGGCGATATTGATTGTCTGTACTTCATTCGGTTTTAGCGTAAACTGCCGCGGCGACCAGCTGAGATATTTGTCGGCATAAAAGCCGTTTTTGTCTGTGGTTTCTTTCAGCGCGCCGTTTTCGTCCTGTATGAAGTTGACGAAGCTGACCCGGTAAGTCTGCGTTTCGCTGGACGTATTGATAATCCGTACGCTTTGCACACGTTTGCTCGAGGCGGCATCAAAGTCGATGCTGTACGGAAAAACGGAAATGTTGGCGTCTGCCGTTCCCGCTGCCGTACAGAGCAGCAGCACCGTGGCACACAGTAGCATCGTGGCATACCGCAGCTTTTCTGCCGTTGCCGATAAATGGTTCAAGAAAATATGCGTATTCATTATATAAAGACCTCTCCTGTTAATAAGAAACCGTAACCGTGTAAGTTCCGCTGTAATCGCCTTCCGGCGCATTTGCAGGTACGTTTAATGTTGCGCCGATGTGCATGTCTGCCATATCTGACGCTAATGTAAATTGTGTTCCCATACTGGCCGTGAAGTTGTTGACGCTAAGGGCATTTCCGCCGCTGTAAATGAAAACCTCGCTCGGCAGCGATACATAAACAGTTCTCCCCGCCGTGCCGTCAATCGTAAAAATTCCCTGCGAAACGTCCGCGTTGTTCATCAGGTAAATCCCGCCCGTTGCCGACCTTTGTCCGTTGTAAGATAATGTAACGGTTCCGTCAGCGGAAGGGGACATCATTGCTCCGAAATTTATGTCTTGCTTTGCCGAAATGCCGAGTTTTTCAGCAATCGTAACGGAAAAGGTAAGTTGGGCGTCATTGGGGGCACACATATATGTGCTTGCAGAAACAGTCATCGTACCAGTATAAGTTCCTGCTTTACAATAACCGTCAATAGTCAGTTCTGCTCCGACATTGATATCCTGCGAACGGTTGCCCAATACACCCAATGGCGCAAGCCAGAAACTGCTCGGATTAAACTGAAGATTATTTAAGGAAAATTCGCAATTCTCGCCGCTTTGTCCGCCGGATATGCCGTTAGGCATCTGGAGTTCATGCGTTACGCCGCAGTTTACATCATACCGGATAATTCCCTGCCGGGCAGAACCCGAACCGCTGCCGCCGTCCCATGTAACGACGCCGTCGGTTCCCAGTCTGGCAACGGTTCTTTCTGCCGTCTGGATAACAGTTCCGAAGTCAGCAGTTTGCGTTACGCTGGCAGAATCTGCATACGTATTTTCGGCTGCAAATATTAAAAAGAAAAGAATTGCCCGATAAAATTTCATATATACCTGCGTATAAAAAACGACCCTTTTTTATACGCAATTTGGCGAGATGTCCGATTGGGCAGAATATTGAAATAAGTCTTTATAAATGTTGATAAATTGAGATAGTCTCTTGCCTAAGAAATATTCATTGCTATTGTTGATTTAAAGGGGTCGTTTAAATTCTACAACGAAAGTATATAATTTAAATAAATCAAAATAATAAGTTATCTGTTTTTTTATACAGCTTTGTTCTAGTAGCTTACAGTTACCTCATAAGTTCCGGCATAGTCGCCTTCATCTTGTCCCTGATTAACCGTCAAATCCGCTCCGACTTTGATTTGCCCGCTGGTTCCGTTCAAAGTCAGTTTGCTGGCCGGCTCGGTAACAAAATTGTCAACTGTCATCGAATCTCCTGTACCAGTTAATTCAACGGAATCCGATACTTGGATTGTCATACTTTGATTTTCGGCTCCTGTTACATTAAACAATCCGGCTTCGCCTTTATTGGTGCTGACCAATATACCATTATCACCGCCATCAACACTGCGTGAACCGTCCGTCGCCGAGATTTTTACTTTCTTTGTACCACTGGTCGGAGCCAGAATGGTGCCGAAATCCAATGCCTGAGCTTCCGTAACGGTTACCGGTGCAACAATCTTCGCACTGATATTTCCTTGGCCGGTAGCTTCGGCAGCCCAAACTTCCGCACAACCTAATGTCAGCACGGAAACTGCTGCCAGTAAATAAATCTTTTTCATATTTCTATCCCCTTAAAAATAGCAATAAATTTTATCAACATCTCCACTTTAAGGTATAAAAAATTAATTTTGAGTTTAAAACCGTCTGCCCATTGTTAAAAAACAACACCAAATTTGTAATTTGCCTTTTCTTTAATACAAGTCAGTTCTTTTCTTTTTCTAAATAAAAATTGCCCGGCCTTATTGAAAGCTGCCGCAGTATTTTACTCCGGACAAAATATATTTGAAATGCTGTCCGGGATGATAAAAAGTTAATTGATAAAAGGTTAATCGCTAAAAAAAGCTAATAAAAAAGCTAATAAGATGTTTGCAGAATATAAACGCCGTTTCTGCTTCCGCCTTGCGTTTCTTTGTCTTTGATGTTCAATGTTGCTCCGACGTCAACCGTCGCTTCGCCGTTCTGCCTGTCCAGCGCGACGATATTTCCCTTTCCGGCGTCTGTCGTAAATGAATGGATATCAATGCTTTTGTCTTCATTGTTGTAAATGCGCGCATCAGGAATATCCACCGTAACTGCCTGAGCTTTTGGGCCTTTCAGTTTGACAGAACCGGCTGAATAGGAACTGGTTGCCAGTCCGGGGCCGGTTGTCGTACGGTTGCCGTCCTCGTCAACGGTAACTTTTCCCTGATTGTTTTTAACCATCATCCCGAACGTTAAATCATTTGCGGATTCGGCTGATACCGGTGCGACAATCGTTGCACTGACCCGCCCGGTTGCCGTCGTTTCAATCTTGTTGCTCGCCCGCCGCTCCAGCTTTTGTGCGGCTTCTGCACTTCCCGCAATTGCCGCGCAAACCGCGCAAAATATCAGTCCGGTTTGCCAAATTCTCGCTTTGCGGCAGCTCTTTTTCATAAAACTTTCCGTCCTTTCTGTATGCGCTATTCGGCACTGGCCGTCTCATATTGCGGCTGCTTGACTGTTGTTTTTATCCGGGTAATCCGCATATTGTCGACCTGCATAACTTCATATACGCAATAATCGTCTTCGGTTTTGTCTCCGGCAACCGGTTCGCGCCCGAGCAGATTAAAGACATAGCCGCCCATGGTGCTCTCTTCATGCTCGTTATCGTCGTAAGGGAGCCCCAGACAGTCATAGGCGTCTTCAACCAGATACAACCCGTCAAATTCGCAGACTGTATCATTGATTTTCTTGACCGGTTCCTCGGTGATGTCATCGTGTTCGTCCCGGATGTCTCCGACCAGTTCTTCCAGAATATCTTCCATCGACAGCAGACCGGCTGTCCCACCGTATTCGTCAACCACAACCGCCAGATGAATGCGTTTTTTCATCATCTCGTGCAGAATTTCCGAAATGGACTTGTTTTCCGGAACAAACAGGATGTTGCGTACGATTTTGCTTAAAATGTCTTTATGCGGCGAATTTTTGCATTCCAGCAAATCGCGGATGTGTATCATGCCGATAATCTGATCCTTATCGCCGTTGCAGAGCGGAAAACGCGTGTGCTTATGCTGCTTGACGAACTCCATGACTTCGTTGTAGCTGCTGTTTTGATAAATACATTTCATTTCCTGCCGAGGAATCATAATCTCATGCGCGGAAATTTCCGAAAAGCAAATAGCGTTCTGGATAATTTCGCTTTCCGTATCGTCAATGACTCCGCCCTTTTGCGAGGCGTCAATAATCAGTTTGATTTCCTCTTCGGAATGTGCGTCTTCGTTTTCGTCCGCCTGTTTGACGCCCATCAGTTTCAAAATCCACATCGTAACGTGGTCAAATACCCAGATAAACGGAGCAAAAATCTTATTAAACGTATACAGCGGCGGCGCAATAATCAGCGCATAGCGTTCGGTATCCTGTATGGCCATGGACTTCGGCACCAGTTCGCCGAAAACAACGTGCAGCAGCGTGATAAAGGTAAAGGCAATACCAAAACTCAAAGAATGGAGCAGGATTTTGTTGTCGGCAAAAAAGCCTGAGAAAAGGTCTTCCAAAAGCCTGGAAACGGCAGGTTCGCCAAGCCAGCCCAAACCGAGGGAAGCGAGTGTAATGCCGAGCTGGATGGCGCTCAGGTAAGTATTCATGTGTTCATTGATTTTCAGGGCGATTTTAGCGCGCTTGCTCCCCGCATGCGCCAGTTCCTCAAGCTTGGTGCGGCGGATTTTTACGATTGCGAATTCTGAAACAACGAAAAAAGCATTGCAAAAAACTAATACTAAAACTAAAAATAAATTAAAAACATACCCGTATACAGGACTCATGGTTATTATTTTTGAACTACCTCAATACATTAAACATATCCCTTATTCTATAATATGTATTTCGGGGTTGTCAACAATTCTTTTCCGTTGGCTGCAATTTTTTTATGCTTTATCAAATATATCCGAAATTATCTTCAGGAAGGTTCAAAACCGGTGCCTGAAATCAGAGGAAGCGGCTTTGTTTCGGCATTTTCAGTTTTGAACAGTCAATTCCCTCAAGTTCAAGCAGTTTGACCTTGTATGCCAGACCTCCGCCGTATCCGGTCAGGCTGCCGCTGCCGCCGATGACGCGGTGGCAGGGAATAATGATGCCGACGGGATTGGCTCCGACCGCTCCGCCGACTGCTTGCGCCGACATTTTGCCGCATCCCCTGCTGCGGGCAATTGTATCAGCGATTTTACCGTATGTCGTCAGAGTTCCGTATGGAATATCCTGCAAAAGGCGCCAGACCGTCCGTTGGAAATCCGAACCGTATAATTTAAGCGGCGGCAGAAAATCCGGGATATTGCCGCCGAAATAAATGTCCAGCCATTTCGCCGCCTGTTGCAGGCAGGGCAGGGACGAGCCGTCGGTTTCGCTTTCCCCTTTCGGGCAAAGCCCTTTGTTGTCAGCCCGACCCTGCCAGAATTCTGTCCTCGCGTTGGTCAGGAATTCTCCGTCGCTTGTCAGGCGGATATTTCCGAACGGTGATGCATAATTGAATATGTATATCATAATTCCGGCCTTAGACGTTTAAATTGCTCTTTTTTATTATAAAATGAAATTTATAAATGCCAAGCATAAAATATATGTTTGGAAAAGTAAATAAATATCCGGAGCAAAAATTACATTCCGCAGCGCAAAATACGCTATCCGCAACAAAAAATACTTGACTTAGAGCAAACTCTAAATGTTACACTTGAAACAGAATCGCATTTAACCGAGAGAAATAGGGAGACAATCAATGTCAAATGAAAACTTAAACGAGAAAATTTTTTATTACCGCTTTAATAAACTCAATGCCTGGCTTATCTTAAACCTCGCATTGACGATAACGCTGGTCTACTGGGGAGTTCGCTGCCCATGCCTGTTGTTTTGGGTGCAAACGCAGGTTCTTTTGGGCGTCTGTCTGCTTTCCTGGCTCGCCTGGGGCTGGAAATATGTTTTGAAGCATAAGGCCGTTGTCGTTGATGATGAGGGCATAAAAATTGACTATTGCCAAAAGCTGCCGTGGAAAGATATTGCCCGGACGGAAGAAAAGGATGTCCGCTGCTGTTTTCGCAACTGCCGCGTTTTGACGCTTGTCCCGAAAGACGGCATCAGCTACCGGTACAATTTCCTGCAGAAGCATAACGGAGACTTTACGCCGTTTGCCATCCCCCTGTACGGATTGCTGAGTCCGGAAGACGAGAAGGAAATCGCCGAAATCATAGCTGAAAAGGCAGGAAAAAGGAGATAAAATATGCTGAAAGGGATAATGGGCGTTGCAGTTGCCGTGTTATTTTCGGTTAGTGCCGCGTCTGCTGCTGTAATTGAACAGGGAGGAGAAAATATGTCGCGAACCGAAATCTGCAAACAAAATTACCGCCGGTTGTTTAACGGCGAGGCTTTAACCGATGCCGGAAACGACCCGGAAATGATGAAAATGTTACAGAAATATATTTTCGGCGAAGTGTTTGCCGTAGGCAGTCTGGATATAAAAACCCGGGAAATGCTGACGGTTGTATCCCTGTCGGCTCAACAAGCATTGCCGCAGCTGAAAGCGCATGCCAATGCGGCGCTGAATGTAGGGGTAACGCCGATTGAGTTGAGGGAAACGGTATATCTGTGTGCGCCGTTTGTCGGTTTTCCGAAAACCCTTAACGCGCTCGGAGTAATCAATGAAGTGTTTGCCGAACGCGGAATTACGCTTCCTCTGGAAAGTCAGGGGAAAACAGCCGAAGAGGAGAGATTTGCAGCGGGCTCTGCCATACAACAGCCGTTATATGGCAACGAGATAAAAGAAGCGCTGGCCGGGCTTCCCGGAAATATGGGCGAGGACGCCGCGCGTTTTCTGACGGAATTTTGTTTTGGCGATATTTATACCCGCGGCGGTCTTGATGTCAAAACCAGAGAGCTTCTGGCGATAGGGATTCTTGTAACGACGGGAAATATGCAGACACTGCAAAGCCATATAGCCGGCAGTATCAGAGCGGGAAATTCGCCGGAAACCGTTACCGCGGCGATTATCCAGTGTATGCCGTATGTCGGCTTTCCGAATGCGCTGAACGCTTTGAAAGTGCTGAAGGATACATTGAAATAAATATGTATTCCGGCCGCCATTTTTTGCCGGTATAGGATATAATACCGCCTGCATATCGGTCTTGAAAGCCTCAGATATTGCAGGCGGTTTGCTTTTTTCATCAGGTTATAATATGTCCAGCGCCGGAGCCATCTGCCGCCGCTTGAATGCCGAACGCGCTACAAGCCGGCACACCTGTTCGACTGTTGCCGGGGCAAATCCGGCGGCGCAGGCTTCTTCCGGTGTTTTTTGTTCGTCGGTAAGCAGCCGCAGAACAGCGTCCAGAACCGGATACGGCGGCAGCGAGTTTTCATCTTTCTGTCCTTCTGCCAGTTCTGCTGACGGCGCCCGCGTGATGACTTCTTCCGGCAGTGCCCTGCTTTGGGTATTGCGCCATCTTGCCAGGTCAAACACCGTCGTCTTGTAAAGGTTGCCGATAGGCATCAGCCCGCCGCAGGTATCGCCGTACAGCGTGCAGTACCCGGTCAGCGCTTCCGATTTGTTTCCGCAGGCGAGAACCAGCCCGCCGTTTTGGTTGGAAAACGCCATCAGCAGCTGCCCGCGGATACGAGCCTGCAAGTTCTCCGCCGTAATACCTTTGACGCTTTCACCGAACGCCCGTTGCAGAAAATCTGTTTCTGCCGTTACCAGCGGTTCAATGTCAAGTTCCTGATAGTCAAGCCCGTTAAGCCTGGCAATCTCACGCGCAATTTTAATGCTTAAATCAGATGTATAGCGCGTTTTCATCATAATCGCCTTAACGTTTTTGCCGCCGAGGGCGTCCGCTGCCAGCACAGCCGTCAGTGCCGAGTCCAATCCGCCCGAAAGTCCAAGGATAACCTTGTCAAATCCGTTTGCCGCACAAAAGTCTTTTAAGCCGTTTTGCAAAGTATGCCATGTGTGTTTCATTGTCTTATCTCCCCGAATGAACCCTGATTAAATCCTGTTGCAGGTTAAACAGCCCGGCTTCCAATCCTACGCCGTAAAGGTGCGGGTTGGCAAGCCTTTTATATGCGCTGTCCAACATCTTGAGGTTGTCCTTGCCCCGCTGCTGCAAAACCTGCAGGTCAAGTTCCGGCATATTGACGATTTTGCCTTTTTCCACAACCGGATGCAGCAGGAATTTTGCCTGTTCGCCGCGTTGAAAGGTTGCCCGCGCGCCGTTCTGGCTGCCGAGGGCGTATGAGGTTATATTGCGTGTCAGCTTGCCGTCGCGGATAAGATCCGTATCTTCCGCCCGACAGATAACATCGCCCTCAAATTTGCCGTTGCGGATAATCCGTAACGTATCGGTCATTCCCGGAATGGTCGTTTTTCCCTCGGCGATTTTGATTTTCGGCTGCCCCATGTACGATTTTGTCTTAAAGACGCCGCCCAGCGCCGGGGTATCGTAGGCGGTAACCAGTTTTGTTCCCGCCGCAAAGATGTCGTAAGGCGCTTTTTGTACCATAATGAGGTTTTCAATCAGATATTCGTCAAGGTCGTTGGAAGCCGCCAGCCTGACCTCCGGCATTCCCGCCTCGTATAATAAGCGCCTGGCCTCATTGCCCCAGTAGGCGAGATCGCCGGAGTCAATGCGTATGCCCATGAGCTTAATTCCGGTTTCCTTTGCTGCCCGGATGGCATTTTTAATTCCCTCGCGCGTATCGTATGTGTCAACGAGCAGCGTCGTATTGTGCGGATTGCCGCGCATAAAGGCCTTAAACGCGTCAACTTCCCGCTCATAGCTCATCACAAAGGAGTGTGCCATCGTTCCCGCCGCCCGGATACCGTAGTGCTTTGCCGCTGCTTTGTTGGAAGTTCCCGCCGCACCGCCGATGAACGCCGCCCGCGTTTCCGAAAAGCCGCCGAGCTCGTGTCCGCGCCGCACGCCGAATTCCAACAGCGGGCGTTTTTTGCCGTCAAGGTTTGCGGCGTAAGCCATGCGCGACGCTTTGGTTGCAATCAGGCTCTGAGCGTTAAAGATGTTCAAAAGTGCGGCTTCTGCGAGTTCAACCTGCCAGTTCGGCCCAGATACCGAATAGACCGGTTCGTTCGGGAACACCAGTTCGCCTTCCGGTACTGCACGAATGGTTACTTTTAATTCCTGTCCCTCCAGAAATTGCAGAAATTCATCGTTAAATATCCGGCTGCCGTCTTCGTTACGGTCGTTTTTGAGCGATTCTATGTCTTCTTTGCTGAAACGCCACCTTTCCAGCCATTGCATAAATTCGCCGAGCCCGGCCGCCATCAGGTAGCTGCCGCCGAACGGGCATTTGCGGAAAAAGGCTTCCGAAACCTTGTAATCTTCCGCCTTGCCGTCCAAAAACCATGCCTGCGCCATCGTCAGATGATAAAGGTCGCAAAACAGCGGCGTGCCGGTTTCCAGAATATTGGGTCTGGTTTTCATCGTATATGTATTGTTCATGGCTATTCTCCGAAACTTCTGTTGACTAAATTGTGCTGGATTTTCTTGTCTAAAAGGGCGGCGCGAAAAAACTGCGCCGAGGTGATGCTCTTAAGCTTTCCCTGTTCAATAAACGGCAGGTATTTGTCATCGCGCAGGATTTCTCCCGTCTGCCGCTTAATCCCCTGGCACAAATCTTCAAGAATGACAACGTTCGCGCCGCGTTTTAAAAGGCCGTGCATTGCCTGTAAGACGCAGATGTCGCTTAACACGCCGCAGAGATAGACCTCTTTGTCAGCCCAGTTTGCCGCCAAATCGCGGTAAGCATGGGCTTCGTTCCAGATGTTGGTGGTAGATTTGTACATTTTGGTAACGCCGAGTTCCGGTTTGAACGGTGCCGCCTGTTGCCAGCCCCAGCTTCCGAAAACGCAGTGCAGGGGAAAATTCGCCGCTTCAGACGTTTCGCCGTACGTTTCGGCAAAATGGGTATCGTAAGTGTCTATAATTTTATCAAAACTTGTCGGAAACAGGCTGTCGGCAAACTTTTGCTGCCGTTCAATCAGTTCGGGGGAGTTGATGCTCAACGCCCCGTGCGGATGAACAAAATCGTTCTGAAAATCTATCCGCATCAAAATACGGTTATTCATTTTAAATTCCCTTCAGGCTTATTCGGGTTAGGAACCGCCTGTCTTCTATAAGCCCTTCAGAAGACGCAGGCGCTTATGTAAAATGCGGCAGCCGCAAAGGCTGTTTTTCGGCGCGTTATGAACGGGACAAGGCCGTAAAACGGAACAATGCCGTAAATCTGCCCGCCGTTTTCGCTATATAATCCCTTTCTTTTTGTTAAAATACTCCTCAATCAGGTGGTGGTTTTCCGGAGCGATAAAGTTTTTCCAGCGCGCATCGCCGAACTTTATCATATCCCGTACCATCGTTCCTGTAACGAACGGAAAATCCGGGTCGGTCCTGTCTTCAAGCTCAATGTTTTGAAAACATTCCCGAAACCAGTGCGCGTCGTAGCTGGAACCGGCATAGTACGCATCCGGCCGCGGCAGGTCTGGAAAACTCTCGGCGATAAAATCAAGAACATACTCGCCCCATTCCGCCGGGTTGTTGATGTCAAACAGCCCGATGATTTTCAGCCGTTCATATTCCGGACGGGAGCGGTAAATGTTTTGAATCATCTTTTTGCGTGTGGTGTAGTTTAGGGGATTGCGCGCCGTACCCTGTTCCTGAATGGAACCGAGGACGATGGTAACGCGTTCGCATTCCTTAAGCATCCGGTCAACCAGCTTTTGATGACCGATATGGAAGGGCTGCGCCCGCATAATGCTCAAACCGTGTTGGTATTTATATTCAGACATTAAAAAAACTCCTTTACAAGGAGCCGCCAACGAAAATTTAAATAGACTTCGTCTGTCTTAAAATCTCATCAAACCGGCTCAGTTTTTATCCGTTCCCTGCTTATAAGCCCTGCAAGCACCGGGAACAGCTTAAGAATAATGCCAAAGGTGCCGAAGTCAAGCGAAAAATGAAAGTGTCTTGCACAAAAAACATTTCAGAATATTTCGTTTGGAGGTCGTATCGGGTTTTAGGGGAAATTTTTAAGACAAATTTAAGTACTGTTACGCTATATAAAATCCGAACTAACGGAACTGGAAACGAATGAACAAGCTTTTACTGCTTTTTGGCAGTGCCATAGGATTTACCGATGCCGCTTTTGCCGGCAGTTTTGAATTTTCCGGCTCGGGAATGGCCGGGGAATATTTCGGCATAATGGAAACGCGCCGCGGCAATAATCTGGACAATATGCCCAATCGAGCGGTTTTTCGTGCCGACGGCAAATTTGAAGGCGCTTACCGCGCGGTTTCAGGCAGCCGTGTCGGTATTCATGCGGATTATACCGTTGTCGACCGCCAACATGATAAAAATTACCCCGACGGGGACTGGCGTTTTTTCCCGTATTTGTTGGGCGAGGATGACCGTTTCGGAAAATTGACCGCCGGTTATACCTATAATGCCGCGCTTTTGCTACATACCGGCGCGCATGATATTACCTGGCTGGGGATACGGGACAGCAATCTGACCTATTTTTTAAGCAGCGCGAATTGGAAAAACGGCCGTAAGCAGGTAAAATTCGCCACGCCGAAATCGACGGCGATAATGGATGACGGCCGGGCATTTAAAATCAGTTATTTTACGCCGGAAATCGGCAATACAACATTCGGTTTCAGCTATACGCCGGACAATGCGTCGCGCCGCGGTATGGTCAGCCGTTACGTCGATTACGAAAAGCCGGAAGACGGCTATACGGCGGGAGCCCGCAGCCGGTGGAAACTCGGCGCCGGGAAATTATACACATCTGTGGCATACGGAATTTTTAACCGCACCGATAATGAATGGACGGCAGGCGCTCGCTGGGAATATGCCGGGTTTGACATCGGCTTTTCCTATAAAAAGGCCTGGGTGGACGGGAATAAAAATCCTGTTGCGACGGCTGCTGCCGGGTTTGAGCTGCCTGCATACTTTGACAACTACCGCGAAGGGCAGGCATGGGACATCAGCCTGGGGTACGATTTCGGCAGATTTAAGACGAATATCGCTTATTTGCATACCGAAGCGGAAAACACGCGCCATCGGGATGACCTTTGGGTGCAGTCCAACCGGTTTGCTTATAATGAATATATCGAATTGTATTGGATAAACGGATATCTCAATTCCAAAGGACCCGAGCGCCAAAGTTCCGAAAACAACCGCGGATATGCATTCATAACCGGTGTTGCGCTAAAATATTGACCCCGCTCAGCCGTCTGGGCTAGTTTTTTCTCACGGCGGCTTTAAAACCGTCGTCTGTATTGGCAAAATCAAGGCTGCAGCCATAAAGTCCTGCAATGCGTTTGACAATCGCCAGCCCGAGGCCGCTGCCGGTTTCTTTTTGCCCGGCCGGTCGGAAAAAGCGTTCGCTCAGTCGCGCCAGTACCGCCTCGTCGACGATGGTTCCGGAGTTGACGACCGCAATCTCTTCATTGTCAACCGTTGCGGTAATCTTTGCTCCGTTAGGGCTGTATTTGACGGCATTGTCGAGCAGGTTGCGCAGCAGCAAAGCGGCAAGAATGTGGTTTCCTCGCACAATCGGTGAAGTTGCGCCGATATAAGACGATAAGGTTATGTTTTTCTTCTTTGCCGCTTCGGCATAATTGTCGAACAAAGCGGCGCTGATATCTTTCCAGTCCAAAAGCTCTGTATTGTCATAATGCCCGTTGTCGGCTTCCAGACGCGACAGGGCAAGCAGCTGCTCGACCAGATGTTCCGCCCGTTCAATCCCCAGTGAAAGTTTGGCAAGAGCCTGCGTCCGCATCTGGCTGTCGTCGCCGGACATTTCGGCTATTTCAAGCTGGATTTTGAGCGCAGTCAGCGGTGTGCGCAGTTCATGTGCTGAATCTGAGATAAAACTGCGTTCCCGTGCCAGCAGAGCCTCTATTTTGGCAAACATCCGGTTCATCGCCTTCAGCAGCGGTTTGATTTCCGTTGGCGCTTTTTCTGCGTTGAGCGGGGAGAAATCGTCCGCCGGGCGGCTTTCAATTTCGCTGGCCAGTTTTTTTAACGGGCGGAATTCAATGAAAGTCAATCCGGAAATTGCCAACAGCAGAACGATAAAGCCGGCCAGCCAGGGCAGCATAAATTCTTCAAGAATATCCATTGCCAGATCTTCACGGTATTCCAGCTCCTGACCGACAGCAATGATAAATTTTCCGTCTGCCGATTTCAGGCGCACCATACGCCATTTGTCCCGGTCTTCGCCTATCCGTTCGTTGGCAAAGCTTCCGGCTGCTTCCGCCGCGGTAAAATATTTGCCGTTTTCGTTGTCGTGAAAAATCATTTCGCCCTGCGGCGAGAAAATGGCAAAACCGACCGCATCGTCATCATCATCGGCGTTTTCAATGCCTTTTATCAGCTTATCCGTCGCTTTCTGCGTTTTCAGCGAAACTCCGCTCCAGTCCGCTGCTGCCAGCTGTCGTCCCAACGCCATTTGATAAGTGTCGAAAAATTCATCAATGCTTTCCCGGGTTTCTTTATAGGAGATATAGCCGGCAATTCCCCATACAACGCCCGAAACCAATGCAAAAAAAATCATCAGCCGGAAACTGAGGCTGAATTTCATTGCCTCGCCGTTGAACTTTTGCCAAAACGCAGCAGCTTCTTTTTTCATCCGAAATGCTGCGGCGGCAAACTTGCCCTTCCGTTGGCCGGCAGAAGCGGATGTCTTTGCCTTTTTTGCTCTTTTATCGATTGTATCTGTTCGGGCCATTTTGTTTACTCCGGCGGAAAAGGTTAGTCTTCCAGCGTATATCCGATTTTGTTGATGGTTTTGACAATGTCTTTGCCGAGTTTTTTCCGCAGATGGTGAATGTGCACTTCTACGGCATTGCTGGCAACGTCTTCATCCCATGAATAGAGTTTGTTTTCAATGGTTTCTTTGGACAAGACTTTGTTTTTGTTTAACAACAGAAGTTCCAAAAGCGCAGTTTCCCGCGGCGAGAGGATTACCTTTTCGCCGTTCAGGAGAACGCCTTTGGTTTCGGGGTTGAACGTAATGTCGCGGAAGCGGATAAGCGGTTTCGCCACGCCGCACCGCCGTCGGATAAGGGCATTCAGCCGCGCTTGTACTTCTTTAAGGGCAAAAGGCTTGCCGAGATAATCGTCTGCGCCGCTGTTCAGTCCTTTAATCCGTTCATCCACGTCGCCGCGGGCAGTTAAAATCAGAACCGGCGTATCAAGTCCGGCATCCCGCCAGGCGCGCAGGATGGAAAGGCCGTCAATGCCCGGAAGTCCCAAATCAAGCACTACTGCATCATACGGCGTTTGCAACAGGGCTTCTTTTCCGTCCGTGCCGTCGTCAAACCAGTCAACGGTAAAGCCGAGCTTGGAAAGCCCGACTTTTATCCCGTCGCCGATAAGGCTGTCGTCTTCAATCAGAAGAATACGCATATCAGGCCGTTTCAGTTAATTATTTCAAAATGATAACGTCAACATCGACTTCCGGCGTTCCCAGCAGCTCTTTGTCGATTTCACCGCGGATTTCAACCGTATTTTCCGGTTTGACAACCTGTCCCCTCCAATCTTCATCATCAATTTCGACGACGATGGAACCGGTTTTGTCGCTGAACTGATATTTTTCGTTACCGAGGTTTTTCTCAATCTTTCCTACCAGAACAACCGGCGTGTCGTCATTCATCTTCAGCGCTTCGGCAACCGTCGAGGAAGAAATTGTCGGTCCCTGAAAACCGCCGCCAAATCCCTGTGCATTGGCCTGCGAAGCCACGGCAAAAGTCAAAACCATCGCGGAAACAGCTAAAATCTTATTCATCGTTTTTCTCCTAATTAAAAGTTGTTAAATAAAGGTTGTTTATCAGAACATCTTTTATTCTGCATTCTAATCTTAAGAAACGCTTAAGGCAAAATAATTTTTTTTATTTTTTTTGCTTTTAAATAAAAAATATATATTTCAATAGGTTAATGTGAGATAAAATGCAAGGGGAGATATCATGGAACGTTTTAGGGCAGTCAGAGATAGCCTCTTTGTCAGTCCGAGATAGTTTTTTCGGTTAGTCAGAGGCCGTTTCTTCGGTCAGTCGGCGGCACTTTCTTCCAGCGAACGCACCACCCGCTGCGGAAACGGGATATTAATCCCTTCTTTTCGGAATTCATTGATAATCTTTTCGCGTATACGGAAAGATATGCCGCTGCTGTTGGCTATGTTTGCCGTGTAGCAGTTAAGCTGGAAGTTCAGACTGCTGTCGCCAAAGTCGAGAAAAGACAGCGCCGGAGCCGGATTGCTCAAAACCTCTTCGTCTTCTCCGGCGATTCGGAGCAGGATTTTCTTAACCTTATCGATATCGCTGTCATAGTCCACCCCGACATTGATGTCCACTCGTGCCATTCTGTTGTCGTAGGTCTTGTTAACAACACTGCCGGCGATAATGGCAGAGTTTGGGATGATAACGTTGGATTTGTTGCCCGTTTCCAGAGTCGTCGAGCGCATGCTGATTTGTTTGACCACGCCTTCATAACCGTTGATGACGACCAAATCGCCGAGCTTTATCGGTCGTTCAAACAAAATGGTAATGCCGGCAACCAGATTGCTGACGACGTTTTGCAGACCTAAACCGGCGCCGAAAGACAGCGCTCCGGCCATCAATGCCAGGCTTTTGAAGCTTCCGCCTGCAACGGCAATGCCGAGGATGACGGAAAGGATAAATCCGAAAAAGCCGATTCCCGAAATAATGGAACTTTTCATCCCCTCGTCAAAGTCCAGCCGGCTTAAGCTGCCGTCCTGCAAGCTGCTCTTCAGCATTTTGACCAGCAGCATTGCCACCCAGAAACTGACCAGCCCGAGAATAATTGACGTAATGGATACATGAACTTCGCCGATGTTGAAACCGGTAAGGAAACCTTTGGTCCGTGCCACCAGAATATCGACCGATACGCCCCATACCGCCAGCAGCACCAAGGCCCCGAACAGATACAATACTGGCGTCAGGATAATGCCGAACCATACTTCGCTTTTGACCAGCGTCCGGGGACTGATGCGAAAAGTCGTAATCCAAAACCGCCGCCGCACAATCAGATGGTAAAACATTTTGAGCAGATTATGGAGAATATATAAAATGCAGATGACGGCAACAGATACGATAAAACGGTTGATAAGGTATTCGGACAGGCTAATGTAGCCGAACAGGGAGAATGTAAAACTGCCAATCATAAAAAACGTAATCAGCAGAGCGGTTTGTGCCGAAGCCGAAAGTTTTTGGATATTGCCGCTTTTAACGTCTTCGTCCGATAAATCCTTAACATCGTACATGACGCGCAGCGCCGCCCAGATGACGGCAAATGCTTTTATGCCGTTGGCGAAAATCTGCATGGAATAGACGATTTCCGGTTCGTGCGACATTTCCGTCGCCAGCTTCTGAAAAAAGGAGACCGCCGCAATCGCCGCCGCTGCCGTAATCAGGGCATTGGAAGCTCTGCGTACTTTTCGCGCTTCAATGTTAAAAATCCGCCAGTCGGGATTATTGGGAGCAAACGCAGCCAGGATTGCTGCGCGCAGAATCAGAAAATAAAGCAGGTATATTGCGGCATTGCGCAAAAGTGCGGCAAATTCGCTTCCTTTCATCAGGTCAAACCCGTTAATCCAAACCCACAGTGCCGCGATAATTGCCGCCGGAATAGCGCCCAGCGCCACGAAAATCCATGCCGCTGCTTTCAGGCGTTGGATATAGGTCGGAGTGCATATCTCCAAATTGTAACCGTAATGCTTTTTGATGTACCCTCTGATGACGACTGCCAAAATTAATGCCGCGCCCAGCATCAGGGTGAGGATAATAAGGCTCTTGGCCGCGTTTTGCTGTTGTTCTGGTTTAAGCTGGCGGTACCAGTTGAATGGCGAAACCAGAATTTCTTTTAAAAAGCTGCCGAAGCTGAGCAGTGACTGCCAAAATTGTTCGGGTTGAAAAATAGAGCTTTGTTTGGCCAGAACGCTGGTCAGCAGTTCTTTGTTGCGCGCTTTGAAGATAAGGGCGTTGATTTCGTCGATTTTAGCAAGAGCCAGCGCTTCCTGTGCCAGCAGGGATTTATATTTAGCCGCGCTGTCTTCAAGCGTTTTTCTTTCTTTGGCAACTTCCGGTACGTCTTTGCCGTTTTCATCGGCCAATCCGTTAAGCGCGCTGATTTTTTGCGTCATGCTCTGCAGTGTGGCCGTATCCTGTTTTTGTTCGTTAAGAATTTGGTTTTGCAGGGAATTGAGCGTCGCAATATAGTCGTCGCTCTCTTCGCGGGAGACGGAACCCCCGTTTATTTTTTTTGTAATGCCGTCCAGTGTCTTATTGATGTCGGAAAAATTAAGCTGGATTTCGGCTGTGTCTTTTTCCGGCTCGGCGGCAAAACAGGAAGCTCCGGTCAGAAACAGAAGTACGGCAATGGTTGTAAACAGTTTTTTTGCTGCAGGCATGTAAACCTCGTGTTTAATTTTTACGTTAGGCGGTTCAGATATTTTTTATAAGGCCGGCAGTATCGGCGGCAGATTTTATCTCCGGTCGTTGTGTATGCGCGGCCGCGTTCTGTGTTTCGCCTTCAATATAGTGCATAAAGAGCTCCTTGCAAGGAAACGTCGGAAATATTTGAGTTTGCTCTTGCATATTCTTTCAGGGCGGTTAAGTTAAAACAAACCCCAAAGGAGGATGTGATGATAAAAGCAAAATATATATATGCCGCCTGTTTTTGCCTGATGGCCGCAAATATATGCGCGGGAAATAAAACCTGTGCGCAGAAAAAGGCAGAAATCGAAAGCCGGATAGCCATAGCCGAAAATTACGGGCGGACCATGAAAGTTCATGGATTGAAAAAGGCGTTGTCCAAACTGGAAAAGAATTGCACTGACGAAGAATTGTTGCAAAAGCATCAGAACAAAATAAAAGATAAGGAAAACGATGTAAGAAAAGCGGAAGCAGAGCTGGCGGAGGCCAAAGCTTCCGGCAAAGAGCATAAGATTGTCAAAAAGCAAAACAAGCTTGCCGAACAAAAACGCGAATTGGAAAAAGCCGTTTCGGGAAATTAAGCTATCGCACTGCTGACTGTTCTGTTTTTAAGTTTCGTAGGGGGATTGTCTTCTTAACCGCGACAAGATAAATTATTGTTTTTATTTTTCAAAAATCAGGGGCGTGTTTTCTGTGAAACTGACCGGCTGCGTAAAACTTATAAAAAAAATTGTATTTGAAAATAAGTGAATATATAATCCTTTATGTAACTAAATTATCTATAGGTGAAAAATGAAAAAAATTTTAGCAATAGCTTTTGTTGCTCTTTTGGGAGCATGCACAAACGCCGGTCCGTTTGTAACCAATATTTCTGCCGACGGCAATAACGGTTTGGTCATTGAGAAATGTCAGGTACATATGAACGCGTTTATGGGAACGGTATCGAACGATAACTGTACGACAACGGCGATTAAAGTAAGGTAAGGCTTTTTCTTCCCGCAGATGCGGTGGAGGCCTTTTTCGAAAGCCGCTGTCGTCAAAAGATAACAGCGGCTTTTTGAAACAGGAAAAGCGGCCGTCAGAATAAAAGATTAGTCCGATAAAAATGATATCTTAATACCAACGTCCGCTTTCTTCAATCATCGCAAAATTAAATATTTCATTTTTGCTGTAAATGTTTTTGTAACCGGTAATTCACGAGCGCCCGAACCATTAGTAATGAGGACGGTTTTCCTGATGTCCTGCCGGTTGTCCGGGATTATGCCGGTAAGAAGGATGCTCCGTATTCGTAACATTTGCATCATGAGAGTTTTCTGTAACGGCCTCCTTGGCTTTTGCTGCGCCTTCTTTTGTTTTCTCCCAAGCATTGCCGCTGACTTCCTTAGTTTTGTCCCAGGCTTTTTCAGAGCCTTCCTTTGTAGCTTCCCAGGCATCGCCGGACT